>Ga0105049_10009597_pt1 | contig 11139 bp, 7 predicted proteins | sample MAT06_FD_78087 | JGI IMG/M metagenome (GOLD analysis project Ga0105049, IMG submission 78087) | Freshwater microbial communities from Lake Fryxell liftoff mats and glacier meltwater in Antarctica - MAT-06 | ecosystem: Environmental > Aquatic > Freshwater > Ice > Liftoff microbial mat | place... | reverse complement strand
GTTGAAAGTGAGCACCTCAGGGCGGAGATCTATTTGCGCGTGCAGAACGTGGGCTCTTGGCCCCCAATTGGGTCGGGTTCACCACTCCTTGAGCTTCGGTGACGTGGTGAGCTGGGTTCAGAGCGCCGACGGCTCGATGGCCTGCTCTCGGCGCTGCTCCTCCTTCCGACCGACTGTCAGTTCGATTGTCTTGTGCTCCTCACCACCTGTTGCCAGAATTCAATGCGCTGGAGAACGTTATGCTGCCAGGCTTGATCCAGGGGCGATCCAAGAAAGAAATGGCGAAACGCGCTGGCGCGCTCTTGGAGGAGGTGGGGCTCACTCATCGCCTGACTCATCGACCGGGCGAGCTCAGCGGAGGCGAGCAACAGCGAGTGGCAGTGGCCCGGGCCTTAGCGCTGGATCCCAAGCTTCTGCTCGCAGATGAGCCCACCGGAAATCTCGACAGCGCCACGAGTGATGCGATCCACGAGCTCTTTTTTCAGATCAATCGAGAGCACGGCACGACCATCGTCGTCGTGACCCACAATTCTGCCTTCGCCGAGAGCATGCCACGCGTGGTGCGCATGGTGGATGGGTGCGTGGTGCAAGACGATGTTAAGCGGAAGGCTAGCGCACCGGCAGAAGCAGGACCGGGTCTTTTGGCTTGAGCTCGAGGTGTTGTGCAACGCTTTCGGGGAGCACGAAATTGTCGCTCGGTGAGGCTCCGAGAAGTTAAACTTTAGCGAGGCAGTGCTCGCATCGCTTCAGCGTAGGCTCGAAGCCTGGCGGCCCTGAGGTTCCGCTCGCGATGCAGGTCAGCGAGGTGGCTCGACTCACTCTGCGGGGTCAGCTTCGCCTGTTCGATAACTTCGTCAAGGACGGCCAGGGCATTGCGATCTCCTTCCGTCATGGCGGCGAAGTAGTGCCTCGCTTGTTCGGTTCGACCAAACTTGGGAATGGTGAAGCTAGCAGCCGACACCACTTCCTCCGGCGTTTTGATTTGCTGTGGCTCGGCCCCCGAACACGCGTACGCGGTAGAGGCGCCTAGGGCAGCGACGGTTAAGGCCGCTGCCAGAATCACTTTAGAAGCGCGCGTTATTCTCCCCGTCGGCACCCGGTTCGCACTCATAGTACCAACTCAGTTGCCTTTAATCCGGGGCGGTAGGCGCTGTCTATGGTCAAGAATGCAGGCCTTTGGCCCGTCTTCGTCTTCATGGTCATGATGTTCCCCGCCGTGGTCATCGTGTTCGCTCGGTTCCTCTTCACCTTCGTCGGGGTCCTCGCCCGAGTCGTCGTCGTCATGATGTTCTCCGCCACCATCCTCATCCTCATCCTCTTCGGAGCAAAGTGGAACGAACTTCTTCCTTGGGGCGACGTGGCCTTCGCTCTGCTTTGTTGGAGCGCGACCTTGGACCCCCTCGTCTTCGTCATGGGGGTCTTCGCTGCTATGTTCCGAAGTCCAGCACTTCGAGGCCTCGCCGTGGCGCTTTTCGCGAACACTCACGCTCTGCTTTTTCACGGTTTCGTTCCCGAATCGATCAACAGCGCGCCAAGTGACGACATGGTCCCCAACTGGGAAGCGCTCAGGAGCGTCGTTGACGACGGTTACCTCCCCGCCACAGGCATCGAACGCTTTCGCTTCTCCGAGCTCAAGGCATTGCTCACAGGCACCCACCACGATGGCCGGTGGCACCGCTAGTGCTGGAGGAGTGGTGTCGCGTACGGTCACGACAGCTGCGTCTTCGACACTGCTCGCTCCTAGGCTGACCGTGAGTGATACCTGAGTGCTTCCGAGTGGGAAGCTACCCGAAGTCACCGCGGACGTCCTGCTACCTAGCTTTACTTTGCCTGCGTTCCACAAGTAGGTCGCGCTGCCTTGTGGTCCCGAGTTCGATCCGTCCAGCGTTATCGTGGCTCTTCGGTGACCCTGGCACTCGACGACTTGATCTGGCCCCGCATTGGCGATGAGCGCCACAGCGGGATCGACCCTATCCGGAAGGTCGTTGTTGTTTGCGTCTGCATCCCGAGCGTTCGGGATCCCATCATTGTCAAGGTCCCCGGGAAGCTCCGCGCCATTGGGAATGCCGTCTCCGTCAGCGTCCCCTAGGAAGGGGACATTCGGTGCGAATTTAGGCCCCAATCCACGCATTGTGAGGATGGCGGGGTCCTGAGTGCTTTCCCCTGGCAGGGGAGCTTCTTTCGGGGAGTCCAAGTAGAAGGAAGTGTCGGAGTCGCGCTCAAATGCTTTCGCCGGTGGCAGCGTGGGGTTGCTGGCGGGCCTCGTCCCCGAATGGTCGATATCCTCGCCGCGAATGAACGTCGCGCCGTCCCGAACGCTACAAGTCACATTGACAAAGTACTGCCCTCGACCGACAAGGTCGGAACGCTGGACCACGGCCTCGTACTCTCCGGTGATCGAGTTGCGGACAAAGTTCAGTGCCACGAGGATCTTGTCAGGGCGGAGCAGCGTGCCGGTGTAAGTCGCGCCTTCTACAATATCGCGTTGATAGCCAGAGCTTGCCACGACCACTACGGTCTCACCGTCACGGTAAACTCGCTGCTTGGTAAAAGTGGTGCACTCCGGCAACGAATTCTCGACTTGGGCACTGACGTAATATCCGGGTTGACGAATCTCCACAGGATCGCCGCCAGATTCGCGAACCCGCCAGGTTCCAGCTTGCGGTGAGGGCAAAGAAAGCACGGCATAGGCAGCGTCGACAGTGACTGCGACGTTTGCATCGAAGTTGGGAACGAATCGATAAGCCCTATCGCTTGGAGACAAAAGGATCGCCCTGCCGACGTCGACGGAAAACGCCTGGCGCGTCGAGTCATAGTCGGAAACCGAAATGGTAAGGGCCTTGGCTCCTTCCTCCACGTTGAACGTGTAGTCGATGGGGGTGTTGTAGGTGTCACCATTCATTTCGGGGAGCCGGAGGTGGCTCCTGGCGAGAGATTGCCCTTTTAGCTCAGCCGCGCCGGCGAAGAACAACGGCACCATGTCGTCACCGGCAGGGCGTTGACCTGGGAAGATACGGGCGGGAGTGGGTCGGCTCTGTGCGGCACCAGAAAACCCGTCGTAATAGACCGGGAATTCCCAGTACTGCACCTCCGGGTGATTGGCGATAGCGCTGTTAACTTGGGTCTGCGCATCCGAGCAAATGCCGCCGCAGTTCACCTGAGTGCAGTCGCCGCCGTCGTCAGGCTTGCCAGGATTCAGGCACGTTCCCGTGTGCGGGATGTTGGCCAACCCGTCGCTGAGGTGGATCACCACACGCGTGTCTTTTTGCCCCGGAATCGGCGGGCCAGTCCGATCGTCGAAGACATCCGCGGCAAGCTCTAGGGCTTTTCCGGTTTCCGTTCCGCCGCTCGCGATTGGATCCTCACCGAACAACTGATCGTCAGAAGGGCGAAGCCCCCCATTGAACTGCTCCTGCGAAATTTCGGTCGCCCCTCCGCTGGTGAGAACTGCGAACTTCAGTGGATCCTTGCAGCCGCTGTTGTAGCAGGAACCAATGTACGGCGCGAAGCCACAATCTGTGGCCTCGGTTGCTCTCGAACACGAGGGCCCAGAGACTTGGGGAAACTGGAGGGACGTGCTGGTACTGTAGAATGAGAGGCCTACTCGCGGCCCTCCCGTGGGCTTGGCAATGGTGCTGAAGAAGTTCCGCGCTGCGTATTTCGCGTAGTCAAGACGCTTGAGAGCCCCCGTAACGGTACTTGAGTCACTGGCGTCCATGCTCCCAGACTTGTCCATGACGAACACCACTTGGGTATTCACGTCGAAGTTAGCCGTTCGGTCGGGAATGAACTCTTCATTGAAACTGACGTTGCCGCAGTCGGCGGGGGGATCGGGTTTGATTAGCCTGGCCTCATTGGGTGGCCGCGTATTGCCTGTGGTGAGGTCAATTCCAAAGCGATCACAAAGCGTCGCCTGGAGGCGCTCCCAGTCCGACTGCACCGCGGGCGCTCCGCCGCTGAGCGCTTGGCGAATGGTCCCCTCCGAGGAATCATAACGCTTCAGGGTGTCGTTGAACGACACGGCGTGGAGCCTGGCCGCTTCTGCTGCCGGATCTGGTGCGTTCCTATTTACATACGCAAGGCTTGGGTATTGCGGTGCTTCGAACTCTTGGCTCGAGCCCGGTAGCGTGAAGAGATCGTTGCGGGCGTACATTTGAACGAGCCCGGGCGACTGGGCAACACTCGCAGTGCCCCTTCCCAGCAGGGTGCACTCGGGGGTGCCGAAAACCGGTGCTGCGGGTCGAGGTGGCCGACCGGCCCAGGGCCTTGTGCAATCCCAATCGCCCCGTCGTGCTACTGCCAGCCCTTTGAAGTCCACTCGCAACTGAAAGGGCTCGATGCTGCCCGCCGCTGTGGCTCGATCCTTCAGAGGTCCGGTTGCGGCCTGGGTACCCCACGTGTCGCTGAGTGGCGTTCCCTGATTATCTCCGACATAGAGCAGCGGCGAGTTCGCCGGGTCGAAGGCATGGCCGTTCACCTTCAGCAGAACGCTTGTGTTGTTGCGGTAGTCCATTGCGAACTCCAAGGTGAAGCGTCGCACCTCTTGCAGCACGCCCGCAAAGCGCGGTTGGTCAGGGGTGCTAACGAACTCAGCATCGTCCATAGCAAACGTGACGCCCCATACCTCGTTGTACGTGAGATCCCCGGGGGCGGTGCCTACTGGCCACCCCTGCGGGTGATACCTGGAGAGGCGCTGGAAGAAGGCGAACACGCCGTGGTTCGATGGCCCCATCTCGCCCAGATTGAGCCCGCGGCCGTTGGAAGCCCCAGGAGTTGGGGATAGGGCATCGAGTGCTCCGGTACCGACATTGGGTCGCTTTTCGACCATCCCGCGCTTGTCATAGACTTCGGCGAGTAGAGTCGTAACGCTCTGTCTGTGCGCTTCCCAGAGCTGAACCAATCCGTCCGTTTGTGGCGGAGTAGTTGCTCCACCAGAATCTGTGAAGCCCTGCGCCCGAAATGGCATGGCACACTCCGACAGATCGAAGAGACAATTGGGGCGGCAGCGTACAACTCCTCCCGTTAGCCTGCGACCGGGGCTAGCTTGGTCGCGCGTTTGGCCTAGGGCGTTGACACGGAACGGACTATACAGTCGGTCACAGGTTAGCGGTGTGGTCCCGTCGTCTTCGAATACTGGCCCTGCGGCGGCTCCTGAATCACACTGTTCGAACAGCGCATCAGTGCCAGTCGTGAAATCGACCACGCCGTTGCCGCAGCCCGCCACCGCTGGATTAGTGCTCGTTCCAAGCGGAGGACTGCACGAAGAGGTTTCGGCGAGAACCGCTGAGTCGCAATAAGCCAAGAATTTCAGGCGATCCGGGTGACCTAGTGCGTTGGCGCCCGGGCACAACGTGTCTGGCCTTGAGGATTGCCCAGGCCCAAAGCACTGAAATTCTACACCGGGCTGGTTTGCGAGCGTCGGCACGTCGCCGTGGCCGCTGCCACCAGAGGCGCCAAGCGCTTCGGGCGTCGGCACCTCCCGGCCCGAGGGAGAAAAGCCATTCGGCTGGTCGTCAGTTGAGGGGTAGAGAAAGCCGGCCAACACCAGCTGGTTGCCCGGAAACTGATAAGCGTCTGGGCGGGCGGGCTCGGCGGCTGCCGTCCCTCGAGTTCGATCAAAGCGATCAAGATCGTGGTTGCCTGAAACCGAAAACTCGCTGTTGTTGGGGATGCCGGCAGTCAAACAAAGCTGGAAATCCCCTGGTTGGGGAACGCGCGCGCTCGGTGCGCCGCCCGTATAATAGGGAGCGCAGTCGGCGTCAGTCATACACTCCCTATCCGTCCACATTGGGTCCACCTCGCTCGGAGCCAAGTGGTCCACATCCCGTCGGCAGACTTGGCCGCTGGCCTGCTGCATCAGCGTGTTGTTTTGCGCCCACCACGGCGCCCCAAAGCCTTCATACATGACGGAGCCGTCCAGCTTGAGGGCTGAATCCGGGGGGATGGAAGCTTCTGAAAAAGCGTACCCATAACGAGGATTCACGAACAGCGACACGCCTCCCAGCGCGCGGCTTTGCCGTCCGGTAAAACCCGTTGAACGGAAATGCGGGTTATCATCACCTCGTTGATCAGTATAGTAGTCCTCAAGCCCGAACAGAAGGTGACCAAGCTCGTGCGCCATCAGCTGAGCATCGTGCCCGTGGCTTCCGGCTAGGCCGGCAACTGTGAGCCTGCCAACATTGCTCAACGACTGCTGCGCATTCCGGCAAGTCATTGAACTGCCTTCACCAAAGCTCCCAGACGAGAAGGCGCGTTCGTCTTGGCCGCGCCACAGGATGTCCGCGTTCTTCTTTTCCGAGGGATGATTGACGAATTCCACCCGCTCAATGCTGACGAGGCCATCGGTGGTGTCGCAGATGGTTTTCGAGGCTCCCGCCATCTGCTGCTTGAACTCGCTAAAATCAGTGGTGGAGCGAGGTGAATCCACGAACACCTTGAGTGCCACGTTGACACGCGACAGAGCTCCGTCGGCACCAAATACCGGCGTCATTGTCCCCTTGCCGGGGAGCGAGGAGGCACTCCCTGGCATTGCCTGCCCGGAAGCTGGTGTTCCCTGAATGCACACCGCTCCGATGCCGATCCCCAACGCGCAAGCCGCTCCAACCCAAGTTCGCTTCCATGTCCCCCTCATGAGCCCGAACTAGCGCGAAGGAGACGGCAGATGCAACCCTCGGTCGTGTGACGATATGACGTCACTGACGTGGCTTCACGCGACGCCGAGAAAACTAGCTACAAGTTGACGCCTTTAGCCGAGCGTGGCACATACCGCCTTAAGGTGACACCCACGTGAACCAGTCAAAACGGACGCTAGGCATCTCGCTGGTAGCGGGGCTGTTGCTCGCGCTGGGCGTTGGTGCGAGCGCGGGTTGCCGGGGTGGAACGAGCACCGCCCAGCCTACATCGGCGAGCGCTGGAGGGGCTGGAGGAGCCGGTGGAGCTCGTGCGCCTGCTGGAGCTGTTGGCGGGGCCCTGGTGCCGGGCACAGGCCTACCGTGGCCCCCGCCGAACCTGTTCCTGTTCATCGGCTACCACACTTCCATCGGCATCCAGGTGGACGACAAGTACCTGTATTGGTCGGATGCGGCGGGCTCTACGTTCATGCGGGCCGATAAGAGCGGCGCTGGGGAGCCGCAAGAGATTGTGAGGTGCGCGTGCGACAACCTCCGTTTCGTTGCGGACAGTGCTACAGCGAGCCTCTACGTTTTGGATCGCGACCGCGTGCTGCAGGTGGAGCGGGAAACCTTCGCGCAGACGCCGCTTCCGTTGGACTGGGATCACAGTAGCGGGGACCTCTTCGCCGACGAGCAGTACATCTATACCGCGATGCCAGGCTGCGCAGCCATCACGCGCTTCGACAAGAAGACGCATACGAAGGAGGTAATGGGCATTTCCGGGGTTAAGTATCCTACCCAGGCCGGACGCACGACGCTTGGCAAGGCGGGCGGAAAGCTCGTCTGCGGGTCACCCACCGAGATCTACGTGGTCGATGCTTGGGGTATGGGAGGTCGGCGGGTCTTCGATAACGTCAAACTGGGCTTGGGCCTCACCGGGGTGTCCAACAATGTCTATTGGGTGGACGCCGACCTAACGACGACGGTGGGCTGGACACCGGTCAGCTCGGGAAGCGTTCAGGAAGTTTCAAGGAAAACGGTGGTGGGCCGGCCCAGTCGCCTGCTGTTCGTGCCATCCCTTGGCAAGTTGGCGTTCGGGTCAGGGACCGGAATTCAAGGCTTCAATCCAGTGACGAACCAATTTGACGGTTTCGCAACGGTTGGAGTGTTGGCGCAGTTCGGAACCTCGATCATTGAAGACTTCGCTGTTGACTCCGAGTTCGCGTACGCCACCATGTACGGCGGCCGAACTCGTATTGTTGACGGAGTGCTGAAGGGCGATCCGGCATCGTGGATCGCCCGCGTTCCGCTGGATGCGTTGAAGTGAGGGGCTCGCTCGAACGTGCGAGGGCGGAGGCAAGCGTTGTTGCGGTTCTGGTCCCTGCATTCGACGAAGCTCAGTGCGTCGGACAAATTGTACGTGAATTCGTGGCACTCAAGCGGGAGTTCTCGGACCGTCACCTTCGTGTTGAGCTGCACGTTATCGACAATGGCTCCACCGACGCGACCGCCGAGGTCGCGGCAAGCGAGATGCGGTCTCTGGAAAACTGCCACTTGCACCATGTTGCCTTACGCGGCAAGGGTAACGCGGTTCGATGGGGATTTGCGAACATCCACGCGGATGTCTACGCCCTGGTGGACTGCGATCTCACCTATTCGTTGAACGACATTCCGGCTCTGGCGGCGCTCGTGACCAGCGGCACTTGCGAAATGGCAATAGGGGACCGGCTAACCAGAGGAGCGTATCGCCGCGCGCATGGACCCGATTTTCGGTGGGCAGCGAATCATCTCATTTCTTGGGTCATAGCTTCTCGCCTTCAACAGCGCCGCGTCGATGCACTCAGTGGATTGCGCGTGCTGGATGGTCGCCTTGCAAGACGGATGAATCTCCGCGAAAGTGGCTTCGCACTTGAAACGGAGCTAATGTTCGAAGCGGCCCGCCTGGGGTCGCGAGTGCAATCGCTTCCAGCCGCCTATAGGGGTCGGCCGTCCGGCAGCGAATCGAAACTTGTCACCGGGATTGACGGCCCGCCGATTCTGTGGACACTCCTTCGCCGTTTATACGCACATCGCGCGCCGTCGCGACGCGAGAGCTTCGCTCGCGTCGCAGTGGGTGCTCATTTAGACTCTGTTTCTAGCAGCGAACGATAGTAGGCGAGCGCGCGCATCGTACTGGGCTTGCTTGGATCGAGCCGCTGGGCATCGACCAGCGCTTGTACGGCTTGACGGTACCGGCCCACCGCGCCATAGGCTTCTCCGAGATTGTGGTGGATTTTCCAGTCATTGGGGCGGCCCACCGCTGCTCGCTCATAGAAAGGCAAAGCTGCTTCGTGCTGGCCGTCGCGAAAGTATTGATTGCCCAACAGGTAGTAGAACGACGCCTCCTGCAGCTTGTACGCGGGAGACCAAGAGATCAATGAAAGCGCGGTTGCACATCCTGCTAGCGCCCACCGTAATGGCCCCACGCTCCGATTAAGGGCGATCCCCAAGCCGTGTGCGGAGAAAAGGCAAAGGGCTGGGATGGCTGGTATTCTGTAGCGGCTTGAGAAAAAGAAAATCAATACGGACAGGAGATTTGTGAGCAAAATGCACCCTAGAAGAGCGGGTTTACCAAAGAAAAAACGCGTACGCATTCCGAGCAGACTCAAACCCAGAAGCAAGCCGAACGGGAGCGGCATCAACCATAGGCTGGGGTGAATACTACGCTCCGCCGATAGGACGAATTCCATCGAGATCTCGTCGCTTCCGAGCCAGCCCCGCAACTTCTTTGCACAAAGGACCACCGCTTGCCCAAGGTCGGATCCTAAATAGTCAAACCCTTGTTGGTACCAGAATGCGTCGACCTCCTGGGCCCCGACCTTCCTGCCGAAGGAAGCCTCGACAAGCCTGGAAGCTTCGGCCAGCTGCGTCATGGGATCGCCAGAGAATCCGGGCAGCTGAGTGTACGAACCCTCAGCGTTTAGATTGTTCCCTTGAGCAAAGGTGACGCCGCCTTGCGCAGAGATCAGGATCCACTCTCCCGAAACGATGCGGTTGCGAACTGTAGCAGGGGCAATAGCGGCTAGCAGGCCCGCGAACATGATCACGGTCGATGGTAGGCGCTGCTTCCGCTGACGGATCCGCCAGGTTCCTCGAGTCAGCAGCCAGGCGGCAGCGAAGGGAGCAAAAAGGAGAGTGTTGGGACGAGCAAGGCATGCCAACCCCAGCGCAAATCCACCGAGTAAAGGCCAGCGTAGGCTCCTGCCCCTTGAAGGCATAAGGAAATAAGCGCTGAGCAGCGTCAGAGTCGTGCCAAGGGTTGTTTCGACAACCGTAAGCTCAAGCATCCCAGCAGCTCCGTAGAGACACCAGAGAAGCGTTCCCAGCGTCGCCGTGCGTTGTCCAAACACCGCAAGGCCAAGTTGGTAAAGTAGCCACACGGTTGCTCCTGAGAGGCCAATCTGCGAAAGATACACACTCCAGAGGTTGCCGCCGACGGCCTGGAACGCGGCGAGGAAGTAGGCGTACAGCGGCGCGAACGAGAAAGGCTCTGGCCCTCCGAGAGGGGTGCCGCCGGAGATGGCGATTGCCGCGACCCAATAGCGCTGTGCATCTAAAGGTAAAAAATGCTGTTCGGACGGGCTTGATGTAGCAAGGTCCGCCACGTACGCCCCGCGCGTGACCACGAACAACAGGACAACCGCCCGCCACCCCGAGAGCCACTCTCGAGCCACATCCCCCTTGGTCGGTGAGTTGACCGCACCCCCGGACCGCCGCCCGTTCATCGGACCATCTGCCCTACCACGCTGCGACCGTTTTTTCTTACGCGACACGGCGTCTGCCCGCCAACCGCAGTGCGGCGAGCCCGCCCGCTTTGGTACCTTGGGCGAGCTCCTTCGGCTCCTTCAGAATTCCGACCAAGATGCCACGAAAACGGAGGGAGTACGAAGGCACGAAACCGTCGGAGGCATAGCGTCGAGCCGACGACCGGTCAACGAGGTTGCTACGCAAACACGCGCACGGCACGACTTGTGCCCAAAATCATCGCAGCTCACGCAGCATTGAGGCAGCCTCTGTTAAGGTCAGTCCCTCAATTCTAAAGCCCGCTACGGAAACCAACGATGGCGGATGCCCATGACTCGAGGCGGCTGTCTCTACGACGCTTGAGTTCCGACTTCAGGCTGTCCGCGACGCTAAAGATGCTCTCATCTTCCACACTCTTCCTACGCCCACGCGTGCAGGGCCCGACCGCCAATTGATAGTCTGATTTCGGGCATTTTTCGGAATTTAACAGGTCGGAGGCGCGAAGACTCGTCTGCTTCTGCCCGCTGGCCGCTGGCCACGGCCACACTGTCCGCCAGTTCGGCCACCCCTGACCTAGCCCATTTGCCGGGTATCGCGCTGCGCCACCGCCGGCACACATCTAGCCATGGCCCGTTGCTGTGGCCCACCCTGCGCACGCCCATGCAGCTCTACACCCTGCTGTACGCCGGGACAGCTACGCGCGCCGAAGGCCCGAAGAGGGCGTGCTCCACCAGGCCGTCCAAGC
>Ga0105049_10009591_pt1 | contig 11144 bp, 9 predicted proteins | sample MAT06_FD_78087 | JGI IMG/M metagenome (GOLD analysis project Ga0105049, IMG submission 78087) | Freshwater microbial communities from Lake Fryxell liftoff mats and glacier meltwater in Antarctica - MAT-06 | ecosystem: Environmental > Aquatic > Freshwater > Ice > Liftoff microbial mat | place... | reverse complement strand
TTGCATGCTGGGATTGTGTTGGACGATCAAAAGATCATTCATGTTGATGGCAAGGTTCGTATTGACCACTTGTTGGAAGAAGGGATTCTGCAGTCTGAAACAAAAATTTATACGCATTCGCTAGTTGAGATCAGAAGGATATTGAATCCTACCTAATCAATTGAGCAGAAACAATTTCTAAACGGACTCTTAATTTTCATCACGATACTTTTTAATAAATGGTTTGGAAAGGTGTACGTTTTTTGAAAGCTCATTTCAGTTCAAGATTTTTAACTACTCCTTTATGGGTATTTTCTTTAGAAAAATTATTGTGTTATTTTGATGAAGTTCACTACTCGGTGGCCTCAAAATGCCTGCCGTTTAGCTAAATTTTAATCTTTACTATAGCAGCAATACTTTACAATTCGTGTTATGATCCATTTCACGGCCATCGCCCCGTCACCGCATCTACAGTCCGTGGTAGCACGTTACATTCTTAACTATGGATATATGCCTGAGAATGCACCATTGAAAAATGTGATGGTTCCTGGCATCATGGAAACCATTTCATTTAACCTTAATCCACAACCGCAGATATCATTTATTGCTAACCAGAAAGTGGAGATGAAAGATGGAAATGTCCTTGGTCAGTATCCGCGCTCGTTTGAAGTATCGCTCGGGGGTCATGTTAATATTATTGGTGTTCACTTATAGCCCGCGGCCATTCACCAGTTGTTTAATATGCCGGGGAGACTATTCACACACACTGCTATTTCGTTGACTGATGTACTGGGAGATGAAGTAACCTCCGTATGCAAGGAGCTTCAGGAATTACCTTCTTTGGAGCAAGTCATTGCCAGGATTGAGAAATTCCTTACTGGATTGTTGCTACAAAGCAAAGCAACGGTGAACACTACGTTTCTAAATTCGCTATCCCTCATTGAACAATCGCGCGGGAAAAAGTCAATTAAAGAAATTGCCTTAGCAACGAAAACATCGGAGCGAACCCTGCAGAAAATATTTTTAGAAAATGTAGGCCTCACACCAAAAGAGTTTAGCAGGGTGTATAGATTCAGTCAGGTAATCCGTAGCATGCGGGACAATACATTTTCCTGGCAATACGCGGTGCACCATTTGGGCTACTATGATCAGGCACATTTCCTCAACGACTTCAGGCGTGTCAGTGGTCTCAATCCGTCACAGTTTTTTGCTGGGCATGCTTCGATGAATAAGTTTTTTGCTGAGTATTAATTTCAATATTTTATGGTGCAGCTTAATTTCATAAGTGACAATGCGTTTTTTGGAAACTATACTGTAGAACATTTAGGCTGTTATCACCAGTCGCATTTCATCAATACATCCATTCAATTTACAGAAACTACCCCCGTGCAGTGCGAGCAAACCGACAGTAAGATCACCGAGTTTTACCTGACGCCAAAAGTTGGATTATGATTAAATTCAAATCTTTCGATCCCTCACCTGGCATGAGTGGCCTGGTTCATCGCTATATGCTCACGGAAGGATTTGTGCCATCAGAAGCTCCGTTAGTGATGATGATGGTACCCGCGTTAATGGAAATGCTTTCGTTTGTTTTAAGTAACGGTGTAAGCACCTTGCACACAAATGGAAAAGAAATTGATACTGCAGATGCTCAGGTATTAGGGCAATATCCAACTTCATTCCAAGTTGCTGTTTCAGGAGAATTGAAATACCTGGCTGTACATATCAAGTCACCGGGGATGTTTCGGTTATTCAACTTACCCGCCCGAAGATTTACAAGCAACATTGCAACGCCATTAAGTGAACTGATTGGAAAGGAGGCTTTCGCTCTTTGCGAAGAACTGAAAGCAGCAGATTCAGTGGAAAAGGCAATTGAGCGAATTGAATCTTTTTTGATCAGCCAGCTCTCCAAATCAAACGCAAAAGTTCACAAAAGTGTGGAGCCAGCCTTGGCCTTTATTCAGCAATCAAAGGGGATAAGTATTATGGAGGTGGCAATACATGCACATACTTCACCGCGGATGCTTCAAAAAATATTCTTAAAACAGGTTGGCTTGTCCCCTAAAGAGTACGTGAAGGTGACCCGGTTTACCCAAGCGCTACGCATTATTATGAATTCAGAATCTTTTTCGTGGAAGCAGATTGTGCATGAGTTAGGCTACTTTGATCAGGCACATTTCATCAATGATTTTAAAAGTATTTCTGGCCAACCCCCTAAGGAATACTTTGCTGCGTATCCCACAGCGCATAAGTTTTTCAGTGATTATTGAGCGCACAATTTACCGAGCTTTCGCAGGACATTTCTTTATCAACAGGAAAATACACTTTTGACAATCGTCACTTCAACGATGTAAAAAACTCATTCACCCCTTCATGATTTTTAAAATACGCGAGCGGACTTTTTCCTGGGAAGCTTTTGAAGTCGTGAATAAATGCGTGATCCACTCAGAGTAAATTTTTCAATGATTTGGAGCGCTTCCAAAAACTTATTTTTCTCCGGTCAATTGCTTAACAAAGCCTTCGTGACTCCATGAAACATGGATGTGATCAATGAGTGACTGCTCATCAAAGCGGAAAATAAAAATATGCTCCGTATCGAATCGCAGTGCTTTGCTAGTAATTCCGGCAAAATCTTTTTTCTGGTTGCCGAAGATCACCACCTTGCACTGAGATGGTCTAGTAAATCCGGACACAAACTAAACTTAATTTTGTGTTCTTATGGAAAAGAAAATTGGAAAAACACGGCATCGGAAGTATGGTGCACAATTCAAGGAGGAAGCCTTAAAGCAAATCGAAAATGGACAAAGGGTTTCCTCTGTGGTACAAGCCCTGGGTATAAGTGAGGCCTTGCTCTATCAGTGGCGCAAGCGCGGTGGCACGATTTCCCAACTTGGCAATAGCTCAGAAGTAGAGGTTCTTCGCAAGCAAGTAAAACAGCTTGAAACAGAACGAGACATTTTAAAAAAAGCCTTGACCATTTTCAGCCGTTAGCCATGTGTGAGATGTATCAATTTATTTCAGCACAAGGAAAGAATTATCCAGTACTGCAACTTTGTAACGTACTGGGTGCAACGCGTAGTTCCTATTATGCTTATCGAAATGGTAAGATCTTTGCCACCTCACCCGTAGAGCAGGCGGAAGTGAAACAAGTCTCCGCGCCTTTGCAGGTGTTCTTCACCTGCAAGCAAGATAAATGAAGTGAATAAGTGAACGGGATTAACAATAAAGCAGTAGTTACTTGATAGATTAAACACGAAACAAGATTCATTTTTAAAGCTTATCGACCCATCAAACATTTGCATAACTTCAACCTAATGTTCCATAAATTTTCCAGTTTTAAGTTTACGTTTTGTGTAAACCTATTTCACTACTAGACAGATTACTTACTTCTCCCTACCCGCTGTGTTTGTAGCATCGCTACCAATCTGATAATTTTCTTGTTCAATTGCCTATCTTGTCTTTCTATCATGAATCCATTCCATTTATTACCTATTCTTTTACTGTTGCTTTTCATTGACTATGCAGCTGCGCAGGATGCCACTGCTCTGCCAGTGGTTGATCTAAATGAGACGCTGACATACAGCGAAATCGGAAAACAGGTGGATGTATTGGAAGATCCTTCCGGGCAATTAACTTTGGAACAGGTGCGGTCACCGCGTTACGATCAGCTTTTTGTTCGAAGCAAACAAACTACACCGAATTTCGGATATTCTCCGTCCCATTTCTGGATACGGTTTAAAGTAAAAAATACATCTGCTGGAAAAAATAAAAAGTGGTTGTTGGAAACTGGCAACTCGCTGCTCAGCAGTGTTCAGTTCTTTTCTATTAACGAAGCGGGTGCAGTTGTATTTAACGAGATCGGCAAGTTCATTCCTATTGAAGCAAGAAAAATTAAAGAACGCCCTTTGTTGTTTGAACTGGACGTACCCGAGAAGGAAGAACGGACTATTTTTCTTCACCTATCTGGCAATGATAATAAGTTATTCAAAACTATTGTGTGGGAACAACAACGGCTGCTCGATTATATGCGTCATTATGATATTATACTAAGCGTCTATTTCGGAATTTTACTGGCGCTGGTTTTATATAATCTCTTCCTCTACTTTGCCATTTTTGATGCCAGCTATCTCTTCTATGTTTTCTTCGTTATCGGCATTTTACTTGCAGAACTATCCGCTACCGGCTTCGGTTTTCAGCATCTGGGTGGCGCTACCTTTTTCAATGACTTCAACTTCTGGATCTATTGCTTCCTCAGCTTCATGTTTGGTACAGCTTTCAGCGTACGGTTTCTGAACGTAAAACATTACTCCCCGCCTCTGTATTGGGTTGCTATAGGTAACATTATTGTTACATTTCTTTTCATGATTATCGTGCTTTACGGGCTACAAAAACCATACTTTCTTACTGCATTGAAGGCTTCCTCGGTATTGGCTGTAATTAATACAGTAGGCCTGCTCGGGATCAGTGTATTCATTATGAAAAAAGGGCACCGGCCTGCCCGCTATTTTTTAATTGGCTGGTCTGTGCTACTTATCGCTGTAGTCTGCATGTTATTCAAACACTTGGGGTATCTGCCTATTAACTGGTTTACCACCTATTTTGTCAAGATGGCAACTACCTTTGAAGTACTTGTATTGTCGCTTGGTTTAGCCGATCGATTTCATACCGTAACCATGGAACTCAAAGTTAAAACCCTTCAATCAGAAAAACAGATTGAGTCCGAAAAAATGAAATCGGATTTCTTTTCTAATGTATCGCACGAGTTCCGCACACCGTTGTCACTCATACTTTCACCACTTGAGAGAATTCTTGCCAGCAAGGAAACCAACTTTTTCATTGAGCACCATAAGATGATGCACCGTAATGCCAAGCGCCTGCTGCAATTGGTAAACCAACTATTATACCTTACCAAAATGGATAACAAGGCAGCAAAGCTGAAGTTACAGGAAGAAGATGTTTTAAAAGAAATACGTTTTGTCGCTTCCTACTTTGAATTACTGGCACATGAAAGACAAATTACGTTTCATCTTTCCTTTCCTTGCGAAACAATTCTACTTCCTTTCGACAAAGAAAAGCTAGAGATCATCATAGTCAATCTTCTTTCCAATGCGTTTAAATTTACACATGCTGGCGGCAGTGTAACACTCTCGGTGGCATCGGTATTCGATCCACCTTCGCGCATCAATAAAGCAAAGCATACCAGTTGGACAAAAATCACGATAAAGGATTCGGGTATAGGGATTTCTCCAGATCAACTGGATAAAATTTTTGACCGGTTTTACCAAGTGAATAATTCCAGTATACGCGAGTACGAAGGAACGGGCATCGGGCTTTCCCTTGTAAGGGAATTAGTGCAACTTCATCATGGTAAATTGGAAGTAAATAGCGAATACCATAAGGGAAGTGAATTTATCGTCTACCTTCCTGGCGAACGGCTTGCCTATGCTACAACCGATTTCCTTCCAGCAGAACAAGTCGTTGGTGAGACCTTCGTGCCCCCGCATTTTGTAAAAGAAAAAGACCAGGAGAAATCCATTTCCAACGGATCTGCATCCCGCCATCAGATACTAATCGTAGAAGACAATACTGACTTCAGGACTTTTACCAAAAGTATATTACAGGATGTGTATGAAGTCATCGAAGCGGTTGACGGTCAGCAAGGCTGGCGGGTGGCACAGGAGAAAATTCCTGATCTGATTGTAGCCGACATGATGATGCCTAAAATGGATGGGCTGCAACTATGTAAGAAATTAAAAGAACACATGAACACCAGCCACATTCCGATTATTCTTTTAACAGCGCGACAAGCCTCCGATTATAAACTAAAAGGATTGGAAACCGGTGCCGATGAATACCTCACCAAACCTTTTGATACTAACGAGCTGCTGGTGCGTGTGCATAATCTAATCGAGCAACGAAAGAAGCTGCGCGAAAAATTTTCAAAAGAAGGATTTCTCAATTATCGCCCAGCACTGACCGATTCAGCTAATGAAGTGTTTCTGGTGAAAGTGCGTGCAACCCTGAAAAAACATCACAACCAATCGGCCTTTGCGGTAGAAGATTTTGCAGCCGCGATGAATATGAGCCGCAAACAACTGCATCGCAAACTGGTAGCACTCACATCCCAATCGGCCAGCCAAATACTTCGCAATTATCGGCTGGACAAAGCCGCAGACCTACTCAAGCAAAAAGCAGGTAATGTCTCTGAAGTTGCATACCAGATAGGGTACGAAAATCTGTCCTATTTCTCCAAAGCCTTTCGCGATAAATTTGGTAAGTTGCCTTCTGAATTCTGAAGTAAGCAACACTATACTTTCCTGTTCAACCGCTAAAAAGCAATCTTTTCATTGTTTCTACATGACCATGGCACGCCAGTGCTATACAATGGAACAGTAGCGTTAACCAATTTTTTCATTTTCCGCCACATTTGTGCAACCAAAAAAGAACTTAAAAATTCAGAAAATGTAGGCTTACGCTAAAAATGAAAAAACTCATTATTCTGGGTCTGTTTTACTTTATATGTTAGGCAGTAGTACCAAGCTTCTTCTCCAAAGAGTCTCTCGTCTCGGTGACCCTAACGGAAGGGAGCTATTCAGAATCGGAACACGTTAACTTGACAAAAGCAAATGAATGAAATGTCTAACAGGCGCAGAGATTTCTTAAGGCGGAGAATCTGCGAGGAAAAGAAAATCAGATAGCGATGGGCAAGACTTTCCAAAAAAGCGGGCACCGGCCATGTTCGAAAGGTTAACATTAAGAAGGTAAAATGAGTAAGTGTCGCATTTTTACAATCATTCCGTTTCTACAGATCATAAATTTAGCAGAAAATTTAGAATATGATTCTCCGCAGAGTTTCCCGCCTCGGGCGCTCTCGCGGGAGTTATTCAGAGTTAACAAAAACAAGATAACAGACGCAGACTCCCGAGGCGGAGACTCTGCAAGGAACGAAGCGCAAAAAAAGAACGACCCTATAAGGGCATGTCTAAAAACTCCGCCCACCCTTCTCTTTTGTAGAAGGGAAAGGGTTGAGGTGAAGAAAACAAAGGTTTTTAGAGATGCCCTTAATTCTATGTTAAATAACCACAACACACAATCCGTTCGCTTTTTTACAATACTTCGCGGATCTGATTTTATAAGTTTGACTAACCTGTAAACCAATACCCCTCAATGAAGACAACCCTCATCCTCGCACTGGCAGCCATCTGTAGACTATCCATGAGCGCGAAAAAATGCAGGGCAGGGCAGTATAACAGGTAATATGAAACGCAAAACAGAATCTATTTTGAAAGCATTGGACGTGCTCGTGAAGAACACCTCCAAGGGCGAGGAATATTACCACGGGCGCAACGACCGAGCCAATGTACGTGCCTCGTTACTGGAACGGAAAGAAGGGTCGAAAATAGTGTCGTCCCAAAACTCCTTGTCTTTTAAATCCAGCGGCAACGAGTTGCCTGCTAAGTTCGCTCCCAATGATCTGATGTTCCAAGTCTCCACTCAAACCCTTTATATATGAAGCGTTTTTTACCTTTTCTTTGTATCATTATTCTCACATTTTCTTGTGAAGAGGAGACCGTTAGCCCTTGTGCGGGTGTAGTGTGCAAAAATGACGGAGTGTGCCGCAATGGGGCTTGCCAGTGTTCGCCTAGGTATAAAGGTGAATTTTGTGAAACCTTAAATGAAGGAACGGTTACATTTGTTAACAATTCTCAAACGGCTATTACTATTAATGCAAATGGTGAACAAAGCCAAATTGCGAAGGGCGGAAATTTAGTAGTTGCAGAAATTATTGGAGAGTCGGTGACATTTACAGCTGAAACTTCAGGTAAAAATGCATCAGGCAACCTAATTGGTCTTAAGTTAGTATGGAGTAGTATTTCTTACGAAGTCACTAATACCCCACGCACGGTACCACTGGATATATCATCAGAATTCTTTTTTTTAAATGTTAAAAATAACTCAGCAAGCAATATTTTTCAAGGCTTGTATGTAAATTTTGGTTTGAACTCCCAAACCTTTGATAACAATTTTAGCTTGCCTGCCGATGGAATTATTTACCCTATTGGATACTACCGTGCATTTACAAATACGAAAGTGCGTATGAATATTTTTAACAAGCCAAGTTTCTATGAATGGACACATGGTTCAAACTTTACTTTCCCATTTACTAAAAATCAAATAATAACTGTTACGGGCATCTAATTTTTTAAATTCCGAATTAATGAAAAATATTATACTCACCATTTCGCTTTGCATTGCCTCTTATTCTGCTTACTGTCAAGACGAAGGCGTAGCAGTTGCACAAGATCGCCTGGCTAGAAGCAAAAGTATTTATATAGGTGCTGGCCCGGCTCTTACTTTAGGTAAGAACTTGGGAGACTATGGCAATGGTTTTGGATTTGGAGGTGGCTATTTAAAACGCCTTAATAAAGTACTATCCATAGGCGGTAGCATTTCGTATCTCAACTTTAAGTATGACGAGTACAAAACGTATCCATATTATTATGATCCAAGTATAGATGCAGTGTTAGAATATTTTCAGAAAGGCGGTGATGTAAATCTACTATCGTTAGGGTTTGATATTAAACTCAACTTTGTGCCTGTGGGTGATAACACAATGTTTTCTCTTTATGGAATTGCAAGTCCGTTTGTTTCAAAAGTCTCCAGAAAGGAGTTCACTGCTAGGGGTGATGTATATATTGACTTTGATGGAGATGGACTCTATACAGATGGCCCCGGAACTATCACATTTGTTGCTTCAGGATCTGGTACAAATGTTGTTAAAATTCCCGAATTGGCAGAAGACTCTAAAATTAGTGGAGGTATGCAGTTAGGATTTGGGGCAGAACTCTTTCCATCAAAAGCAGTGTCGTTATTTTTTCAGGCTACTTTTTGTTACACACTTCCCATTAGTTATTCGGCAACCGAGAGTTTTTTGAAGAAAAATGATCAATACGTTGACGATGCTAATGTAATCTATTATGATTTTAACAAGACCTTACTTGTAGATGGTTTCCCTATTGTAAACAAAGGCTTTAGCGCACTGAATTTAAAAGTAGGAGTTTCTTTTAATTTTTAATAAAAACAAACATTTATATTTATGAAGACAGCGATAGTTCTATCTCTAGCACTACTTGTCTTGTCATTAAGAACGAGTGCCCAATACAAACTTTATCAAGATGGCTTGGCCAAGTACAATGAAAAGGAATACACGGAATCTATTCGGTTGTTGTCAGAGTTTTTGGCACGGCCACAACACGAAAAAAAGTTTGATGTGGAAGTATACTATTACAGAGGTATTGCCGCTTTTAAGCTTAACAGTTTTTTAGATGCTGCTGGCGATTTAGAAATGGCGAAAAAGCTCAACCATAATAACAGGGGAAATATCCATTGGTTTCTCGCACAATGCTACAACCAGCTTCAACGGTACCAAGAATCCTTGTTAGAATATGACAATGCTTTGCGCGAATTGCAAGCAGACAAAACAAAACAATCAAAAATACTGGGTGAACGTGCCTTAGTATATATAACTCTGGGCAATAAACCCAGTGCTACACAAGATCTCCAGACAGCCTCCGCCTTAGATCCAGCAAATACGGAGTACAAGAATTTATTAGCTGGAATTTCCGATTCCAAAATTGGACCTGCTCTACTGGTAATCGATAAAGGCAAGCAGGAAACTAAACCACAAACCGCAAAAGATTCTCGAACAACAGAACCTATTTCTGCCAAGAAAGAGCCAGTTGTAGCCATCCAAAAAAAGGAAGAGGAGCTTAAGCCTGTAAGTGTGCCAGTAGCTCCACCGCAACCAACGCTTGCTGATCTCTATGGTGACGAAAAGCGTTTTGCATTAGTGATTGGGAATTCCGACTATTCAAAAAAAATAGGTGTTCTCAAAAATCCGGTAAACGATGCAACAAGTATAAAAGCAGCTTTGGAAGCAATGAACTTTCAAGTAACATTAATACCCAATGCTACCTATGCAAAAATCAAAAAAGAAATGTTGATATTCAGAGACAAACTCAACTCAGGGGAAAAGGATAAGACAGTTGGGTTGTTCTTTTATGCAGGACACGGTCTTCAATATGATAATGAAAATTACATAGTACCGGTTGATGCAGAGTTGGAAGATGAAACTGACATTACGCGCATGTGCTGGCCGATACAAAAACAAGTACTCGGATTTATGGAAAACACCAATTCACGCATGAACATCGTTATTTTAGATGCATGTCGTAATAATCCCTTCCCGGCCATCCACAGAGGTATTGGCGAATCGAACGGGTTGGGCGAAATGAAAAAGGCACGTGGTGCTTTTATAGCCTACGCCACTTCTCCGGGCTCGGTGGCTTCCGATGGATCGGGCAAAAACGGTCTCTATACCCAAGAGCTGATTAAAGCAATGAGCAAGCCCGGTAAAACCATCGAGCAGGTTTTTAAAGAAGTGCGTGGCAATGTGCTCCGTCAGTCGGGCGATAAGCAAAACCCTTGGGAGAATTCTAATATAGTTGGAGATTTCTATTTCAAATTTTAATCACATTGGGCTCGCCTTTGCAGGTGTTCATCACCTAAAAAAAAGGGTAAGATGAAACGAGAAACAGAATATATTTTAAAAGGACTAAGCTTGTTCGTGAGAGACACGACTGGTTCAACCCGATTATTAGTAATGAGCGATCTTTTTCGCTCTGGCAACTTATAAGATAGCAAATGAAACCTAGATGATAACGTTTGTCCGCTCCTCACCCTAAATATGCATCTATGTTTCAAACAAATCCGGAGCCATTCGCATTCTTACAATGCTCGACTATGGGATCTTTTAGATTTGAGAACTACAGATTATTAAGTTTCTACCGGCCAAAAAACCGATTATGAAAAAATGCCTTTATAAATACCTCTTACTGAGTTTGTCGACTATGCTGTCTGTGCGCTACGTTCCTTGGTCCGATTAGCTCAGCGGTTTTGTGCTAAGGAAGAATGTATTAACACCCTAACCCCCAAAAATCCAATTTTCTACGCAGAGATTCTGCTTCGGGGACTCTGGGGGACAGGGCTGACGCATCTAAATTTTGAGTATTGCTTCAAGATATTCATTGCTCCAGCCAGCTTTTAGGCGTTTGCCTTTAATTCCTTGTTTTGTGGAAGTTTCATTTTTTAATAAGTTCAGAGCA
>Ga0105049_10009590_pt1 | contig 11144 bp, 4 predicted proteins | sample MAT06_FD_78087 | JGI IMG/M metagenome (GOLD analysis project Ga0105049, IMG submission 78087) | Freshwater microbial communities from Lake Fryxell liftoff mats and glacier meltwater in Antarctica - MAT-06 | ecosystem: Environmental > Aquatic > Freshwater > Ice > Liftoff microbial mat | place... | reverse complement strand
GAGCGCGTCATAGCCAGCCCGCCATGCTCAGAATCGGTCATGTAAAGCAGGAAAATCCCGATCATGAGGTAGTAGCCGAAGCGTTCCCACAATTCAGTCAGAAAAAGGTAAGGCAGTCCCGAAGGGTGATTTTTGAACATAGGTTAGACGTTGTTTAGACGGTGGATGGTGGACGGAGGCGGTGGACGGTAATATCCAACTTCTACAATTCCAGCGTGATAGCACCGGGCAAATGTAGTTTCAAAATCAGTTTTAAAGCCACAGATTCAAAAATCAAAATGCGCGGGGGGCGATTATCTTTGCGGCCATAACCATGGAGTGATTAGGGGATGAATGGATGAAGCGATTTTCGCTTCATCCATTCATCCATTCATCACTTCATTATTTCATAAAGATGAAGAAAATTCTGTTGCTCGCTTCAATACTCTTGGTTACCGCTCAAATAGGCCTCGCCCAACAACCCATCGCACCTGAAGGCCCTTCTACAACGGCTTCGGCGGTGCCTAACGCAGACAGCGTGCTGGTGACGGTCATTCTCAAACACCAACAAGACAAGAACCTTCCTGAAATACGCCGTATTTTGGAAGCACAGGGCTTCTGGGACATTTTCCCACCGCAAGACGTGCGTGTGGTATCCTGGACGCTGGCGATGGGGCTGGGCCACATCATCACCTTGCATGTACCCGCAGGAGCAATCCGCCGCCTCAACCTCGCGCTTGAGAACGGCGCATGGGGCGCGTTTGATACTGAAATTTACCTCACCTACGACTACCAATCCGTTTGGCAGGACTATATTGAACGGCGCGAAGACGCCAAGGAGGATCGGAATTGACTGTTGACTTTTGACCGTTGCAATTCATGGAATAGTCAACTGGTAACTGTCAAAAGTCAACTGTCCCGGTCAAAAGTCCGTGAAATACTCTTTCGCCCTCCGACCAAGGTTTCCTTGTACCCCTGTGGCATCGTTGTAGTTATCGCCGTCCACATATTCGGTTAGGTTGCGGTTGTAGAGTTTACGCTCCCACTTAGGGTCCTGAATTTCGCCACGAGCGGTGGAGTGGAGCGTTATATAATCTTCTCCGGCGAGTGAGGGGTTATAAAACAGGAATTTAACGTTGGTTTGGCTGGTTTTGGGGAAGTTGTAATAAATCCAAATTTCGTACGGGCTGGCTCCCGGTTCGTCTTCGACATGCATCAGATCATCGGGGGGGCCAAAGCGCAGGTAAGCGCGGCCACGGTCGGACTCGAAGCCGTAACGAAACCCACTTTTAAATTTTTCGTGCACATCTTTAGCTAGCGCCATGTAGCGGCGGTAGGCGGCTTCAGGGTTGTTGGGATCTTGACGGACAAAATGTCGAAAGATAAAAAATCGCTTATTTTTCAGGTCTTTATCCCTGTTCACATTGTTCAGCATTTCAGCGTCGTCGCCTGTCACAATCGGCGAAAGTGCTGCCAGCGTATATTTCAATTGTTTTTCGTCGAGGTTTTGGGTGAATTGCTTTTCGAGCGATTCATCCGTAATGTCGTTTTCGTTAAACTGAAGGAAAGGGTTGCTGCGTTGGAACGCGAGGCTGCGGGCAGCAAGCAAATTGTTGGCTACATCACGCACTTCCACGGTGAGGGAGTAGTTGCCGCTTTCTAGTTTGCTGATGTCCATCTGGACGAGCAATGCATCAATGTCAGTCGGCTTTTTGCGTTGGCTGCCCGTGGAAATCAGGTTTTTGACGCCATCGCCTTTTTCCTGTTCGATGAAATACCGCACGAGATAGTCGGCGTCTGTGATGCTTTTGTTGGAACGATAAATTTCGCCATAAAATGCCAGTCGTGTAGTGCCTCGTTCGTAGAAGTTGAACGGTAAAGGCTCCAAAAAATAACCGTTTTTGGTAAAAGAAGAAGTGGTTTCATCCTTTTTGAAACTGCGCAACAATTGTACCTCGCTCAAATAGAGTTTGGCAGGAAATCGAACACTCAGAGGCATCCGGAAATTGTCCTTGTTATCAGCAGCGTTCAGATCCTGTACAGTAATCTCCAGTTCATAATCACCCTCTGGTACAGGCAGGCGTTTTACGTCTATGAGGCTCTGTGCGGCATCCACCAAAGGACTTTGGAGGTTGTATTTTTCATAGGCAACTACGTTGTCGCCATTTTTGACCATAATCAAGATTTCTGCACCTGCCTGCATTTTCTCCCCATCCACTTTTTTATACAAAAGTGTCACCGCCGCGATCTCGAAATTCACCTCAATGTAGGGTTTCCCGTCCGGGGTGCTGTAAACGGCATAAGATACGCCGAGGTCAAGGGCATGGGCATATTGAGCAATCGCAAGCAAGATACAGGATGCAATTAGGCTGCGTAAGGATCTGTTTTTCATAGATTTGCCAATTAAGTGGTGATGGATGGATAGCGTATTGATCAAAGGAAAAGGCTTACTCCAAACTCCTGTCAAATGTAAGCGTTTCAAGTCAAATGGAAGTGGGACACTTTTTGGCAAAAGTCAGGTTTCTGAAAGGGTCCAATCATTGAGATAAACCCAGAATGGAAATGGTAATAAGGAAAAGGGATGGGGGGCGTGTCAAAAAGTGCTAACCCTTTTGACACACCCCCCAACCCTTTAGATTTAGAAAACTCAATCCACCTTCACCCGTACCCCCTTCGAGTGGCTCGTAAACTCCGGCGCATACATACACTGCATCGTCGTAATCCCGTTGCTCATGTCACCGCGGAGCGACACCACGAGCGGGTACTCGAACACGAAGGTGCCTCGGGGGAGATAGTCAATGAAGAAGTGCGTGGCCAAATCCTTAGTGCTCTCGTAGTAGCCCAGCCCTCCTTGCCAACGATAGCCGCTGAGCACATTAATAGGCTCCAGGCCGGAAGCACGCATATCTTTGAGGTGTATAAATTCCATGGCGCGGTCCACTCTGATTTCTATGCGCACTTTGATCTTGTCGCCGCGTTTGAGCGATTGCCCATCGGCGATCAATTTCAACACAGGCCCGGTCGGGGAGTTTTCTTCCAAAAACAATTGTTTCACAATGGTCAACGGCGTTTTTTTGAAGTCTTTGATCTTGTCCAAATCTTCAAAATACTGCCAGTACGCCGCGCCCCACACGATGTTGGAATTCGGGTTTTCGACCTTGATCTCGGACCAGGATTTTTTGACTTCTTTACCCGCCCAGCTTTGTTTGAAATAACCCGTTCCGGCTTCGTACTCGTTGACTTTTAATGGACTACCGCCCATAGAGACATTAACCGGTTTTGAATTTTCAAGCCAATTATCGCCATTCAGCAGCAAGGCATACACCGCTTCCGCAGTTGCTTTGGTACTTTCCCAGCGGTTGGTCTGTTTGTTTTTCAAGAGCCATATACGCAGTTCTTCCACGGCTTTGGTATCATTGGCTACCTCGCTGAATACTTCGACCATGAGGGCTTGGGTTTCTACGGGCAATTGATACCAGTAGAAGCCCCAATCTACGGGCCAGTACATGCCCAACTCCTCTTTCATAGTGGCGCGTTCACGGAGACTGGCCACAATACGTTGGGCAGCCTCTTTGCGTCCATAACGGTGCAGTGCAAGCGCCAACATTCCCTCTTGGTACAATCCCTTGCCGAGCCAATATTTTTCAGCCTGACCGAGGTAATAGCCGATTTCTTTTCCTGGGCGATCCACTGGCCGGAATGAACGTGTATAGAGATATTGGATCGTCATACCATCCAGATGATCGTCTTCCATTTTGGCCTTGCCTTCCTTCACAAGTCGTTCTAATTCAGCGTATTGATCGTTGAGTTTGCGGTCGCAATAACCGAGTGCCTTATCTAACATTTGCGCAGATTTCTGGTCCTTTTGTGGATCGAATGCGCCTAGTTTTTGCAAGTGCATGAAGCCGCTGACGATGTGTTGCGTAATGTACCAACTGTCTTTTCCGCCCGTAAACCAGGGCCAGCCGCCGCTGTTCAATTGCCGTTCGGAGAGGGCGTTGAGGGCGCGTTCGCGCTCGTCGGCCATGCGGTTGAGGTCGAACAACAAGGCGATGTTTTGCTTTTGTAGCTCTTCACTTTGGGCTTCGAGTACCCAAGGCGTTTCTTCCAACAATGCGTATTTAAGTTCCTGGTTTTTGCTCAAATTGCTCTTCATCGCCCCCGTCCCTTTCCAACGCTCGAATACGCGCCTGATGTTCGGCATCTTTTCTACCACATTGGAAGCCAGGGTGTTAGCATACAATCGGCTGAAAATTTGCTCTGAGCATTCGTGCGGGAAATCCATCAGGTAGGGTAGTGCTTGCACGGCGTACCAGACGGGGTTTGAGGTGAATTCGAGGGTGTAGTTATACGTTTTGAGCGAGGAACTTTCCCCTTGATTTTTCAAATTTTCAAATGTAAAAGTCTTGGTCTGGTTGCCGCGCAGGGAAATGGGCAGGGTTTCTGTGACCAGCATTCGATTGCTGACCACTGGGATGGTGCTCTCCTCGCCGTCACGGAAGTTGTTGCCTTCGGCAAAAATCTGCCAAGTGACTGCACCTGTATAGTCGTCGGGCACTTTTATCCGCCACGATACCGCGCCGGATTGGCCGGGCTGAACCGAGAAACGGGCAGTTTTGTTGTTCCTTGATATCCCGAAGGGCCCTTCCACCGCGACCAGCGTCGCAGCATCCAATAAAGTCAAGGTGGCAGCGCCTTCGATTTTTTCCTTAGACAAATTGCTGACTTTGGCTGAAAACTCAATTTCATCGCCTTGGCGCAAAAAACGCGGCGGGTTGGCGATCACCATGAGCTCTTTTTGCGTCACCACTTCTTTAACGGAAAGTACCTGCTGCAACTCCTTTGTGTGGGCGAATGTGAGCAGTTTCCAGCGCGTGAGGGCTTCGTTCATCGTGAATTTGAGGAGGACGTTGCCTTCGGCATCGGTGCGCAGTTCGGGGAAGAAAAACACCGTTTCGTTCAAATTACGACGGATGGATTCGGTTGGCGCTGGTTTTGGGGCTTCTGCTTCCCCCGGATCAAAGGTGATTACAGAATCCACCATGTCTGCCTCCTCGTTTTTGCCAGCCCTTTTCTTGGCTGCGCCACCTGCAGGTGCGGGCGCGGCCATACCCTCTGGCGCGTTGCTTTCTCTATCCATAGACTGGGACATATACACGTTCCCGCGATAAGGATTGAGATCATGTTGACCCCACATCGGGAAGTCAAACCAGTTCAATTCGCGGTAAGATCGGGCGGGCACAGCTTCTAGTTCTTGATTTTCAAAACGAAAAAGCCCGCCGTTCACGCCAAAACTTTCCGCTGCACTCAGATTGATCCTTGAATAATTATTGGGGTACGGTATGCCCGACCAAGCTTGTTCCCGGAATTGATCCAGTGAAGCATCGTACATCGCGGCCACCATTTCGGCAGCTACTTTGTCTTTTTTCGGGCCGCTGATCTTGATGCGCCATTCCTCTTTTTGTCCGGGCGCGAGTTTGTCGCGGAAGCTCTCGTAACTTATTTTCAATTCCTTGTTGCTCCAAGGCACGTTGAGGTAAATCTGTTCCGGCCCATAGACCCGGTTGTTTTTGATGCAGAAAAAGTGGGTAACTATACCCCCTCGGTTCTCCTCGCGTACGGGGATTTCAACGCTCGAAAGGCCACGCATCAAACTGCTGACCCACTCAGGCTTTTGCAACTCGCCCGATTGCTCCTGGGCAAAGAAGAAGTAGAGGCCCTCCGGTTTTCCGCCAAAGGAAATTTTAGCGATTTCACCCGGTTCCAACGTTGTTTTTTCGGCGGCGGCACTGGGTTTTTCAAAGCGCGTGTCGGAAGTCCAGACGCGTACAAATTTTTGAACTTCCACCTTTTCTCCAAAAGCGTCCTGAGTAGTCAGCTTGGCAACATACCAACCTGCTTGCAAACGGCCTTGATGCAGGTCAAGGGTTTTATCGGTGGCGGTGTTGAATTTTATGCTGCGGGTGAAATCCTCCCGTCCCCATTTTTCGGGATCGTCTTCGTCCTTCCATGCCATGTCGGGGAACATGCGTTCAAAGTCGCTTTTGGTAATCGTGTTGAGGTCAGGGCGTTCCCACAAACGGTCTTTGAAAAACTGCTTGGGCGCCACGAGGCGTTGCAAGGTGATCTGACCTTCAGCAGACTGGGCTTGTCCGGCCATATTGGTGGTGCGAAGTCCCACATGACGCATGCTGTCGAGTTGGATTTCGTTGGGCAAATCCCATTGGACCTGCAGTGCGATGTAGCCGGCGCTAACATTTGCGATGTTGCTGTGTGTTTCGCCGGTGATGTCTGTTACATCCACAAAGACTCGATAATCAAATACAGGTTGATCTTTTTTCGGAACGCTTGGGTCGGGAATGGCCGTGAATTCTACTGCAAAACTGCCATCCACACCTGTAGTAGTAACCCCGTTGGTGATTTCCATTTCGGGAGCATTGAAATACCAAGGGCGTTTCCAGGAGCGATAGTAATCCCAAAAAGGGAACCGTGCGGTGCGTACTACTCGATACTTGACCTGTGCACCATCTACCACATTGCCTGCGTAGTTTTTGGCTTCACCACGCACGGTGATTTTTTCGTTTACCCGGAAAGCACCTTCTACGGGCTTGATCGTCACCTCGAAGCGAGGGCGTTTGTATTCCTCTACACTGAAAGAAACCTGTCCCTTTGCTCCTTCAGTAGCCTGAATCTGCATATTGCCAGTCAGTCCTGTGGCTGGCGCCGTGAAACTTCCATTGAAGGTGCCGAACGCGTTGCTTTTTAATTGCAACTGGCCTTTCGCCTGATAGTTTGCATCCTTGAATACGACCGTCACGGTTTGGTTGGAGACAATTTGAGGCAGTGATTTTTTTCCGTCTGCGCTGGTATTTGGATTGAAAACCAATCCCTTAAAATAAACCGTTTGGCCGGGGCGGTAAATACTTCGGTCGGTGAAAAACTGGACTTGATTTACGCGGTCGGGGTTCTCCCGCTGGGGGTAGTTATAGGCTTGGCCAATCCATAGCGTGTCTTTGCCCAGCGTGGCGCGTACGAGCGCGGATCGGCTTTCGGGCATAATATTTTTGGTAAAACCTTCCCGGTCGCTGGTGCCAGAGCCGATGTTTTGGAGTTGTCGGCGACCAGAGTTGTAGTCGTTTCGGAAAAAATCGAGTTTAACCCCTGCCAAAGGCGCACCCGTACTGCGGTCGGCCAATACAAAACGGGTCTTTCCCTGTTCATTGTAGGTTACTGAAACGATGTTGGAAACAGCAAAATTGGAATAGGTCAAAGGGCCTTGGCCCGATTGAAAACTGGCATTCTCAGACACAAAAACCCAATAGTTTCCAAAGGGAAGGCCATCTAAGGCAATCTCGGTCTGATGTTGCTGGAAATCGCCAGGGTCTTGAATGTCCCAACTGCGGCTTTGCACGGGGCGCAGGCGTTGGAGGTATTGGTATTGCTCGTCATAGCCCAGCGTTTCCCATTTTTCTGTTTCAAAGTCAGCTTTCACCACTTTCACCCACACCTTTTTCAGGTTTCGGAAACCGATCTGGACCAAGATGCTTTGGTCGGGCACATTGGCCTGCTCCACGTTGGTGGTCAGGGAAGGCATTCGGATTTGCGTGAGCAATTGTTTGCAAAGGGCTGCCCCATAGGTGCCGGGGTGACGGCGGATAGCGGCTTCAAGTTCGGCCACAGCGGCCTTTGCGTTTGCACCTTTGTCGCCCGTGTCGAGGTTATAAAGATGGGAGGCCAGTACATGAACGACTTCGCCATCAGAAGGCTGGTTTTCGGCCTGGGTTTTTAGTTTTTCGAGGGCTGTTTGGTAAAGTTCGTTCTTGTTTTCGAGGGTCGAATTCGTCAAAACGAACTGCAATCGTTTCAGATCCAGGTCGAAATAAGCGGCTCCTTGTCCGCCGTTGAGGGGCGGATGCGCCTTGCGCAATTTTTGAAACAGCTTGATCGCCAACCATTTGCCAGAAGTAAGGTCCTGCGATTCATATTTTTTATCCTGAAAAATGGTTCCTTCTGAAAAATCCTCGGGGCTGTTTAGTTGGAATGCGTAAGCCGGTTCGGTAAGGTAGCTGCGCTCGTTGCTGAAATGCTCCAGCGCGCGGTGGGCCAGCAGGTCGAAGAGGGTAGGGCGGAGGGGAGTGTTTGCTACGGAATCGTTCTGCCCGGACGTTGTGATGTCGCGGAATTGTTCGACGGGGATGCCACGCAAAAGGGCATCTTGAGCAACTGAGGCGGAGTAGAGTTTCAGGGCGTGTTTTTCAATCTGTTCAGCGCTCCATGTCAGAATATCGCCCCCTTCGCCATCAGGAATCGGCGTACGCTGCCCTAAATTCCAACCCTGGTTTTGAAGGTAAGTGGCGTACAATTGCCCAAGAATGCTTTGGAGCACTGATTTCTCAGGTTCCCCGGCTGCAAGCATTTCTTTTTCAATGGTTTGGATGGCGCTGGTGAGGCCGTCTTCTTCCAGCATGGTCATGAATTTGCCCCGGAAAAGGAGGGCTTTCACGATCTGCTGACCGTTTTTATCGTTTTGTGCACGGGCCTGGATGGCTTCTACCTTTTCAAGGGCGCTTTTGAAAAGGCCCTGATTTTGGAGGCTGTCCACGATTTTCCAGTCATCGGCGTAGTCGCCCACTGCGGTGGGTAAAGGAGGAATGGGCATGGTAGTGTTTGGCTTGTTTCTGTTACTGACAGAGGGTGTTTGTTCTTTTTTGCCAAAGGATTTGCAAGACAAAAAGGCAAGGATCAAGAGGCTTAGGGCGAGAAACAGTTTTTGGTGAAATTGCATTTTCAAAAATTGTGGGTGAGCGTATGGCGGAAGGCTGTTCCGAGATTTGATACCAAAGAACAAATATACGATCCGCAGAGATGCTACAGGTGAGAAAAATACACGATTCGGCGCCTGATTTTTTGGACGAATCCATTTCGACGTACGAAACGGCATGGAGCGGCAAAACCTTGTTTCTTTGCTCGTCCTAATTTTTTGAAACGATGGAAGAAAAAGAAGCAAGTGTTGTCTCCAAAAGGCCGCGGCCGCATTGCAAAAACTGTGGGGAAAAACTTTCAAAACGTGGCAATTTTTGCCCCAGCTGCAGTCAACGCGATTTTGACGGTCGCGTTCGGATGCGCGATTTGCTGGCGAAGTTTTTTTCCAACATCACGCATCTAGACAACAAATTCGTGAAAATGTGTTGGCAGCTGTTCATACCGGCACGCGTAACCATCGAATATTTTCAAGGGAAGATCAAGCGCTACCCGCATCCGGTGCAGTTCTTTTTTATTGTCATGTTTTTCTTCCTTTTGGTGTTCAGCCAAAAACTGGATGGCACGGCGCTCAATCTATTGGGGGGCAGCATTGATGTGGGAACGGAGCAGGGCGTCAGCTCGGAAGGACCTGTGAAGGTCTCAAAGTCAACCCTTTTCCCGGTTTTGCAAAGGTGTATGACCGCCAGGGAATACCGCCAGGCTTATGATTCCCTGCCAATCGAAATGCGAACGCAATCAGCCTGGGAAGCACAGGACTCCATCCACCGGAAGCTCAGCGAGCCTTGGGAAAAAGCAACGCAAAATTTGTTGCTAGAGTTAAGTGAAGGCACTCATGCGACTCCCAGTACGCTGGATTCGATCTCGCTCGATTTAGGCGCCGCGCAAGTGCGAATTTCAACCCCTGATTTTGTCGGCCTGGAACCTGATTCCATCATAAAAAAATATGGATTCACCCATTGGATGGATAAATTGCTGGTAAAGCAAGGGCTAAAATCTACCAAAGACCAAAAAGGTCTTAACAATCGCTGCGTGGGCAGTCTGGGTTGGACGATCCTGATGCTTATTGCTTTTATGGCCTTTGTGCTTCAATTGCTTTACTGGAGGAAAAGTCGTTATTATGTTGAGCATTTCATTTTCCTCATGCACCAACAGTCCGGAATGTTTTTATTCCTGACCCTGGTGATATTGCTAAACGATTATGTATTCACCCTTGAATGGGAATGGCTCTTGGCACTTGCTTGGATGGTTATTTCGCCGCTCTTGTCCATGAAGTATTTTTACCGCGAAAACTGGCCCTGGACCATTGCCAAATGGTTGGCATTTTCAGCCCTGTATTGGTTTGGTTTGATGGTCTTTTTTATTGGGACAGTGCTGTTGGTGTTTGTGGTTTTTTAAATTATGCTCGTGCACAGCACTTCTAGTTTTGCAATATTTCAAAACCATCGTCAAAACCGGAGTTTCAGCGTAAATTTGTCGGTTAAAACTGAGAAAATAATGATTGCACAAGTTGGATATGATGAAATAGCCTCACTTTTGGCCGAGATGGATCCGACAAAGATGAGGGCCATAATTACAGCGCTATGAACATTTCCTTAGGCGACCGCGAATACTTCAAAGGTATCCCCCGCATCCAATACGAAGGCCCGAAATCAGATAACCCCTTGGCCTTTCGCTGGTACAATCCCGATCAAAAAATTGGCAGTAAGACCATGCGTGAACACCTGCGCTTTGCCGTAGCTTATTGGCATACACTGGGCGGCACTGGCGGGGATCCTTTTGGTCCTGGCACGAAACAATTCCGATGGCTGGAGGCAAAAAAGCCCCTCCAACAGGCCCGCGACAAAATGGATGCGGCTTTTGAATTTGCCACGAAAATCGGCATAGATTACTACTGTTTTCATGATTTTGACCTTGTTCAAGAAGGCGACACCTTACGCGAAAGCGAGCGCAGGCTTTCGAAAATCACTGATTACGCGCTCGAAAAACAAAAGGCTTCCGGCCTGAAAGTGCTTTGGGGAACGGCCAATTTGTTCAGTCACCCCAGATATATGAATGGGGCTGCTACCAATCCTGATTTCCAAGTAGTGGCTTGGGCGGCCACGCAAGTGAAAAACGCCCTCGATGCCACCATCAAACTTGGCGGTGAAAACTATGTGTTCTGGGGCGGACGCGAGGGCTACATGAGTCTGTTGAACACCAACATGAAACGCGAATTGGATCACCTGGCCCAATTTCTCCATATCGCGAAAGACTATGCTCGAAAATCAGGGTTCAAAGGCACCTTTTTTATTGAGCCTAAGCCGATGGAACCGATGAAACACCAGTATGATTTCGACGCGGCCACTTGCATCGGCTTTTTGAGGGAATATGGCTTGGAAAAGGATTTCAAACTCAATATTGAG
>Ga0105049_10009588_pt1 | contig 11145 bp, 7 predicted proteins | sample MAT06_FD_78087 | JGI IMG/M metagenome (GOLD analysis project Ga0105049, IMG submission 78087) | Freshwater microbial communities from Lake Fryxell liftoff mats and glacier meltwater in Antarctica - MAT-06 | ecosystem: Environmental > Aquatic > Freshwater > Ice > Liftoff microbial mat | place... | reverse complement strand
CCCCACTCGCGGCCATTGCCCGACTGCTTGTAGCCGCCGAACGGCGCCTTGAGGTCGGGGCCGGCGAGGTTGAGGTGGACGTTGCCGGTGCGGAGCTGCTTGGCGACGTCGCGGGCGCGCTCGATGGAGGCCGACTGCACGTAACCCGAGAGGCCATAGACCGTGTCGTTGGCCTGCTCGATGGCTTCGGCTTCGGTGTTGTAGGGGAGGATCGAGAGGACGGGTCCGAAGATTTCCTCACGGGCGATCGTCATGTCGTTGGTGACATTGCCGAAGATGGTCGGGCGGACGAAGTAGCCCTTGTTGAGCCCGTCGGGACGGCCGAGGCCGCCGGCGGCGAGCGTCGCGCCTTCCTTGATGCCGGCTTGGATGAGCGCCTGGATCTTGTCGTATTGGGTCTTGTTGACGACGGGGCCGATGCGCGTGTCGGCGGCAAAGGGGTCGCCCGCCTTCGTGGCGTTGGCGGCGGCGGCGGCGATGGCGAGCGCTTCGTCATGCTTCGCAGCGGGGACGAACATGCGCGTGCCGGCGTTGCAGCTCTGGCCGGAGTTGATCATCAGGCCCTGCACCGAGCCGCCGACGGCCTTGGCTAGATCGGCGTCGTCGAGAACGATGTTGGCGGACTTGCCGCCAAGCTCCTGGCTGACGCGCTTGACCGTTTCGGCCGCGGCCTTGGCGACCAGGATGCCGGCGCGGGTGGAGCCGGTGAACGACATCATGTCGATGCCGGGATGGGCGGAGAGCGGGGCGCCGACGCCGGGGCCATCGCCATTGACGAGATTGAAGACGCCGGCGGGGACGCCGGCCTCATGCAGGATTTCGGCGACGAGGAGCGCGTTGAGCGGGGTGTATTCAGACGGCTTCAGCACCATCGTGCAGCCGGCGGCGAGGGCCGGGGCGACCTTGCACATGATCTGGTTGATCGGCCAGTTCCAGGGCGTGATCATGCCGACAACGCCGACGGGCTCATACGCGATGCGGGTGCGGCCCTGGGTCTTTTCGAACTCGAAGCCTTTCAGGACTTCCATCGTCTCGTTGAGATGGGCGAGGCCCATCGCGGCCTGCGCGGCCTTGGCCAGCCAGATGGGGGCGCCCATCTCGGTGGAGATCACCTCGGCGATCTCGTCCTTGCGGCGGGCGAAGACGGCCATGATCTTGCCCAGCAGCTCAAGGCGCTCGGCCGGGGTGGTGCGCGAGAAGGCCGGGAAGGCGGCCTGTGCGGCGGCGACGGCGCGGTCGACGTCGGTCGATGAGCCGAGCGCGATGTCGGCGAACTTCTCTTCGGTGGCCGGGTTGATGAGGTCCCAGCTGCGTGGCGTCGCGGGCTTGACCCATTGGCCGCCGATATAGAATTCGTGGTTGTGCGACATTGTTGTTGTTTCCTCCTGATGAATTCCGGACGGGGGTTATAGCCGACGAAGGCGGCGCGGGAAACGCGCCGCCGGTTGACGCCGACGTCAGTGGCGGTTCCGGGTATCCGGCGGCCGTCAGGCGCGGGCGATCTGGCCGCCCGTCCTGAGGTCGAACTTGCGGAACGGCAGCTCGCGGATGCGCTGGCCTGTGAGGGCAAAGATCGCATTACCCACAGCCGCCGCGACCGGCGCGGTGCCAGGTTCGCCCGCTCCGCCGGTGCGTGCGCCGGATTCGATGAACGCAACCTCCTGGATCGGGGCGTCGGCCATGCGGACCATGTCGTAGTCGGGGAAGTTCTTCTCGACGACCCGGCCCTTTTCGATGGTGATGCCGCCATAGAGCGCTGCGGTCAGACCGTAGATCGCGCCCCCCTCGATCTGGGCCCTGAAGGTCGCCGGGTTGATGACTTCGCCGGGATCGACGGCGCTCCACATGCGATGGACGCGGGCGCGGCCGTCTTCGCCGATCGAGACTTCGGCGATTTGCGCGACGATGGTGCCGAAGGCCTCGCGCATGGCGACGCCGCGCGCCCGTCCTGCCGGCGCAGGCGTCATCCAGCCGGCCATCTCCCCCACTTTTTCGAGTGCCGCCTTGTGGCGCGGCGCGCCGCCAAGATGGGCGAGGCGGAAGGCCAGCGGATCCTGTTTCGCTGCGGTGGCGAGTTCGTCGATGAAGCTCTCGATGTAGAAGCCGTGCAGCGTGTGATCGACGCTGCGCCACGGGCCCCACGGGATGGGGTTGGTGCCGGTGACGTAGCGCGCGAGGCGGTCGGGAATATCGTAGGCGATGAGGGTCGCGTCGGGCGGATCGTGCTTTTCGACATAGCTGTGAATGAAGCCGGCGATGCGGCCATTGGCGTCGAGGCCTGCCTTGAGGCGGGCGGCGCCGGCATCGCGATAGAAATCCTGCGTCATGTCCTCTTCGCGGCTGAAGGCACACTGGACGGGGCCGGCCATGGCGCGCGCCGCTGCGATCGCGATGCGAACCTCATTGGCCTTGGTATCGGGCAGGTTGGGGCTGAAGGCGCGGCGTCCGAAGCCGCCGCCCATCGCGGCGTGGTGGACGATGACATCGCCGGCGCCGATGCCGGCGAGGTCGGCTGCGATGGCGCGAATGCCGAGCCCGTCCTGGAAGCCGCCCCAGAGTTCAAGCTTGCCGTCCTTGAACCAGGCGGTGGCGTTCATCGGCTCCATCGTCGCGTGAGCGAGGAAGGGGAGGCGGTAGGTCGCCTCGAGCGTGCGGGCGGCAGCGGCGATGGCCTTGGGCGCGTCGCCCTCGTTGTAGTCGCTCTCCCAGTCGTTTCCGGCATCGGCCTTGGCGAGCGCCGCCTCCATCCCGGCAAGGATAGAGGCCGATGAGTGGGCCGCGCCCGCACCGTCGTTCCAGACGGGCGACAGCGCGGCGAGCGCAGCGCGGGCGCGCCAGGTGTTGTCGGCGATGACGACGACGGCGTTGTCGAGCTTCAGCACCTTTTTCACGCCGCGCATGGCGGTGGCGGGGGCATCATCGAGGCTGGTCAATGTGCCGCCGAAGACCGGCGACTGGGCGACGGCAGCGAACGTCATGCCGGGCAGGCGGACATCGACGCCGTAGATGGCGCTGCCGTCCACCTTGGCGGGAATATCGAAGCGCGCGATGGGCGTGCCGACGATGGTGTAATCTTTTTTCGCCTTGAGCGGCGCATCGACGGGGGCGTCGTATTCGGCGGCGAGCACCGCCATCTCGCCATAGGTGGCGCTCTTGCCCGAGGGCGCGTGGCTGAGGCGGCTGAGTTTGGCGGTGACCTCGGCTTCCGGAACATTCCAGGTTTCGGCCGCCGCCCTGACCAGCATGGCGCGTGCGGCGGCGCCGGTGCGGCGCATGCCAAAGACGCCGGTGGTGCGGATCGACATCGAGCCGCCGGTGACCTGGGCCGACATCATTTCGGCGGCCTTGCGCGAAATAAAATCCGTCGTGCCGCTGAGGAAGGAGGGGACCGACATGTCGCCGGCAAGAAAGCCGCGCACCAGGCCGCCATTGGCGAAGGCGATGTCGGCGGGCGCCTGCTCCATGCGGACGAGGGACCAGTCGGCGTCGAGTTCCTCGGCCAGCATCATCGGCAACGAGGTGTGGACGCCCTGTCCCATTTCGGAATGGGGCACGATGACGGTGACGGTGTTGTCGGGCGCGATGCGCACCCATGCCGCCAGCATCGCCTCGCCCTTGCCGGCGATCTGCCGGGCGCGGCCGAGGGTCGAGAACGGCGTGAGGGCATAGCCCACAACCAGCGCGCCTGCGGCGACGCCGGACCAGATAAAAAAGCGGCGGGTCGGTTTGAAGGCCATGACGCTGTCTCCCCTCAGGCCGTCGCCGCAGCGATGCGGATCGCGGCGCGGATTTCGGTATAGGAGCCGCAGCGGCAGATATTGGTCATCGCCGTGTCGATCTCGCCGTCGGTCGGGTTGGGGGTTTCGTTCAACAGCGCGACGGCGGCCATGATCTGGCCGGACTGGCAGTAGCCGCATTGCGGCGCCTGGGCTTCAATCCAGGCCTTTTGCACCTTGTGGAGCGTGTCGCCGCTTTTCAGGCCCTCGATGGTGACGATCTGCTGCCCGGCGGCGGCGCTTGCGGGGATCGCACATGAGCGGGTGACCATGCCGTCGATCAGGACCGTGCAGGCACCGCAGGCCGCGACGCCGCAACCATACTTGGTGCCGGTCATGTTCAGTACGTCGCGCAGCGCCCAGAGGAGCGGCATATCTTCTTCGACGTCGATGGCGTGCGTCTGTCCGTTGACGATGAGATCGATCATGGCGCGCCTCGCTTGCGATTTGGCGGAATTTACGGCGGAGCCGGCCCGACAATCAACGCCTTGATTGTCAAAGTGTCGGACCCCGGCTGCGACGGGGTCGCATTGACGCGCGGGTGCCGGGCGTCATGATCGGCCCATGCTCAAGTTCCGTCTCGCGACGTTCAATGTGGAAAACCTGTTCTCGCGGCCGCGGCTGTTCGCGGCAGGCGACGATGCGGGGGCGGCGAACGCCCTGAAGGGCGCGGCGGTGCTGCAGCGGCTGCTCGACGCCAAGACGTATAGTGCCGCCGAGATCGTGCGGGTGTGGAACGAGGGCGCCCTTGCGAATTATGTCTCGGTGCGCTGCGACCGGGTGAATGCGCCGGATGCGCGCTCGCAGCGTTTTTTCTTTTATGAGCGCGACGGGGATGAGCGCTCAGCCGTGGTGTCGGTCAATTCGGCGGTGCGGGGGCGGGCGGACTGGGTTGGCGGGATTGAGCTGCACGGCGAGACGTTGTCGGGGGTGCAGGTGCAGGCGATCGGCAAGGTCATCAAGCGGGTCGACGCCGATGTGATCGGGCTGTGCGAGGTGGAAGACCGCCGCACGCTTGAGGCCTTCAACGTGCAGGTGCTTGGCCGCAAATATCCGTATTGCATGCTGATCGAGGGGAATGACGAGCGCGGGATCGATGTCGGCATCTTGTCGAAGCATCCGATCGTGGCGCTGAGGTCCAATGCCTCGACGATCGATCCGGCCGAGAAGACGCGGCGCGACGGGACGACGCCGCGTCTCTTCAACCGCGACTGCCTGGAGGCGGTGATCGAACTGCCGGGCGGGAAAGGCTCGATGGCGGTGCTGGTGACGCATCTGAAATCAAAGCGCGGCTCGGCGGCGCTGGAGCTCGATACCGACCGCAAGCGCATCCGTCAGTCGGAAGAGATCGAGCGCATCGTGATGGCGCGCTATGCGAAGGGCGGCAAGCCGCACCGGGTGGCGGTGATCGGCGATCTCAACGAGACGCCCGACCGGGGCGGCGCGAACGGGGCGGCGCTGGGTGGGCGGCAGACCTCGATCGATGCCTTGCTGGTGGATAGCGGACTTATCAACATCGTGCGGGACACGCTGGGCGCTGACAAATCGTTCAGCCATGTCGATGAGCGCGGCGGGCAGGTGAGCAAGGGCCAGATCGACTATGTGCTGGTCTCGCCGGACCTGAAGGCTGCGGCGGTAAGCTGCGGGATCGACCGCTCGGGGCAGGCGCTGTGGGGGCCGAAGGCCGTGCCGCGCGCAGCGGCAGCGTCCGACCATGCGGCTTTGTTCGTGGATTTCGATCTGGAACGGCTGTGACGCGTATCTAGACACTGAAAAGATACATCTAGACAGCCGCAAGATGCGGTGTCAGGGTGATCTAGACAGCGTCTAGTTTGGGGATGTTCCATGCGTCGTTCGGGCACTTTTGTCAGCTTTTCTGCCGTTTTATTGAGCATGACGCTGGCCGGTTGCGGCGGGTCAGCAGCGGCGCCCGAAGCGACGGCTGAAGCGAAAGCGGTCCCCGTGCGGGTCTCCATGGCGGGGCCGGCGGACTTTCTCAGCCAGATTTCGACTGTCGGGCAGGTCGAGCCCGACCGTTCCTACATCCTCGCTTTCAAGACCCCCGGCGTCGTCTCGGTGCTGAATGTCGAGGAGGGCGATGTGGTGAAGAAGGGTGAGGTGTTGGCCGAACTGGATCCGCGCGATGTCGACGCCCAGCTCCGTCAGGCGCAGGAAGCCGCCGACAAGGCAGGGCGTGAACTCGCCCGTGTGAAGAAGCTGAACGCCAACGGTTTCGCCTCGAAGGCCGCATTGCAGGACGCCGAGGCACAAGCGAAATCGACCCGCGCGACGGCGCAGGCCGCCCGTTCCAATCGCGGTTATGCCAGCATCGTCGCGCCGGCCGACGGCATCGTGCTGAAGCGCAATATCGAGGCCAACGGCGTCGTGATGGCGGGTGCGCCGGTGATGACGCTGTCGGACATGAGCGAAGCCTTTGTGCTGGCGGCCGGCCTTGCCGACCGCGACGCGCTGCGTGTGGCGCTGGGAGATGCGGCCGAGGTGACGTTCGACGCCTTCCCCGGTCAGGTGTTCGCGGCGAGCGTCACCGAGATCGGCGCTGACGCCGACGCGCGGACGGGCACGTTCCAGATCAAGCTGCGGATCGCGGAGACCGACGCGCCGCTGAAGAGCGGTCTGGTCGGTCGTGCGGCGATCAAGCCGGCGGTGCAGACGGCCGCCAATCTCGCCGTGCCGGTCGATGCGATCCTTGAAGCGCATGGCGCGGAAGCGATGGTCTTTGTGGTCGACCCGGCGACTGGAGCGGCCAAGCGCACGCGCATCGGCACGGGCCGTATCTCGGGCGGGCTGGTCGCGGTGACGGCGGGCCTCAAGGCCGGCGACCAGGTGGTGGTCGACGGGGCCGGATATCTGACCGACGGCGAGAAGGTTTCCATCGCCACCGCCAGCGCGGAGTAGGGCCATGAACATCGCCGGCTTCGCCGTCCGCAACTGGCAGTTCACGCTGGTCATCACGATAATGTTCGCGGCGCTCGGCTATAACGCCTTCATGTCGGTGCCGCGCACCGAGGACCCGAGCTTCAACGCGCCGTTCTTCACCGTCATCACCATCGTGCCCGGCATGGAAGCGGCGGAAGTCGAGAAGCTGGTCACCGACAGAATCGAGGATTCGTTCAACGAGCTGGATGACGTTCACGAGATCAAATCGACCACCAATAACGGCGTCTCGGTGGTGAATGTGCAGTTCGAGTGGGGCTTGCCCGACATGGACCGCAAGTATGATGAGATCATCCGCGAGATGAACCGCCTGCGGCCCGATCTGCCGGACGCGGTGCGGAATGTGACGATCCGCAAGGGTCAGCCCGGTCTCACCAATATCGTTCAGTTCGCGTTGGTCGGCGATGTCTCCTATCGCGAATTGACCGACCGGGCGCGCGACCTCAAAGACCTTCTGGAAGGCGTCTTTGGGGTGCGTCAGGTCGAAGTGTGGGGCGCGCCCAATCCCGAAGTGCGTGTGGCGCTCGACCTCGCGCGGATGAGCCGCCTTGGCGTCACCATCGATCAGGTGAGCCGCGCCATCCAGGGCGAGAATGCGGAAATTCCCGGCGGCGCGGTCGAGGCCGGCGGCGTGCGCTACAACCTCAAGACCACCGGCTCGTATGAAAACCTGGACGAAGTGGCGGATACGATCGTCACCGCCGCAGGCGCGAATGTCGTGCATGTGCGCGATATCGGCGAGGTCGCCTGGGCCGATGAGGAGCAGGTCTATACGACCCGCTTCAACGGCGCGAAGGCTGTCTTCATCACCGCCAATCAGCGCGACGGGCAGACCGTCTTTACCGTTCGCGACGGGCTGATGGCCAAGGCCGACGCCTTCAAAGCGACGCTGCCGGACGATCTGCAACTGGTGACCGGGTTCGACCAGAGTCTCGCCGTCGACAAGCGTCTGGGCCAGCTCGGCACCGACTTCCTGATTGCTGTGGGCCTCGTGCTGCTCACGCTGTTGCCGCTCGGCGTGCGCGCCTCGCTGGTCGTGATGTTCTCGATCCCGATGTCGCTGGCACTCGGCATCTTCATGCTGGATCACGCCGGCTTTACGCTGAACCAGCTTTCGATCGCCGGTTTCGTGCTGTCGCTCGGCTTGCTGGTGGACGACAGCATCGTGGTCGTCGAAAACATCGCGCGCCATATCCGCATGGGCAAGACGCCCGTGAACGCAGCCATAGAGGGCACGAAGCAGATTACCCTCGCGGTGCTCGGCTGTACCGCGACGTTGATGCTCGCCTTCCTTCCTTTGCTGTTCCTGCCGGAAGGGGCCGGCGCCTTCACCCGCTCGCTCCCCGTCGCCGTGCTTTTGACGGTGATCGCTTCGCTCTTCGTCTCGCTGACGATCATTCCCTTTGTCGCCAGCCGGCTGCTCAAGGAAGAGAAGCACGCAGAGGGTAACTGGCTGCTGCGCACCGTGATGGGCGGCATCCACGGGTTCTATCGCCCGCTGCTGCACCGGGCATTGGCGCGTCCTCTGGTCACCTGTCTGATCGCGCTTGTGTTGTTCGCCGGTACGCTGACCCTGGTGCCGCGCATTGGCTTCAGCCTGTTCCCGCTGGCCGACTCGCGGATCGTGATGATCCAGATCGAGTTGCCGGAAGGCGCATCGACGGCAAAGACCAATGAGGCGCTGGAGTTCGTGGAGCGCGAGCTTGGCAAATATCCCGAGGTCGAAAGCGTGATGTCGAGCCTGGGGCGGGGCAATCCGCGCGTCTACTACAACGTGAACCAGCGTGAGCTGGCGACCAATATCGCCGACGCCTTCGTGATGTTGAAGGCCTATGATCCCAATAGCACCCAGCAGATGCTGGACAAATGGCGCGCTGCGTTCGACGCCTATCCGGGCACCAAGATTTTGGTGAAGTCGATGGAGAACGGTCCGCCGCTGGAGGCGCCTATCGCCATACGCGTGCGCGGCCCGGAAGTGGAAGGCGTGCGCCGCATCGCGGCTGCGCTGGAAGAGCTGATCCGCTCAGTGCCCGGCACACGCGACGTCAACAATCCCTCGCGTGCCACACGCACCGATCTGAAGGTCGATGTGGATGAGGGCAAGGCGGCCCTGCTGGGGATCGCGCCGGGGACCATCGACCGTATCGTGCGGCTCGCCATTGCCGGCGAATCCGTCGGCGACTTCTTCGACAAGGACGGCGAATCCTATCCCATTACGCTGCGCCTGCCTTTGGACGCGCATCACTCGCCGGACATTCTGAACGACATCTATATTCCAACGGCTAGCGGGGGCGCCGCGCCGCTGGCCCAGGTGGCTTCCCTGCACTTCGACGCAAGCCCGGCGCGGATCGACCGCTTCGACCGCCTGCGTGCGGCAACGGTGACGGCCTATCCGCAATCGGGCTACCTCACCTCCAACCTCGCCGCCGAGATCATGAAGCGGGCCGCCGCACTGGAGTTACCGCCCGGTTATGAGCTGAAAGCCGGCGGACAATCCGAGGCGAGCGCCCGGTCATTCTCCGGGATGGGCAGTGCCGCGCTGGTCGCGATCTTCGGCATCTTCGCGGTGCTGATCCTCGAGTTCCGCTCGTTCAAGGCCTCGCTGATCGTCGCCTCGGTGATCCCGCTGGGGGTGCTGGGCGGCATTCTGGGGCTTTATGTCTCGGGCTATACGCTGAGCTTCACGGCGATGATCGGGATGATCGCGCTGGTCGGGATCGAGATCAAAAACTCGATCCTGCTGGTCGATTTTTCCAATCAATTGCGTGACCAGGGGATGCCCTTGCGCGAGGCGATCGAGACGGCGGGCGAGGTGCGCTTCTTGCCGATCCTGCTGACCTCGGTGACGGCGATCGGCGGCATGCTGCCGCTGGCGGTGCAGGGGTCGGGGCTCTACTCGCCGCTCGCCTGCGTCATCATCGGTGGCCTCATCACCTCGACGGTGCTCTCGCGTTTGGTGACCCCGGCCTGCTATCTGTTGCTGGCGCCCCGCGACAAGGCCCCCGCTCAAGAGGGATTTCCGGCGGGCGCGCTGGCGGCCGGGGAGTGACTTGAATTGACCGAACTGCGCGAGACGATCGAGAAGGCCTATCATCACGGCGATTTGAAATCGGCGCTGCTCGCTGCGGCGCGCGAGATCGTCGAGGAAGAAGGCGCCGATGCCTTCACGCTGCGCGAGGCGGCGCGGCGGGCGGGGGTGAGCCATGGTGCACCGGCGCATCATTTCGGCGACAAGACGGGGCTGCTGACGGAACTGGCGACCGCCATCATGGCGGAGCGCGTCGAGCAGGTCGAGGAGGCGAAGGCCGGAGCCGGTTCCGATCCGATGGATCAGCTGAAAGCCTGCGGCATGGCCCATATCGAATTCCTGATCTCGCACCCCAAGCTGGAAAGCCTTTGCTGGCGGGAAACTCTGGTCAATCGCGGCGATGCATCGCTGAACCGCGTTCTCGGCAAGATGACGAGCGCGCTGATCGAGACGATGAGCGCGGTGACGGGACGTGAGCTGGCCCCCGACAAGGAGGCCAATCCCTCCACCCTGCTGGCGATTTCCGTGGTTCACGGCTTCGCCCAGATGGTGAACGAGCGGGTGATCCTGCGTGATGTGCCGGACGGCGAACGTCAGGAAAGAGCCATGGCCATGGCCGCCGACATGCTCGATCTCGTGGGGATCGCGTTTGGGAGCCAAGTTCAGCCCGAGTGCAACGCTCGCTGACCGGATCGCTCGTCGGAACCGGCTCCCGGTCTGCGCGTTACAGTTGTGCGAAGACCGCGCCGCACGGCAGAGTCCGCACATCAAACAGAGTCATCACAATGTCCCGCACACTGGCGATTTGCCTGCTTGCCAGCTCGTTTCTCGTCGCTCCCGTCGCGCTCGCCGGGGTGCCGGACGACGCCCCGGCCATGCATCTGGTCGCCAAGAAGGACAAGGGCGAGCGCGGCAATAGCGGCAATCACGGGAACGATAATAGCAACAAGCCGGACGAGCATCCCGGCAAAGGTGACAGCACCGAGCACGCTGAACAGCACCGCAACTGGCGCTTCAAGGATGGCGATCGCCAGGCTGTGATCGACTTCTATCGCAGCGAGTATGGCGCGGGCCGGTGCCCGCCTGGTCTTGCGAAAAAGAACAATGGCTGCCTGCCGCCTGGACAGGCCAAGAAGGCCTGGAACCGCGGCCAATATCTGCCAGCCGACTACACGTATTATAACCTGCCGTCGTCGCTCTATGACCGTCTCGACCCGCCGCCCTACGGCTATCGCTATGTGACGGTCGATGGCGACATCATCCTGATCGAGCTGGCCAGCCGTCTGATCGTCGACCTGATCCAGCCCGGCTACTGATCCTGCGAGCCATTTAGGGGCCTTTCTTGAAGGCGCGGCACACCGCCGCGCCTGTCGCGCGCGCCATGTT
>Ga0105049_10009587_pt1 | contig 11148 bp, 9 predicted proteins | sample MAT06_FD_78087 | JGI IMG/M metagenome (GOLD analysis project Ga0105049, IMG submission 78087) | Freshwater microbial communities from Lake Fryxell liftoff mats and glacier meltwater in Antarctica - MAT-06 | ecosystem: Environmental > Aquatic > Freshwater > Ice > Liftoff microbial mat | place... | reverse complement strand
ACGCCTTCGGTGAACGTGAAGGTGGTGCCCGGTGAGTTTTCGTATCAAGCGCCAGCAGGAACTCAAGTGATTCGTCCCTGAGTGATCGCCGGCATTGCCAACGCCGGGAACGTGCTCCACCCTTGCGCATTCATGAAGATCCTCATTCATTGCAATCCGCTTGGGAATGATCGCGGCACGGGTCAAACTGACAACCCTGCGAGTGCAGACAACAAGGGCCCCGTCAGAACGCTCGGCTCCGCACTCCACCGTGTGCGCGTCGCCAAGGCAGCCTTGCGCCACTCCGGCGTTCAAGCCGAGGAAGCCCAGATCATCTTGGCCGATGGGGTGTATTCGATCACTGAACCACTCACATTCGACGCCGCAGGCGGCAGCAGATTAACGCTACAAGCCAGCAACCGTGGCAAGGCTTTCATTGATGCCGGGGTTCGGGTGAAAGATTTCAAAAAGACGAGCCTCGCCGGCACGGAAGCCTACGTCGCCGACGTGGCCACCCTGCTCCAACACGGTGGACTCTTTCGCCAGCTGTTCGTTAACGGCGAGCGACGGCAAGTCGCCAGAACCGAAGAGCTTGAGATCGAAGGCCACTCTGAAGCGCACGCGCTTGGCAAAGATGTGTACGGCATCAAGATCAAAAAGGGTCGTTTGCCGGCCCTGAAAGCCGCCGAAACTATCGACGCCATCATTCCTTCGCTGTTCTCGGCGGATCGGATCGCCGTCGAACGCTTCGACGCTGAAGAGGGACTGCTCGTGCTCACGCGCCCCATCGGGCAGAGCCGCTTGTCCTCGGAGTTCCTAAAGCCATTTCTATGGTTGGAACATGTGTTGGAGGAGCTGAAAAAGGCTGGCGATTGGTGCTGCGATCGCCAAGCTGGCAAGCTGTATTATCTGCCACTCCCGGGCGAAGATCCGAATCAGTGCGATGTGGTGGTGACGACGCGAGCTTCGTTGCTGGAGGTGGCGGGGACGCCCGAACATCCGGTTGAGAATCTAAAATTTGTGGGCATTGGTTTTCGCTATGCCAATTGGGAGCCGGTGCACAAGACGGCGCAGAGCGATCCCTATGTGCCGCCCACGATTCAATTCACGCACACGCGCTTCAGCGGCTTTTGGGACTGCAGCTTCGAGCACTTCGGCAATTACGGCGTCAAGTTCGGAGAGGGCACCAAGCAATGCTCCGTCATTGGCTGCACCTTCAAAGATTTGGGCGGCGGCGGTCTGATCGTGAATGGCGGAGATTTCGAAACGACTCCAATCTTCTGGAGTGAAGGCCATCGCATCACCGACAACGAGTTTGTCGCTCTCGGTCGTGTGTTCATCGCTTCGAGCGCCATCTTGCTGATGAACGGTGCCCGCACCCGGATCGCCCACAATCGCATTTCAGACCTCTACTACACCGCCATTTCAGTCGGTTGGACCTGGGGCTACCGCCCACAAATGACCGCCGAAAATCGCATCGAACACAATCACGTGTTCAATCTTGGCCAGGGCGTATTGAGCGATTTGGCAGCGATTTATACCTTGGGCGTGCAGCCGGGCACCACCATTCGCCACAATCTCATCCACGACGTCACCCGCAGGAACTACGGCGGCTTTGGCATCAATCTCGATGAAGGCTCCAGCCACATCGTGATTGAACACAACGTCATCTACAACATCTCCAGCCAATGTTTGCATCAGCACTTTGGACGCGAAAATTCGATTCGGTTCAATATCTTTGCCCACGCCGGAGAAGGCTTGATCAGCTTCTCACGTGGCAATCGCATGAGCTGGCCCGAGAAAGGTGGCTTCGATGATGGCGCTATCACGAATGCCTTCTCCTTCCACGACAACCTGATGCTTTCAGACGGTCAGGCCATGTTCGTCGGTGGGCTCGGCGATGAGAGTGGCAGCCTGCAGCACCGCGACTTTCTGTGCGACCACAATCTTTACTGGGACGAAAGCGGCGCGCCCTTCTTCGGCGACGGTGTGCACGGTGCCGGTGGCCGAGAAACCATGACCCTCCTGTTCGAGCTTCCCGCCTGGCAGCGCCTCGGTCGCGACCGCCACGCGAGTGTCCGGGATCCGCAATTTAAGGACGCCAAACACGGCAATTTCGAACTCTCGGAGGCCAGCCCTCTCCGCGAAGACGGCACGATCGTGCCGCGTCCCCAGGTGGGCCCGCGCTCACGAGAAGAGCGTGAAGCCGACGCGCAAATGCCAGAGCTGGTTTCGAGATTTGCGTACGGTTAAGATCCGCTATTTGCTCTGAAGAGCTTTCACGTCGGCGATGTCTTGAGCCCTGCCAGCCGCACGTTTGTTCTTGAGCAGGGCGGCGAGTCCGATAACGGGGATCTCGCATCCGTCGATTTCGAAACTGTTACCGTCCGCAACTGCTTCGGCAAACGTAATGCCATCAGCGCGATTGATGATATCTATCCGCACCGGAGGCAATCCAAGCTGAAGGATACCATCGTAGGAAGCAAAATCCTCGACGCCTACCTCAAAAGCCGACAAGGGCGCACCAAACGCGGCTAGCGCAGCATAAACACGTTGGGCATTGTCCACGGTCGCCTCAACCAGAATATCGAGGTCCTTGGTAGCGCGTGGATGCCCGTGAAATGCGACGGCATGACCTCCCACGACGACGAACTGCGCTCCCGCCCTATGAAGCTCAACGAGCACATCACGGAAGTCGTCGAAGAGCTCAATCATGCGCCAATTCTAGGAACGAAACGCACAGGCAAGCTGGTGCGCGAATAGCTGGCGACTGCGAGGCCAGCAAGACTGAAACATTGCGCAGAAAGTCTCGTTGCCAGAGAGATAGCCTCAACGCCCCTCGTAGGGCTGAAATCCACCTCAGGCTCGCCCAGCGTACCCTTGCGAATGACCATCACTTCGACTCGCTTCGCAGCCCGCTCTTCGCTCGTCACTTTCCGAGTCTAGCACCACGGGCAAGCTCGACCAATACCCACGTTCAACACGCTCTTTGACTCAAGGCTTCGGAGCGCCGGCGGCCAGCTCTTCCAGGAGCTCACGCGCTTCCTTTTCGCGATATCCCAACTTACCCGAAGCGAACGGCTCAAGCGCCGTGCGCGCCTCGGCTTCACGCCCCAACCGGAGCAAGCAGAGCGAGCGATTGTAACGCGCCTCCAACGTGAGTCTGCCATTGGGTGTTGCTTGCAGGTACTCATCCCAGGCTACCAAGGCGCTCGCGTAGTCCCGTTCCGCGAAATGCTTCGTGTGGGCCGAGCGGTACAGATCGCCATCGGCGTCTGAAAACACGGCGCGCGAGCCCGAGTTGGGAGTGGCTTTGAGAGCCGTGCTACGAGCTAGCTCGCGCTGTTGCTTAGCCGTTAACTCGCGCGGAATGGCAACATCCACAACGACGGGGGCGGCCTGGACCGTGGGTGCAACCTGGGCGGGGCTCCTGGATGAGACGGAGACGGAGGGATTCGCCGGTGAGTGAACCCTCACTGACCCGCTCGGTCCGTGGAATGTTCGTTTTGAGGTCACTGCCTCTTGGCTGGCCTTTGACCCGAGTGCTTGGCTGATCACTGCGACGATGCGCGGCAATGCGCCATTGGCTGCCCCCCACGCCGTTGCGGCTGCCGACAGTGCAACCAGTGGCATCACGAACGCTAAGCGCGTGCGGCGCTTCACCCGCGTTTGGTGGAGGCTCGCCAGCACTCGTGCCCGTGTGAAGTTGCCACCAGGACTCGCTTCGGCTGCCTCGTCGCGTAGAGCCTGGGTAGCCTCCTTGAGCAGATCGTCGCTCATAGCTGACCTTCCTTTGCCAACATCGCGCGCAATTTCTGCTTGGCGTGGTGCAGACGCGTGCGCACCGTGCCCTCTGGAACGTCGACAATGGCGGCCACTTCGCGCGAGCTACGCTCTTCGACTTCGCACAGCACGAAGGCCACACGCTGATCGAGGGGAAGCGTGTCTAAAGCTCGCGTCAAGGCTGAGGCCAACTGCTTGCGGCGCGTGAGCGCCTCGGGATCTGACACCGCGCGTGTGGGCTCTCGCTCCATCCGATCGTGCGCGGAACGACGCCGCGTAGCGGCACGCACGTGGTGGCGGGCGTGATTGACCGCGATTGAAATCAAAAAGGTGCGCAATGAAGACTCGTAACGAAAGCTGCGAATGGCCCGCGGCAACGAAAGGAAGACCTCATGCACCAAATCTTCCGCAGCGCTGGCCTCACCCACGAGCCGCGCGGCAAAGGCTCGCACCGCAGCATGGTGCGCGTCATAAGCTTCACCCATCGCACGCGGGTCGGAAGCCATCAGACGCGGAATCAGCTCCGTTTCAACGTCAGGAGCGACGTCTTGAGGCAGAGCCGGTGACAACACGAGACTGAGCGTATTCATAGCGCATCGCCCGCGAAAACTCGCTCTGCATGGGCGCTCCGGGCAGGGATGCGAGGAATTTGACCAACGGGTACGGCCATCTTTCGACTTGGTGCCCGGTCAGCTTCAAATTGTTCAAAAGTAACCGGGCGATCTAGAAATACTATTAAATACAGATGGTTAGAAGAATGCGACGCCAGCGACCGCCTCCGGGGAGATAGCCCCTCGCCCTCCCCCCTGAACCACGTGCTTGAGCCTTGCACCGACGAGCAGATCAGCGGTCTCCCCCAAGCGCAGCCCAGCTTGCAGCTGATAGTAGAAGGCGCTGTACGCCTGCTGCGCTGTGGCCTTCCGTGTGTCCCAAACTTCCGCGTAGTGAACGCCGGGTTCGAGGAAGAACTGCCCGCTCGGAAGGTGGGCACCAAAGCCGCCTTCGATGCTCAATTCTTGATTGCTGCGCAGGCCCGCGCCAAGTTGCGAGTAGCTGTAGCCTGTGACCGACTTCATCCCTGCATGTGCTGCCCCATCGCTGCTAGCCCAGAGCAGAGGTTGAAGGCGACCATTGCCCGCATAGTTGATAACGCCAACCGCGGCCCCATGGAGCTCCGACGAAATGTTGACGAGCCCTATCTGCACGCCATCCACGCGTGAATGGAGATTCACTGTAGAGATTGAAACACCACGCACGCGCTGGCCAACATTAGACAAGCCCGACACCTCGAATCCCTCAAAATCTCCCACAATATTCGCTCCGCCGCTGACCAACACACCCTGATAACCAGCAGCGTAAATCCCAACTCCTGAAGCCGCGAAGCCCAAACTCGGCTGCTTCAGCACCAAGACCAGACCGCTTGCGGCCACACCTTGATTCGAATCCGCAATCGCCACCAGGCCAGTAGCGATAGCTCCAATCGTAGGGCCACTCACAACGCCCACCCCACCGAGTAGAACGCCGCGAGCCGCGCCACGCTGGAGCGAGACCACACCCGCGACTTCTACACCCACCAAAGGCCCTTCGCTCTGGGCGACAAGAGCGCTTCCGAGCACCCCACGCACGCTTCCTTGCGCACGCGCGTACCCCACACCAAACCCCACACCCTCCAGCTCACTGCGCAACCGGAGCGCGCCAACTGCGAGCCCAGCGCCACGGAGTGCACCGACGTCCGCATAGGCCAGCGCTAGCTCCAAACTGAGCTCGCGCTCTGGACTATCCGGCACCAGCGACCAGGGTGTGGCAAGTGCGAGATCAAAGCCATATTTGGCTCGAGGTAGCAAGTGAACGGTCTCCGGTGCAGCCTCATCTCGGGGCGACCTGCTCGGGCTGGAGGCTAACGCTTGGACGGGTGCTTTAGGTTTACGATTCGATTTCGACTTCGCTTGGCGACCTGGCGGTTGGTTCGGTGGTGACTGTGTTGGCGTAGAAGGCGAGGACTGTGCCGGAACTGGTGTAGCTTGATCGACGAGTGCTGCTTCCGTTCCGGTCGTGCTGCGGCGAGCGCGAAGCTCTGCCAACAACTCTGAGGATTCGTCACGCACCAGGTTCCCAGTGACCCACGCGATGATCTCCAACGAACGCTGTGCGTTCGATGGCAGATCAAGGGATCGCGTCAGCAGCTCTCCGCTCGAAGACGTATAACTCACTGAAACTCGCGTTTGAGATTCTAAGATGATCCGGACACTCGCCTCCCCCGCGTCGCCCGCGATCACCACGTCGCGGCTCAATTCACGCTCCAGCTCCGTTCTGAGGCGCGACAAATTAAGCTGGCCCGCCTGCACGGCTACCCAGACCTTGAGCGACGGCAGATTTGGAGGGACGGCGACTCCGGGGGTCCCCGTCGGCGCGACAGGGAGCGTCGTGGCCGGGGTAACTCGTGCTGTGTTCTCAGCCGCAATTAGCGGCGCTGCCAGCACCGAGGACATGAGCACGAGCGTGACTCGGAAAGCAATTGCTGGAAATCGAAGGGCCATCATGGCTGAACCTTGAAGTGGCAGGTGTAGCGGATCTCGGTGGCAACGGAACGCCCTGAGCGATCTTTTGGCGGAGACCAGCGCGAACCGACCAACGTACGAGAACAAGCTGAACCAAACCCAAGGCCACTCTCATCGAGCAGCGCCACACGCCGCACGACACCATCGGGATCGATACGCGCTCGAACCTTCGCTGTGCCGCCGAGACCACGGCGACGCGCTTCACCTGGGTAATTCCGCTCCAGGGCCGAGCCGAGCGCTGGCGGCGAAGGTCGTGTCGAAAGATCCGACGCAGCAACCAACTGGGGTTGCAGAAAAGCTGGAGGCACACGGCGCACAGGGAATGGCGTCGCGGTGGGCCCATCCCAAGCTGGTTGAGCTTCGGGGGTGAGTGCGCCACTAGTTCCGAGAGGCATCGAGAACGCATTGTCGTTTCCGGTTGCCGTCAAAGTGACACCTGTTGCCGGGATAGCCACTAGCGGCGGCTCCGCTTCAGGCCGAAACACAGGCTCGCTCGGTAGTGTAGTGATCGGCTTCAAGTTTCGTGCTTTGGGCACCTGTGGTTGCGTTTCCGGTTTCTGGAGCTCCTTAGGCGGCTCCGCTGGCGATGCTTTCTCAACTACCTCGAAAGACAGCTCCGTCTTCCGGTGCGCGGGGGGCGAGGAAACGGACGCCATGCCCAACGAAGCGTAAGCCAAGCCGTGCAAAAAGAAGCTCAATATCGCGGCCAGGGGCCAAAGGTTGCGCTGAGAGAGCATGGCTCAATTCCGTTCTAAGTCGTCCGCGTCGATGTTGATCGCGAAACGCTCCACGTGTTCTTGCCGCAGGACATCGATCACGTGAACCACTTGGCGGTGCGGCACGGCGCCATCTGCCGCGATGACGGCCCGCAAGTCAGCGTTGTTGCGACGTGCACGAATCAGCCGTTCCCGTAACCGAGCTTCACCCATCAGCTCTCCATCGACATAGAGCAAGCCTTGTGCAGTGAGGCTGACAGTGATGGGCGGTGTCTGAGCTTCGCCCGTTTTCCCGCGAGGGAGATCGACCGGAATCGCTTTCGAGGCCAGGTAGCTGGCGGTGACCATCAGCACCACGAGCAGCACGAGCACCACGTCGACTAAGGGGGTGACGTTGATGTCAGAGATCGTTTCTTCGGAGCCAGATAATGCGCGCATGGTGCCTCATTCCGGAGCAGCAGAAGCTTTGGGGGCCTTCATGAACGCCAATATCTCATGGGCTAGCGCCGTAGCGTGTCCCACGCGTGCGCGAATCAAGCGCTGAAAGAGATTGAAAGCGGCCACTGCCGGCAGAGCCACCAAAAGGCCAATGGCCGTTGAAATCAGTGCCTCTCCGATCTCCGACATCAACCCCACGGAGACTTGACCGGCAGCGTGCGACAGCTCGCGAAAGGCGCGCACAATACCGATCACAGTGCCCAACAAGCCAATGAACGGAGCATTATTGCCCAACGTGCCGAGCAACGCCAGGTTTCTTTCCATGGTCAACCGGCAAAGCTCCGATTCACCCTGCATCCGTTCCTCGGCACTCGCGGCACCCTCCGCCTGCAACCCTGCCGCAGCGACCCGTGCTTCGAAGCTGGGTGATTCCTCCAGGCGCTTGAGTGCTTGCGGAAGGTCCCCCAAATTCAACAGACGACGCAGCTCCAAACGAAGCTTCCCGGCATCATCACGTGAACTCAGAAAGACCACCGCGCGCTCAATCACGACAGCAATCGCCAACAGCGAAAACGCAACCAGCACCCACACCACCCAACGCGCCCCAAACTCTGAAAGCTGCAACAAGCGACCCACGATATCCATAAAGCTTCTCTCCTATCTTCAAGCGACGGGCAAGACCCGGCAATTACGGCAAACAAGTCAACATCACGACGATGATTCAGCGCAGCACGCACACGTTCCGCTCAGTAAAATCACTCCCACCCCGCAGATCGCGAACCACATACCAAAACCGCACCAACCGATTGGCTTCAGGGCTCGGCGCAGTCCAGTCAACAGTACGAACGAGACGGGTGTCCTCGGGAGCCAACACGTCAAACGCGCGTTCAAGTGTACCGTCGGTGACAAAGTGCGAGATTTGCAGCGTTTCTTTGCCGCCACCTTCTGTTTCAGGTAACGCGTCGCGATCTTGCTCGAACAGCGTCAGTGCCAGTTGGTGTTTGGAGCTGGCGCTGACTTCGGGAAACCCAAGGCCCGCGCAGTCGCCATCTAACGGGGTGGAGGCTGGCCACGCCGTACCATCTAGCATGAGAGACTCTGCCGTCAGTGTTGGATTCAGATTCACGTCCAAAGGCCGAGCGAGCTCAAATTCGAGCGTAACGCGCGTGCCTTGAAGTTCGTTCTCGCATCCCTTGCCGCCCGCCAAGGGCGCTGCTCCCGGGCAGACAATTCCGCTCAAGAGCAGACGCCGCATCGTGTCCACGGAATTGGGGACCACGAACTCTAGGCTCGGCTGGCGCATCACCCCTGGCGGCTGTTCGGACACGGAAAACGGCTCGCCCAGGCACTCGGGCGCGCCGCTCGCACCATTGCTGCTGCACACCTGAAGCGCGAAACCCAACGCAGAATTAAGCTGTGGTGACGCAACCAACAGCGAAGCGCGCGCCTTTTCGCCTGGCAATGGCGCCTGCCGCCCAGGCTCACCGTCGACCTCGACCCGCGCTCCGAGCACGCGCACTCCTTGAATCAACTCCACTGCCGACAGTGGCTCATCACAACCCGAAAGTGCGCCAAAAGCCAGTAGTAGGCCAGCAAGCCCTAAACCATTTGTTCTCACAGATCACCTCGCAATCCCAGATTTGGAAACAACGGAAGCCCAGTGACGGCTTCCTTCTTCGAGTAATCAAAATTGTAGCGATAGCCTTCTGGATTCTTGGCGTTGTAGGCATTTTGCAAATCGAGATACAGCGCGAGCCGGGCTTCGCCGAACGTCCAGGCCTTCTCCACACGAAGATCGAGTTGGTGGAAGAGCGGATCCCTCCCGCTATTCACACGAGCATACTCGGGCACATAGACGCCGGTGCGCGCGTCGTAGGTGGCGCCGACAACGGGCGTATTCGGATTGCCGCTCACCACACGCAAACGCAGCCCCACGTCCCAACCCCGGCCTAGCCCTTGGCTCGCGGCGAGCGTTAAAACATGTGTTTGGTCAGTGTCAAATAGGCGCCAAACCTCACCTGGTACGCGACGCTCACTGCGCGACAGAGTGTATGCCACGTAGCCCAATCCTTGACCTGCCCAATGCGCCTCAGTCGATAGCTCAGCACCGTAAATTCGGCCTTGCCCAGCGTTCTCAAAGTGAGGAGCCTGACCATCTGCTGTGCCAACGACAACCGCTGTTTGGCGCTTGAAGAAAGCCTCCGCTCCCATCTGGATCTGATCGCCTAGCTTCTGTTCCGCGCCTCCGCTCACCTGCAACGTGTGGTACGGATCGATGTGCGGGTTCCCGATTTCCGAAAGTGACTGATAAAATTCCGGAGCCTGGGTGAAGTAGCCAACACCGGCCTTGAATGCCGTCGCCGGATTCAACTCATAGCGAGCAGAGAGGCGCGGATCGAGCGTCCACTGCTTCACGTCACCCAAGTAATCGAGGCGCACCCCTGGGGTGAGCAGCAAGGCTTCGGTAGGACGCACACCGAGCTCAACGTAGGCTGCGGGGCGGATCAGGTTGATCGGTCGGCTCTTTACTGACACGCTACGTTGGGCGGCGAGTGGATCATTGTCCCGAGGATTGCCCTCTGCCGAGCCCGGCTGCGGACCACGATAGCTACCCGAAAGCGCCTGCGCGAATGCATCCACACCCGACGTGAGTCTGAGCGCGTGGTTGAACTCAAAACTGCCCTCAGCCCGACTGTGAAATTCGTAGCCGCCGAAGATTTGACTTAATCCGCCGATGTGCTTTGCGGCATCGATACGTGCGAAGTTGAAGGAGACCGTACCGGAGGCGCCGTTGTCAGCGCGACTCGAAAGCTCAGCGCCCAGCCGGTGAAACTCGACCTCGCCGCTGATGCTCCCGGCCAAAGCCGGATCGTCCTGATTCGGATTGGCAAAGAAGAGCCTCAGAGAATCGCGACTACCGTAACCGAGCACACGCAGCCGCGTGTTCTCAGTTGGGCGATAGGTGGCGATGGTTTGGTAGTCGTAGTAGACGGGCGCCGCCACGACATTGTAGGCATCTTTCGGCACTAATTTGTCGAAAACGAGATCGATATTGCTACGCCGCACAGCTGCCGCCACAGCCAATTTCTTGCTTGCGGGAGCTTCAACATACAGGGAGCTATCGATGAAATTCAGATCGAGTCCGCCGTGCAACCTATCGGTCGCCGGATCGCGCAAGGTAACTTCCACCACCCCGCCCCCGACACGCCCATAGCGCGCCGAGAAATTCCCCGGATACACGTCTAGCTTCTCAACCATGCGCGAGCTGATGAAGCTCGTGAGTCCACCAAAATGATACAAAAACGGTACGGGAGAGCCATCCAGGAAGGTTTGGCTTTCAAGTGCAGAGGCGCCACGCAAGATCGGGTCCGCTTGTCCGTTCCGGGCTCGCGCCACACCCGGCATCAGCTCCACGGCTCGCAACGCGTCACCGCGCGTACCGGGGACTCGAAGAAGCGCACTCTGAGTCAGAGTGTGTCGAGTGACTTCTCGTGGCGGAGCGTCGACTTGAGCGGTGGATTCAAACTCCAGCTCGGGGTCCACGGTGTCGGACACGGCTGCAGTGTCGGGCGTGTCTGCTGCGTGGGGTGCGCCTGCAGTGTCGGGCGTGTCTGCTGCGTGGGGTGCGCCTGCAGTGTCGGGCGTGTCTCCTGCGTGGGGTGCGCCTGCAGTGT
>Ga0105049_10009584_pt1 | contig 11149 bp, 10 predicted proteins | sample MAT06_FD_78087 | JGI IMG/M metagenome (GOLD analysis project Ga0105049, IMG submission 78087) | Freshwater microbial communities from Lake Fryxell liftoff mats and glacier meltwater in Antarctica - MAT-06 | ecosystem: Environmental > Aquatic > Freshwater > Ice > Liftoff microbial mat | place... | reverse complement strand
GAATCCATAAGGAGTATTCATGCGTCACTATGAGATCGTTCTGCTGATCCATCCGGATCAAAGCGAACAGGTTCCGGCCATGCTGGAGCGTTACAAGGGCTTGGTCACCGCCGCTGGCGGCAAGGTGCACCGTGTGGAGGACTGGGGGCGGCGTCAGTTGGCTTACATGATCCTGAAACTGGTCAAAGCCCATTACCTGTGCCTCAACATCGAATGCAGCACCGAAACCTTGAACGAGCTGGAAACCGGCTTCAGGTTCAACGACGCGGTGTTGCGCCACCTGACGGTTGCGCGCCCCAAAGCTGACACCGTGCCTTCCATCATGATGAAGGCCGTCGAGCGTGAAGAGGCCCGCAAAGAGCGTCAGGAGGCCTCGGCCTGAAGCCAGTTTGTGCCAGTGCCCGACAGCCTGCGCCATGGCCCGAAGATGCTGTCAAGTCGTTGACTCGAAGGCGGTTGATTGAACCGTCTGCTGTTGCAAGGCAGCCTGGCTGAGCGTTCTGCGTTGCGTTATACCCCTGCAGGTTTGCCTGCGCTGGACTTGAGCCTCAAGCACGAGTCCGTGGTGCAAGAAGACGGGCAGGCACGCAAAGTGTCGATGGAGATCAAGGCCGTCGCCATTGGCACTGTCAGTTCGACATTGGCACCACTGGCACTGGGCAGTTCTGGACTTTTTTCTGGCTTCATCACCCGCACACGCAATGGCCGCGGCCTGCTGTTCCACATCACCTCGTTCGAGCTTTTGGCCGCCGAGGACCTTCTCATACCAACCCATTCACCGTAGGAGCTTTTGATGCCCCCACCCCGTGGTAAAGGACGTTTTTCCAAGGACAAGCGTCCCAAGCGCAACAACCAGTCGTTGCTGTTCCGTCGTAAGCGCTTTTGCCGCTTCACAGTTGCCAACGTCGAAGAGATCGACTACAAAGAGATCGACGTTTTGCGTGATTTCATTGGCGACAACGGCAAGATCACGCCCGCCCGGCTGACCGGCACGCGGGCCTTTTATCAGCGGCAGCTGACCACCGCCATCAAGCGTGCACGCTTCCTGGCGCTGCTGCCTTACTCTGACCAGCACAAGGTCTGAGGAGCAAGCCATGCAAGTCATTCTTCTTGAAAAAATCGGCAAGCTCGGTGACCTGGGCGACGTCGTCAACGTCAAGCCGGGTTATGCGCGCAACTTCCTGATCCCGGGCAAGATGGCGCGTCGCGCCACCGAGTCTGCACTGAAGGAATTCGAAGCCCGCCGCGTCGAGCTCGAAAAAACTGCGGCTGCCAAACTCGCGGCAGCGCAGGCACTGGCCGAGCAGATGAGCGGCAAGACCGTTCGCATCGCCCAGAAGGCGGGTGTCGACGGCCGCCTGTTCGGCTCTGTCACCAACGCCGATGTGGCCGAGGCCCTGGGCAAGCTGGGCATGACGGTCGTCAAGTCCCAGGTGCGCATGCCCGATGGTCCTTTGAAGACGGTCGGCGAGTACACCGTGTCGGTGGCTGCCCACAGCGACGTCAGCGTCGATGTGGTCGTGCAGGTGGTGCCGCAGGTCGATTGAAGCGGCGGCCGGCTTCGGCTGCTGCGCTGGCAGGGGCTCGACCCTTGGCCAAGCTCCCAAAGCCGGCTGCTGCCGGCTTTGTCCGTTGTGTTGGGCCCGAATTTGATTGCGGGTGTCGCTGTGGTACACAGATCGCCCACAAGATGTCCACAGACTTGAGCACAGACCTGAGCACAGACTTGACGACACTCGGGCGAGATATCCACAGCCTTGTGCTTTGACTTGGCAACACAAGTTGCTAAGGTTCAGCTTCAAGACGGCAGTTGAACGCTTCAAGGCTCCTGCGAGCGCGGCCGACTGCCGGCTTCAAGTTCTTTGCGATGCCCCCCTGTCCCTGTCCCTGTCGATGCAATGAGATGACCTGAGATGTCCTGAGATGCCAAGAGATGCCATGAATACCTTGTTTGACCCCCGTGACAGCGCTGGCCAGCGTGATGAGGAAGTCGCCCGTCTTCGGGTGCCCCCGCATTCGGTGGAGGCCGAACAAAGTGTGCTGGGGGGCTTGCTGCTGGACAACCTGGCGTGGGATCGGGCCGCAGAGCTGCTGGGCGACAGTGACTTCTATCGCTATGAACACCGGCTGATCTTTGGCGCCGTGGCTGCACTGGTGCAACACAGCCGCCCGGCTGATGTGATCACGGTGTTTGAGCAGCTGCAGAGCATCGGCAAGGCCGATGACGCCGGCGGGTTGGCCTATCTGAACGCACTGGCGCAGAGTGTGCCCAGTGCTGTGAACATGCGGCGCTATGCCGAGATCGTGCGTGAGCGTGCCATCCTGCGCAAGCTGATCGCGGCCAGTGATGAGATTGCCACCACCGCTTTCAACCGCGAGGGCAGGGCGGTCTCGCAGATCCTGGACGACGCTGAAAGCAAGATCCTGAAGATTGGCGAAGAAGGTTCGCGCCAGAAGCAGGGTTTCATCGGCATGGACAGCCTGGTGGTGGCGCTGCTGGACCGTGTCAACGAGTTGTCAGAGAGTGGCGGTGACGACGTCACGGGCGTGCGCACCGGCTACTTCACGCTGGACAACATGACTGCGGGTTTGCAAAAGGGCGACTTGCTGGTGCTGGCGGCGCGCCCTTCGATGGGCAAGACGGCTTTTGCGCTGAACATTGCCGAGCATGTGGCGATGAAGGAAGAGCTGCCTGTGCTGGTTTTTTCGATGGAGATGGGGGCATCGCAACTGGCCCTGCGCATGGTCGGCTCGGTGGGCCGGATCAACCAGCAGCACCTGCGCACCGGCAAGCTCGAAGGCGATGAGTGGAGCCGCCTGACAGAGGCCGTGGAGCGCCTGGGCAAGGTGCAGTTGTTCATCGACGAGACTGCCGCTTTGACGGTGGCAGAGTTGCGCGCGCGCGCCAGGCGCATGGCCCGCCAGTTCGGCACCCTTGGGCTGATCGTGGTCGACTATCTGCAGCTGATGAGCGGCAGCGGCGGCAATGACGAGAACCGGGCCACCGAGCTGGGCGAGATCTCGCGCGGCCTGAAAGCGCTGGCCAAAGAGCTGCAATGCCCTGTGATGGCGCTGTCTCAGCTCAACCGCAGTGTCGAAAGTCGCCCCGACAAGCGGCCGATGATGAGTGATCTGCGCGAATCGGGCGCCATCGAGCAAGACGCCGACATCATCATGTTCATCTACCGTGACGACTACTACAACAAGGACAGCAAGGAAGCGGGCGTTTCCGAGATCATCGTTGCCAAGCAGCGAAATGGTCCGGTGGGCACGGTGAGGCTGGCCTTCCTGAAGCCGTTGACGCGCTTTGAGAATCTGGCCGCAGAGGCCGGCAACGAATACTGAGCCCTGCTGTCTTGCGCAACGAAGCCCTTGTGGCTGCGCCAGGCAGAGACTGGATCAGCAGCGGGTGGCGCTGGGTTCGAGTGGCTTCAAGCGGCCTGCGCCGATGTGGCGGCGGGCTGAGTTGCTTTGATCGGCTCCGAGGCTGCCTTGCTGGCTGGCGGTTTGTTCGAAGCCACCCTCAACACCATGCCGCCGGCCGAGCGGTTGCTGCGCCGCACGCCTGCGATGTGCGACGTGGGCGAGCAAAAGCGTTTGGACAGGTTGCTGGCGCGGTCCAGGATGGCCTCGATGCCGTCGATGCGGTCGCGGTGCCGTTGCGCCACCAGGCCGGCCATCTCGATCAGCTTGGCGTTGCCGGTCTCTTCGCCGTGGGACAGCAAGGTGGTGACGGCGTCCCTGGGCTGACCGGCCACTGCGTGGTTCATCGCTTGCTCGGCCAGCTTCATCACATCGGCATGGCTTTCGCGCACCCAGGACGGCGCCGCTTCGTGGCTGCGCACCGAGGCGGCCAGCACTTCCATGGTCGCTTTGGAGACCGAAAAACGCCGCGTCAGCGCCACCACCACGGATTTGAATTCGGCTTCGTCCACGCCAAAGCGGAGCAGTCTGGACCACAGCGACAAGGTGTTGGTGGCGGCCTCCATCTCAAATTCTGGCGCCTGCATTTCCTTGAAGGCTTCTCTGGCGCGCTCGATGGCTGCAGAGGCCTTGCGCTCATGCAACAACATCAGCATTTCGCCCAGCTGAGCCATGCGTCGCAGACGCAGCGAATGCCGATAAGTTTCCGAAAAGCGCCTCAAGGTGTCGTTGGCCAGTGACAATCCTTTGCTGTCTGCCGCGTCAAAGCGCAGAAAGGCCAGCAGCACCATCGACAAGACATCAAACAGGCGCGACTTGTGGCCCATCGACCAGGTGCGCTCCAGCATGTCGGCGGCGACCCCTGCATCGCCCATGTAGAAGCTCAAGGTGCCACAGTGCTGCAAGCGCAGGATGCAGCCTGGAGTCAAGGTGGCGGCGGTCTTGTAGGTCTCCATGGCCTCGACGAGCTGGCCTTGCTCCATCTGCACCTTGCCCATCACGTCATACGAGTCGGCGTATTGGGGTTGATCGCTGAGCAGCGATTCCAAGGTGCGTCTGGCCATCGCCACATCACCGTCGGCGAGTTGCGCCCTGGCCACGCCCAATCGCGCCCAGGGCACGGTCTTGGCGGCGATCACGGCGTCATAGAGCTTTTTCCCCTCGGCGTTTCTCTTCATGCCCAGCAGTAGTTCTGCACCGATGCGCGCAGCGTACAGCCAGTACAACTGTTTGGCCTCGAAGCGCTCGATGCACATCTGGGCGGCGCGCTCCATCTGCTTGGCTTCCAGCGCATCGAAGATGTCCTTGAGCACACGCTTGCGTTGCCTGGCTTCCTTGACCCGCTCGTACAGGGTATTGGCCGAGAAGGGCTTGACCAGGTAGCTGTCCAGTGCGGCTTCCGCAGCCTCGGCGACCTTGGCGTAGGTGGCTTCGCCAGTGACCATGATGAAGACCGTGGAATACGGCATCATCTGCTCCCGGCGCAACTCTTCCAGCAGATCCTGCCCTGAGACGCCGTCATCGAAGTGGTAATCGCAGACCACGACGTCAAAGCGGCGTCCCTCCAGCATGTCGCGCGCATCGACGATGCGATTGGCCTGTTTGACCACCGCAAAGCCGAAACTGCGCAAGTGCTGCATCAGCACGCTGCGCGACATCGGGTTGGCGTCCACAACCAGGGCATGGTGCGTGACGACTTCGCTGTCAAGCAGCTGAGACATCTTTTTTTCTTTCCATCAGTGGGCCCCTGAGCAGCAGGCCACCAGGCGAGCGTCCAGCCCGCTGGATGCCCGCGATGTGATTCGGTGCGCGGCAGCTGCGTCGCAGCAGTGTTGCGGCTGGCTGCAGCAATCTCTCAGCCTCCTCGGCGTCGCTGCCATACCTTCTGGCCAGGGTGCAGGCCAATTCCAGCAGCCTGGCGTTGAGGGTCTGTGCGCCAACATTTGTCAATTGCGTGACGGCAGCGCGAACATCGCCTTTCAGTGCCAGATCCATGGCTTGCTCGGCAGCCGCCGAGATGCGACCATGGCATTCCCGGATCAAGCTGACCAGCGCATTGCTGCGCCCTGCTGCTGCCACCAGCACTTCGGTGATGGCCTTCGACACACAGAAGCGCATCGCCAGATGCTGCAGGTCGGTCAGCAACTGCGGTGCTTCCGGACCCACCTGCGGCGCCACCTGCGGCCCAGCTTGCTGCCCGTCTTCGGAGCTGCGGGCCCACAGCATCAGCACCATGGTGGCGGCCTCGAGGTCGAAGTTGTCTTGCAGCACTTCTTGCGCCAAGGCCTGCAGCCCTTCGATGCCGGTCTCGACTTGACCGTTGCCCCAATCGATCAGGATCTGAATCGCAATGCAGAATCGACTCAGGCGTTGTGACTCCGGAAAGCGTTCCTGGTACCCGCGCAATTGTTGCGCAGCGTCTTCGACGCCACCCAGGTCTTGCTGATCGTGGCGCAAGAAGGCCACCAGCAGCAACGTCAATGCGTCAAAGAGCTTGGACTGTGCACCCAGAGCCAGGGCACTTTGCAAGGTTTGCAGCGCTTCCTGGGCCTGACCCAGGTAGAAGGCCAGTGCACCCGCATGTTGACGACGCAGCAAGCAGCCCGGCGTCAGCGCGGCGGCTTGCCTGTAGTGCAGCAATGCCGCTTCGAATTCGCATTGCTCGACCAGAATGCGCCCCAGCAGATCGTGCGCGTCGGCGTAGGCAGGATCTTGGGCCAGCACGGCCTCGATCAGGCGCCGTGCAGGGATGTTCTGTTGCGCAGCGAGCAGCGCGCGCGCCATGCCGAGTCTGGCCCAAGTGGGGTTGCTTCCCGTCGCGAGCTTCTCGAACAACAGGCGCGCATCCTGGTGGCGCCCCCTGAGCAACAGCAACTCTGCCGCCACGCGGCCGCAGTAGGCGGCGTAGGGCGCCTGTTCCTGAAAGCGCTTCAGCGCTCGGCTCAGCGCCAGATCGGATTGCCCTTGCTCCAGCGCATCCAGGACTTCGAACAGCGCCCGTTTGCGGCGGCGCGCCTCCAGCAGCCTGTCCGACAGCATCGCACTGGTGTAGGGGCGCAGCAGAATGCCGTCCAGTGCAGACTCGGCGGCCTCCATCACCTGGTGGTAGGTCGGCTTGGAGGTGACCATCAGGAAAACGGTGCTGGGGGGCAACTGGTTCTCGCGCCGCAACTCGTCCAGCAAGTCCTGGCCGTTGTCGAGCAGGCCGTCAAACTCGCGGTTGCACAGGATGATGTCGAAATGCTCACGCTCGATCAGGGTGCGCGCGTCGCGGATTCTGGAGGCCTGTGTCACGAGGCCCACACCCACGGCTTTGAGTTGAGCGCTCGCCACGCTGCGCAGCAGCGGGTTGTTGTCGACCAGCAGCGCACGCGCCAGATGCAGGTCCGGATCACTCATCGGGTGGCCTGTGCTTCAGGTGCCAAAGCATGGCAGTTGCCATGCCTGAGCTTGGGCGCGGCGTCGCTCAGCGTGGGTCGGCTGTGCTCAGGGAGCATGGGGCTGAACTTTCATGGGGCGGGAGCAGACCCCGGAACATGGAACAACTCCATCACACCCTGGGCCTTGATCCCCAAGGTATCGGCCGGATGCGGCCGCTACTTGAACAAGTCTTTGACGCGGTCGGTCCAGCCCTTGGAGGTTGGCGAGTGTTTGTCCCCCGACTTGCGAAAGGACTCGTCCAGCTCCTTCAGCAGTTTGCGCTGGAATTCCGTCAGCTTGACCGGCGTTTCCACAGCCACGTGGCAGTACAAATCACCCGGGTAGCTGGAGCGCAGCCCCTTGATGCCCTTGCCGCGCAGCCTGAAAGTCTTGCCGTGCTGTGTGCCTTCAGGCAGCTCGATCTCGGCCTGATTGCCCAGCGTGGGCACCTCGATCGATCCACCGAGCGCGGCGGTCGTCAAGGCCACCGGCACGGTGCAATGCAGGTCGTCGCCGTCGCGCTCGAAGATCTCGTGCTGTTTGACGCGGATCTCGATGTAGAGATCACCCGCAGGGCCGCCATTGGTGCCCGGCTCGCCATTGCCGGCCGAGCGGATGCGCATGCCTTCGTTGATGCCTGCAGGGATCTTGACTTCCAGTGTCTTCTGCTTTTTGATCTTGCCTGCGCCGCTGCAGACGGTGCAGGGTTCGGGGATGATCTTGCCGGTGCCGCGGCAATGTGGGCAGGTCTGCTGGACGCTGAAGAATCCCTGGCGCATGTGCACATTGCCGGCGCCATTGCAGGTGCTGCAGGTTTTGGGGCTGGTGCCTGGTTTGGCGCCAGTGCCGCTGCAGGCGTCGCAGTTTTCCCAGCTCGGCACGCGGATCTGCGACTCTTTGCCAAAGGCGGCTTCTTCGAGCGTGATCTCCATGGCGTAGCTGAGGTCACTGCCGCGGTAGACCTGCTGGCCGCCGGCACGGCGACCGCCGGCTCCTGCCTGGCCACCAAAGATGTCCCCAAAGATGTCGCCAAAGGCTTCTGCAAAGCCACCAAAACCTTCGGGCCCGCCGCGGCCGGCCAGGTTGGGGTCGACGCCAGCGTGGCCATGCTGGTCGTAGGCAGCGCGCTTGGCCGGTTCAGACAGCATCTCGTAGGCTTCTTTGGCCTCCTTGAACCTGGCTTCGGATGCGGTAGCGTCCGTCCCCTGATTGCGGTCAGGGTGGTGCTTCATCGCCAGCTTGCGATAGGCCTTCTTGATGTCTTCGTCGGTGCCGTTCTTGGGCACACCCAAAACATCGTAGTAGTCACGTTTGGCCATGGATCCTCACAAAACTTCCTGAGTTGTCCAGGGTCTTCTAAGCGAAGCCGCCGCGAGGGCCACCAAGGTTTGCCTTGGGGCTCCTGCGCGGCGCAATCCGGACGAGGTGGCTCAGCCACCGGTCTGGATTTCCTGGGGGGTAGCCTGTGCCTGCCGCCGAAAGTTCGGCGGTCGGCAACATCACTTCTTGACTTCCTTAAAGTCGGCGTCGACGACGTTGTCATCGGCCGGAGCCTTGGACTTGGGTGCTTCGCTGGCGCCGGCTGCTTCCGGGCCAGCAGATGCCCCTGCTGCTGCCGCTGCAGCCTGCGCATCGGCATACATCTTCTCGCCCAGTTTCTGGCTGACCTTCATCAGCACCTCGGTCTTGGCTTCGATGGCGGCCTTGTCGTCGCCTTTGAGCGCTTCTTCAACGTCTTTCAGCGCGCTCTCGATCTTGGCTTTCTCGTCGGCATCCAGCTTTTCACCGTGCTCGGCCACGCTCTTGCGCACCGAGTGCAACGTCGCGTCAGCCTGGTTGCGGGCCTGTACCAGTTCGACCTTCTTGGCGTCTTCGCCGGCATTCAACTCGGCATCCTTGACCATTTTCTGAATCTCTTCTTCAGACAGGCCGGAGTTGGCCTTGATGGTGATCTTGTTCTCTTTGCCGGTGCCCTTGTCCTTGGCGTTGACGTGCAGGATGCCGTTGGCGTCGATGTCAAAGGTGACCTCGATCTGCGGCAGCCCACGCGGCGACGGCGGAATGCCCTCGAGGTTGAACTCGCCCAGGCTCTTGTTGCCGCTGGCCAGTTCACGCTCGCCCTGGAAGACCTTGATCGTCACCGCCGGCTGGTTGTCATCGGCCGTGCTGAAGGTCTGCGCAAACTTGGTCGGGATCGTGGTGTTTTTCTTGATCATCTTGGTCATCACGCCACCCAGCGTCTCGATGCCCAGGCTCAGCGGGGTGACGTCCAGCAGCAGCACGTCCTTGCGGTCGCCGCTCAACACCTGGCCCTGAATCGCGGCACCCACGGCGACGGCTTCGTCAGGGTTGACGTCCCGGCGCGGCTCTTTGCCGAAGAACTCTTTGACCTTCTCTTGCACCTTAGGCATGCGCGACATACCGCCGACCAGGATCACGTCGTCGATCTCCGACAGCTTGACGCCGGCATCTTTGACGGCGATCTTGCAAGGCTCCATCGTGCGTGCGATCAACTCATCAACCAGGCTTTCGAGCTTGGCGCGCGTGAGCTTGATGTTCAGGTGCTTGGGGCCGGAAGCATCGGCTGTGATGTAGGGCAGGTTGACGTCGGTCTGGGTGCTGTTGGACAGCTCGATCTTGGCCTTTTCCGCCGCCTCCTTCAGCCGCTGGAGCGCCAGCACGTCCTTGGTCAGATCGACGCCTTGATCTTTCTTGAACTCGGTGACGATGTAATCGATGATGCGCTGGTCGAAGTCTTCGCCGCCCAGGAAAGTGTCGCCGTTGGTCGACAGCACTTCAAACTGCTTTTCGCCGTCGACATCGGCAATCTCGATGATGCTGATGTCAAAAGTGCCGCCGCCCAGATCGAAGACCGCGATCTTGCGGTCACCTTTGCCGTGTTTGTCCAGGCCAAAGGCCAATGCAGCTGCAGTGGGCTCGTTGATGATGCGCTTGACGTCCAGGCCGGCAATGCGGCCGGCATCTTTGGTGGCTTGACGCTGGCTGTCGTTGAAGTACGCCGGCACGGTGATCACGGCTTCGGTCACTTCTTCGCCCAGATAGTCCTCGGCGGTCTTCTTCATCTTGCGCAGCACTTCGGCACTGATCTGCGGTGGCGCAATCTTCTTGCCGCGCACTTCGACCCAGGCGTCGCCGTTATCGGCGGCTGCGATCTTGTAGGGCATCAGGTCGATGTCCTTTTGCACTTCCTTTTCAGCAAACTTGCGGCCGATCAGGCGCTTCACAGCGTACAGTGTGTTGCGCGGGTTGGTGACCGACTGGCGCTTGGCCGAGGCGCCGACCAGAATCTCGCCGTCTTCCTGATAGGCAATGATCGAAGGCGTGGTGCGTGCACCCTCGCTGTTCTCGATCACCTTGGTGGTGTTGCCTTCCATGATCGCGACGCACGAGTTGGTCGTGCCCAGATCGATGCCGATGATCTTGCCCATGTTGCTGGCTCCTGTGAAATTGGTTCGGATATGTATGAATTGCGGCCCGGTGGCTGGCTTTCAAGGGGCTGTTCGGGATCTGGCGCATTTTCGGACGCTCAAAAGCCTGCAAAAGTCCATCAAAGCCTCCGTCAGAGACTCAATCAGAAACTCAATCAGAAACTCATTTGGGGGCTGAAACAGTGACCAGGGCGGGCCGCAGCACGCGATCGCTGATCAGGTAGCCCTTTTGCAGCACTGCCACGACGCTGTTGGCTTCTTGCCCGCTGGGCACCACGCTGATGGCTTGGTGGTGGTGGGGGTCAAAGCGCGTACCGACCGGCGGAGAGATCTCCAGCACCTTGTTACGTTCCAGCGCCTGATTGAGCTGACGCAGGGTGGCATGCACGCCTTCGTACAGTTGCTCAGGCGTTGCTTGGTCAATGGCAATGGCAGCTTCCAGACTGTCCTTCACCGGCAGCAGGCTGTCGGCAAAACCCTCGATCGCGAACTTTCGGGCCTTGCTCGCTTCTTCGTCGCCACGGCGACGGGCGTTTTCAGCCTCTGCCTTGGCGCGCAGAAAAGACTCGGACATTTCTGCGTATTTGTCCTGCCAGCTTTGCAGCTGCTCGTGCAACGAGAGTGCGGACGGCTGGCCGGGCGTTACATCTGCCGAACCTGGGTGGGCTGAGCTGGCGGCGTGCTGTCCTGCATCTTGCGCAGCGCCTGGTTCATCAGGGCCCGCACCAGGATTGTTCAAGGGGTCGGCATTTGAATTCATGGCGCGCAAAGGTGGGGGGTTCTTGGAGGGGAGAAAGACTGCTCAGGATGCGAGTGGTCTGCCTGGCGAGCTTCGGACAAGCGGCCCGGAGGCAACG
>Ga0105049_10009583_pt1 | contig 11149 bp, 11 predicted proteins | sample MAT06_FD_78087 | JGI IMG/M metagenome (GOLD analysis project Ga0105049, IMG submission 78087) | Freshwater microbial communities from Lake Fryxell liftoff mats and glacier meltwater in Antarctica - MAT-06 | ecosystem: Environmental > Aquatic > Freshwater > Ice > Liftoff microbial mat | place... | reverse complement strand
TTCGCCTTGCGGCGAAAGTCCTTTCCGGCAGAAAGGACCTACAGAAATCGCCGAAGCACGTTGCCGTAAAATTGCTTTTCCCATACGCCACCGGGCGTCGCTCAACCAACGGGCTTCTTGAACAAATGCCGCGATCCTGGGATCGACGAGCTTCGGCTCGAATAGCTCGCACCGCCACAAGCCCATTCCGCATAACCCTGAACCTCACTCAGCGCCCTCAGTCCGCACGCGCGAAGTCAAAGCCATATGAGTTATCGGGCTTGATTGTCCAAGTCGATCAGAGATTAATGTCAGTTCAGATCCCGCCACAATGACAACAGTGAACCAAGAATCGACAACGAATATATCGCACCGATGAGCATCCCTGTAATGCATGCAAGCCAGATGAATCGGCGGCGCGTACCGCCGTAGGGGATAATAAATATTCCCAGTAATACAGCAAGTGAAGCGATTGTCAATAAAATAGGTGAAAAGAAACTCAGCAGATACTGAGTAGCCGTAGGCAACTCGACTCCAAAATCAGTGAACACGTGTAGCAGTGGTTGTCGCCCAACGAAGACACCAATGGGAATTGCAAGCCAAACTCCAACAATGACGAAATCGATCGGCCGCCATGAACGTGATTCGGTATTTGTCGATGGTGATTCGTATGGATTCGAGGCGTTCATTCGGAGTTTAGCGATAACTTCAGCCGCCGAGTGGATGCGGAACTCTTGCCCGATAACGACAGCCGTAACCGGGCGGCCGCCAAAAGACATTGGCTTCAAAACGCGCGTTGTCGGCCGCTCCGGTTGACGGCCTGGTTAGCTGACTTTTCTGCGCTGTGATGTTCTGCGGGTATACATCACTCTGCGTCATCTGAATAGTCGATGAGGGAATACTTCTGCGTAATCACAGTACCAAAATCGTTCGCTGGTCTACCGTAGATGTCGTTCACAAGAAGGGTACGTTCAAAGCTGAAGTCCACAACACCGAAGGGTACAGATGGATTTACCCAGAGATCACATACCGTTATCGCTGCTCTCCCAGATATATCTGATGTCTTCAGACTGTACCGGAATCCGTCGCAATTCAACGTCCTGCCACTGCTGACCGTAAGCGTTTTCGTGCCGAGCGACTCCGGATTTGGTGGCATTTCATGAAACCAAGTGCGGAGGCCGGAATCATTGATGATCTTTTGCGCCTTGGCTGTCGACACGTCTCCATCTTTAAACAGATACCTTTTTTCCGGCGCAAGCGTCAGCTCCAGAATGTTGCTCAGCGGATCAGCCTCAGGTCGACAATCTGATTCTCGGATGAGAACGCTGGCGACCCGTGAAACAGGTTGACCTCCGTGTTTGCCGTTTATTTCGGTAGTCAGCCATCGATAACGCACCTGATCACGCTCCACCGCGTCCTTGGCAGAGATCTGAATTAATCCGGAATCATTTGAGATAGTGCGTCCGTTCACAGCCATTGCGCCGGTAACTTTAAAACGCGACCAAGCGTTCTCATTAGCAGGCTGACAGATCAGTCCACCTGCAAAAGCGAATGATGCGCACGACCAACAGCAGAGAGATACAACAAGTAATCGCATTACCAGACCTCCTTGTATGCGTTCTTCAGCTAACGACTGCCGTAACCGAGTCGCGTCGAAAAATTTGGCCATTGCCAAAACGCGTGACACGCGACTCCGGTTCACGGCATTGTTATTTGCCGCCATCGGGTGGAGTGTAGCCAGGTGTAAACGACCGCATTGAGTACCCGCCCAGATGTTCGCCATCAGCGTCGTGGATGTCGATAAATCCATGCTCGCCGTAGATCGAACCGCCGTGGTCAAGTATATCGGCGAGAGGTCGAAAAGGGGAGGCAAGATTGCAGGTCACCGGGTAGATGGAAAAACGTTCGTGGAACCGTTCAAGTTTTGCGCGGAGGGTTGGCTCGCATGGAGTCGAATCGACCGGACAGACGAAGGCAGGGTCGGCAATCGAAACGATGTCTTTCAGTTGGACGGTCGACACACGCAATGCCAAAAGAGCAGGACGCCATCGCAGTCGGAAATCGTTCGCCGCATTGGCGAAGTCGTCCGGTGTCCAATCCGAGTCAGTCATAGGATTTCAATCAAATAACGATATAAGTATCCCGCCATTTCTTCGCTGATACACCGATATCAAAAGGAATATGCCGGGCTGGGAATACTTTATCAATGTTCAGGGAAATTGCAACGGTCCCTTCCGCAGACGGTGATAAACGACATACTCGGCGATTTGACCCCGTTCGTCATCGCGAACTGGGCGTTTGGGTTTTATGGGCGGCTGAGGCAAAAACAAAGGAAACCGGCCGTTAGGTCCTGCCGCTAGCAGTTGTTTGAATGGAGGTTTTGATGAGTCTTCAACATTTTCGGCAACTCGTTCAATCCGGGAGTTTCAGCCGCACTGATCGCGAATGGTTTCCACGCTGGATCAAAAGATATGCAGAGTTTGTGGGCCACGATGGGCGGACCGCGATGCCTTTGACGCGAGACCTTGCGATTGGGTTTTCGCGATTGCTTTTGAAGAGCGTTGGCTCAGAAAAAGGGGTCAGACCCCAATTGTGCGCAGCACCCAGAGGGCCGTGTCGGCAATTGGGGTCTGACCCCTTTTTCTGAGCCTTTTTCTGAGGCCAGGTTTGCGTTGTTACGGCATTGCTATCGGCCTCGGTCCGGCCTACTTCGTGCGCAATGCAGGTTGGTGCCGCGCCGTCAGGAAGCGGGTTTTGGTCCACCTCATCGAGAAGAAAGTTGAGTCTTGACACGATTCCTTCATGGTGGGATAATCCCACCATGATCGTCAAACTGGATTCCAAACGCCGTCTCACGCTTCCCGCCGCACTCATCCGAACGCAGCCGGGGCAGAGCTTTGATGTCCGGTTCGATGCGGATGAGGATGCTCTGATTTTCCGCCGGTTGCCGGAAGCGGAGGACTGGCTGCAGGTGCTGGCAGAATGTCCGGTGCCGATAGATGACCTACCTCCCCGTCGTCGCGAATTGCCCAGGAAACGCAAGCTGTGAGTTGGCTACTGGACACCGACGTGCTTTCACAGCCCGCGAAGCGGACCGGTGATCCGCGCGTAGTCGCCTGGTTGGGTGCAGAGAAAGATAACTGCTACACCAGCGCGGTCGTGATCGCGCAGCTGGCTTACTGGGTGCGGAACAAGCAGGGCCGACAGCGCGCTGAGTTGCAGGTGTGGCTGACGCGTTTGATCGCGGCTATGGAGGGGCGGATTTATGGATTCAACGTCGGCGTGGCTCATGTGTGGGCGGATCAGGAGCATCTGCTGAAGAAAGCCGGCCAACCGATGCCGGTCGAAGACAGCTACATCGCCGCCACCGCCCGCAAACACGGGCTGACCATCGCGACGGGAAATGACAAGGATTTCCGCCGACCGGGCTTGAAGGTGTTCAACCCGTTCCTGGAACTGCCGCCAACCGATTAAGTGCGGAGCCGCCGCCCGAAAGTTGTGTCGCCCGGCAATTCCTGGAGCCGCGCCTGTCAGGAAGCGGTACAGATGGCTCAGGTCTATCAGCAACTGGCGGGGATGTTTGGCGACGAGGATTCCACATGAACTCTGCGACCTTTGGAGCCGCGCCCGTCAGGAAGCGGGATGGGGCAACCACTTCTTGACGGGCGCGGCTCCACAAACTTATGATGAGCACTCTTGCGCGTCTTCTCTTTCTTTTGCATTCGCGCGGTGGGCGATAATTGACTCTCGAAGATGACGGGCAAGAATGCCCATCGTACCCCAAAATCAACAATTGACAGGGCACTGAGTACCGAAGTCGAATCAGTCCTACGCGGCAGAGCGGCGGGCGGGGATTTCGGTTGCACGCAGCGACGTAATGACACGTTCCATGCGCATACTGCGGGAACCTTTGACGAGCACCGCGTCGCCGTGGGTGAGGACGCAGTCGAGCATAACGCTGAGTGTGGCGATGTCGCGAAAGACTGAGAGGCGATTTGTGGAGACTCCGGCGGCGATTGCACCGGCGGCCACGGCGTCGGCGAATTCCCCAAATATCAATGTGTGATCGATCTGAGAATTCTCTAACGCACGTCCGACTTCGCGGTGGAAGTGAATCGCCTGCGAACCGAGTTCCAGCATGTCGCCCAGCACAAGAATACGTCTGCGCGCGGTGACGCAGTCACTGAGTGTCTGAATTGCGGCAAGGACACTGGCAGGGCTGGCGTTGTAAGTTTCATCAATGACCAGCCATGGCTGTCGTTGGACAATGCGACCACGCCCGGCATCAGGCTGATAGTTCGCAAGGCCCTCAGCGATCTCGGACGTACCCAGACCTGCGACCCGTCCCACAGCAATCGCTGCCACAGCTCCGGTGACGAGATGCGCGCCACCCTGAACCTGGAACGACTGGCCGTCCACTTTGAACTGGCAGATGCCGTCTCGAGAATGGATCGACGTCGCACGAAAATCGGCAGCGGCGATCGTTCCGAACAGCACAATACTGGCCGACGTTGATTGCGACATTGAAAGGACGGCTGCATCGTCGGCGTTCAGGAACACGGTGCCGCCTGCGGTCACTGCAGCGGGCAGCTCCATTTTTGCCAGACGAACAGTATCCAGATCACCAAACGATTCCAGGTGTGTTGCCGCAACGCGCGTGACGACGGCGAATTCCGGTCGGACCATTTCTGCCAGAAATGCGATGTCCCCGATTTTTCCAGCCGCCAGTTCGAGTACCGCGAAGTCATGCTCAGGTTTCAATTGAAGCAGTGAGAGCGGCACACCAAGTTCATTGTTGTAGTTGTGCTGGCTCTGGACGCCGGAAAAACAGGATGCCAGAACCTGCGTGATCATCTGACGAGTTGTCGTCTTGCCGACACTTCCCGTGACACCCACAATGAGCGCACCTGATTGCTGACGGTTCCAGCGTGCCAACAACTGCAATGCGACGACCGAATCGGCCACACGTATGATACGTCCGTCGGTCTCTGCAGAATCGAGCGCGGCCAGCGATGGCATGGCGGGAGCGATGTGCGTCGTATTTGAAGGAGATGCGGCCGAATCTGTCACGACGCAGACGGCACCTCGCGCGATAGCCTGATCGGCGAACAGGACACCGTGCGTCCTGTTGCCGCTGAGGGCGAAGAAACAATCATCGGTTGTGATGGTTCTCGAATCGATGCATCCTCCCGCGACACGCTGCTGTGCATAGCGGGAGTCTGCGAGAACTCCATGCGTTATTCCGGCCAGTTGGATGACTGTGAGTGGAAACGTCATGCCGATCTTGCACTCCGCTGCGATCCGGACGGGAGCGTTGAATCGGACAGTAATTCCACCAGGAGTCGTCGCGTCACGCGGCGATCGTCAAAGCTGATTCGCCGGTCTCTGATATGTTGAGTCTTTTCGTGTCCACGCCCGGCAATGATGACGACATCGCCTGGTTGAGCCAGTCGAAGTGCTTCTCGAATTCCCTGTTGACGATCGACAAACGACAGCACCCGATGATTGGAATCAAAACCATCCAGAATGTCAGCGATGATCCGGGCGGGCGATTCGGATCTTGGATTGTCGGACGTCACAACAATTTGATCTGCCCCTTGAGCGGCCTGTGCCATGAGTGGCCGCTTATGGCGATCCCGATCACCACCGGCGCCGAATGCCAGGATCACCCTGCCGGACGTCAACAGCCTGGAGGTCGCGACACATTGGGCAATGCCGTCCGGGGTGTGCGCATAATCGACAAACACGGCAAACGGCTGGCCGGCATTGATGAGTTCCATGCGGCCCGGTACATGCAGGACACGTTCAAGACCGTCGCGGATATCGCGTGTTGCGACACCAGATTGTTCCGCCAGGGCTGCCGCTGCCAGAAGGTTCAGAGCATTGTGCCGACCGACCAATGCCGTGTAAACTTCGACAGTACCGCTATCCAGGAACAGGCGAAGCGACTGTCCGGTCTGTGAATAGGAAAGTGTCTCGACACGCATTTTAGCATCTGAAGTGAACCCAAACGTGATTACATTGCGATCGGGAGTCAGTTGCTTCCGAATTGCCTGACAGCCTGCGTCATCGATCCCGAGCAGGATCGGTTTTTCGCCCGCGAGCAGAGACACAATCTGAAGCTTGGCGGCGCGGTACTTCTCTGCATCCCCGTGATAATCGAAATGATCCTGAGTGATATTCGTGATGGCGGCTGCAGTCAGCCTGATTCCCGCGCAACGTTGCTGATCGAGTGCGTGGCTGCTGATTTCCATCACACAGTCCGTGACTTGATTTTGTGCCATTTGCGCCATGTACTGCGCGAGTTGTTCAGGGTCCGGAGTTGTGAGCGATGCCTGTTCCGCAGTGCGACCGTCGAAGTATTCCAGCGTCCCCAGCAGGCCGGTTGTTCGTCCGGCTGTTTCCAGAATCGAACGCAACAGCCATGTCGTGGTCGTCTTGCCGTTTGTTCCGGTCACGCCCGTGATGTTGATCGATCGCTGTGGCGACCCTAGTCGTGCGAGGCAGATCCTGGCGAACGCGGCTCTTGTGTCTGCGACAACGCATTGAGGCACGTTGATATGCGACGATGGCCGCTCAACAATCACACTGACCGCACCGGCTGCGATCGCGGCCTCCAGATGCCGATGCCCGTCGATTCGTGATCCGCGCATGGCGACGAAGACATCGCCTGGTTGAACCCGGCGACTGTCACAACAAAACTGCGATGCGATGATATCACCCGTGCCGACAAAACTGACGGCACCGAGCGAAGCACGCAAACTGATGGATCTGACTTCCATGTCAGCCAAGTCTGGTCAACCCGAATTGAGGAAAGGGAAAACTGGTTTGCGACATTGTCTTCACCTTCGAAAAGTCGGTCAATTGCAGTTTGCGCCCCCAGGAACAGGGGTGCGAGTGGTAATTCTTTTGGATTTCGACCATAAAGAGATTGTGAAATCTGGAGCACATGGGCTCCCACGCTTGGCGAAGCCGCCAGCGTTTGGATATCCTTTGCCGCTGCGGGACCTGGAGATCTCTGCGTTTTCAACGCAACAGTCAATGCGTCCACTTTCCTGAGACGTGCGTTCCCGGGAAAAAATGAATTTTGTGAAATTGTCCTCAGGGTTCGAAGTCAGACGGGCTTCCGGGGATTTCTGATTGGTCTCGGCTGAGACGACGTTCCAGCTTGACCGGCTCTGACAGGACCAGAAGAGATGACAACGGATCCACAGCAACCACAATCCCAATTACCGGCGGCATCTTCGGAAGCTGCTCCTGCCGCGATGGCCAGTCCGGCACCTGAGACAGGATGGCAGCCTGCGGCAACGCCATCGCCGGAGTCCGCAGAAGCCGCCGATCCGGTTGCCGTCAATCCGGTTGCGGACATCGTCAGCGCATCGGTTGCCCCATCACAGCCCCACGCCGAAGTGAAGCAGCCGCCGGTCGAGACATCAGTGCCGCCGGTCGAGACATCAGTGCCGCCGGTCGAGACATCAGTGCTGCCGGTCGAGACAACAGTGCCGCCGGAATCAAAAATCCTTGCCCAGGCGGAAGCCGCGATGATCGCAGAGGGCGGTCCCATCACACGGGTGCGTGAGAGAATGGCGGCGTCGTCTGAACCGCAGGCACAGCCACCGGAACATGTGACTCCGCGACAGGCACAGGGCCACAGGCCTGCCGCCGTAGAGATCCCCACTGCCGACGATCTGGAGGCATCGGTGGAAGCTGAAATCTCCGCCGCGCTTTCTGAAAATGCCGGGGCCATGCCAGCAGCTGTCATTGTTCCGGGTGGCGAAACGGATGATGACGGCGATAAGAAAACGGTTGTCCAGGGGACAAAGGTACGCGGAACGGTTCAGGCCATCCACGGCGGCGAAGTCTTTCTGGATGCCGGACTGCGACATAACGTTGTGCTTTCTCTGACGCAGTTCCCGAACGACAAGCATCCCAACGTCGGCGATCAACTGGATGTCATCATTGATGCGAAAGACGCAGATGGACTGATTAAAGGTCGCATTCCGCGCAGCAGACATCGTGCGAGCGGCAACTGGGACTCACTGGCCGTCGGTCAGGTTGTCGATTGCCACGTCTCGGCGGTCAACAAGGGCGGGCTGCAGGTGATGGTCAGTAGTTTGCGAGCGTTCCTTCCTGCAAGTCAGGTGGAAATTGGCTTTGCCGGAAACCTGGAGAGTTTTATAGGGCAGAAGCTTACGGTTCAGATCACAGAAGTGAACGCCAAAAAGCGTAACCTGGTGGTCAGCCGCCGAGCGTTGCTGCAGGCGGAACGAGCGGAAGGTGAAGGGGAATTCTGGGCCAAGGTTGAAGTGGGACAGGACCACAGCGGCACAGTGAAGACGCTTAAAGATTATGGCGCTTTCGTCAATATCGGTCCGGTCGATGGCTTCCTGCATATCGGCGAAATCAGTTGGACGCGCATCAATCATCCCAACGACGTGCTGACTGAAGGACAACAGGTGGATGTCAAGATCCTGAAACTGGATCCGGAAAAGAAACGGATCAGCCTGGGTATGAAGCAACTGGCTCAAAACCCCTGGACCAGCGCCAGCGAACGTTATGCTCCACAAAGCACCGTGTCCGGCAAGGTCACGCGCATTTCCGAATTCGGTGCATTTATCGAACTGGAACCTGGTCTTGAAGGCATGGTGCATATCAGTGAACTCGCATGGCGCCGAGTTGGCAGTGTGGGAGAAGTCCTGAAAGTCGGTGAGACCCATGATTTCCAGGTCGTTGAAGTGGATCCAAAACGCAAACGTGTCTCTTTATCGCTGAAAGCGCTGGAGAAACGACCGGAGCCGCCGCAAACTGAACGTCAAAGGGCACCGGAGCCGGAAGCACCTCCGGAACCTAAACGTCCTCGCAATGAAAATCTGCGCGGCGGCACCGGGACACCCGGCAGCGGGCGTGGAATGTTCGGTAATCCGTCGGATTTCACGGGATAGACGTGGTGCTTTGTCAACGTTAAATCTATGGGTTGACGCTTTAAAAAAGGGGTCAGGAACCAATAGTGCGGAGCACCCTCTGGGCCATTTGGCTATTGGTTTCTGACCCCTTTTTTAAAGCCTGACAAAGCACCAGCACCTCGGCGAGATACCTTCGGTGACCGACCTGGACCTGAATGATTTCGAAATCGGGCGAGAATTACTTTCCTGTCCCGAGCGACGTGTGGAAACGGCAACCCGCAGGGACACGGGCGAGACAATTTGGCTCACTGTGTTCTCTGCAGAGATTTCGCGGATTCCGGAGTTTCGTCGAGCGATCAAGATGGATCGCACGATGCTGACAATGCTGCAGCATCAGTCGATCGTGAAATTCCTGGGCTACGGTGAATCTGCCGGTATCGTCTTTCTGGCGACGGAATCCTGCGAGTTCGCTCCGTTGTCCGATCAACTGACAGCCGGTCGTCGATTTACTTCTGAAGACATCATTGAGATTGGCTGGCAGGTGTGTTCCGCCCTGCAATTGGCTCACAATCTGGGACTCGCTCACGGTGGGCTGTCGGCGGAATGCGTTTTGCTTTCTGACAAACTACAGGTGACTGTCATCGATTTTGGAGTTGCTCGATGGCTGCGCGCAGCTGCCGAGGCGGCGGATGATTCCCTGAATTCCGGCCCCGCATTGATCACAATCAGTGCTTTGGCATCGCGAGAAGACGTCGAAAAGGATCTGCGAGATCTCGCTGGTTTGCTGGATCGACTCCTGCAGGCGAGCCATGACGACGATGAAGAGCCCGAATCAGGCAAAGTGACAACGCGCGTGATGGTGGAACGGTTGCTGACGAGATTTGAGCCAACCGGTGCTTCCGGCGGAGCCCAGAGGCCATGGAGTGCGCGGGAGTTTCAGGGGCGACTGGGTGAAATCCTGATCGGCACCGGCGATGATTCAATGCCGCTCGTAGACCACCGTAACGCGGCCACGACGTCGCGGCGTTCGATCGTGGTGGAATTGTTTGAGCCGCATCAAGCCGCTCTGCACTCTGACGCTGTGACTCACGCATCGGCAACTTTTGCCTGGCGAAGGCGGATTCTGCCGATTGCCTCGGTGATCGTGGTCCTGATTGTCCTGTGGTTGCTTGCCGGTCAATTGTGGTAAGCGGCGAAAGCAGCCGATGAGCAGTTTTCATGTTTGTCCGAATGTGATTTGGTTACAAACTTGAGTCAATTTCGAATTTTCCCAGGGACCTGCAGCGCTTAACCTCCTCGGCTCTCACCTCCCGACGGGATCTCTCTTCGGCATTCGCCCGGAGCCTGTCGTCTCCTCAGTCCTCTCTGTCTCCCCGAGGAAACTTATATGAGACTCCGCATCAGAACTTTGTTTCTGACGGTCGCTCTGTTGTGCTCCATGACAACGAACGTCAATGCCTGCATCTACATACCCATCCTTGAACCGTTTTACTGGCTCTTCGGCTGCGGCGGTTGCCATGGCGGTTATGGATATCCTAACCACGGTCCCAATCCCTACGCTGTCAGGCGATGCATTGATGACTGGCTCGGTTATGGCTATCTTCGGAATCAGGAGGGAACTCTGGGGCATTATCCCGGTCGTCCGATCTCGTGCTATCAGCCGGTATTCCCGCATCTGTTGAATCCGTGTTCGTGGTTTGCTCGCTGCCCACTGTTCGCGCCCTATGGACCGTCGTGCGGCATGACAGCTCCGATGGTCGCACCGCTGGCACCACAAATGCAGGTACCGCATCAAATGCCTTATCAGGCGCAGTGGCAAAATCAGGGACAGTGGCAGATGCCGATGCCCGGCATGATGAATCCCTACGGCGATAACTGCAACGATCCCTGCGGATCACAATGCATGCCGCAGCCGATGATGCAGTATCAGCCGGCTCAGGTGCCCATGACAACATGGCAACCCATGCCCGTTCACCGTGGTCATTTGCGAATGCGAAGAGCCTGGCTTCGTCGCCACCGTGCCATGATGGTTCCGCAAATGCAGTACGCCATGTCGGCACCTGTCATGCAAATGCCGATGCTGCCGTATCCCGTGATGGATTCCGGCTGCTGCGATGATTGCGGGAGTGACTTCGGCAGTGACTGTGGCTGCGGCAGTGACATGGGAAGCATGATGCCGGGTGCCGAGTACATGCAGGGTGCCGAGTACATGCAGGGTGCCGAGTACATGCAGGGCACGGAAATGATGCAGGGTACCGGGTATCCGG
>Ga0105049_10009576_pt1 | contig 11151 bp, 7 predicted proteins | sample MAT06_FD_78087 | JGI IMG/M metagenome (GOLD analysis project Ga0105049, IMG submission 78087) | Freshwater microbial communities from Lake Fryxell liftoff mats and glacier meltwater in Antarctica - MAT-06 | ecosystem: Environmental > Aquatic > Freshwater > Ice > Liftoff microbial mat | place... | reverse complement strand
TGACCAGTAGGCTCTGTACAATGGCTTCCATAGCTATCTATCCAGTGCTTTTTGTTTATAACCGCACCCTATCCGATGGATAGCTTTTTTGTCAAAAATTGTCCGAACCATTGATTAATAGCATGAGAAAACATGTGGTAAGTGTTTCTAAATAGGCTTCACCAAAACTTTATGCACAGTACGTAGGTAGTTCTGAACTGGCTTCACCAAAACTTTATGCAAGATATATAGATAGACACTGAGACTTTATAAATACTGAGACTTTGAGAAGTCAAACTGTAGCTCCATTGCCCAAACTAGGTCAGTGAAACACCACCCTGAGAAAGAGATAGCCGACGAGAGCATCACTAGGAAGTTGAGGAATCGTTTCCCCGCCTCCGCCCTCCGCCGGATTAAACCTTATATGCTGCGACGAAATGCCCAAGCAAATTTAGATGCAGAAAGAGAATAAAAACAATCATGGGAAAAAGTTTGAAAATTTGTTACATTACTTAATAAAGGAGTTAAACTCTTGATGTAACTCTTGCTCTTAATGGATTTTCGGGCTTTATGTCCCAGCAGTGCGCCCATCACATAGAATCCCCTACCCTACAGCAGTTACGGTCTGAGAATGCCGAATTGCGTCGGTTTTTTGATGCTCAAAGGCAGGTGATTGCCTCTTTGGAACGACGGGCTGGGCGATCGCTTGATGTTCTGACTGTTCATGTGCAGCAGCTTGCAGCCACACTACATACCTGCTCAGATTGGCAAAATTCTCTGACATTGGTGCAAAGTGAAGTCGATGCACTGTGCGATCTGTTGAGCGATGCTCTGGTGTTGCAAAAGCTAGAGGCAGGCAAAGTTGAACTCCATTTACAGTCCTTGGAAACTGATGCTTTGTTAACCTCGGTCAGTCGGCATTTAGTCGGCTCAAAGCACACGGCTTCATCTCGGTTAGTGTGTGAGTTTGATGCCTGTTTGCCCCCTGTTTGGGCTGACCAAGAATTGACTGAAGCAGTGCTGACTGATCTGTTGGCAAGAGCCTTGCGTTACTCTGATTCGCCTGTGGTGCTTGGCGCTAGCTCAGTCGGTCAGCAGGTGAATATTTTCGTCACCGCGCAGCGGTTTGCCCCAATGGGCGATCGCGATTTTGCCACTGAGATTGTTTTATGCTGCCGCCGGATTGAAGTTCAGCAGGGTCAGGTCACCTGTGAACATCGTCCCAATGGACTGCAAGTGGTTAAGATCTCCCTGCAAGCCTGCTCCCTGTAAACCTGCGGGAAAATTATTTCATTATAAAAAACCTCCAGATGAGCGTTTGTCTAGTTCCCTAGGCTACATAGCCTTAGACAAGCGGACTGTTACTATTTGTGAAACTAACAGCACTTGAAAAAACTGCCAGATGTTAGTAATGCTGGCTAGCTAGAAAAGTTATCAGTAAGAGCTAATGTGTCGTCATCTCTTCACCAGTCAAGCGATTAATTTGGCTGTGTTTAAGGTGATTGAGTAATTCAGGTCAACCTTGAGAGGCAACATAGAAGAAGTATGGTAGCAACTCCTCATAAACCCACAATCGAAACCTCCATTAGTACTTTTGGACATGCCCGCTCCACTATTGAAGGTTCACCCCTTGGCGCTGATGAGCTTCGCAATATGCATGCGTTCTGGAGAGCTTCAAACTATCTCGCAGCGGGCATGATTTATCTACGAGACAATCCCTTGCTTAGAGAACCCCTCAAGCCTGAGCAGATTAAGCAGCGCTTGCTCGGTCATTGGGGTTCTAGTCCGGGGATCAGCTTTCTCTACACTCACATGAACCGAGTGATTAAAAAGTTTGACCAGGAGATGCTGTTTATGGTGGGCGCGGGACATGGTGCCCCCGGCTTCATTGGTCCTTGCTATCTTGAAGGCAGCTATACCCGGTTCTACACCGAATGCGGCGAGAACGAAGCTGGAATGAAGCAGTTCTTCAAGCAATTCTCATTCCCTGGCGGTGTGGGTAGCCACTGCACTCCCGAAACTCCAGGCTCAATCCATGAAGGCGGTGAGTTGGGTTACAGCCTTTCCCACGCTTTTGGAGCAGCCTTTGACAATCCCAATTTGATTGTGGTGGCTATGCCGGGTGATGGAGAGGCGGAAACCGGACCGCTGGCAACCTCTTGGCACTCCAATAAATTCATCAACCCCATTCGAGATGGTGCCGTTCTGCCGGTATTGCATCTGAATGGGTACAAGATCAACAACCCCACAATCCTCTCCCGCATCAGCCATCGCGAACTCAAGTCGCTGTTTGAAGGATACGGGTATGAACCTTATTTTGTGGAAGGGTCTGATCCTGAATCGATGCACCAGGCAATGGCAGCGACGATGGATCACTGCATTGCTCAAATTCACAGCATTCAGCAGGAAGCTCGTTCTAGTGGTGTGGCAACTCGTCCCATTTGGCCAATGATCGTGCTGCGATCGCCGAAAGGATGGACAGGTCCAGATTATGTAGATGGTCACAAGGTTGAAGGATTCTGGCGATCGCACCAAGTTCCCATGGGCGGAATGCATAGCAATCCAGAGCATGTGCGCCAGTTGGAAGAATGGATGCGGAGCTACAAACCGGAAGAGTTGTTTGATGCCAATGGCACCTTGCTGCCTGAAATCAAAGCAATGACTCCCACGGGTGACAAGCGCCTTGGTTCCACACCTTACGCCAACGGTGGCTTGCTGCTGCACGATTTGCATATGCCCGACTTCCGGCAATATGGTGTGGAAGTTGAGCAGCCCGGTTCAATTGAAGCCAGCAACACTGCCCCTTTAGGAGTGTTCCTGCGGGATGTCATGAGAAAAAACATGACCAACTTCAGAGTGTTTGGACCCGACGAAAACACCTCTAACAAATTGGGCGCGATTTACGAAGTGAGCAAAAAGTTCTGGATCGCCGAATTTTTGCCAGAAGATTTAGATGGTGGTGAACTGTCTCCCGATGGGCGAGTCATGGAGATGCTGAGTGAGCATACGCTGCAAGGCTGGTTAGAAGGCTATCTGCTGACCGGACGGCATGGGTTTTTCTCTACCTATGAAGCATTTGCCCATATAGTTGACTCGATGTTTAATCAGCACGCCAAATGGTTGTCGATTTGCAATGACATTCACTGGCGCGAAGAGGTGCCATCCTTAAACATCCTGATCACCTCTACCGTTTGGCGACAAGACCACAATGGCTTTACTCACCAAGACCCAGGCTTCATTGATGTGGTGCTGAATAAGAGTCCAGATGTGGTCCGGATCTACATGCCGCCGGATGTGAATACCTTGCTATCGGTTGCAGATCATTGCCTACGCAGCAAGAATTACATCAACGTAATTGTGTGCGACAAGCAAATGCACTTGCAGTATCACAGTATGAATGATGCGATTAAGAACTGCACAAAGGGCATCGACATTTGGGAGTGGGCAAGCAACGACCAGGGAGTTGAGCCGGATGTGGTGATGGCAACAGCAGGTGATATTCCCACTCAGGAATCCCTGGCGGCATCGTGTCTGCTGCGGGAGCATTTCCCGGATTTGAAGATTCGCTTTATCAATGTGATTGACCTGCTCAAATTGCAGCCTGAAGTAGAGCATCCTCACGGGTTGAGCGATCGCGACTTTGATAGTCTTTTCACCCCTGATAAACCCGTTATCTTCAACTTCCACGGCTACCCCTGGCTGATTCACCGCCTCACTTACCGCCGCACCAATCACAATAATATCCATGTGCGCGGCTACAAGGAAAAGGGGAATATCAACACTCCGTTAGACCTGGCGATTCAGAACGAGATTGATCGCTTTAGTATTGCAATCGATGTGATTGACCGAGTTCCTCAACTCATGGTTGCCGGTGCTCATGTGAAGGAAATGCTCAAAGATGAGCAAATCTCTTGTACCAACTACGCTTATGAACACGGCATCGATCGCCCCGATGTTGTGAACTGGAAGTGGCCTCATTAGCGAAGCATTGCGCGAATCAGCAAGTGTCAAACTCGATACCTGCTGATTTGCGTAGAGTCGCTTAGGTTTCACTGATTAACCCGGCAATCAAATATCTGTCATTGGTAGAGGTCGGGGCACCTCTTGTGGGTGCCTTGAACCACAACGGGCAGGCACAAGACCAGCCCCTACAGATCCATTTGATCATTCCAAAATTAGGTGCGGACAAGCGTCGCCGGGTTAATAACTGCTGCATAATCAGCAAAATACTCATAGAAATCTTTACTTCTCAGCGAATCTGTTCCATATTGGTTTATTTATTCAATCGGTTTATCCTGTTCAACTGAACACTGCTGTTGAATTGCAGCCCTTGGGCAATTTACAGGCGATAATAAGGAAATGAGACGATGCAAACTGCGCCAATCCCCCCTGAATGTCCTACGGTTCGCGTTGAAGATGACCGCACCGGACTAGATATTGAAACGTTGAAACGGGCTTTTTTAGATAACTTGTTCTACATTCAGGGCAAGTTTCCAGAAATTGCGACCCAAAACGATTACTACATGGCGTTGGCTTACACGGTACGCGATCGCCTGTTCCGTCGTTGGCTAAACACTGCTGAAACCTATAGCAAACAGGGTGCACGTACAGTTTGCTACCTGTCAGCCGAATTTTTAATGGGTCCTCACCTTGGGAACAACCTGATTAACCTGGGCATCTTTGATACGGTCAAACAGGCAATGACTGAACTAGGGTTGAACCTAGATGAACTGTTTGAGAAAGAAGAAGAACCCGGTCTCGGCAATGGCGGTCTAGGGCGGCTTGCGGCTTGCTATTTAGACTCTCTCGCATCGCTGGAAACGCCTTCCATTGGCTATGGCATTCGCTACGAGTTCGGCATTTTTGACCAAGATATCAAAAATGGTTGGCAGGTGGAAGTGACGGACAAGTGGCTGCGTTTCGGCAATCCTTGGGAAATTGCTCGCCCTGAATGGGAGGTAGACATTAAATTTGGTGGGCACACGCAAGCCTTCACCGATGAACACGGTAATTACCGGGTGCTGTGGATTCCGGACAAAGTGGTGCGCGGCGTTCCTTACGATACGCCAATTTCGGGCTACAAAGTCAACTCCTGCAACACCTTAAGGCTGTGGGCTGCCGAAGCAACGGATTCGTTTGACTTTGATGCCTTTAACGCGGGTGATTATTCCGGCGCTGTCTTCAAAAAGATGGAATCGGAAACCATTTCTAAGGTGCTGTACCCGAACGACAACATGACTCAGGGTAAAATTCTGCGGTTAGAGCAGCAGTTTTTCTTTGTGTCCTGCTCGTTGCAAGATATGTTCCGCGTTCTGAAGCAGCAAAATATCGCGATCGAACGCTTCCATGAAAAATTCACTCTACAGTTGAACGATACTCATCCGACGATCGCGGTTGCCGAACTGATGCGTCTGTTGATGGATGAACACGGTATGGAATGGGATAAAGCGTGGGGCATTGTCACAAAAACCCTTGCCTATACCAACCATACTCTGCTGCCTGAAGCCCTTGAGCGTTGGCCCATTAGCCTGTTTGGGGCGATGCTGCCTCGTCATTTGGAAATCATTTATGAAATCAATCGTCGTTTCTTGGATGACATTCGCATCAAATTTCCTGATGATGCAGATCGGCTCCGCCGGATGTCGCTGATTGATGAAAGTGGTGAGCGTTATGTACGGATGGCACATCTAGCCTGTGTGGGTAGCCATGCCATCAATGGGGTTGCTGCACTTCACACCAAATTGCTGAAGCAAGACGTGCTGCATGACTTTGCAGAAATGTATCCAGAGAAGTTTGTCAATGTGACGAATGGCGTAACTCCTCGCCGTTTTATGGTGCTGAGTAATCCTCGCCTAACTAGCTTAATCACTAGCAAAATTGGCGACAACTGGGTTAAGCAGCTAGATGAACTGCGTCAATTAGAAGGCTATGTGGACGATGCTGGGTTCTGTAGTGAGTTTCGCGCTATCAAACACGATATCAAGAAAGACTTGTCGAATTACATCAAAGGGTTGTACGACATCAACATCGATCCCAATTCGCTGTTTGATATCCTGTCGAAACGGATTCACGAGTATAAGCGTCAACATTTGAATGCTTTGCATATCGTGACGTTGTATAACCGGATTAAGGCGAACCCCGATATCGATATCACACCGCGTACGTTTTTATTTGGTGGCAAGGCGGCTCCGGGTTACTACATGGCGAAGTTGATTATTAAACTAATCAATTCAATCGCCGATGTGGTGAATCGCGACCCCGATGTGCGCGATCGCCTTAAGGTTTTATTTATGAAAGACTACAGCGTTAAGTTTGCTCAGCGCGTCTATCCGGCGGCGGATCTATCCGAGCAAATTTCTACGGCTGGCAAAGAAGCTTCGGGTACAGGCAACATGAAGTTTGCGATGAACGGAGCGCTGACCATCGGCACTTTGGATGGAGCCAACGTAGAAATTTTGGAACAAGTGGGAGCCGACAACTTCTTTCTATTTGGTCTCAATGCTGAAGAGGTTTCTCAGAAAAAAGCCGCAGGCTACAATCCGCAGGAGTTTTACAATTCTGATGCTGAATTAAAGTTAGCGATCGATCGCATTTCATCAGGCTTTTTCTCTGGTGGAGACACCGAACTGTTTAAGCCACTGATCAATGATTTGATGTATCACGATCAATATCTACTGTTTGCCGATTATCGCTCTTACATCGATTGTCAAGACCGCGTGGGCTTAGCCTATCGCGATCAAGACCACTGGACTCGGATGTCGCTGTTGAACACGGCACGGATGGGCAAATTCTCTTCGGATCGATCCATTCGCGATTATGTCAATCACATTTGGCACGCAAAGCCTGTATCGATTGATTTGAAGGAGTATGTGCAAGGTGCTGGAATTATGGATATCCCGAATGGGGTTTCTCTATAGTTAAGGCAAGCGATCGCGCGATGGGGCATTGCACTTAGCAGTGCCCCGACCTGTTTACAGTCCAAAACTCTGGTTCCGACTTTAAACAATCAGGTATAGTTCTAGGAAAGTTAGCCACTTGATTATCTTAACCATGAACAGCAAAGAACCCAGCTTTCTCGCCGAGAACCAGTCTGTCACTTCGCTGGTAACCCAGTTACATAATTACTTTCACAACTCCTATTCTCGTGACAAAATGGCTCGGAGTACCCTACTCAGCAAAATTGAGACCGCCGAGGATAAAGACATTCTTGAATTTCAAAAGCAGCTTCGAGACATTGATGAAGAACTGGTGCTGTTAGGTATTTTGAGCGATTCTCTTTCGATCGCCGATCGCTTGCTCCATATGCGATCGGTTCGTCGAGAACTAGGACCCAATAGTGGCGCATACAAAACTCACCATGACCAGCCTTCCAAAGTGCCAGATCAAATAGCTGGATAAAAGTTGGCAGGTGCGAAGTATATTTTAGGAAACTGTCATGAGTCTCAAGATTTATTTTCTTCGTCATGGAGAAACCGAGTTCAGCCAAACAGGCAACTACTGTGGTGATTTGGATGCTGAACTTACGCCTGAAGGATTAGAGATGGCAAAGGCGTTTGCAGATGTATACAAAACTATTTCCTGGGAAGCCGTGTATGTTAGCCCAATGAAACGCGCGATCGCCACTGCAAAACCTTTATGTGATGCGGTTGGCGTTGATATGGAGATTCGTCCTGGCTTGAAGGAAATCGCCTATGGCGAGTGGGAAGGGCAAACATTAGAGTATGTGAAGCAGCATTTTGGCGAAGATTATCGGCGCTGGCGGGCGGAACCTGCCTGGAACCCACCCACGGGCGGCGAAACCTCCGTGCAAATTGCCAGCCGCTCCTCATTGGTGATTGCCGAAATTCAAGCAAAATATCCCACTGGAAATGTGCTGGTTGTCTCTCACAAAGCCACCATCCGAATTATGCTATGTATCTTGCTGGGTATAGATTTGGGGCGTTATCGCGATCGCATCAACATCCTCACCACTTCCATCAGCATCGTCACATTTAATGAACATGGACCTCTACTAGAAGTCTTGGGCGATCGCTACCACATTCCCGAACCTATCCGCAATCGACCGGGTACTTAATAGAGCGATCGCACGATTCTTCTTCTCCTATTTTGGGAGTAGACCGCAGGTCGTGCGAAGCAGGGGTTAGGGGATGAGGGTAGTTCGGCGATTCACCCAGTTAACAGGCTCCCGGCACAAGCCCATGAAATGAGTCAGGGGTTTAGAATGCTCTAAACCCCTGGGCTTACCTCAACGACTCACTCATTAGCCGTGCCATTGATAGTAATTTAACGTAACTACGCGATCGCTGGACTCTTACAGATTAGGGGGCAAAAGCACCTTGTCGATTACGTGGATCACGCCATTGCTAGCTTTGATGTCGGTTGTGATCACATTTGCACTGTTGATCATCACCTTGCCACCTTGAACTTTCACCATCGCAGGGCTACCCTGCACAGTTTTGACTGAGCCAGGTTTGACATCTTTTGCCATAACGGTGCCCGAAACTACATGATAGGTCAATACTTTCTGTAGCTTGGCTTTGTTTTCAGGCTTCAGAAGGCTCTCCAAAGTTGCTTTGGGTAGCGCACTGAAGGCTTCATTAGTCGGGGCGAATACAGTGAAAGGACCTTTACCAGATAGCGTTTCTACTAACCCGGCTGCCTTCACTGCTGCAACCAAAGTGGAGAAAGATTTATTACCACTTGCCACGTCAACAATGGTGTTGGCTTTAGCCATGTTGGTTTTAGCCGGGGCAGCCATCGGCATCGCTCCACCTTTTTGCATTTCTGCCCAAGTGGGTGATGGGGCGATCGCGTTGGAGAAGACGGTAGCAGCCAAAACAGCGCCGCTAGCAATCACCAAAGTTTTTAAGCTTAAAACGTTCATCAGTTTTTCCTTTAGACTTGTAGTCAGTTTGAAATCTATGCCTAAGCACTTTGACTATTATGCAGACGGGAACCATATAAAGAAAGTTCCTGATATTTTAAATTTATTTGAGATATTTTAATTTTTATAAATTAATTTATGGTTTGGTTAAGTAAGAACTGATGCAGCGGCGGATTGAATGACCGGTCGATCGAGTAGCGGTCGCGCGATCGCGTTAGGCAAAAAGCGACATTTCCCAAATGTCGCTTTTTCAAATATTGTGCAAATGTCTCATCACCTCGGAATTGTTCAACTTGATGATTCTTGATCGAGCAGGGCGCGTTTCGCTCAATGTTGAAGAACAGTACCGTGGATATCGAGTGGTAGATTGAGTCCGCGATCGCAATTGCCAATGAATCCAATCATCGGTGCAACTCATTAGAGAAGGTTGGCTCGGATTCCTGTAATTGAACATCCGCTTTGGGAGTCACGCCCACAATTGCTTGGGTTAGATAGATTCTTGCAGATTTTTGTTGAAGAACCGTGTAAGTTCATGCCATGAGTCTTCGGCTGCCAAGCGGTTGTAGGAAGAACGCTCATGGCAGAAAAAACCATGATCAGCATCAGGATATACCTTCAATGTGTACTCCTTACCCAATGCTTGAAACCGAGACTCGATTTGCTGAATGCGGTCAAGCGGAATGAATAGATCTGCTTCTAATAATGGCGTTGGCTCCGCCTGAGCGTATCCAAGCAGCAATCATGCCTGCGATCGGAATTGATAGAAAGACTCCTAACAATCCAGCCACCCGTTCGCCAATAAACAGTGCCAGAAATAAGAGTACCGGGTTTAATTCCAGTGCGTCTCCCATGACTTTAGGATGGATAGGGTTTGCCACAGGTTGAGCGATGTTTGGGAAGATGGCGGTAGGCGCACAATTAATTCTCCTAGGTAAATTCAGCCTATGCTCTAATATTCAGAATCAACCATACGTGTTGCGATGCTGTCTAAATATTTAAACGCGATGTGCAACTAAAGTCAGCCCTCATCCCCCAGCCCCTTCTCCCAAATCGGGAGAAGGGGAGCAGGAATAGGTTAAAGTCCCTCTCCCGCTCTGGGAGAAGGATTTAGGGTGTAGCTTGCTTCCCGCAGGGTAGGCGATCGAGAAAGTTACACATCAGGTTATTTAATAGAGAAACAATCCTGCCAAGGGGATGAACAATTAATGGTGTTGCATCACTCACCTATTGCAGAAGGCGCACTCTTTTGAGACTGACAAGCCTTAATTAAGGCTTGTGGATTTAATAACTCCGAATTCCTGGGTAGGATGTGTTAACGCATCGCCATAAGGAATTAATGCGTTACAGCTATCGCCTAACACATCCTACAAAATACGGTTTTATTTAATTCTCATTCCTAAGTGAACAGACGACAGGAAATCTACACGGCGATCTCCCTCCGCTCATGCTGAAATCTGACACGGTTTCTTTTCAGGAATAGCCTGCGATACAGCGAATTTTGGCAGAATGCAGTAGGCTTTTTAAGATGTCGAAAGGCTGTGAGCGATGAAGATATTGGTGCTAAATGCTGGCTCTAGCAGCCAGAAAAGTTTCCTCTACGAGTTGTCGGGTTTGTCGGGCGAGTTGCCCGATCCGCCGGAGCCACTGTGGGAAGGAGCGATCGACTGGACGGTGGAGCCAGAAAAAGCAGCGATTAAGGTGGAAGCGAATGGCAAGGTGCTAAAGGAAATGGTGCCTTCTATATCCCAGACGGAGGCGACAACGCATCTATTGCGAACCTTGTGGCAGGGTGAAACGCAGGTGCTTAAGACCCTCAGCGAAATTGATGCAGTTGGGCATCGAGTGGTGCATGGCGGGACGGAATACCACGAGAGTGTACGGGTAACGCAGGAGGTGAAAGCGGCGATCGCCCGTCTGGCTAACTTTGCACCGATTCATAACCCTATTAATCTAGAAGGAATTGAGACCGTTGAGCAGATTTTAGGAACTGAAATTCCGCAGGTTGCCGTATTTGATACTGCCTTTCATTCCCATCTGCCGCCCGCTGTGTATGTGTATCCGGGTCCCTATGACTGGCTTGAAGAAGGGATTCGTCGCTATGGGTTTCACGGCACTAGCCACAAATATTGCTCCGAACGGGCGGCTCAACTGCTAGGGCGCGATTTGCCAGATCTTAGGCTGATTACCTGTCATCTTGGCAATGGTTGCTCTCTGGCTGCAATTCGTGATGGCTATAGCGTCGATACGACTATGGGATTTACGCCGCTGGATGGACTCATGATGGGCAG
>Ga0105049_10009575_pt1 | contig 11154 bp, 6 predicted proteins | sample MAT06_FD_78087 | JGI IMG/M metagenome (GOLD analysis project Ga0105049, IMG submission 78087) | Freshwater microbial communities from Lake Fryxell liftoff mats and glacier meltwater in Antarctica - MAT-06 | ecosystem: Environmental > Aquatic > Freshwater > Ice > Liftoff microbial mat | place... | reverse complement strand
GCCGCTTCCGGCTGTTTGCATGATGCAAACTCGCCTTTCGAGGCCTGGACCAAGCGCTTGACAACCTGCGCTGGTGCCAAGGGCTCTGGCTCTGCGACGATACGGTCAGACTCGACTTTCACGGCAGCTGCGTTCCGCTGGTCTGCGTCTCGAAGTGGTTTGACGTCCTCATACCGAATGTCGTTGGGCGACTGGAAGGCGCGCACGACATCGTGTGGCAAACACGCCATGTCGTAGGCGCGGCTGATGGTGGACACACTACAGCCAATCTTGGCGGCAAGTTCGATCTTCTTCAGACCGGGCGGTTGATCAAGTGCGTGACGCACCTGCTGACAAAACTCCCAGGGAGAAAGGTCAGCCCTACCCCTGTTTTCGCGGATGCGATCGAGGTAGTCCTCGGCCGGTGAGTCTGCCTTTGCCTCGATCGCGCGCACGGAAACGCCAGTGTCTCGGCATGCACGGAGCCGCCGCTCGCCCCACACGAGTTCCCAATGGGCGGGCACCCCTTCGGACTTGGCAACCCATCGGACCATGATCGGCTGCAGGTTCCTACCTTTTGCGCGGATGCCCTGTCGCAGTTCCTCAAAGTTCTCGTTCTCGAAGGCGGATTCGGTTCTGTTCGGCGTATCCGGTATGCGAACCGAGTGGGGATCAAGGAGGATGACGAATTCGGTGACGGGAGGGTCGACGTTGGCGGCCAAGGCGCTGTTGCTGGCCGATGCGGTGCGTGGATCGAACACCGGGAGACCGATGTCGAGGTCAACGGCGGCGGGGATCTTGGACGGGTGATTGACGGGGTGATTTGAGGCCATGGTGACTTCCTTTGTGGGTGGGTGGGACCCATCGCAAAGAAGGCCACGGCAATGCCGGTGACCTCCAGTGCGACGAGCCAGGGCTTGTGCTGCGGACTGAAGATCACGGCGGTCAGCTACCGTGGAATGCGCTGCTTGTGACCCCGCAATTGTTTCAAATGCGGTACATGGGCCTTGAGCCCGGGGGGTAGATTCAATAGCAGCGCAGAAAGGATATTAGCAACTCCAGCATGGAAGCGGGAGCAATAACGGAAAGTTAGACCAAGAATCTTCGGCAATTACGGCTGAGTGTCTGAACGTTTGACGAAGGCTTTCTCCGCCATCGCGGACCTGCGGCTTGAAATGACGAAAGTCCTCCATCCGGCCCTGGTTGCTGTAAGTCGCGTCCTCCAGCGCCTCGTCGCCAAGTATGTACCGCTGTTGCAGGAGAAAGAACCTGCGCAGCATTCGTGTACCCAATTGGCAGGCGGCCTGCGATGTATTACATGTCGTTGGCGGCCGCAACTACTTCGATATCGAGGCAGCCTTCGGCATCAAAGAGCACTTCGAAGAGGCGTTGAAAGTGGAGTTGACGGGAGTCAAATATGCAACAGCTGGAAAGTCAGAACGGCAACACCAGGGATGTTCGCAACCTCCTCCTCCCCAGGGTCGAAGGGTTGTCGCCTCCCTTGACATGCATCCGGAGGCCTGCTCACTCATAGTCGCAGCAGGCTGTGGAGCTTGTGGTCGAACGTGCAGGTTCATTGGCTGTCTTTAGCAGCGACGAGTAGGTCCAAGGAATTGCCGACGGCTTCAAAGCGCCCCTGAAAGGCCGCCATTTCTATGAGCGACAAACTGACGGCGAGTGCACCTTTGCACGATTCGCCAGAAGCGCTCCAGGCAGTCGCTGGGATCAAGGGGCGCAGCTGAAGCGGCACTTGATCGTAGGTATAGACGAGGCGCGAACCCGATGGCAACGCGCCTGCCATCTGCTGTACAAAACTCGATATCCAGAATCGCAATAATCGTGGCGCAGCGCACTCGGCGCACATAACCTGGAGCGTCCTGTCCATGCTGCGAAGGGTTCCGGTCGCGCCGCAAAGCTCGCAGGTGCAAGCGGTCCTCAGGCGAAGTTTTCGGAGGATGCCGTCTATGCACGAGTCCGGCTTCGTCACCCCGACGTCCAGATTCAGGTCGGCCATGCGCGGGGATGTCAGTTGGATATGCGCGCGAGCCGGACAGTCAATTGCACGCAATGCCACGAGGGCTTTGTGATAGACCGGTCGCCAGCCGATCGGCACATCGCCTGCGCGCGCTGCGAGTCTGTGAATCGACTGTTCGAATGGGCTGCGGTCATCGGCCGTCGACTGCCGTTTGATGCTTGATTTGTTCACGGTTTTTTCCTTGCTAAGCGTGTATGAAGCCGATCGGTCGAGACCTGCTCGTTTGTTTTGGAACATGGATGTCGTCCACACAGAGCTGCCGACGCCCGGCCAGTGCGGCGCGGGCGTAAGCACCGCGCAGCGTTTGGTGAACCTGCCGCGGTGCGACATCGGCGAACCGCGTCAGTACGGCGTTGGGCAGTTCGTTTTCGAAAGCTCCGGCCCAAGGCGACCAGCGAAGCAGATCTTGATGAATGCTGCGAACGACCGCGGGCATCTGATCTGCGTTCGGCAGTGGAACTTCGAACGTTTGGAGCCGTGACAGGATCGGCGGGTCGATCCGCTCCGGCTCGTTGCACGTTGCGATCCACAGGATTTTCGAAGCGTCAACTGGTAGCCCAATTGTCGCGTCTTCGAAGCGACGCGCACTCGCAGGTTCAAGCAGTTGGTAGAGGAAACTTGCGGGGTCTTCCCTGCGGTCGCGCGGCGACTTGTCGAGCTCGTCGAGCAGGATGACGGGTGACATACATTCGTTCTGCAATGACTCCCAGACAAGTCCAGGCTTCGCGGAGGCATAACCAGCGTCGAGGCCGACGACTGAAAAACAGGTCAACAGTGTCGCCATATCGATCGTGCGATGGTGCGTACCCAACGCATTCGCAATCCGGACACTCAGGGCTGTCTTTCCCGTTCCTGGCGGGCCCGACAGCAAGATGGGTGGAAATGACAGCTCCTGCCCGGGGCAACACCTTGCCAAGGCTGAATGCTGCTTTAGCCAGTCCAGCACCGGTGCGGCGTGCGGGAAATCGACAGCGATGGAGGATATGGCTGCGTCGTTTGGCGCCCTGGCGACCGTGCGCATCATCCCGAGGGTCTCGGCACGCCTGAGATGGGCCAGGGGCATGGTTCGCGCATCTGGCGACAGTGAGCGGGCCCAAGCCTTGCGCGCCTCCAGCGCCTCCAACGTGAACAGCGGCTGGCGACTGGCCGTTTCTGTATTCGCAGGCGGGGCTTCGGCGCTTGAACCGATGGTGCGCAGCATAGATCGAATGACAGCGAGCTGGCGTGCCTGGTCGCGCGAAGCAGGGGCACCGGGGCGGCGACGGGGATGCAACTCGGCGAACATGGTGTCGAGCCTCATGTTCATTTAAGCTTGCGCATTTTCGTAAAAAACGATGCGCGGTCTTTCCAGACCTGCTTGGGCAAGCCTTTTGGACCGGGCATGACGCCCATGCTGCAAACTGACCAGAAATCGAATGCAACCTCCGCTTCGATTTTTTTGCGCACCAGGTAGGGAAGCATCAGGTGCAGGACAGTCAGCGCATGCCGAGCGTCGTAGCGCAGGTCGTAGATTTGCTTGTTGTGCGCCTTGGAACGACGCACTTCCACGAGGCAGTGCTGAACACCAAGGACCTCGCGGAACATGTTGATGGTGGTGTAGTCGTTCTGCACCAGGCTGAGCGTCAGTCGATACGTGGGGTTCTTGCGTTCCGGCAGCTTCTGGCGGCTGATGCCGACCCACCCATCGCCGTCAAACAGACCCGCGCAGTACGCCAGCTGGGTCGGCGCGGCTCCAAGGTTGTGTGGCGAGATGAGTGCCGGGCTGAGTGAGGAGGTGGGTGCGAGTGATGCTGTGTGAACGGCGGCTTGGGTGCGGTACATTTAGATCTCCTTACTGCCCGAAATGAGCAGCTAAGTGATACTTTACTTTAGCATGTTGATCATTGTCAAATTTTTGGTAATCAGCTTGTTGATCATTTACGGCGTCTATCGGATGTTTTTCCTATGATCAAGATCCACCTGTCGCGGTTGCTCGGCGAACACAAAAAACGCATCGCGGACCTGCAGCGTGAAACCGGCCTCGCACGCAACACACTCGCCGGTCTGTACCGTGACGACGTCGCACGTATCGACAAACACACACTAGACCTGCTCTGCAAATACTTTGCTTGCCCAGTCGGCGACCTTGTAGAGTGGCTGCCGGATGAAGCGCCTGCCGCGCCTGCAACACAGGCTGCAGTGACGCCGAAGACTGCGCCCGCCGCAACACGCGCGCGGCGCAAGTAATTGGTGCGGGCACGGCCCGCCTCGGATGACCACTCAGAATCGCGTTGATCCTGTTGAGCGCAGCCGAACTCTGGTCCGGGTACAGGCAGCCGTTGGCGGTCGCTGTCGGGGAGGCAAGCAATCGCCATGGGACCGTTCGCACTCAACGTCAAGGCGCTGATCCCGCTCAGTCATGGCGTCAGCGTCACCGAGATCAGGCACAGCGTCCTGGCGCAAGCCCTAGACCGGAACGGCAATTTTGGTCGCCGCACGCCGTCGTCCAGGCGACAAGCGGCAGGATCGGTCACTGTTGGAGTTCAGTCCCGAGCGCGATTTCGACGAGCGGCTGCGGCAAGCTTTTCCGGTCAACGACGCGATCTTGGCCGATCCATCGTGAAAGGCTCGGATTGCGAGCGACAGCCAGGGGCCTCACTCTGATGCGCTCGGCCGACGGCTAAACGGTGCTGGCGTTGACGGGAACTGGGCAGGAATTGCCCTGGATAAGACAGCACTGCGTGGTCGAAGCATCGGAGGACCCGATTTTCTGCGGCATGGGCCGTTCGGCGGTTGCGATGCCGCCACCGCCACCGCCAGCGACCACGCCCTCGCTCAAGGACGAACGCGTTCCGACAATTGTCGCAATACCTCCGGCAAGTGTGCCGCCCACTGCCGAAATGCCCGCCACGGTTTGGTCGGCAACCATGATCTACGAGGCAGAGACTCGATCTTTTCCAGATGCCGCTATTTCATGCCGAGTGGGTCACCAGCACTTTGCCCGGACCGAGCCTGCATCGAGTGCCCAACGACTGACCCTTCGCCATTATGGATACGCCCAGCATGCCCATCCCCACCCCAGACGGCGACGCCGCCGCGAACCCGCCGGGTTTTGATCGCGGTGCGTACCAGAAGTAGCTCGCCATCGAAACTACGGCCTCTTTCGACAAGAACCTCCTTTAGCCGATTCGTCCCCTTGGGGCAACGCTGATCAATGTCCTCAAGTAGCCTTGCCCGAAGCCGATGAGAGTTGGCTTCTCATACGCCCGTGGCGAAGGTCGGCTGACCGGCGGTCAGATCGACGAAGCCTATGTCCGCCGTTGTTTGGGGTTGTGGGATACCTGCCCGACGCGCGCCACGCAGCGACGAGTTGCCACGACCTGAGGGCAGGTGTCGCACAAGCCTCGAGGGAGGAAACCGCGGCGGACGCCACGGCTCGTGTTCAAGGCACAGACGCTATGGCGATTCGGGCAGCGACGTGTGGTTCGTATCGCGTAGACAGGCGCGGCCAGCGTGCCGTGATGTGTGGATACATCGCTATTGAGGTCCGTGTCGCCGATCGTGGCGGGGGGAATTCGCAGCCCTATCAGGCTGCAGGCACGAGCCGATTCGCGCGATGTACTCACGCTCATCGACATCGCATTCAAGTGGTGGCGTAGAGGGCCGTTCATGATGGCGGCGGTGCGCGTATGGGCTTACCGCGCATGAAGGTCTGCAGGATGATCATCGCGTGGCCGCAGTGCCGGCAGATGAAGGCCGGTGGCGCAGCGTCGGGCAGAGCGCCGGCTTGTTCATCGTTGCTGACCTCTCGGCAGCGGGCTATCAAGGGCTGATTCCTGAACTGGTGGCTCGCCGGCCGCCATCGTCGCAGCTCTGACTCCTTCGCTCTCCGGAAAGTTACATCCGGAAAGCTACTGATGAAAAATCGGTCTCGATCAACGAGTATCACGCTCGTACCAACGAGACCAACTATGCCCGCACCTTTCCAACGTCTGAGCATCGACCAACTCGCGGCTGTGCTGCAGGCCTTCGATTTCCGTCGCCGCATCACCGGCGTGCACATGCACCACACCTGGCGCCCCAACCACGCGCAGTGGAAAGGACACGATTCGGTGGTCGGCATGTGGCGCTTCCACACGCAGGAGCGCGGCTTCTCTGACATCGCGCAGCACCTCACCATCGATCCTGAAGGTTATGTCTGGACCGGTCGCAACTGGAACAGCGCGCCAGCCAGCATGTTGGGCCACAACGGCACCGGCTTGGCCGGGCCGTTCATGTTCGAGACCGTCGGTGATTTCGACCAGGGCCGGGACGCCTTGCAAGGCGTGCAGCGCCGCGCCGTTCTGGACGTGATTGCGCTGGTGCAGACCAGGTTCGGGCTGGCAGCGGAAACACTGATGTTCCACAACCAAGCCGCCGACAAGACCTGTCCCGGCACGAGCCTGCCGTATGCGGCATTCCTGGCTGAATTGCGCGCCCACACCCTGACCACTGTCGAGGCAGCCGCCTCGCGTTCACGCGGCGCGGCACGCGCCCGCGCAGCGCTGCCGCTGGCCGACTCGGCCTTGGCTGAGAGCGGTTTTGTGCAGCGCACGGTGCAGCTCATCGCCAGCGTGGGCAGCCGTTCGGCCACTGCCATGTCAGCCACGCCGCTGGAAGAACTGAACTACGACGCGGCCACCGAAGCAGCCATCCTGGGTGGCGCGGGCAGCAGCCGCGACGCATCAGGCGGCGCCAGCCGCGCCGACCGGTCGGTGGGCCTTACGCCCGAGCAGATCGACTTCCTGCGGCCGTATGCGATCAACCTGCGCATGGGTCAGTTCTCGGATCAGGGCTTGATGACGACCAGTGAGGCCGACGTGCGCATGATCGTGCACGAGCATCTGCGCCCGGCCGCTGCCGCAGCGGCTGCACAGGGCCAGCCGTTGCGCGTGGTGCTGTATGCGCATGGCGGGCTGGTGAAGGAATCCGCCGGCTTGGGCGAGGCGTTGGAACTGGTGCCCTGGTGGCGCGCCAATGGCGTCTACCCGATTCACTTCATCTGGGAAACCGGCCTGTTTGAATCGATTCGCGACCTGCTCACGCGCAGGCCGGTAGGGGCTGGCGAACGCGGCCTGGGTGACTGGTTGGCGGACCGCGTCAGCGACCCGCTGCTGGAGGCCACCGCGCGGCGGCTGGGCGCCGACAAGATCTGGGGCGGCATGAAGGCCGGCGCGCAGATCGCGAGCGCCCCCGGCGGCGGCGCGCGCTACTTCCTGGAACAGCTGGCCGCCTGGCTGGGCGGCGGGGCCGGTGCCGGTGTCGGCGGCGCAGAGGTCCAGCTTCACGCCGTGGGCCACAGCGCGGGTTCGATCTTTCACGCCCACCTGCTGCATGCCGCGAACGGCTTGCAATTGCCCAGCATCCGCACGCTGCAGTACATGGCACCTGCGGTGCGCACCGACACCTTCCTGGGCCTGACGCGGCCGCTGCTGGGCGCCGGCCACGGCATCGATGCGCTGACCGTGTTCACCATGCGTCGCAACTTCGAACGCGCTGACGACTGCGCCAAGGTCTATCGCAAGTCGCTGCTGTATTTCGTCTCTGGCGCCTGCGAAGCCGAAACTCCAGCGTCGCTGCTGGGGCTGGAAGACTCACTGCGTGGCAGCGCCGAACTCAGCGCGCTGTTCGGTCTTGGCCAGCCCGGCAGCGAACGGGCGGAGGTGGTGTGGTCGACCTCGCCCACCGACAACGGCCGCAGTGCGACGCGCGCCCTGCACCACGGCGACTTCAACAACGACGCGCCGACGATGAACTCGGTGCTGCGCCGCCTGCTGGGTCTGGACGACGCGGCGCCGCTGCCTAAGCCCTATGTAGCGCCGCAAAGCCGCGGCCCGCGGGACCCCTGGGCAGACGGTGTGGACTGGCCGCCGGAATGGCAGGAGATGCGCGCAGCCCAGCGCCTGATAAACATTGCATCCAACATGGCGCCTGTGCCGACGGTAGAGCCCTTCGCCAAGGTTCAAGCTGAGGCTTCCAGCGGCAGGCGCCGGGCGCTTTGCGTGGGCATCGACAACTACCCTACCGCGCCGCTTTTGGGCTGCATCAATGATGCACAGATGTGGCAGGAGACGCTGCAAGGCCTCGGATTCGAGACTGAACTGCTCCGCGACCCCACGCGCAACGAGCTATTCGGCGCAATCGAACGGCTGCTGACCGAGGCCGCGCCCGGCGACGAACTGGTGCTGCAATATGCCGGCCATGGCACGCAGGTGCAGGACATCGATGGCGACGAGGCCAACGGCGACACGCCGGGGCTGGATGAAGCTTTTTGTCCGCTGGACTTCGCCGACGGCGCGCTGCTGATCGACGATGACCTGGGTTCGCTGATCGACCGTGTGCCACCGACGGCGCGGCTGACCGCGTTCATGGACTGCTGCCACTCGGGCACCATCACGCGGGCCATCGGCGGCAGCGCGCCACCGGCGTCTGTAAACGCTAAGCCCCGCTTCGTGCGCGCCACGCCGGCGCTGAACGCCGCGCACCGCCGCTGGCGAGCCAACAACGGCAGCACCGTGCGCAGCGCGGGCGATGTGGTGCACAACGAAGTGGTGTTCAGCGCCTGCCGTTCAGACCAGGTGGCCTGGGAAAGCGGCGGCCACGGCGAGTTCACGCTGCGTGCCAACAAAGTGCTGCGCGAAATCGGCACCCAGCTGACGGCGCAGGCGCTGAATGAACGCATCCTGGCGGCGTTCGGCCCCAATCCACGGCAAAGCCCACAGCTTGAAGTACCGCCATCGCGGCGCGACGACCCGCTTTTCGGCTGAAGGCAAGCGATGCAGCCCGAAGCAAGCGCAGAGCCCGCCGATCTTGGCCCGCGACTGGTCAATGATGCCGCGCAAAGCCACGAGCGACGCAGCGGCGAGCCCCCGCACCGCCGACTGCGCATCTTCACTAGCGACCCGGTCGCCTCGCGGCTGGAAGGCGGCACAGCCGTGGCACTGGTGCCCTATGAGCCCTTGGCTATCGAGCAACGCCAGCAGGGCAGCAAGCGCTACAGCTGCCTGTGCGGCAGCGTTTTCGAGATCTGCATGATCGACGCCGACGACAGGCCGCTGGAACCACCGCTGCTGGACGAAGCGATGCAGTTGCTGCAAGACGGCTACGCGCCATCGGAGTCCAACCCACGCTTTCACGCGCAGATGGTCTACGCTGTGGCCAGCAAGGTGCACGCGGCTTTTCGCCAGGCGCTGGGGCGCGAGCCGGGATGGTCGTTCAGCCACGGCCCGCAGCCGGCACGGCTGCGCATCTATCCGCTTGGAGCGGCCGAGGAGAACGCCTGGTACGACCCCGACGCCGGTGAGCTTCGCATGGGCTATTTCGAACGGCCCGACACTGGCTGGGTGATAACGGCGTTGTCGCACGACATCGTGGCACATGAATTGACGCATGCGCTGCTCGACAGCCAGCGCCCGCACTTCATGGAGCCCACCTCTTTCGACGTGCCGGGCTTTCACGAAGGTTTTGCCGACCTGGTGGCCTTGTTTCAGCACTTCCAGTATCCGGATTCATTGGTCAAGGCGCTGCAGAAGACGCGCTCGGTCATCGTCAGCCGCAGCCCTGACGAAGTGGCCAGCGACTGGCTGTGTTGCATTGCCAGGCAGTTCGGCCAGGCCGATGGCGCAGACTCGCTTCGTCGTGCCGACCGCAGCCCGAAGCAACTGGCCTACGCTGAAGAACTCGAAGAGCACGACATGGGCGAGGTGCTGATGTCGGCCGTGTTCGATGCCTTCGACACCGTGTTTCGCCGCCGCACCGCACGCCTGCGCCGCTTGGCCACCGCCGGCAGCGGCCTGCTGCCGCTGGGCGAGTTGTCACCCGACCTGTTGCACTCGCTGGCCGAGGAAGCGGCAGCGCTGGCACTGCAGTTCACCGCCGTGGTGGTGCGCGCCATCGACTATTGCCCGCCCGCCGACATCCAGCTGGGCGAGTTCTTGCGCGCGATGATCACTGCCGACAGCGAGTTGCGCCCCGACGACCCCTGGGCCCTGCGCGAAGCGCTGATCGACGCTTTCCGCGTGCGCCACATCTTGCCGCGCGGCGTTTTCAGCCTGTCAGAAGATTCGCTGCTGTGGAGCCCGCCGCGCGTGGAACTGCCGCTGTTGCCGCGCCTTAGCTTCGCCAGCACCCGCTTTGGTAGCGCACCGGGCCGGCCGATACCGCTGGTCGAAAGACAAGACCAAGCACGCGCCCTAGGCCGCTGGCTGGCGCTGCCACAGGTGATGAGCGAATGCGGTCTGGTGCCCGCCGGCAACACGGAGATGGACGGCCAGAAAGTCAGCGTCGGCCGACTCAGCATCGACGCGCTGGAAACGACCCGCCGCGTTACGGGCGATGGCGAGGTGCAGTTTGAAACCGTGGCCGTGGTGACGCAGGAAGTGCGAGTGCCCAAGCAGGGCAGGAAGCCGGGCTTCAGCTTTGTCGGCGGCTGCACGTTGCTGTTCTCGCCCGAAGGCCGGCTGCGGCTGGCCATCAGCAAGAGCGTGGCCGGTCATGAACGCTTGCAGCGACGCCGCGAATTCATCACTGGTGACTCGGCAGTGGCCGGACGCTACTGGCACTCGGTGCAGGGTGTGATGCAGCTCAGATCGCAGTGGAGCCGCTTGATGCATGCCCCGCGCCGGCCCGCTCCGCCTTCCCCCGAAGCCGCGGCGGCTGTTGCGGCTGCGTGATCCTTATGACAAAGGTATTCGCAATGAACGACAGGACATCGGGCTGCTCGTCGACGATCTTTCATGTGAGCTTTCCCGCTCTGCGGCCGGCATCGTTCTCGAAGAGGCCTACAGAGCCCGGCTGATCGCACGCCGCGCGGCGGGAAGCCTCTACGGGCTATGCCCTTCAAGTTTTCCCGCCGCGCGAACACCACTCAAGAAACAACCCGACAGGAGCAAAGAGCTACAGTTGTACACAGCCGGGATTAAACGATGCAAGCTACCAGTCCTGGGTCAACGTTCAATCGGCAGGGTGAGTCGAAATTCGGTCGGGGAGGACACGCCTGGTTTTCGCTGACCGCTGCGCTGCTGGCGGTGGTCGCCGGCTACAGCATCGGCTGGGTCCAAGCACTGGCCCTACTCGGCCTTTTTGGGTCGCTGGCGTTCAGTATCTATGGACTAGCCGTAAAT
>Ga0105049_10009573_pt1 | contig 11155 bp, 8 predicted proteins | sample MAT06_FD_78087 | JGI IMG/M metagenome (GOLD analysis project Ga0105049, IMG submission 78087) | Freshwater microbial communities from Lake Fryxell liftoff mats and glacier meltwater in Antarctica - MAT-06 | ecosystem: Environmental > Aquatic > Freshwater > Ice > Liftoff microbial mat | place... | reverse complement strand
CCGGCCCGCGCTGGAACGTGAGGGTGTGCTACTGCTGGATGAAGGCATCAGCGGCAATGTAACCTACGAAAATTTTCGCGCGCCGGGCCGTTGGCATTCCTGGAAACGCACCTGGTTTAGCGGCGCGGTCGTGCTGACCCAGCAGCGTTTTGTCGCCTTTGTCTACGCCCAGCCGATCATTGATGTGCCCCTGGTTGACCCGCGCTTTAAAGCATTACACGTTTCACTGGCCGATGATCAGGCGCTGGCGATCGCCTTTGATCCAGCGGTTTTTCACGCCGATCGGTCTGGCTCGGTTACGTGTCGTTTCAATACGCCGCTGGCTTCTCAACTCGTTACTGCCCTGACAAGCTATAGCAATTGATCAGAGTCCAAACCCGTAGGGTCTACGAGACCCTACGGGTTTCACGATGCGGCTATTACCTACACCGCACCATAGAGCGTTGCTTGGTAGCGCTGTCCATTATCGATCCCGCTTCCCGACCCGCCAAACAAAAAACAGGTGACAAACAAGGATGCGTACCCTTGTTTGTCACCTGTTTGTCATAGCGCGTTGACCACGCACCGTAAAATCAAGTAAAACCTACCTATACATTACTCGTTGATAAACCATTGTGCTGGGATCATGGGGTACCATTCGCCTGAAATGGACCAGGTAGCCACATTGCGGAGGCGGTTCTTGACCACGCGCAACTGACCAAACTTGGGATCATCGACCACGATACCAATTGACCAGAGGTTGTCCATTTGGATCTTGAAGACTTCTTGCATCATCTCATTGCGTTTGGCCTCATCGGGTTCGCCCAGAATTTGCTCGCGAATTTCGCGCAACTTCTTGACATCATCGGGTGGCTCTACCCCACTGGCACCATCGCTATCCAGCCAAAGCGCCCATTCCGGTGCCCATTGCCAATTGGTGAGGGCAAAGGTGTTGCCATTGAGCGTGGGGTGGACAGGGCCACCGCCAAAGTGTGCGCCGCGTGACGACAGATCATGTTCGCCGGCCGTGTGGCGCGTGCCCCAAAGCTGACCGGCTTCGGGTGTGACAATCGCTTTGATACCGACTTTGCCCCAATAGCCGCGCACTAGCTCCATGACTTCCGGGGTTTCGGCGGGCCAAGCGGTGGTGGCATAGATGATCAGCAATAGCTCATTCCCATCGGTGCCCAAGCGGAACCCTTCGCCATCGCGCGCCGTGAGACCAATCTCATCCAGCATCTGGTTAGCCAAATCTGGATCGAATTGGGCAAAGGTCTGGAAGAGTTCGGATTCGCCGTGATAGGGTTCGCCGCGCAATGGGGCTACTTGCGAGGCAAAGACACCGCCCTTGTAGATCAGCTTGATGATCTCTTCGCGGTTGATCGCAACCGAGAGTGCCTGGCGGAAGCGCACATCGTTATAGAGCGCTTTTTTCACCGGGTCTGGGCTGTTAAAGTTGAACATGATATTACAGAACGCATTCGGCATCCAATCCGCATAGGCAAAGCGGTAGTCGCCCTTTTCCTTGTTATCGGACAGGATCGACAGATTGGTGCTGCCTGCGCCCGCAAAGTCCAATTCACCGGCAATGACCTTGAGCAGGGTGGCCTGAGCGTCTGCGGTGCGCGTATTGCGAATCTCGCCAATATAGGGCAGTTGATTGCCCGCCGTATCGACCTTCCAATAGTAGGGATTGCGCAAGTGCACTTGGACGGTTTGGGGCGGCCATTCTTGGGGAATCCAAGCGCCAATTGTCGGCTTATCGGGATTATCCACACTGTTCATTTGCTTGAAGAAATCGATCCAGGTGTCGAAGCCTTGTTCTTCCATCAGCGTATCGATCTCTGCCATATCTGTGTAATTCGGGTGGAATTGTGTCAGATAGTGCATGGGATTGCTGGTTGGATCGGCGCGCGGGAAGCCCCAACTGCCCAAATAGGTGGTGAAGAGCGCGTAGGGTTCGGCAAAGACAAATTGAATGTTGAAATCATCAATTTTGGTCAATTCCGCCAACTCACCACCGCGCGTTAACAGGGTGTGTGGGGCGGGCGTTAGCTCTGTATTCAGAACGATGTCATTCCACCAAAACATAATATCATCGGCGGTAAAGGGAACACCATCACTCCACTTAATGCCCTCGCGGATGTGGAGTTTGAGAGTTTTGTAATCTTCGGACCATTCCCAACCCGTCGCCACATTGGGGATAATCTCGCCTTGGGGCGAATGAATGGTGAGTGGTTCCATGAGGAAATAGCTACCCACTTCATTGCGCGCCTCGTTTTGGCCGGTAATCGCCATGGCCATGGGTCCGCTATACTTGCCAATCGCTTCATCCGGTTTTACCACAATTGGATCAGTGGGCAAGCGTTCGGCGACCGCCGGCAGTTCACCCTTGGCTACGGCGTCAGCCAATTCTGGGGCTTCACCGTAGGCCGCAAGCTTCTCTCCCGATGCGGCTTCATAATCGGCTGGAGAATTGTAGACTTCCATGGTAACTGGGCGCTCACCCGCGTCGGCAGGCTTGTCGGCTAGGATCGCGCCATCGGTGGTGCCCGCGGCGGGTTCTGTACTGCCCGCGGCTGGACTAGCTTCACCACTTTCGGCTGGGGCGGCGGGACCAGGTGTCCCACAAGCGGCCACCAGCATAGCCAACACTACGAGAAGACTGAGGAGATGAAACGTAATCCTCTTGGGCTTCAACATGCTTCCTCCTTGTTTGGATCGGATCAATGAATAACAGATAACGATATTGCGACGATTGGTAAGGTGTTGAGGGTAACGAATTTATGCTTACTTATGGAATCATTGCCACGTTGGTCGCGTCGCCTGGTCCCATAAGAATTCACCTGGCTAGTACAGAGCGGCCTAAGTAAGACAGTAGTTCAGTAGGACAGTGAGTCAGTGGCTGTCTACTGTCCTACTGTCTCACTGGACTACCATGGTCTATTTACGCCGTCGTGTACTAGTTTGCTTTAGGCTGTATTTGCCACGCCTTGCAACGTAAGCGTCGCGGCAAAATGGCAGCGTGCATAGTGTGGCTGTTCGTCCGGCCCGGCCACATTGAGCAACGGCGGCTCTTCGTGGCGGCAGCGATCCTGGACATAGGCACAGCGCGGATGAAAATAGCAGCCCGTTGGATGATTGGCCGGGTCGGCCACATCGCCCGCCAACACAATCCGGCCACTGACCGCGCTACTGTCGGTTTGGATCACGGGCACTGCCGAGAGTAAGGCTTCGGTGTAGGGATGTTTGGGTTGGGCAAAAATTTGCTCAGTCACGCCCAACTCGACAATCTGCCCCACATACATCACCGCGACACGATCGCTAATATACTCGACCACAGCCAGATTGTGGGCAATAAACAGATAGGTCAGGTGGCGTTCGGCCTGGAGCTCTTTCAACAAGCTCAGAATTTGTGCCTGCACCGAAACATCCAGCGCCGAAACCGGCTCATCGGCGACAATAAAGGGTGGATTCAGCGCCAGCGCACGCGCAATCGCAATGCGTTGGCGTTGCCCACCGCTAAAGGCGTGTGGATAGCGGCGCATATAGGTCGGATCGAGGCGCACACTGCGCAATAACTCGGCGACTTTCTCTTCGAGGGCGCGCTTGCCCGTCACCAACTTGCGATTGACAAAAGGTTCGCCAATAATCTCCAGAATCGTCATACGCGGGTTGAGCGAGGAGTAGGGATCCTGGAAGACCATCCCCATATATTGTTGAATTTGGCGCAATTCTTCCTTTTCTAGCGAAGCAAGATCAACTGCGCTTTCCTCACCCTTGGGCCGAAAGAGTACTTCGCCGCCGGATGGCTCAATCGCCCGTACGATACAGCGCCCTGTGCTCGTCTTGCCACAGCCGCTCTCGCCCACCAGGGCCAGGGTTTCGCCCCGCTTCACATGAAAGCTGACGCCATCCACGGCCTTGACATGCCCCACCACGCGGCGCAAAAAGCCACGTGTAATCGGAAAATGCTTCTCCAGTTGATTGACCTCGATCACGTTATCGTTGTTGGTCATGCTGCCTAATTTCCTACTTCCTACGCTTGAATCCGCTACTTTTTGCAAAATCTAAACCCCCACCTAGCCTCCCCTAGCTTGGGAGAGGGACTGATACGGCAGCCAATCGTTCCCTCCCGGAGCCGGGGAGGGTTAGGGTGGGGGTGGCTTGCTGCATCACTACACATACAAATGACAACGGACTTTGTGATCGGGTGCCACTTCGATCTGGGGCGGGAATTCTACATCGCAGGTGCCGGGGATAAAGGCCGGACAGCGTGGGTGAAAGGGGCAGCCAGCCGACCGTTCGTAGGGTGTGGGCACTGTCCCTTTGATCGCTTCCAGCGTTTGTTGTTTGCCCGCGCCCAGTTTCGGCACCGAGTTGAGCAAGCCAACGGTATAGGGATGCTTGGGGTTGCGGAAAAGCTCAGCGGCGGATGCACTTTCCACATCGCTGCCCAGGTACATGATCATCACCCGATCACAAAGCTCGGAAATGACGGCCAGATCGTGGGTGATCACCATCATGGCCATGCCCAGTTCCTGTTGCAAGTGGCGCATCAGATCCAGCACCTGCGCCTGGATCGTGACATCCAGCGCAGTCGTCGGTTCATCGGCCACCAGCAGGCTGGGGTGGCACGAGAGCGCCATGGCGATCATGGCGCGCTGGCGCATACCGCCGCTCAGGGCAAAGGGATAGGCGTCAATCGTCTGCTCTGGCTTGGGCAAACCCACCTTACCTAGAATGTCGATCGTGCGTTCGCGCGCCGTCTTGGCATCGCACCCCTGGTGCAGCCGGATCACCTCGATGATCTGGTTGCCAATCGTGTAGTTCATGCTAAACGAGGTCATCGGCTCTTGAAAGACCATGGAGATGGTGCCGCCGCGGATGTCGCGGATTTCTGCGCCCTTCCAGTCGAGTTTGGCCAGATCAACGGTTGTGCCATTGCGATGCAGCAATATCTCGCCATCGACAATGCGCCCATGGGAGGGCACAATGCGCAAAATCGATTGCGCCATCACACTCTTGCCACAGCCACTTTCGCCGGCGATGCCCAATGTCTCGCCGCGGTGAATGTCAAAGCTGACGCCGTCCACCGCCTTGAGAATGCCCTCGCGCGAAAAGAAATGGGTGGCTAAATTTTTAACACTCAGCAAAATCGGGCTATCTACCATCGAATCTTCCAGTAATGAGTTTGCATTAGACCGACGCATACGGATCTGCGGCATCGCGCACGCCGTCGCCCACAAAGTTGAAACAGAGAATTGCCACAATCACAAAAATACCGGGAATCAAGAGCCAGGGCGCTTCGGCCAATACGCGGATTTGTTGTGAATCCTTGAGCAAAACACCCCAACTCACCGCCGGCGGTTGCAATCCCAGGCCGATAAAACTGAGGGCTGTTTCGCCCAAGATCATGCCCGGTACGCTCAAGGTGAGCGAGGCGATGATGTGGCTGGAAAAGAGTGGCAGCAGATGCTTAAAGATAATCGTGCTTTCGGTCGCGCCATTGAGCTTGGCCGCCATGACAAAATCTTCCTCGCGCAGCGACAAAAACTTGCCACGCACCACGCGTGCCAGCCCCGTCCACCCGACCAGTGACAGGATCATCACAATGCCAAAATAGGCTTGCACAACTGTCCAGGTTGGCGGCAGGGCCACGCTCAACGCCATCCACAGGGGCAGCGTGGGAATCGAGCGAATAAACTCGATTACCCGTTGAATAATCACATCCGTAATGCCGCCAAAATAACCAGAGACGCCACCGGCGATAATCCCAATCAGCGCACTGATCGCAATGCCCACCAGCCCAATCGACAGCGAGATACGCGAGCCATGAATCACGCGCGATAACACATCGCGCCCGCGGTCATCGGCCCCAAAGAGAAAAACCTTGCTGCCTTCCACGCCATAGAGATGGCGGTCGCCCTCAAACAGTCCCCAGAGTTTATACGGCTCGCCCTGCACAAAAAACTGGATCGGATATTTCTGCGTCTCATCCACCGTGTAGGTCGTCCGAAAGGTGCTCGGATTTAGCTCGGAGGTCATGCCATAGACAAAGGGCCGTTGCAACTCCCCTTGATCCCAAAAGTGAATGCGCTGCGGCGGCGCAAGCACATAATCCACATCGTAACTGCCTGCTGCATAGGGCGTGAAAAATTCAGCGAAAATCGCCCATAGATAAAAAATGATCAACACGACCAGGCAGATCAGCGCCACGCGGTGACGCATGAATTTCCACCGGATCAGTTGCCACTGCGAAGCGACCAGAAATTTTTTGTTGCCGGGCACGCCCGGCTGCGCTTGCGGACGCAACATCTGTTCATCTGCAATCATAACTTGTCACCTACTCGTCGCACGGATTAAATCGCCTCGCGGATCCGGGGATCCAGCCAAGCCAAAAGAATATCGGAAATTAATGTGCCAATCAGCGTGAGCGCGCTAAGGATCAACACAATACTGCCGGCGAGAAACATATCTTGACTCATGAGCGCGCCCACAAAGAGCGGCGCAATGGTCGGCAAGCCCAAGACCAGCGAGGTGAGCAACTCGCCATTGACCAAGCCCGGCAGCGCCCAGCCAATCGTGCTGGCTACTGGATTCATGGCCGTGCGCAGGGGATATTTGTAGAGCACCTTGGATTCGGACAAGCCTTTGGCACGCGCCACCATAACATAGGATTTGCGCAACTCATCCAGCAGATTGGCCCGCACCACGCGGATCAAGCCCGCCGTGCCCGCCATCCCCACGATTACGGCGGGTAGCCAGATGTGTTGCAGCAGATCGATCACACGGCCAAAGCTCCAGGGGGCCAGTTGATATTCATCGGAAAATAGCCCTACGGCTACATCGCCGGTCGCCACAAAATAGAGCCAGAGGATAATCAGCGCCAGCAGGAAATTGGGCACCGCCAGCCCGATAAAGCCAATCGTGCTAAAGACATAATCCCAAGCCGAATATTGATTGGTCGCCGAATAGAGTCCGATTGGAATACTCACCGCATAGACCAGCACCAGCGACACCAGCGAGATCGCCAGCGTCCACGGCAGGCGATTGGCGATCAACCTGCCAACGGGCTGATTCCATTCCATGGACCGGCCTAGATCGCCTTGTAAAATTGAGCCCATCCAGCGTAAATAGCGCACATAGCCCGGCTGGCCCAATCCATAGCGTGCCCGCAGTGCCTCGACTTCGCTCGAATCGATCGTTTGTTGTTGCGCCGTAATCCGCGCAACGTACGCATCCATAAAATCACCAGGCGGCGCTTCGATAATGATGAATGAAATAATCGTGATCGCAAACAGCGTCGGGATCATTAATAGGATGCGGCGCAGAATAAATAGCAGCATATCCAAACGTCTCTTGTTCGCGTTAGCAATCGAATTGAGTGGTTGATTGATGATAAAGCTGGCGTGCGAGGGGCCTTACTAACCATACTATATTTGAAAATTGTTGTCAAACGACCAAAATTGGATGGGTGCATTTCAAGTTGGGGCAAATTTTAGAAGTAGCGCGCCATGTGTACCAGGGACGAGCGACGACCACGCCGGTTTGACAAACGGCACCTCGCTCGTCCCCGGCACACTTCCCCCAAACGGCAATACACCCAATGCGTCCCAATTGGCTGCGGCAAGGCGACCCAGGCTCGCAAAAGTCATTTGTTTGCCAGCGCAAAAACTATTAGAATAGTGAACAGGTAAAGACTCACCCCGAATGCTTGGCGCAATGCTCGATCAACGACAACACTTGGAGGAAAAATTGAAAATAGCAACCTACACCCAGGGCAGCAGCGATCATGTCGGTGTGGTAATCGAGGAGCAGATGTTCGACTTGGCTGCTTGCCTGGTGGCCAGCGGTCAAGATGATGCAATCGCGGCCAGTACGCTGGCATTCCTGGCCGCAGGATCCGGCGCGGTCGAACAGGCTCAGGCTGCCATTACGTGGGCACAGGCCAATGGCGGCACGGAACTCTCCCAGCCACTGGGTGCCGTCAAACTGCGCGCACCCTTGCCCAATCCTGGCAAATTGCTCTGTTTGGCCGGCAACTATGCCTCGCACATTATGGAAGGCGGCGGCAATTTTGTGGGCAAAGCGAAGATGATCCCACGCTTCTTCATCAAGCCGACGACTTCGATTGTCGGCACGGGCGACGCGATCCGTATTCCTGCCTCCACCAGCTTTGCCGACTGGGAATTGGAACTGGCGATTGTCATCGGCAAAGCTGGCCGCGATTTGAGTGCCGAACAAGCGATTGACCACATTGGCGGCTATACGATTTTCAATGATATTTCGGCGCGCCAGCTGACCTTCCGCAATGATCTCCCTCAACAGGATGGTGACTTCTTCTTCGATTGGCTGGTGGGTAAATGGCTGGATACCTTTGGCCCCATGGGGCCGTGGATCACCACCGCCGATGCCGTGGCCGAGCCGCACAATTTGCGCATGCAACTCTGGCACAATGGTACCTTGCACCAAGATGCCAACACCGGCCAGATGGTCTTCTCGCCCGCCGAAGCGATTGCCTTTATCTCCCAATTTGTCACCCTGGAACCCGGCGACTTGATCAGCACCGGTACGCCGGCCGGGGTGGGCAGTGCCAAGAAGATCCGGCTGAATCCTGGCGATCATATCCGCGGCGAGATCGAGGGTTTGGGGGTGCTGGAAAACCCTGTGGAACGGCTGTGATCGTTGTGGAGTAAGTTTTTGATATCGACCGCTCGGGGCGGATGCTGAAATACCCATGTATATCTTTTCTAGACCTGTAGGGTCTACAAGACCCTACAGGTCTTACCAATGAAACCCAATCCAGTCTTACTGAATTTACCAACAGAGTCAAGGGAAAAACAAGATGAAAACCTACCGTGCCGCCGTCATCGGCTGTAGTCGTATGGGCGGCTTTATCGACAATGAAGTCGCCGGGTTACCCAATCATGTGCCGCCCTATTCCCATGCTGCCGGTTTCGTTGCCTGTGACCGGACAGATCTGGTAGCCTGCTCGGATGTGCGCGAAGATGTGATGGAGCAATTTGGGCTGCGCTACAACATTCCCAAAAGCCGCCAGTACACCGACTATCGCGCGATGATCGCCCAGGAAAATCTGGAGATTGTCAGCGTGGCCACCCAGCCCGAGCCGCGCGCCGAAATTGTGATCTATGCCGCCGAACATGGTGTCAAGGCGATCTACGCCGAGAAGGCGTTGTCGGCTTCGGTGGTCGAGGCCGATGCTATGGTCGAAGCATTAGAGCGCAACAAGGTCTTTTTGAACCTGGGCACCAATCGTCGCTGGTCTACGGCCTATGACAAGATGAAAGAAATTCTCGACAGCGGTGAACTGGGCAAACTGAAGAGTCTGCTTATCTACAACATGGGCACCCTCTCCAACACCGGCAGCCACATGATTGATCTGATCATGTGGCTCAACCATGACGAACCGGCGCAATGGGTACAAGCGCATCTGCCGGACAGCGATAGTATGTTCGACGGTGATCTGCTCTATGAAGATCCGCGTGGCGAAGGCATTATTCACTTTGCCAATGGCGTGACCGCCTATGCCATGCTCACGCCGCGCGGGGTCGAATTTGAAGCGATTTGCGAAGATGGCACAATTGCCGCGCTCAACGATGCTACCGAGTGGATTGTGCGTCGCCGCCTGCCCGATGCCCAAGGGCGCAAGAACCTGACTTTGGTTGAGAGTCCGGTTACGATGCCTACCAGCTCTACCCTGCACCTGATCGAAGATCTGGTACATTCGCTGGATACGGGCGAACCGTCCCGTTGTGGTATTCGCAACGCTGCCGCCAGCAACGAGATTCTCTTCGCCTTTATTGAATCACACCGCCGCGACGGCGCCCGCGTCAGCCTGCCGCTGGAACACCGTACGCTGCGTATGCAACGCAAACGCGGCCCCAATCAACCCCGCTATACTGTCTAAAGCACCTTCTCGGCCAGGGTGACAATGGCTATACGGCTTGTCATCCTGGCCGAATTGCAGTCAGGATTGGAGAAGACAATGGCGAGTCGCTATCGCGTTGCCATGGCCGGTTGTCATCGGATGTTGATGCGCAATTTGGCTGGTCATAATTTTGCGTCGGCCTTTGCAGCCGTGCCCGAGACGGAGATAGTTGCTGTCTTCGATCATGGGGCCGAAACACGCGCCGATTTTGTGCGCTGTTGGGGCGACATGCCGGCCTATGCCGATTATGCGCGCATGTTGCAAGAAATCCAGCCCGACTTGCTCTGCATTGCCACCCGGCAGACCATGCATGTCGCGCAGATCGAACAGGCCGTGGCTGCTGGTGTGCGCGGGATTCTCTGTGACAAACCGCTGGCGACTACGCTGGCTGAAGCAGATCGAATTGGTGAGCTTTGTCAGGCCCAGGGCGTAGCCTTGGCGTTTGGCTTGGATCGGCGCTGGCAACAGCCCTATCGTGCGCTGCGCCAACGCATTGCCGACGGCATGGTGGGCACAGTCACCAGTGTGATCGCCTATGGCTCGCCCAACTTGATCAACCATGGCTGTCATTGGTATGACACCGCGCTGATGTTGGCGGGCGATCCGGAGCCGATCTGGGCGAGTGGTCTGGTGGACGATGTTTCTGCCGCTCCACCCGATGCGCGGCGGCGTATGGATCCACCCGGGCGTGGTTGGGTGGGGTTGAGCAATGGTGCCCTGCTCTATCTGGCGTCAGATGGTGGGCCACGGCCGGCTTTTGAGGTGATTGGCAGCCAGGGGCGCTTGCTCATTTTGGGTGATGCCAGCGAAGTCTATCATGTCAATACAGCGACCAATGCGGGTGCGCCAAGTCTGCGCGCAGTGGAGTTGCCCGCGCATGGTGACGCGTGGCCGGCGGGGCCAGCCATGGTGCGCGATCTGGTCAACGCCGTAGCAACCCAAAGCCAAACCGCGTGTGATGTGGCGCAAGCCCGCCGCGCCACCGAGATTGGCTTTGCCATTCACCTGTCTCATGCCCAGCAAGGGGCGCGCATACCGCTGCCCGCGACTGAGCGTACACTATCCATCCCATCGTTTCCTTGGGGAAATGAATAAAAAATATAAGTAAAGCATTGAAAGTTTTTAAAAAGCTTAGTCACGAATTAACCGAATCAACCGAATTTTGTCTTGACTATTCGTGAAATTTGCGTAATTCGTGACTGGTAGTTTTTACAAAGACTTTAT
>Ga0105049_10009572_pt1 | contig 11156 bp, 5 predicted proteins | sample MAT06_FD_78087 | JGI IMG/M metagenome (GOLD analysis project Ga0105049, IMG submission 78087) | Freshwater microbial communities from Lake Fryxell liftoff mats and glacier meltwater in Antarctica - MAT-06 | ecosystem: Environmental > Aquatic > Freshwater > Ice > Liftoff microbial mat | place... | reverse complement strand
TTGAAAGGTAAACTTCTGGGTCAGCCGGTGCACGCGCTGCTCGGAGGCTCCAAGCATGCGCGCTTGCCGGCATATGCGACGGGTGGACCGAGCAACTACCCCAAGGACCGCCTAGGACAGAAAATCGATCACTATTTTTCTCTCGGCTTTCGCGGAATCAAAGTCGGAACCGGAAGTGTCTCGGCCAATTTGGGGTGGTACACGCCCATCACACCGACTGAGGCCGCCGACTTTGAAGCGGACAAGCTGGCGTTCATGCGGTCTCACGCGGGGGCTGACGCCTGGCTGATGCTTGACGGGCATATGGGCAACAGCACGGGAGCGACCTGGACCGTGGAAATTGCGATCGCAGCGGCTAAAGCACTGGAGCCGTACAACCTGTTTTTCTTTGAGGAACCGCTGCACTACACGGATCCGTGGGGATATGCGGAACTCTGCAAGGCCACTTCTGTTTCCATTGCCGGCGGTGAGTGCCTCACGGCAGCATATGAATGGCGGGTGTTTGCAGAACAAAACTGCTTCGACATTGGCCAACCCGATGCCTCCTTTACGGGGGGAATAGGAGAGTTCATGGCAGTTGCCAAGATGATGGCGGATCGCGGGCGCCAAATTGCCACCCACGCGTGGGGCGCGGGTGGTTCGCTGATGCAGAATGTCCACGCAGGCTTTGCCGCCGCCAACACCTGCATTCTCGAGGTTGCTCCCGACTACGCCGGCTTGCATTCGGATTTGATCGACGGGGGATTGGCGATGAAGGACGGCTACGTCCTCCCGCCCGACCGGCCGGGATTCGGGATCATTTTGAGCGACGAAATCAAACGTCGTTATCCCTTCCAGCCGGGATCGGGAGAGTTCAACAGCGTTCCCGGTAAGATTCTCTCCACCTAACGCGAATAAATCCGCTTATCGATGTCCCCGCGATTTCAGAAGGGTTGGCTGTGTTGTAAGCGGCGCGACGCCACACGACTTAAATGACCACGCCCCCGTCGAGATCGACCGTCCGCGTGATGTCGAACAGATTGCCGACGTCGACATGCTTTAACGCAGCCTTCCCCCGAGCAGCGTCGCAGCCCTGTGCCCCCTCATTGGTCCCGTTCGCCCCCAGCCTAGCGGCTGCGGAGATAAACGGCAAACAGTCGGGAGTCCGCGTCGGGGTGGCGTTCGAAATTGATTTTGAAACGAACGGTTTGTCCCCCTAGCTTCGCGAGGTCGCCCTCGGTCCACGTGACCGGACAATCCAGGCCGCTGTCCAGCGTTGGCTTTCCGCTGCGGGTGCCGGAGTAGGCGGAGATGAGTTTGAATTTTTCGTCGGCAATTTCTACTGACATGCGTCGTGCGTGGTCAGCATTCAAAACCACGCTGCAGCCGGATTTCGGCAGGCGTACTGGAGCAGACCAAACAGCACCCGTACTTTGCTTCGGGCTGTGGTCCAAACCGCCGGGATAGAGGCCAAGAGAACCCCAGCGGTCACGCGGAAGCGTGGCCAATGCGACCTCAGCGTAATCGCCGGTTTCATAGTCGGCGTTTCTCCACCGACCGAAGTAGATCCGCGTTTCATCGCCAACGTTGAGAATTCCGTTACCCGATTGACAGAGGATGGTAGGCCACGGCTTTCCATCGATCGGCGTGGCGGGGGAATCCTGTGACGCGATGTACGCGCGACCTTTGACCGGTTCTCGAAAATGAAGGCCATCGTTGCTGATGACGAGACCGAGATCGCAGGAGATTTTCCCGTAGCCGAACCAGCCCCAGCGTTTCTGCGAGTCGTTGTCGCCTGGCATGTTGTGCCAGAGTCCGTAGAGCCCGATGGCGACATTCCCGTAGCTGGCCGCGCCCACGCCGAGATGGACCTGGTCATAGGGCTTGCGTGGACCGCGTTCCTCGGGTTTCGCCGGTTCCGGCAGGTCGAAGGCTACGGCGTTACCACCCAACCACGTGTCGAAATCGGTCGATATAATTGCCCGTCCCTGGCGCCCACTCGGGTGTCCGCCTTCGCTGTGAGTAATCCGTTGCCCGTGCACGACGTAGGTTTCGTTAAATTTGTAGAACGATGCGGTTTCCAGAAATTGATCGATTCCAAAGTGCTCAGCCGCATTCCAGTGCAGTCCGTCGGGGCTGGTTGCGGTACGGATGACCCATGTTTTTCCGTCGTGTGGATTGTACACCATTTTGTAACGGCGTTGTGGATCGGTTTCCGCTTCGTCTTTGATCACGTGAACGCCTTCAATCATCGCATCGGGTAGGGCGATAGCGTTATTCCGTTTGCTCCCTCGGAAAGTCACCTGGCCCAGGTTGGGTTTCGTCCACGTGAGGCCATCGTCGCTTTCTGCGTAGCAAACGGGTCCCAGCAAAAGGTTCTTCTGGTCGGGCCGGTACGCATTGCCGGGTTCTTTGAGTCCAATCGCGTAGTACCACATGCGGTATTTTCCTTCTTCATGGAGGACTGCGCCGTAGAAGTTGGCTGCGACTTGGTCCGGCGCTGCGGAGTTCTCCTTGCTTGGAACGAGTACAGGCTCTTTGCGTGTTTTCGGTGTGGATAGATAGATCCCCACATTTTCTCGAATCGGCAGAAGGTAGTCGTCGATCGACAGGAGAAGGGCCTGCTTTTCCACTGTTACGCCGGTGGACGGAAAGTAGAATCCCGTCGCAACGTTTCCGCTGGGTTCTGCCGATTTAAGCCGAGCGGGGGTAAGAAGGGCGGCGGCGAAACAGAGAATTGCGGTGACGTTGAGAGGTGTGTTCATGCGAGAATTCATCGATTGATGTCCCGAAACCGGACCGGGTTGAGCGAAGTGGTGGAGGGGCGGTAAAACAACTCTTGGAAGTCAGCTCAGAATCCCACGGACCACGGCTCCATGCACATCGGTGAGCCGGTAGTCGCGACCTTGGTGCGCGTAGGTGAGCCGCGTGTGATCTATTCCGAGAAGGTGTAGGACGGTCGCGTTGAGATCGTGGATGTGGACCGGGTCCTGCGCGATGTTGTAGGAATAGTCGTCCGTTGCACCGAAGCTGAACCCGGGTTTCACGCCGGCTCCAGCCAGCCAAACCGTAAAACAACGCGGGTGGTGATCGCGTCCGTAGTTTGTCCCGGTCAACGCGCCTTCGGAATACACGGTACGTCCAAACTCACCGCCCCAGATGACGAGGGTATCTTTGAGCAGACCACGGTCCTTGAGATCCTGAAGCAGCGCTGCCGAGGGTCGATCGGTATCGGCACATTGAACGCGAATTTTCTCCGGTAGCTTCTGATGCTGGTCCCACCCGCGGTGGTAGAGTTGGATGAAGCGCACGTTGCGCTCGGCCAGGCGACGGGCTAAAATGCAATTCGCAGCGTAGGTTCCGGGCTTTCGCGACTCCGGTCCATAACGTTCGAAAACGGAGGCCGGCTCTTGCGAAAGATCGGCGAGCTCGGGGACAGCCGCCTGCATGCGGAATGCCATCTCGTATTGAGCGATTCGTGACCGCGTCTCCGGATCCTGATAGTCCTGAAACTTCATTTCGTTCAACGCGGCGACATCGGAGAGCATCGCGCGACGCCGTTCATCGGTCATGCCATCCGGGTTCGAAAGAAAAAGCACAGGATCGTTGCCCGATCCGAAACGCACGCCTTGGTAATTCGACGGCATGAACCCCGTGCCCCACATGCGTTCGTGCAGGGGCTGCGAACCGGTCTCTGTGCTCGGCTGGGAAATCATCACGACGAATGCCGGCAAGTTGTCGTTTTCGGAGCCCAGACCGTAGGAAACCCAGGCACCCATCGAGGGCCGACCGGAAATCTGGTGACCCGTCTGCAGCATTGTCATCGCCGGATCGTGGTTGATCGCTTCGGTGTGGAGCGATCGGATGACACAGAGATCGTCCGCCAGGCGAGCTGTGTGCGGAAGCAATTCGCTCATCCACTGTCCCGACTGACCGTATTGCTGGAACGCGAAGAGCGACGGTGCGACCGGCAACCGGCGCTGGCCGGAGGTCAGTGTGGTGATGCGTTGACCTTGTCTGACGGAGTCCGGCAAATCCTGGTTGAACCGCTCATGCAACGTCGGCTTGTAGTCGAACATATCGAGCTGGGAGGGCGCGCCTGCCTGAGTGAGCCAGATGACACGCTTGGCCTTCGGCGCGAAATGCGGGAGTCCGGCGATGCCTTGTGCGGCGAAGATCCGCGGGTTCATGAGCATTGCGAGCGCGGCAGATCCGACGCCGGTGGCGGCGCGTCCGAGAAATTGCCGCCGAGTGACGTGGAGAAGGGAAGGGACGTGCATGGCTGGCTACTCCTTGGTGACGATTTCGTCCAGGTTCAGGATCGAACTCGCCACGATCGTCAGCGCGGCGAGTTGGGTGCGATCCAGGGCCGCGTCCGAACGGGTCTCGCCGACGCTGAGCAGCGCCAATGATCCTTGAGCATCGGATTGAAAATCTTTGAACGCGCGTTCCCACGCACGCAGCAGCACGGCGAGTTCTTCGGAGCGCGGGAGCCGCGCGGTTGCCAGTCGAAAACCCAGCGTGAGCTTTGACGTAATTGTTGCGCCGCCTTCGAGCAGCATGCGCTGAGCGAGGAAACGAGCGGCCTCGACAAACGTAGGATCGTTCATGAGCGCCAATGCCTGGAGCGGAGTGTTGGTGCGCGGCCGCCGAATCGTGCAGGTCTCCCGGAAGGGCGCGTCGAATACGGTCATCGTCGGGCTGGGGATCGACCGCTTCCAGTACGTGTAGAGGCTGCGGCGGTAGAGATCGTCGCCTTTACCCTGCGCGTAGACGGCCTTTTGGTCATATCCAATTTGTTCGTAAAGGCCGGCCGGGTGGTACGGCTTGACGGAGGGGCCGCCGATTTTCTCCACCAACAATCCGCTGGCCGCGAGTGCCTGGTCGCGCACGAATTCCGCCGGGAGCCGGAAGCGCGATCCACGGGCGAGGAGACGGTTCTCAGGATCGCGATCTCTAAGAGCAGGCGTCAGCCGCGAGCTTTGGCGATAGGTCGCGCTCATCACGAGCGAGCGCATCGTCGCCTTCACGTCCCATCCGCTGCGGATAAACTCCAGCGACAGCCAGTCCAGCAGCTCCGGATGCGTTGGAGGTTCACCCTGCGATCCGAAGTTGTCGGCGGTGCGGACGAGGCCGTTTCCGAAGAGCGATTGCCAGAATCGATTGACTGTCACCCGAGCGGGCAGGGGATTAGTGGGATCCGTCAGCCAGCGAGCTAACCCCAGTCGATCTCGCGGCAAATTCGCTCCCATGGGCGGGAGTGCGGCTGGCGTATTTGCGAAGACTTCCTCTCCCGGTTGGTCGTAGGCGCCGCGCATCAAGACGAACGTCTTGCGCGGCGACATCTCATCCATCACCATCGTCGTGGGGATTTGCTTCTCGAGTCCTTCAACCTCGAGGTTGAGCGAGGCGATCCGGTCGACGAGCTGGCGGCGTTCGGGGAGCCGTGAGGTCCACGTATCCACCAATTGATTTCGCTCTTCATTGGCCCACGCATCCGGCAAAACCCGCGCTGCGGCCATCGCTGCAGTTGGAGCGATCAGGTCAGGCTCGGCATTGGTCGCTTCGACGCTCCAGACGGTGTCGCTGTCGGCGCTGCGAATCGTCACGACGATTTCCAAGTCGATCGGTCGCGTTTCGTCGAGCGCCGAATCCAATTCCAGAGCGATGGTGCTCAACGCCGTCGATTTCAATTGGATCGCCGCGAGCGTCGAATCGGACGTATCGAGGATCGCTGCAACGGACGATCGTTTCAATGAATCGTCTGCCTCGGCTGGGTGGAGCGTGAGAGGTTTGGACACAGCGCCGGTTTTTGACGCTAGCTTTACCCGAATGGCCTTCAACTGCAGGGTCGCCTCGGGTTCGACGGACCCGCACATCAGTCGAAGCGCCGTGATTTTCGTAAGAGGGGTGTGGACGGTCAGGGCGATGTCGTAGGTGCCGAGACCAACCCCGCCGCCAATACGCACCCGTTTTCCGCTGGGATCGATTCCGGATGTCGCCGTGCCTGCATTGACGGCGGTGGGTTCGGTTGGGTGCCACTCGACTGTAGCCTGCGCCAATCGTTCGGCCCAAGCGGACAGCCGTTCGGGAGGAGCGGAGATTTTGGCTTCTCGCGCTTGAGTGTCGGCAATTTGGCCACGCAGCACGCTCAGTTTTGCCTGAATTTCCGGAGCGGGTAATTTGACGAAGGGAGGTTTGCTGCGTTTCGAGTCGGCGGCATTGGCTTCGGACGAATTGTGGAAAAACGCTTTGAGACTGTAGAAGTCCTTTTGCGTGAACGGATCGAATTTGTGGTCGTGACAGCGTGCGCATCCGAGGGTTGCGCCGAGCCAAACAGTCGACGTGGTTTCAACCCGATCCGCCGCATACTCCGCGAGAAACTCTTCCGCGATCACACCACCCTCGAGATTCAAGGTCTGGTTGCGGTTGAATCCCGTGGCGATTTTTTGATCGATCGTTGGGTTGGGGAGGAGATCCCCCGCCAGTTGTTCGATCGTAAAGACATCGAAAGATTTGTTCTCGTTGAAGGATTGAATTACCCAATCGCGCCACGCGTACATGTCACGATCGCGGTCTGCCTGATAACCATCGGTGTCGGCATAGCGCGCTGCATCCAACCAATCGAGGGCCATGCGCTCCCCGTAGTGAGGTGAGCCTAGCAGGCGTTCGACGACGTTTTCGTACGCTTGAGGTGACGTGTCGCTTTGAAAGGCATCGATTTCGACCGGAGTGGGGGGGAGCCCGGTTAAATCCAGAGTGACACGACGGAGCAGCGTGGGCTTTTCGGCTTCGGGTGAAAGGTGGAGTCCTTCCGCTTCGAGCCGTGCAAGGATGAACCGATCGACGGCATTGCCCGACGCCGGTGCGTGTGTGACGATGGGGATGTCCGCCTTGAGCAAGGGTTCGAACGCCCAATGCCGTGCATAAACGGCCCCCTCGGCAATCCACTGTTTAAGCCGCGCGATCTCTTCGGGTTTGAGGACTTTGTGCGCGTCCTTCGGTGGCATACGCTCCTCCTCGTCGTCACTCGTGATGCGGGCGATGAGTTCGCTTTCGGACAAACTCCCGGGAGTAATCGCGATCAATCCGGATTTGGCGGGCGCGGTCGCCGAATCGCGGTTGTCGAGTCGGAGGCGTGCCTTGCGCGCATCCTTGTCCGGCCCATGACAGGCAAAGCAGTTGTCCGACAGGATCGGACGAATGTGAAAATTGTAATCGAGCGGTGCGGCGGTCGCGAGTGTCCCCACCGTCAATCCCAGCGCTATAAAGCCGTGCGGAAACGCGCTCATTTTTAGGTTCGTAATGTGCCTCTCCACATATTGAGCCGCTGTCGCTGTCTCAGTCGACAAGATAGAGCGCATAGACTTGCACATCGCCGATCCTCGGAAAGGTAGCCTTGATCGCAAACGGTCTTCCTATCGGCAATTTGCTACCTTTCGTTTTCGGCCAGATCACCTCCTGTTGGGTCCCCGCGACGGTAACCTTGGCGCTGTCGACGCCCGAGAACCCTTTTATGGGACGGTCGGAGTCGTCGAGCAGCTCGAGGGTCAGGGGCGAGGTGGCGGTCACTCCCTCCGCGTTGATTCGCAGTTGTTGGATGCGATTCGAGGCGTCGATCGTGCTCGTGATGAAATGTCCGCCTTCGCCGGTCTCCTTCGACGAAAGGTATCCAAAGCCATCGCGCCGCAGCGTTGCGAGGCCGATTTCCATCGTCTCGGTCGGGCCGCCTGTATCCCAATGCGAATACCAAATCATCGTTCGATCGCCTGAATTGACGAAGGCGTGCCCTTGCAGCAAGGCGACGCTGTCCCATTCTCCTTTGGCACCGCGGGGAATCACTTTGAAGTCGGTGACCGGCTCGCGGAAATGAACGCCGTCATTGCTCACCACCAAGCCGAGGTCGATGTGTGTACCCCAGAGGCGATCGACGCCAGCGGGCCGGTCGGTCGGACCGTCCTGCCACATGCCGTAAAGGCCGACGAGCACATTGCCCCGATTCCACAACCCGGCGCCCATGTGGGTTTGTTGCCCGGCGACAGGGGGGTTCATCAGTTGGCCGGGGCGTGCGAACGAGAGCGCTTTCGCTTGTGACCACGTGACAAAATCGGGGGAGCGATAGGCCAGCATGATTCGGCCGGCATCCCTGCCATCGGCTCGCCAGGTCCATGGGGGAAGGAGTTGGCCCGTCGAGTAATAGAAGTTGCCGAAACGGTAAAGTCCCGCGACTTCGAAGCGTTCGCCGCTCGCGTTCGCGGGCCGGTCGCCGACCACTTGCCAAGTCAATCCATCGGGACTGGTCGCGCAGATGGTCACGCACGGCGCCGTTTCTCTTTTTCCGATCGAGCTCAATCCTCCACGAATCTCGTGGTAGGGCACATGGGCGATGTAAGCGCATTTGTAACGACGGGACGGATTCGGATCTTCCGGTTCGTAGAGAATCGAAAGAAAATCGTCGATCCGCGTCAGGGAGTGGGGCTCTCCTTGGATAAGGCAGATATTGTTGTCCTTATTTCCGTTTAACTCAACCAGTCCGAGATTGGGCTTTGTCCAAGCGATGCCATCTTTGCTTTCGGCGTAGCACATCGGCCGCCAGCTGTCGGGTGGCCGGCCTGGCTCGGTCGCTATCTCGTGCATCCCGAGGTACCACATCCGGAAGGTATCACCGTCTTTGAACACGGAGCCGTAAAGAATGGCGTGGGACTCATCTGCGCTTCCCTCGGGTCCGCGACGCAGTACCGGGTTCTGTGGATGTTTCGTGGCTGCGACCGGTACCAGCTTCAGGTTGTGCTGCCACGGGATGCTATGGTCATCGAATCCGAAGAGCACGCGTTCGCCGGCGAGTCCGGCGGTGCGGACTACAAGCAAAGCCAAAAGGACGGAGAGCCTTGCAAACGCGGATTTCATAGAGCGGTGTCTTCCCCAAGGGCAAACGAAAAGATTAGCTGTGCTGAAGCATGCAAGTGCATGGAAAACAGATTGTGGTCAAACCAATTTATTTTCAGTTAGGTAATTTGCAGTCTTTTTCTCACAGAGTAAGCGACTAGGTAAGTGCATTTCGAAATCTCATAACAACTTATTATAAAGATATTTAGAATAAAATTTACGCTCGTTTTTAATGTCGTGGAAGAAGTACATCCTATTTGTTTTTTACAATGCATGCTAGCGACAAGAATTGCATTTTCTTCTGGACATGAACACGTATTGCGCGCTGGTGTACATAAATTGACAGGGGCACTTTCCTCACGCCGCTGCAATATACTCCCACCTAAGGACCTTGAGCTTGCCGAGCCGCGGGCAAGGGACCTTGGGGCAAACCAAACATGAAAACCGAAATGACTTGGATTCGTACGCACATGCCTGTCAGCGCTCAGAAAGCTGCGCTTTTGTTCTCCCTAGTTGGTATCGTCTGGGTGCTCGAGCCTTCGAACTCGTTCGCGCAAGCCAGTGCACCGGGCCAGAAACCAACCACCTCCACTCGCGCCGATTCGCTACCTTCGGTGAAAACGGAGGATGTCGATGTAGTGACGCTTAATCCGTATGTATTGAAAGAGAGCAATGTCGTCGGCTGGAATTCGCAGATGACGTTTTCCGGCCGTAAAAGTGCCGGTGAATTGCTGGCGATTCCCACGTCCATCTCGATCATCACCGCCGATTTCATCAAAGATATTGGCGCGACCAATCTGCTCGGCGTCTTGGAGTACGCCGGTAGTGGCGTCACCAACCGCGTGTCTTACCGTGAAGACTTTACGGTCCGCGGTTTCCGCCAATCTCCGCTCAGGGATGGCACCCCGTATCCCAATTACGGTTTTGTCACGATGTATGACATTGAGCGGATCGAGATCGTCAAGGGTCCCACAGCGCTGATATTTAACAGCTTTGGAAACATCAGTGGCGGTGTCAATTTTGTGACCAAGGAGCCTACCGCCGTTCAAACCGGCGACGTTCAGTTTACGATCGGAAACTATGACACCTACATCGCGTCGGCCACCGCACGCGGTCCGCTGAACGCCGACAAATCGATCCGTTACCGGGTGACCGCTGGGCAGCAGTTCAACGCGGGATGGCAGGGGAAAGGCACCGCTTCCAATAACTACAAGAACAACACATTGGTGAGCGGCAGCGTCGATTGGTATGCGACGAAAAAGTTCTTGATGCGTTTCTCCGCCGGGCTGCAGAGAGAACAGGGGCGTTCCTATGGTTCGGGTTTGATCGATCCGGTCACCGGAAAGGTCTCCGAGATTTCCAAGAACGGTTTCAGTCTGGGAACGGAATGGTCGTATTTCGATTTGGACACGGAGCGGTTCTTGATCGAAGGAATTTACGAGCTTTCGTCAGAGATTACGCTGCGCGCTCGTAGCACGAGCTATTATACGCTTTGGGACTACAACCAGCCCACCGCACAGGGTTCGGCCGCGCAGATTCTCAATCCGGCCGAATATCCCAATTACCGAACGGTGAACAGCGTCTACGCGGAAAAATTCCCTTTCAGAACCATAAACGTCAATTCGTATGTGGACGCGACATGGATCAAGGAATTTGGAGGCTTTAAGAATCAATTGAGTTCTGGCTTCAATTACTTCCGAAACAAAAACAACTACGATTTGTACAACACTCTTTTGGCGCCGTTCGTGATTGCGGCACCGGTCAGATCCCGTCCGGGTGCTCCCGATACCCTAGTACCCAGCGGCACCGGTCCTCAGGTGCAGGCGGCGAAAGCGGTTGTTCGAAATGGTGGCTGGACCGCTTACGCCCAAGACACTCTCACTGCACTTAAGGGAAAACTCATCTTTGCGGCGGGTGTGCTCTACGTCACGCCAGGTACCAACAATCAGGCTAAGAAGGCCATTGTACCGAACTACGGTGCCGTCTATCGCCTCACCCCCGGCGTCTCGATCTACGGAAGTTATGGTGAGTCGTTCGTTCCGAGAGTCGGTTTTGACGCGTTTGGAACGCCCTTGGTCAACCAAAAGGGGACAAGCAAAGAAATCGGTGTAAAGTTCAATGCGATCAACGAGCATCTCTTCGGCACGGTCGCGTACTTCGACATCTTCAACAACAACGTTCTTTTATCCGTCATCGGAGTGAATGCCGCCGGACAAACCGTCTTCGGCAACAAGCAGGTGGGTAATCAGACCAACAAGGGTTTCGAGGCTGATATTGGCTGGGTACAGACA
>Ga0105049_10009571_pt1 | contig 11157 bp, 8 predicted proteins | sample MAT06_FD_78087 | JGI IMG/M metagenome (GOLD analysis project Ga0105049, IMG submission 78087) | Freshwater microbial communities from Lake Fryxell liftoff mats and glacier meltwater in Antarctica - MAT-06 | ecosystem: Environmental > Aquatic > Freshwater > Ice > Liftoff microbial mat | place... | reverse complement strand
CGACCAGTTGTGCGAACCTGTCCAGACAAGAGGATCGCTGGTTGTGCCGGCATCAGCAACAAAATATTTATGATGCATGATAACGTGTGTGTCGGGATTTATTTCAAGGCTGCTTCCCATAGCGGCAAACAAGTCGCTATAGACTGTTGTCGTCGCCTGATCATTTATATAACCTCTTGCTCCAACACCTGACATAATGATGTCTGAAATAGCAGTGGCAATATCAATTCGCGTAATGAGCATTGTCGCAAACAACAGGCTATCATTCGCAATTTCAATGGTACTGATAAGATGTTCATTCGTATTATCACTGGGACTAAAATAACATTCGACCCGGTTTCCACCGATCACAAATTCATGTGGCGTATTATCCGTTTTTTGAGATCCGAATCGCGAAAGCACTGTATCAGGAACATCGCCGGAACTGCCCCACATTTCCTGAAATTCAAGTTGATAGGTGCGTGCTAATGTTTGATCCTGAACAATTATCACATTATTCGGATCACGGTTGACCTGCCGATCCGTAAGGTTCGTGCTACCAGTCCAAACGATCGGTTTGTTGGGATCAGAATGATCTGCATCAATCACTACAAACTTATTATGCATGATTGTAAAGTTTCCGCCAACCGGACTTAAAAGCTGTGGCACCTCGGGAAACAGCGCTGCTACTCCGGAATTGAGTGCAAGCTGATTTCCATCCGAAATAAATCGTACGCGCACTCCGCGGTTGTGAGCTGCATTTACCGCCGTTGCAATTGCATTCCCTTCATCATCCCCGAAATCATAAATAGTCATATCGAGGCTTTCCTCCGACCTGTTTATATAGGCAATAAGCGAATCATCCAGCAATTGAAGCTGCATGAGTTCAGGAAGATTATTGCCATTAATAGTGTCGACCGGATGATTAAAATACGATCTCACCCAACCAAGGGAATTTGAGATAGTTCCAAAAACTTTAACAGGACCGGTTGCGACAGTTCCATTAGCCGCCGAAAAAACCTGGAAATAATAAACCTGCCCGGCCTGTAATCCTGTTAACGGAAATGTGTGATCAATGACCGGTGCCGAGCTGCTGATAAGTCCAAGTTCAAGCTGCGGAGTGAGGCCATAAGCGACTTCGGTTGATCCGGCAATATTTGTTTGCCAACCCAGCGTAACTTCATTTTGCTGAATATTGCTAATTTCAACAGTTGAAATAATATTGATTCCTGGCTGAAGAATGAAGTCGCTCGTGTCACGCGGCAAAACCTGGTAAGAGGAACCGAACTGGGAACAGATACCGATCAGATCAACAGCTCCGAAAGGAATTAGCTGTCCGATAAGCGGAGATCCGGTGCGCACGTAAATAGTGGATTGCTGAACTCCAGATGAAAATCCGTAAGAGGTATTTGCGGAGAATGTACTTCCACCGTTTCCGAAGATCACTCCGTTTAACCGGACAATCTCGCTTTCCAATAATTCGTTGAGCCCTGATGGAGCTACAGTCTGGGTTTCGGGTAGAGCCAAGGCCGACCCTAAAGGCGTAATGTTACTTACAGGATTGAGCTCTAATAACCCGGAATATTCTACAAGAATTCCGGTAACCAGTACGCTATCGCCCCGGTGGAGCTGATCGGCCACAGCACTACTATAAATAGCAAGTCCTGCCGTGGCATCCTGTATATAACGTATAATTCCAAGCTCTGGTCCGTTGGTAATAACACCGCGTATTGTTACCTCGGTATTAAGAGCCTGGGCCCTTGCTTCGGCGATTGTTACCTGACCGTTAAGTGTAAATGTTTTTCCGGCAATCAGAATAAAAAAAGCAATTCGTAAAATCTCTTGCATAGTGCGCTTTTAAAGCAGGTTTCCTATTAAAACCAGCAAAGCAAAGGTTGCACAACTGCGTTGGAGTATGTGTTAACTATAGTTTACCATTTGCGATAATCGGCATTAAGAAATTGCACCAATAAGGGGTAGTATTTTGTTTTCTAAACAAAAGCAGATGTTCAAAACCGGGACGTCTTAAAACGATGATGTTTTTTTTATTCGAAAAAAATGCGGGAGGATAGAACCGGTAGTTCAATCCCTTTGAACCACCGGTTTCTATCTCCTGTACTTTCACGGCAAAGATGAAGCATCAGTTTTAAGTGAATAATTCCTGTGGTTTAAAAATGGGTCATTGGAACGTTAACGAATGGATTTTTGTAATCAGACTTTTCTAAAATAATAACTTCTTCGTTCTTTTAATCCTCATAACTTTTCAGAGTCAGAATTAATGGAACCTTCAGAAAGCTGCGTCTCATCGGATTTGCGAAAAGTCGTATTTACCGATAAACGTGGTTTTTCAAAAAATCCCTGGACTTCAGCACTTCAATTTCCGAAAAATAGAAATCACCGGTATCCTCGGTAACAATTAGTTTGCATCCGGATTGTATCGCAGAATGATATTGAAGGCCGTCCTCAAAATCGTGTATTTTTTTGTTGGCTAAGGTTTGCTGCACGCTCACCTGATCGCTGGACGTTACCTTGATATTATCACATAGAATTTCCATCTTTTTCCTCGCAAGGGCATGACCACTTTTCTTTTCAGAAAAATACCAGGCAATACTCAGGCAGATTGGTGAAGTATAAATTTCAAATCCGGGTTTGCCATGTAAACTCAACACCCGAGCTGCATCGGAAAATAAAGGATATTCTTTATTTAATACCGAAACAAGAATGTTGGCATCAACAAAAATTTTCATTTCTTAGAATTGTAATACTCCTTTTTTAACGCTTTTCGGGTACTTGCCTTTGTTTGATAATGCGCCTCCCCTTCTGCTACCATAGAAACCCAATCAGAGATGGGAAAATCTTCGAGATTTTTATAATCTGATGATGTAATTTTTGAATACAAAAACTCTGTAAGCCTTGATAGGCTAATATTATGTGCATCTGCATATTTTTTTGCTTCAGCGATTATCTGCTCGTTGAAGCTCAAGGTTATTTTCGCATCCATTTTAATGACCTCTAACTTACACCACAAAAATAAAATTTCTTGTCGTATAAATTCCGCACCTCAAAAAAACTTGTTAACACACAAATCAAGGTCGATTTGCAAAGGCTCCCTTTTCCGGAAATGGAAAGTTTTTAAACCCAATGTCTCCAAACTTCTTTGCTATGCGGACTTTTCGTGTAAAACTTCGGAAGGTTGTGTCAATTTGTAACCACACAACCGTTGACATACAAATGTTAGATTGCCGGAGTAAGTATTTACAGATGACTATTGTTTAAATATATGGTAATCGATATATTTTTAACGTTTGGACGCGTAATAATATCTTCTTTCAATAATTGTAGCTCCTATTTTTTATCTTTCATTTACCGCACCAAAAAACATGACAATGAAAAGAACATTACTCCTTCTGGCATTCCTTATAAGTGCGATCTACGGAAAGTCCCAGCCTGATTGCATTTCCGATTTCACTTATTCATTCAATCCTTCGGGGACTGAACTTATCCTCAATAACGAAAGTACTGGCAACGGAGCAGACCTTTCTTTTTTCTGGACCTTTCCGGGAGGATCGTCAACACTTGAAAATCCTGTAATCGAGATCAATCAGTCATCATTTGAAGTATGCCTGACAGTTCTATCAAACAACACTATTGATTCGTGTATGGCTACTTCCTGCCAGACGATAATTCTGGAAGGGAATTCCTGTTCCGCAGCTTTTACGGTAACGTATAGCTCTAATGAACAGGGGCATGTACAGTTTCAAAATACAAGTATTGGAGCTGGTCCGTTTGCTCTTTCCTGGGATTTTGGTGATGGAGTTGTATCCGACGACGGAAGTCCTTCACATACGTATTCCGCTCCCGGTACATATGAAGTCTGTCTCTCGATCAACAATGGAAGTGGATGTGAGGATATGGTTTGCCATAACGTTGTGATAAATGAATTTTTTGAAGGAAGCTGCGACGCGTCGTTTCAATCTACAGCCGGGCCGGTTAATCCGCAGAATTACAACTTCATCGGTAACTACACATCCAATCAAAGTGGTTATCACCATTATTGGTCGTTCGGAGATGGAACAAGCAGCGAAGGAGCCAACCCCGAGCATCATTACGCAACACCTGGAACCTATGCGGTGTGCCATGCTGTGTGGAACACTGAGGCTGCGTGTGCAGATTCAATTTGCGCTGAAGTTTTCGTTGCATCGGCAGATTCAGGTTGTATGGCTTTATTTACTCCATTCACAGGTTTACTTAACCCACTTCACGCAGAATTTCAAAATACAAGTTTTACTGGTGGCGTCATGGTAACCACATTATGGTCATTCGGTGATGGAACCAGTGCAACAACATTCAACGCCGAACACACCTATGAAAATGCTGGCACATACACAGTTTGCCTTACAATTCATAATGCAGAAACCGATTGCACCGATGATTATTGCACCCAAATAACTGTGGGAGCAAATACAGAAGTTTGTAACGCTGCATTTAATATTTCCGGAGACGTTTCAACTGGCGGAACAATTCATTTTACTTCCGAATCTGAGAATTCAGCACTTAGTCATTTCTGGTTTTTCAGCAATGGAATTACGTCTGATGCAGCAAATCCAACTGTGGTTTTAACAACTGGTGTTTATACCGTTTGCCACTCGGTATTTTCAAATGCCAACTCATGTGTTGATTCTCTTTGCACAGTTGTTACCATCGGCGAAAATCCAGGTGGCGGCTGTCATGCAGAGTTTACGGTTTCTGGCGATGTAAGCACCGGCGGAACAATCCATTTCACTTCTTCAACCGAAAACACTGAACTCAATCATATCTGGTCATTTGGAAACGGGATTTCAGAAGATGGTCCGAATCCAACTACAATCCTGGAACCTGGAAGCTACACTGTTTGCCATATTGTGTTTGCGCCAAATGGAACCTGCCGCGATACAGTTTGCGCCGAGGTTGTAATAGGCGGCCTGCAAGAGCAAATTAATATCGGCGGGCAGGTATTTGCGGGAAATAACTATGCAGACCAATGCGCCGTTTATTTGTACTCCTATGATGCAACTTCAAACGCGGTTGAGCTGATAGCAGAAACCCAAACAGACAGCGGCTACTATCATTTCAACAATATTGCCGCAGGAACTTACCTGATCCAGGCCGCATTACAGGAAGGGTCTCAGTATTTTTCAAATTACATTGCTACCTATTTTGGTAGTCAGTTTTACTGGGCTGATGCAGAACCTGTGGTTGCAACACAGAACAACTACAACTATAATATTTCACTTATTTATGGTGATAATGAAGGTGGTCCGGGCACAGTAGGCGGTGGAATTGACGACGGCGATCAGCGCCTGGAAGAAGGAGCTTCAATTCCTGCTGCAGACGCGACTGTTATCGTAACCAACATGGAAGATCAGCCCCAACGCTGGGTTAAATCTGACGCTGGTGGTAACTACCTGATTTCTAATCTTGCTTATGGAACTTATAAGCTTTACGCTGATGTGCCAGGAATCGAATGCACTCCGGTTATATTCACGCTGTCACCAGACGCCCCTGCCGCCACAATCACTTTGATCCTCAATGGAACAACATCTATTGAATCTGTTGATGAGCCAGGCTTTGAGTTGTATCCGAATCCTGCTTCAGAAACTGCAAGCATGAAGATTGACCTTAAAAAATCAGGTAACGTTAGTCTTTCGTTGACCAATCTTGCAGGGCAAACTATTAGCACCACTTCTGTAAATACAGGTAGCGGACTTCAGACCATTCAGCTTCCACTTCATGGAGTTGCTGCAGGCACTTACCTTGTTAGTGTGAGAAATGAGCAGAATAACCTGATCGGTGTGCGAAGGTTAACGGTTACAAAATAATAGATACTTCAACCCAAAAACCGGGTGCGGCAATCTGCTGTACCCGGTTTTTTTATGGCTGGTTAAAATGTTTAAATTAATGGCTATTGCAATCATTCATTTAAAGATACACAACATATAATTTCATTTGTTGCCGACACTTTAATGAGATGGGGGTTTTTCCCACATTTTATCAAATCATTGCCTCGCGCCCCAAATGGTTATATCAAGAGGCGGGACTATCCATCCAAAACCAAGGCACGCCTTTTAGGAGACCTCTGGAAAGTTACATATCAAGGCAAACAAGAAATTAAAAACGTATTAACGCATGACGTGATGAGGCATACTGTCCGCTGTTTTTAATCTGAAGTCTAACAACGATATGTGGTTTTTTAGTGGTTCCTATAAATTAAAAAACCATGAAACTAAAATGTGTAGTGCTGTCTGACGAAATTCCCGAACGTTACCGGAAAATATTATGTCCTGATCAAAGAGAATCCTGCATAACTAGTGTCTGTCCATAGAGTCTGAAGTCTGAACTATAGGAGCTTCCGATTAGGCGCACGACGGCCCAAAAAGCGCAGTCCCGCTTTTGGGCGGGATGAGTTTTTTCGGATTAGTGCAACGACATCAGGAGACTCTCAGACAGACTCTAACTAAAATTGATTATCGATCGGCTAATAAAAAATACCATTGCCGGAGATGCAACTGTTCAATGCTTTGCGCAAATCCTGTAACCAACATGATACTATTATATTCCATCAATCGTCCAGTGAAACTGATCGTCTAAGGCCGGCAATTCTCTCCAGTTTAATGATTTTGATTTGAGAATAAACGAAGACGCATTCCTCTGGTATTGCAATTCGGGATTCCCTTCTGCATCAAGCCTGTAGTGTATGATCGATTGCTTAAGGTTGTAATCGGTAAGAATGAACTGTCGTAGCTTCTTGTCCACTATCAACTTAAAATCTTTTGTGCTCTCATCATCATACTGAAAAATGATATAGCCATCGCGATGAATAAAAAAACGCTTAACTGGTCGATGAAAAAAACTATCCTGTCCGGACGTTTGACTTTCTACTACTTCATAGGCTCCATGCAAAAATATCCGGGGGGCGTTATCATCATTAAAGTTATGCGCTGTTATGAAAGGATAGGTCGCTTCAACGACAAGTAAACAGACTATGAATATTCGTAGCGAAATCTTTAATGCGTGGTATTTAATGGGAATTAAAGTTGCTAATTGGTTTTTTAATGCTGCTGGTTTCTGAAGAATAAAAAAATCGTAAAGGCTTTTTACCTGAGGAGAAAGCAATAACAGCGCAATAAAAAGCAGGAACAGTGAAAATATCTTTACCGAAATATCGAAGCTAAAATTTATTGCTACAATATTTAACATTATTCCAGCAGAAACCATCAATCCCAAACTTCTTGTTCTTCCTGGTAATAATAACAATGAAGCAACAACCTCCCCAAAACCAAGAATAAGGTTGTAAGACCGGGAAGTTCCCATTGTGCTCCAAAATAGAATATCCTTATCAAGCGCCCCGAAATCTGTATAAAGAATGTTAGGTTCTGGTAAATAAAATTGCGCCTTAAAAACCTTTGCGACACCATATTTAAGAAGCTGCAAACTGAGGTAATAAATTAATGCTTTTGAAATTACGCTTTTTGCCTTTAGGTAAAAAGCTATTTTATTTCTAAATACTAAAACTGAAGCCGAAGATATGCAGGAAATCAGCAAAAGAAGAAACATCAACACATACAGTGACGCCGAATCCGAAGATATTTCTTCATTTATTTTTCCATCAAAAATTCGATTAGAAATAAACAGGATCACATCACCGAATATAGCCTGGGACAAAATTCCGTTAAACGAAAAAATTGTAAATGGAAAAGGGATAAAGACAATTCCGTAAAACCCAAAAATATAAGCTGTAATTCTAATAAACCTGAACATAATCTGCGATCCTGCCTTAATTGATAAACTCCCGCTTTATCCTACTAAAATAAAAAACACTTATTCCGGTTAATAATGATACCATCGCTGCTATCACAACACAAATCATGATTCCATTGTCAAACGGTGGTTTCCGGTTATTTTCGGGCTTTACCAAAAGCGGTAAATCATTTCTTCTCCCAGGTTCTTCATAATTGATATACTTAGGCTTCCTGATGGTATCACCGTTAATGAATATCACACTTCCTGCCGAATTCCGAAAGTGAAAATCCTCTTGAATTGAGCTTCTTATTTTATCCACTCCCCGAACCCTGGAAAAAGCTGGGTGGTTCACAACAGTGTCTCGTCCCGGCCTCCATACAGTAACGGAGTCATTCCACGTGTTTGTGCTAACACGGCTTGTAACCATAACTGACGTGGTGTCTGAAAGAAAAATCAGGCTATCCAGCTTCGCAGTGGTGATAAATCTTTCAGGATATGCGCCGAAGTTGGAGCCAGGGTCGCTAAAAAGTGCTTCAGTTAACGAAATGCTGAAAGTCTCTGAGGTTCCGCTATGACTTTTATGTGCAATTAATTTGGTTTGTGAAAACAGATGCCCGCTCAACACCGAGCAGCAAATTATTAGAAGAGCTTGTTTCATAATTTAACAGTTAAAAAGTGAAAATCTTGAATGCGGGCTGCCCATATGTGGCTTGACATAAAAAGTTCACCCAGTTATAAAATAATCTCATCTGCCCCGGGAAAGCCGTAAATCATAAAAGGTAACATCCAAAAATTCAAACATCCGCGCGAACAGGAAATTAGAAACGTAATCACACCTTCCGTAACGAAACGCCCAAGGCGAAAAGTTCCACCTGAGACTTTACGCCAGCTGCTATTAATGTTGAAGCTCAGCGAAGGTCATTGGCTTTTCGAACTTCCCAAAATCACCTCAACTAATTAACGGCTTAGTTTCTAAATCACAGTTTAATTTCGTTTTCTAATAAATCTTTCTATACTTGCTAACTGAACAGGTATTTCGCACCTAGTGCCGAAATCGGGAAATCCTTTTAAAATGATAGAATCTTTTGGGGAAATCGGGGGGATAAAAATTAAAAGGTATGTGCTTGCAAATAAGAACAAAATGCAGGTTAAGATCCTCAATTACGGAGGGTTAATAAACAGCATAATCGTTCCCGACCGCTACGGAAATTTTCGCAATGTTGCCCTCGGGTTCGAAACAATTGAAGGATATGTCGCTGGTCGTTCAAGCTATATCGGAAGTTTAGTTGGGCGGTACTCTAACCGTATTGCAAATGCTTCGTTTGTGTTAAATGGCGAAACCTATACATTACCTGCTAACAATGGAAAAAACTGTTTGCACGGAGGCGCAAAAGGGTTTGACCAGTATATCTGGAAAACTGAAGAAACAATTGATGGGTTAAGGTTGCTGATAACAAGCCCGGACGGAGATCAGGGATTTCCGGGAAATCTTCAGGTTGAAGTAAATTACGTTTTAAATGATGATAATAGCCTGAGAATAATGTATCGCGCCATTACCGATAAATCAACGCCGGTAAACCTTACCAATCATGCTTATTTTAATTTGTCGGGCGGTGCCGATGATACCATTCTTGATCACCAGATGCAATTGAATGCAGATTCTTTTATAGAACCGGATAAAGATTTAATTCCGACCGGAAATATCATGCCTGTTTCCGGTACGGCGTTGGATTTCAGAACGTCAAAGAAAATTGGACAGGATATCAACACTATTCCCGGCGGCTTCGACCATAGCTGGGTGCTGAACAATTCCGGCGAATTAAAACATGCCGCTTCGCTTTACAATGAAAAAAGCGGAATTTTAATGCACGTTGAAACCACCGAGCCGGGCATTCAGTTTTATTCAGGTAATTTTCTGGATGGATCACTAACGGGACACAACGGAAAGAAATACAGTAAGCATTCTGGCTTATGTCTCGAAACACAGCATTTTCCTGATTCTCCAAATCGTCCCGAATTTCCTTCAACAATATTAAATCCAAAACAGATATTCAGGTCCGAAACGATTTACAAATTCGAAATGCAGTCAACGCCATAATTAGTGCCTGTCTATAGAGTCAGGAGTCTGAACTATAGAGGCTTCTGATTAGGCGCACGACGGCTGAAAAAGCGCCCTCCCACTTTAGGACGGGATGAGCATTTTTCAGACTAGTGCAACGACATCAGGAGACTCTTAGACAGACTCTAATTAATTTCCCTGGTTCCTTTACAAAACCTTTCCGAACCTTTTGGTGACAACAGATCCGGAACACCTTTCAAAACAATTTCCCAATTTATTTGTACTCTTGCTAAAGAAATTTAAACGTGTCAAAAACAATCCTTCACGGAGCAAATTCAAGAGGTCATGCTGACCATGGCTGGCTCAATAGCTACCATACTTTCAGCTTTGCTGACTATCACAACGACGAACGCGTTCACTTCGGCGTGCTTCGTGTTTTAAATGACGATACTGTTGCTGCTGGCCGAGGATTTGGAACACATTCGCACAACAATATGGAGATCATCAGCATACCGCTCGAAGGTGATCTTGAACACTCGGATAACATGGGAAATAAAACCGTTATCCGCAAAGGCGATATACAGGTGATGAGCGCAGGAACCGGCGTCTCACACAGCGAATACAATAAACACACGGACAAAGAAGTAAAATTTCTACAGATCTGGGTATTCCCTAAGACCAAAAATGTTGTTCCTCGCTATGATCAGATCCGTCCCGAATTTGTTCAAAACGAATTAAAGCAGATTATTTCACCCGACCCCAGCGATGAAGGAACATGGATCCATCAGGACGCATGGTTTTCGATGGGAGTTTTTGATGAGGAATCAGAAACAGAATATAAAATCAAAAAAGATGGAAACGGTGCTTATCTGTTTGTGCTCAATGGCTCATTCGAAGTGGAAAATCAAATTATCCAAACACGCGACGGAATGGGAATACAGGATGCCAAAACAATTAAAATCGTGGCAAAAGATCCGGAATCAAGAATTTTGATCATGGATATTCCGATGAAACTTTAAAACGTATTTACGATGGAAGAAATCCAATTGAAACTCAACGAACATTCAAGAGGAACATTTTTTATCGAAGATGGAGGCAAAAGGATTGCAGAAATGGACATCGGCATCGATGCACCTAATATTACCGTTTTCCATACCGGAGTAGAACCTGAATTCGAAGGTCGTGGTATTGCAAAAAAGCTGCTTGAAAATCTTGTCCAATACGCCAGAGAACATAATCTGAAAGTAATTGCATTGTGCAAATATGTCTTCGTTCAGTTTTCCAGACATCCAGATGAATACCAGGATGTATGGAACAAAAACTGGAAAGAAGAATAAACT
>Ga0105049_10009567_pt1 | contig 11160 bp, 8 predicted proteins | sample MAT06_FD_78087 | JGI IMG/M metagenome (GOLD analysis project Ga0105049, IMG submission 78087) | Freshwater microbial communities from Lake Fryxell liftoff mats and glacier meltwater in Antarctica - MAT-06 | ecosystem: Environmental > Aquatic > Freshwater > Ice > Liftoff microbial mat | place... | reverse complement strand
TTTTTTGCAAATCTAAGGCTCCTACGATATTCGGCAATTTATTTTGGACGCACAACTCATGACTTCTCTTGACCAGATTTATCGCTTTTTCCACAATCCACCACCTTTTTATCTCAATAAAGAATTGGCCGTTTGCTATGTTCTTTCCGTTCTCCTCCGGGGTGATTCCTATGGCACGGAGTTAATTGGTCTGCTAGAACATCAACATCCGGGGTATCGCCTGTCTGACACCGTGCTGTATAGTGCCCTCAAGTTTTTGGAAGATGCCGATGCTGTTACTGGGTACTGGAAGAAGGTAGATGGCCGAGGTAGGCCCCGCAGAATGTATCAAATTACCCCTCAATGGAGAAGCCAAGCCGAGGATCTCTCTCACCTGTGGCTTGAATATGCGACTTCTGAAGAAAGGGTTCCGGTTGGTACTGGCGTTTAGCAACGCTGTTCGGTGTGCAATGCCACTGAGACTAATCAGAATCTATTAAGTAGGATTTTTCTAGAATGGGCATTTTACCGATCCGGTAAGATGCCTGTTCTTTTGTCAGCCTCAGATTTCTGCGGTCTGAGATTTCTGCGGTCTGAAACTACCACTATCTGAGATCTTGAACGGCTAGGGGTTCGTATGAAAAACGCTAGTCGGGTGGTTTCGGCTGCACTCAACCCTAAGCTCATTGGAGGTTCAGTGCAGTCGAAATTGTGTAGGTCTTGCAGTGCCCCTCTAGGGTGTGGGCTGCGGTTTTTATCCTCCTGATCTAACCCTGATGCCATGCCGGAGGTTGTCATTGGCTCAGGCTATTGTGCAAAGTCTCACTCATTCCTGTGCTATGAAACGTTAGGATAAGTGCGATAGATAGGTTTGGGCGAGATCAGAATTTTTATGGTGATTTCTAGGCTTACCGAGGCAATGAGCGTTGTGATGGTACAGGACTATCTCTTGGAGGAGAGGCTATGAGTCTCCCAGTCTTGCCATCGACGGTCTTTCTCACATTTTTATTGGCGGTGGGGCTGTTTTTCTTTATTCGGGCATCCACCAAAGACCGCATCGAGGTGGTGCGTCTGCGAGCCGAGGGAGAGCAACGCTCGGTTTTAGAATCACTTCAGAATTATTTTTCGCAGCGGTCTTATCGTATAGCCTCGGTCAATGCCGCAGATAACCAGGTAATTTACGAAGGCACCGTTCGACCGAGTTGGTTCTTGGCTATCTTTTTGAGTCTGTTAGCCGCTGTTGGGTTTCTCTGTTTGGCGCTGGTGCTAGCGTTTTTGTTTCCGTCAGTATCTTCTGGTTTGCCTTTCTTGTCGTTACTAGCCCCTGCGGCGGGTTGGTTTTATTGGAAGGGGGCTGGGCGGCAGGAGCAGGTTTTGCTGCAGGTTGAGTCATTATCCACGGAGGAATCGATCCCCATCAACGTTTTGACTGTGACGGCTCACCGCGATGAGTTGGCGGAGTTACAGAGAGCTTTGGACTTAAAGCCTATGGTGAATAATTTGTGAATACATTATTTTAATGTCACGATTACGTTAGAGGTTAGGTTTGCTGAGTTCTGCTTTTGCCCATTGGCTTTAGAGGGGCGATCGCCCAGCCTCTTCTAAGCGCTGCTTCACCTCCGAAGCCGTTTGTTATAGGGCTAACGGCTTGGGTCACAAGTACAGATTAGGATGAAGCGGCTACGGGGATGGCGATGCCTGTGAATAGGAGAGTTCTGTTCGGCTTGCACCGAGATGGGTCGTATGGGTTAGTCGTATGGGTTAGTCGTATGGGTTAACTGACGGCAAGAGAAAAGAGTTAGCCCCCAGTGGTGGGTATGCTGAGACGAGTTAGGCAGGTTTGATCACGGCTTTGTTCTAGGTGTTAGAAAGGACATTTGTGGACATAAGACCTTGGGCTGAACGATTCTGGCATCTGTTGCAGGGTGCAACCGAGATTCTCTTTCGTCAGGAAGATGAACGCTACCGAGTGTGGCGACAGCATTTTTTGTGGCAGCGGTTGGCGTTAACGCTGAAGATGGCGATCGCTGCATACTTCACATTTATTGTGCTGCGGCTGAGTCTGCAAGGGTTTCGGCCTGACCCCGAAGAACAAACCTGGCTAACGATGGCCTGTATTATTTTGTTGTTGTTGTCAGGTTTTTTGGGGTATCACTTGGCTCCGGCTGGCCGTCGTTATCCGGTTGTGGCGTTTTTTGGAGCGTCTTGGTCAATTACGCTCGTGGAGCAAGTTTGGGCCACCTTACGAGGGGTTGCGTTTCCGGGGGTGTTTGCCTGGACGCTTGTATTTTTGGCGCAAGCGACGCTGATGCCCGTCCGTTGGCCCTTGCACTTGCTGGCACAGTTGGGGGTTTTTGCCTACTACTGGGGCGTCAACAACTGGATGGGATTGCAGCAGGAGACGACCTCAGATTGGGATGCCTCGTTGTGGCTATACCTGTTTTGGTTCTGTGGCATTTGCAATTTGGCTGTGTTTTTGTATGAGCGGTTGCAGCGGGCAGAGTTTCTGGCGATGCGGGAGTTAGAAGCGGAGCGTGAAAAATCTGAACGGTTGCTGCTCAATATTTTGCCGGCGGCGGTGGCCAAGCAGCTCAAACAAGACCACCGCAACCAGCACACGATTGCTGAGCAATTTCCGGAAGTCTCGGTCTTGTTTGCCGACATTGTGGGGTTTACGGAGCTGTCTCAGGGGATTCCTCCGACGGAGATTGTCTTGCTCCTCAACCATATTTTTTCGGAGTTTGATCGGTTGGCGGATGTCCATGGTTTAGAAAAGATCAAGACTATTGGGGATTCTTATATGGTGGTCGGGGGGTTACCCCAAGAGCGGCCTGACCATTTAGAGGCGATCGCCAATATGGCGTTAGATATGCAAGAATCGATCGCCCAATTTAGCATGACGAGCGATCGCCCCCTGCAAATCCGAATTGGCATCAACTCTGGCCCCGTGGTGGCCGGGGTGATTGGCTTTAAAAAGTTTATCTATGACCTCTGGGGAGATACGGTGAACACCGCCAGTCGGATGGAATCCCATGGCGTCGCGGGGGAGATTCAGGTGACTGAGACGGTATACCAGCGGCTCAAAAAACGCTATGAATTGGTGGAGCGTGGAGAGGTAGAGGTGAAAGGAAAAGGAACCATGCGGGTTTATTTGCTCAGCCGCAAGCTGCCGGGGCGGCCTTCTCTGATCTTTCGTCTTTCTAAGTCTTGAGGGTTGGCGCTTGAGGATGAGTCGAATAGAGCGTCGTCTAGGCCAGTGGATTGCTCTTTTGATTGCGGCGGAGATCTGAGGAGATCTATGGAGGGGCGATCGCGCTACCCCTAACTCCATTACAATATGTGAAGAATCTGAGTAGGGTAATAGATCGCCGATGCGTGTAGCAGTTGTGGGCGCAGGGCTGGCCGGGTTGGCCGCCGCCGTAGAATTGGCCGATGCAGGGCACGAGGTCGAGCTGTTTGAAGCGCGCTCGTTTATTGGGGGGAAGGTCGGCAGTTGGGTTGATGCCGATGGCAATCATATTGAGATGGGGCTGCATGTCTTTTTCAATAATTATTACAACCTGTTTGCTTTGATGCAGCGGGTTGGAGCCTTTGAAAACCTCTTGCCCAAAGAGCATGTCCATACCTTCGTCAATCGCGGGGGCGACATTGGCCAACTCGATTTTCGCTTCTTGCTAGGGGCACCCTTCCATGGCCTCAAAGCCTTTTTTACGACTGGGCAACTGACCCTACAAGACAAGATCCAAAATGCGATCGCCCTCGGCACTAGCCCCATCGTCCCTGGGTTACTAAACTACGATTTTTCCCTGAAGTTGATTCGTAACCTAGATGACATCAGCTTCGCCGACTGGTTTCGGCAACATGGTGGCTCGCAACACAGCCTGAAGCGGATGTGGGATCCCATTGCCCTGGCACTGGGCTTCATCGACACCGAAAATATCTCGGCGCGGTGTCTGCTCACCATCTTTTTGATGTTTGCCACTAAAACCGAAGCCTCGCGCCTCAATATGTTGACTGGGTCGCCCGACGAATATCTCAGCCAGCCGATTCTGCGCTACATCCAAGAGCGGGGGGCGAAGGTGCATACCCGCCGCCAAACCCGCCGCATTTTGTTTGCCGAGCAAGATGGAGAAACGCAGGTGACGGGGTTGGCGATCGCCAATGGCGACAGCGAAGACTTGATCACCGCTGATGTCTACCTAGCGGCCTGTGATGTCCCTGGGATTCAACGCCTGCTTCCTGCCGAGTGGCGCAAATGGCCACAATTTGACAACATCTACAAGCTGGAAGCGGTGCCTGTGGTCACTGTGCAACTGCGCTTCGATGGCTGGGTAACGGAAATGAAGGACGCTGAGCAGCGCCGCCAACTCGATCATGCGGCGGGGCTAAACAACCTGCTCTACAGTGCGGATGCCGACTTCTCCTGCTTCTCTGACCTCGCCCTCTCTAGCCCTAACGATTACTATCGGGAAGGCCAAGGATCTCTGATGCAAGTCGTGTTGACCCCCGGCGATCCCTTCATCAAAATGAGCAATGAAGATATTGCCCAGCACGCCCTAAAGCAAATTTACGACCTGTTCCCATCTGCCCGCGATCTCAACATGACATGGTCTAACGTTGTGAAGCTGGCCCAGTCGCTCTATCGCGAACAGCCAGGGATGGAACCCTATCGCCCGGCTCAGAAGACGCCGATTGCCAACTTCTTCTTGGCCGGTAGCTATACCGCCCAAGATTACATCGATAGTATGGAAGGGGCGACCATTTCTGGGAAGCAGGCTGCGGCTGCTATCCTAGAACCCACAGGCTATCAGGTGCAGGGTGCTGGCCTTTTCCGTTACTAACCTGTGGCTCTCCCCCGCGTTCCCGTTCTTTATTCTCCCCACACCCATGAGCGATTGGCTCGAACATACCGTACAGATTGAAGTCGAAACCCCGGTGCAATTTGTGTGGGATTTGTGGTCTGATCTTGAGCAAATGCCCCGCTGGATGAAGTGGATCGATTCTGTCAAAATTTTGGAAGAAGACCCAGAGTTGTCTCGTTGGAAGCTTGCCTCGGGTGGGCTTGAGTTTAGCTGGCTGTCGCGCATTAATAAGCTCATCCAGAATCAAATCATCCAATGGGAATCAGTGGATGGCTTGCCCAATCGAGGGGCGATTCGGTTTTACGACCGAGGGGGCGATCGCAGTATTGTCAAACTGACGGTGGCCTATGCGATCCCTGGGTTGCTAGGCAAGCTCATGGATAACCTGTTTTTAGGGCGTGTGGTCGAATCTACTATTCAAGCGGATTTAGAACGCTTCCGGCTCTATGCCCTAGAGGCGGCTCAACAGGCTCAATCAGCGGAACGTTAGAACCTCTGAACGCATTGCGCTGATGCCTTGGCTAAATTCTAGGGATCCGTTGGGGAAATTTTTTGAAAGTTAGAGCCGTGAGTCTTTGGCTTGTTGGCGATCGCGCTCTTTGCGGGCGATCGCCCGATCTACCTTGGCCAGCCACACCATCAATGCAACAACCCCAGTTTGCAGTGCAAAATTGGGCAGGGCATTGGCCACATCGCGCCCTGCAATCAATTGCGCCAAAAATACAACGGCTCCAATCAACCCCGATGCTCCAAACACCCCATAAATAAGCAAGCGTAGCCCACGATAGGGGGCACGGGCTTCTTCGCGCAAGCGGGCGTATTTTTCAGGGGGAAGGCTGGCTTCCGGTGGTTGCTTCGGGGTTGGGGCGTTAGGCTGCGTCATGATGCTGGGTGAAGGGGCAAAGGGGATCGGCTGGATCAGGCAGCACTTCACCCATCACGTCAGGTAATCCGTGAAACTTGGGGTGCCGGTGCGCACTGGTCGTAAGTGGGATGGGTGCCCAAGGAAGGGATGCGGGTTGCAGGGATGGGCGATCGCCCACCGCTTGATTCTGTGTTTACCTTACCAGATGCCGCGTTTCCCACTAGGATGCACCGTCGCCCAGTTGGTACGGGCTTGAGCCATTTGCTTGTCAGTAATTTTGGCTCCCGTGAGGTCAGCCCCGCAGAGGTTAGCCCCCCGAAGATTAGCATTGCTCAGGTAGGCGTAGCTCAAATCAGCACCGCGCAGATCGGCTCCTTGCAGATCAGCATGGCTGAGATAAGCCCGCGCCAAATTAGCATTGCGCAGGCTGGCTTGGCTCAACCCCGCTCGGCCAAAATCGGCATTAAACAGATTTGCGCCTTGTAAATTGACCTTGTGCAGGCGGGCTTGATGGAAATTTGCCCCAGACAGCGTTGCCTTTTGCAAACCTAGGTTGCTGAGGTCATGGAACGTAAAATCCCGTCGCCCTTTGGTGTAGCTGCTTGTCACCTCGTCGGCGGTCAACTTACCTTTGCTGTTACCGGCACTATTCTCACCGCCGCTGCCATTATTGGGGGGTGGGGCAGGGCGCGATCGCTCAACCGTCGTCATGGTTGTTGTGGGGCGCAGTCCCCGTCGCCGCATCGACGAGCCACCCGTCATCCCACCCGAGTCCATCCCCGTGCCTTTCGCCTGCCGCGCCCGAATCGCCGCCGCCATCCGCGCAGATGGGGTCGAAGGGAAGAGACTCCCACTCAAGTCTCCAGATGGCGTAGAGTTATCATCCCGCGTAGGGCGCACGGGTTTGACCATACTTTGCGCCAAGCTATCTAAATAAGGCTCTAGATCCAGCGCCCGCAGCACTTCCGCCGCATTCTGGTAGCGATGGCGTACCGACACATCTAGCATCTTTTGGAGCACAGAGGCAAAGTGTTCGCTGGTATGGACGTTTTGTTCCCAGAGCATTTCCCCGTTATTGGGGTCATAGTCCATATCTTTTGGCGATTTGCCAGTGAGCAGATAGACACAAGTGATACCCAAGGCATAAATATCACTGGCATAAACCGGGCGCATCGCCATTTGCTCAGGCGGTGCATACCCAGGGGTGCCGATCGCGTAGGCCGTGAGTGCTGTTTGTTCAGAGGCATTCGCACGGGTGGGGCTAACCTTGTCTTTAACAGCCCCAAAGTCGATCAGCACTAGCTTTTTGTCTTGGGTGCGGCGAATCAGGTTGGCTGGCTTAATATCTCGGTGAATGACTTGGCTGGAGTGGATATATTGCAACATGGGCAATACTTCACTCAAAAACTGCTTCACCCCGGCTTCTGTAAAGGGGCCGTTTTTCTTGACTTCCTGTTGCAAGGTAAAGCCACTAATGAACTCTTGAACTAAGAAGAATTCTTGGTTGACTTCAAAATAATCGAGCAGACGCGGAACCTGGGGATGGTTGCCGATTTTACCGAGGGTTTTCGCTTCCCTGCGAAACAAATCGCGCGCCATCTGTAAGACATGGGGCGACGATACCGCCGGACGCAATTGCTTAATGACGCAGTAGGGGCTACCCGGCAGGGATTCATCTTTGGATAGGAAGGTTGCGCCAAACCCCCCTTTTCCTAGCTCTTGCAAGACTCGGTAGCGATCGCGAAGTAACAGCTTAGAGCCACAAGCCTGACATAGCTCTGTGTCGAGCAGGTTTTCGGGATTTGGGCAGGCTGGGTTTAGACAGTAGCTCATTCGGCTTCACTCTGTTATTCGATCGCCGGACACACAGACTCTGGTAAAGAGTTCTATCTCTTTATTATCCTTCTTGTCGCAACAGACGACGCTGCTGTTCTTTCGGGATAAGCGTTGAAGAGTTGTTAAAGTTGGTCAGATTTTTATTGAACTTGTGATGAATATCCTTAGATTTACGGTGAAGGCGAGTATCAAAAGAACTTTACGGTCAGCTTAAAGCGTCTCACTGGGGCAAGGTATTGTCGCCTATCCTCGCTTGGCCTGAAGCGTTGGATTGATCCAACCCTCGCCATTTCAGAATTGTGACCTTATCGGTCAGGATTGGTCAATGAAAAACCATGGGTTGCCCACTGGCCTTTAAACCACCTACCAGCTCAGCATAGGCTTAGATCTGACAGGGCGCTCTCCGCTACAGAGCCATGCTGCCCGAGTAACGGTAGATTTCGGTTAGAACTGAAGCAGGGTTGTTGCCAAACCATTCCTAGTGTTCCCCAATCAGGAGGAATGCTTGCGAGTGCTAGAAGAATTTTCGAGGAAGCCTTAAAGCTACCATTTTGAATGCTTCAGTCAATCTCCGTAAAATTCCTGAAATTTTCCAAAACCACTGGGGTTAACCTAAACGGATACAAATCACCCTAATGAATTCTCTAGCAGAAAAATCACTTTTCTGCTAGGGGAGTCTCCCCCTTATTGAGGTTTCAGGCGATGGGGAGGGCACTCCTCTAAACGATATCGTCGCTGCCAATCGTGGGTTCTACCGCTATAAAGCTTCGGCAGACTAAGATCTTTGGCAGACTAAGATCTTCGGCAGACTAAGATTCTGAGGCGTCAAAACGATACAATTTAACGGTTGAGAGTCTGCGCTTTGATCTTGGCATACCTTTTAGTGAGAAGACGGCGTGAGATGGATGAATGCTGCGATCGCCCCCTCTCGATCTGCTGAGAACAGAGAATGGAGAGATCTAAGGGTTGCAGCTAGATACTCCGTTGACCTCTGAGTTTTGGTTTCCGAGTTTTGATCTCTAAGTTTTTTCTGAATCCCTGGAACTGGCCGTTATGCGTATTTCCCTAAACTGGTTGAAAGAACTGGTTGATATTTCAATGTCTCCTGAGACTTTGGCTGAAACCCTGACAATGGCTGGGTTTGAAGTTGAAGACATTGAAGACCGTCGAACCTGGGCTGAGGGGGTTGTGGTGGGCCGTGTGATCCAGCGAGATCCCCATCCCAACGCTGATCGGCTGAGCGTGTGCCAGGTCGATATTGGCGCATCAGAGCCGTCTACGATTGTCTGTGGCGCGGCCAATGTGCGCGCTGATATCTATGTGCCAGTGGCCACGGTGGGGTCTTACTTGCCGATTGTGGATCTCAAGATTCGCCCCCGCAAATTGCGGGATGTGCCTTCTGCGGGCATGATCTGCTCGCTGGCTGAGTTGGGGTTGGCCAAGGATTCAGACGGGATTCATATTTTTCCTCAAGAGACATTGACTGTTGGCCAGGATGTGCGCCCTCTGCTTGGGCTAGATGATGTGATTTTGGATCTCACCTCCACGGCTAACCGTGCAGATGCGCTGAGTTTGGTGGGGGTTGCCCGCGAGATCGCGGCGATCACCGGAGCGACGCTGAAGTTACCGACGATCCCAGACATTACCGTTCCTTACCAGGCCGATCACCTCGCACTCCAGATTACGGAAACCAAAGCCTGTCCAGTTTATATCGGCACTGCCATCAGCGGAGTGACGATTGCGCCGTCCCCTGAGTGGTTGCAGCGACGGCTGCAAGCCTCAGGAACACGCCCCATTAATAATGTGGTAGATGTCACGAACTATGTGTTGCTGGAATGGGGGCAGCCGCTCCATGCCTTTGATGCGGATCGGTTGCGGGCACTGGGGGGCGGGGGCGATCGCCTCACGTTGGGGGTGCGGTTTGCGACCCCGAATGAAGCCCTAACAACCTTAGATAGTCAAAAACGAACCCTCCAAGAGCAGGCGTTGGTCATTACTGCCAACGATCAAGCGGTGGCGTTAGCGGGGGTGATGGGTGGTGAAGATAGCGAAGTCCACGAAGGTAGTGTCAATCTAGTTTTAGAAGCGGCGGTGTTTGATTCGGTTGCTATCCGGCGATCGGCACGCTCTCAAGGGCTACGCACCGAGGCTTCGGCTCGGTATGAGCGGGGGGTTAACCCGGCAGAACTCGCCCTTGCCTGTCGGCGGGCGCTGACATTGCTCACCGAATTGGCGGGGGGTATCGTGGAGAATCAGGCGATCGCCCTCCTTCCCGACGCTGAACGTAACACCCGCACCCTCGAACTCCGCCTCGAACGGGTGAACGCCATCCTCGGCCCAGTCGAAGTGGGCGACCCCGACGAAGGAGATTCGGTCATTGGCGAATTGCAAGCAGACGATGTGGAGCGCACCCTCACGGCGCTGGGCTGCAAGGTCACCCCAACCACCGCTGAACGCACCCATTGGCAAGTCATCGTGCCGCCCTACCGTTCGCGCGACTTAGAACGCGAAATCGACCTGATTGAAGAAGTCGCGCGGCTTTACGGCTACAACAATTTTATTGACACCTTGCCGAAGGAAACCGAAGCGGGCTATTTGCCCCTCGACCAAGAACTCGGGCGCGCTATCCATGAAGCGCTCCGGGCAGTCGGGCTAACGGAGGTGGTGCATTATTCCGTGGGCAAAACCGTCAGCGCCTCCCAGGTGGTGTTGAGCAACCCTCTGTTTACCGAATTCTCGGCCTTACGGACGGATTTGCTGCCTGCCTTGATTGATGCCTTCCAGTTCAACCTCGAACAAGGCAATGGCCCCCTCAATGCCTATGAAATCGGGCGTATTTTCTGGAAACAGGAAGAGGGGTTGATGGAAGCAGACCGGGTCGCTGGCATTTTAGGGGGTGATCCCCAACAGGGCCGCTGGGTGCGGAGTGGCCGCGAGCAGCCCATGACCTGGTTTGAGGCCAAGGGAATGTTAGAAAGTGCGTTTAGACGCCTAGGGCTAGCGGTGGAATATCAACCCGCTCGGAGTAATTTGCTGTTGCACCCAGGCCGGACAGCCTCCCTCTGGCTTCAGGGTGAGCCGCTCGGTAGCTTTGGGCAATTGCATCCTCAACTCCGTCAAGAGCGCGGCTTGCCTGATGAGGTGTATCTGTTTGAGTTAGATCTTGATCTGTTGATGGTGAATATGGATCAAGAAGACAACCTCACCTCGGTTTTCCAGCCCTATTCAAGCTTTCCGGCTACTGATCGAGACATTGCTTTTTTTGCACCCCTAAAGTTTTCGGTTGCCGAAATGGAGCGGGTGCTACAACAGGCGGCAGGCTCTTTGCTAGAGTCTGTGGAGCTGTTTGATGACTATCGGGGAGAATCAGTGCCAGAAGGCAAGCGCAGCCTCGCGTTCCGTTTGATCTACCGCGCTCCCGATCGCACCCTCACCGATGAGGATGTAGAACCCGTTCATCAAAAGGTGCGTGAGGCGCTAGAAGACCGATTCCAAGCCCGTTTACGCAGCTAGGGGGTGACAGCGCGGTCACGCATTAGCCCCTGAGAATCCTTCGCTAGGGGCTAATGCCTCTCGCTTCTCCCTGGCTTCAAGACTCTTCTCCCTGGCTTCAAGACT
>Ga0105049_10009566_pt1 | contig 11160 bp, 9 predicted proteins | sample MAT06_FD_78087 | JGI IMG/M metagenome (GOLD analysis project Ga0105049, IMG submission 78087) | Freshwater microbial communities from Lake Fryxell liftoff mats and glacier meltwater in Antarctica - MAT-06 | ecosystem: Environmental > Aquatic > Freshwater > Ice > Liftoff microbial mat | place... | reverse complement strand
TGCCTACTTTGCGCCGCATGTGAGTGGCAAGCTGACAAGCTGACAAGCTGACAAGCGCGCAGAAGCACAGGCGTGCGGCTGCTGCGAATCGACCTCTACAACGCCACGGTTGAGATCCACGGCACCGCCGTGATCACCAGCAGGCCCACCATCAGCGCCCCCAGATACGGCCAGATGGCGCCCAGCACCTCGTCGGGCGACACATCGCCGATGCGGCAGGCGATGTAGTAGCCCACACCGATGGGCGGCATCATCAGGCCGATGTTCATCGCCGTCACCGCCACCATCGCGTAGTGGATCTCATGGATGCCCAGTTGCTTGGCAATCGGAAACATGATGGGCGCCAGCAGCAAAATGGCCGGCAAGCCTTCCAGGATGCAGCCCAGCACCAGAAAGACGACGATGGTCACCAGCAGGTAGGCCACCACGCCGCCGGGCATGTGGGTGAGAAAGGTGGACATCTGCTGGATGACGCCGCTTTGCGCAATCGCCCAGGCCATGCCCGAAGCGGTGCCCAGGATCAGCAGGATGGCGCCGCTCAAGGCCGCCGTATCCACCAGCATCTTGTAGACCTGGCGCGCGCTCAGACCACCGTAAAGCAACTTGCCGATCACCATCGCATACAGCACCGCGATGGTCGAGACTTCGGTGGCGGTGGCCACGCCGCCGCCCACCGCACCGCGGATCAGAAAAGGCAGCACCAGCGCCGGGCCGGCCAGCAGCAACAAGCGCCCCACCTGCGCCAGTGAAGCGCGCCGCACACCCGACATCTGCTCGTGCCTGGCCTTCCAGCGCGCCAGCACCAGCAGCGCCAACAGCAGCACCAGCGCCATCACAAAGCCGCTGTGAAACGGGCCGGCGATCGACACCCCCGCCACCGAGCCCAGCACGATCAGCACGATGCTGGGCGGCACCGTGTCGGCCATCGCAGCACCGGTGGCCAGCAGCGCCACCATCTCTTTGGGTTTGTGGCCGCGGCGCTTCATCTCCGGAAACAGCGCCGGCGCCACCGTGGCCATGTCCGAGACCTTGCTGCCAGAGATGCCCGAGACGATGAACAGCGAGCCCAGCAGCACATAAGACATGCCGGCCTTGATGTGGCCCAGCAAAGATGCCAGCCAGTTGACGATGGCCCTGCCCATGCCGGTGGAGTCGAGCAAACAACCCAACAGCACAAAGATCGGCACCGAGACCAGGATCAGGCTCGACATGCCTTCGTCCATGCGGCTGATGACCACCGTCAATGGCGTGGTGGTGGTGAATCCCAGGTAACACAGCGTGGCAAGCGCAAAACAAAAACCGATGGGCACACCGGACAGCAAACACACCACCAGCACGCCGCCCAAGAAAAGCACCAGATTGAGCCGGCCCAGGCCACGGAACATGTCCTGGCCCCACCACAAAGCCAGCGCGATGGCGCCCACCACCAGCGCGGCACCCAGCAGTTGTTGCCATTTCACGGTGCGCAGCGCAAAGACACTCAGTTGCAGCAGCATCGCAGCCAGGCCAAACCCGATCGCCGATACCCGCCAGGCATTGCGCAGGTTCAACTCCGGCGTGCGGATCACCCATTCGTCCACCGCGTACTGCCAGGCCAGAGGCGTCATCACCAAGAGCGTGACAGCAATCGCGCACAGGGCAAAGGCCTGCATGCGGCCGCGCCAGGGTTCAGCCAGGCGCTCGACAAACAAGGTCAGGCGCAGGTGCTCGTTGCGGTGCATCGCAATCACCGCACCCAGCATCGCCAGCCACAGGAACGAGATCGACACCACTTCGTCGATCCAGATCATCGGCACCGAGAACACGTAGCGCGCGGTCACGCCGATGAACAGCAGGCTGATGATCAGCGTCAACAGCGCTGCGGAAGTCCACTCCAGCGGCCGCATCAAGCGGGCCGTTGCGCGTGTCAAGTCGCTGTGCTCAGGTTCGATCGGAGAATGGATGACTGCGCTGTCCATGGGCTTACGCGCGCGGGCCTGCTGATTCCGCGCGAAACTGCTTCAGGCTCATTTCAGGCCAGCTTGCCCGAGTACTTTTCCAAAGCGGCCATCGCCTCTTCGCCGAACTTGCCGCGCCACTCTTTGTAGAAGCCGGCTTTGGACAAGGCGTCGCGGAAGCTCGCCACATCGGGACGGTTGAAGACCATGCCCTTGGTCTGCAGCGAGGTCTCCAACCCGAGGTTGAGTTGCTTGATGTCCTCGCGCTGCTTCATCACCGCATCGGTGACGTGCTTGTTGATCAGCGTCTTGACTTCGGCCGGCGTGCCCGCCCAGCGCCTGCCGTTGGCCAGGATCCATTGCCCGTCCCACATGTGACCGGTCATCGAGACGAACTTCTGTACTTCAAACAGCTTGGCGATCTCGATGATGGCCAAGGGGTTCTCCTGCCCTTCGACGACCTTGGTTTGCAGCGCCGAATAAACCTCGCTGAAATTGATGCCGGTGGGCGCAGCACCCAAGGCCTTGAACATGCTGGTCCACAGCGGGCTCACCGGCACGCGAATCTTGAAGCCCTGCAGGTCGGCCGCCGTGTTGATCGGCTTGGTGGAGGTGGTGATGTTGCGAAAGCCGTTGTCCAGGATGGGGTCGAAGACATGCAGGTTCACGCTCGTGATGGCGCGGCGCACAAATGCCCCCAGGTCGCCGTCCATCGCCTTCCACACCGTGTCGTAGTCCTTGAACGCAAAAGCCAGCCCGTTGATGCCGGCCAGCGGCACCAGGGTCTGCAGGATCAGGCCCGACAGCGGAAAGATATCGATCGCGCCTGAGCGCACCTGGCTCAGCATGTCGGTGTCGCCACCCAACTGGTTGTTGGGGAAGATCTGGATCTCGACCTTGCCGCCGCTGTCTCTTTTGATCGCTTCTGCAGCTTCACGGATACGCACGTTGGACGGGTGCGTGGCAGGGATGTTGTTGGCCCACTTGAAAGTCAGGTCGGCGGGCTGCGCGAACAGCGGTGTACCCAGCGTGGCCAGCGTGCCGGCGGCGGCTGTGCTTTGCAGGAAGCGGCGGCGGGTTGTTGGGGTGGTTGTGGGGGTGGTTGTTGGGGTAGTGTTCATCTGAATGTCTCCTGTCGTTGAGAAAATGAAAGTTGGCACGTGATCTGGCATTGGGCGCGGATCGCTGGCGACGAGTCAGCGCAGCTTGGCTTGCAGCAATTGCAGCGCCGCTTGCGCCACTTTGGCTGCAGACAGCCGCGATTCGTTCTCCAGCACCTGCGCATAGCCTACCGGGATTCTGGGTGCGCCCAGGCGTGCCACGCGGCAACCCGTGGCCTGGGCAGCAGCAGCAGCCACTTCGGCGCCAAAGCCTGCCACCTGCACGGCTTCGTGCACCACCAACAAACGGCCGCTGCGTGCGGCGCTGTCAAACACCGCCTGCTGGTCCCAGGGCCACAGCGTGCGCAAGTCCAGCACGTCGGCCTGCACGCCTTTCAGTTCGGGCAGGTCCAGGGCCTGCAGCACCGGCTCGATGCCGCGTGACCAGGTCACCACCGACAAGTCGCTGCCGCTGCGCAAACGATTGGCGCGTCCCAGCGGTACGGCCAGCGTGGTGTCGACTTCAGCGGTCTGGCCCCAGAGCTCTTTGTGCTCCATGTAGATCACCGGGTCGCCGCAGTCCATCGCTGCCTTCAGCAGCGAGTAGTTGTCCTGCGGCGTGCCCGGGGTCACCACCACCAGGCCAGGCAGATGCGCGAACCAGGCTTCCAGCGACTGCGAATGCTGCGCCGCCGATGCCGACCAGATGCCGATCGGCAACCGTGCCACCAGCGGCACACGGCCCTGGCCGCCGAACATGAAGCGGTTCTTGGCGGCCTGGTTGACGATCTCGTCCATCGCGCACAGCGCAAAGTCGATCACCCGCATCTCGACCACCGGTCGCAAGCCTGCCAGTGCCATGCCGACAGCGGCGCCCATGATGTTGGCTTCCGAGATCGGCGTGTCGATGATGCGCTGCGGGCCGAAGCGTTCTTGCAAGCCACGGTACTGGCCGAACACGCCGCCGCGGCCCAGGTCTTCGCCCAGGGCCACCACGCGCTCGTCGGCCAGCATGGCCTCTTGCAGTGCCAGCGCTGCAGCTTGTGAATAGTTCAGAGTCTGGGTGCTCATCGCCACACCCCGGCACCGGTGTCCATGATGTCGTCGTAGGCCGCAGAAGCTTCGGGCCAAGGGGCTGCCTCGGCCTGCGTCAACGCGTGCTCGATCTCGGTTTGCGCTTCTTGGTCGATGGCATCCACTTCGGCAGCATTGGCGCCCAGACTCAGCAGACGCTGCCGAGCCAGCAGCAGCGGGTCATTCTTCAGCGCCGCCTGCACCTCGGCCGGGTCTCGGTAGGTGCCTGGGTCGACCGAGACATGGCCCTTGAAGCGGTAGGTCACGGCGTGGATCAGGCGCGGGCCACCGCCAGCGCGAATCTCCTGCACGGCCAGTGCGGCCGCGGCATCGACCGCTTCGACATCGTTGCCATCCACTTTGACGCCTGGCAGTGCCAGCGCTTTTGCCCGCGCCGAAACACCCGCACCCGCCGTCATCGGGCCGGTGGGTGTGGTGGCCGAGATGCGGTTGTCCTCACACACAAACAGCACCGGCAACTGGTACACCTGGGCCCAGTTGAGCCCCTCCAGAAACGGCCCGCGGTTGGCCGCGCCGTCGCCAAAAAAGCACGCCACGATGTGCTGCGGCTGGCCCGGGCGGTGTTGAATCTTGAGCGCATGCGCAGCACCCGTAGCCACCGGGATGCCGGCCGCCACCACGCCGTTGGCGCCCAGCATGCCGACCGAGAAATCGGCGATGTGCATCGAGCCGCCCTTGCCCTTGTTGTAGCCCGTGGCGCGGCCAAACAGCTCGCACATCATGCGCCCCGGGTCTGCCCCTTTGGCCAAGGTGTGGCCGTGCCCACGGTGGGTGCTGGTCAGCAGATCTTTGCGCTGTAGGTTTGAACACACGCCTGCAGCCACCGCCTCCTGGCCAGTGGACAAGTGCAAGGGCCCGCGCACCAACGCCGGTTTGGCAGCAGCGGCCAAGCCCCATGCAGCGACGCCGCCCTGACTGGCGACTTCCGCCGCGTCTTCAAAAGCGCGGATGCGGCGCATCAGGCGGTACAACTCTATCAGCCTGTGGCGGCCAGCGGGGTGGGAGCTCATCAAAGAAAGAAGGCGGCGCGGCAACGAAACACGCGCACAGACAACAGAGAGAGCCGATTCTAGGCACCGCCTTGCCTGTTCCGACTAGGGTGCAGCCCGAATGGCGCCGTGACGACACCCGGGCGCGGCTCGCGCACAAGACCGGGCTGGATTGACCCGCTGACCTGGGCCGGTACGGCTGGCTCTACACGGTGAGCAACTGCATAGCGCCCGCCAGGCTCTTGATACCTTTGTCGCCGGTGACAAAGGTGTGCGCGCCTGTCAGCACAGCCGTTGCGATATGGATCGCATCGGGCATGCGCCGAGAAGGCGTTTCCGCGCGCATCCTTGCTGCCAGCACAAGCACCTGCCGGCTGATGGGCTCTGTGCTCAGATGCTCGTCGAACAGCTGTTCATACAAGCTCACCAGGCTGTCGTTGCTGCTTCGAATGGGATGGACCACGACCTCGGCCAGACTCAGCTCGCTGGTGATGAATCGAGCCCCCGCAGCTTGCAGTGGCTGCAATAAGAGTTCAACCGGGCGCCGCTGGCCGGGCGCACCCTCTACCAGATAGATCAGGATGTTGGCATCAAGGTAGACGCGCTGCGGGCTGCTCATTTTCCCCTCTCACTTGCCCCACGAAGCGCGCTCATCCTCCAAGCCCTGGTCAATGTCCTTGCGGGGCCGCGTCAAGCCTCGGCTGCGATGCAAAAACGCCAGCATCGTTTCCTGGCGCTTGCCGGCCTCCAGGACTTGTTGGGGCCGCAACAGGAACCCGCCTTCATCGGTTACCGAGACTTCCAGGTAGTCGCCTTCCCGTACCTCGCTTTGGCGCCGGGCGCTGACAGGCAGCGTGATTTGAAACTTGTCCTTGACACGAACGAGGTTGGCCATGGCCGCAGCTCCTGAAAGATAAAAACTAAGAAAGTTGGAAATGACGAGTATCTCACTCGCAGGATGCAGGTCGCTCGGCCAGTGGAGGCGACATCGGTGCCGCCCCTGAGTCTTGTTTGCTCCCAGGCCCGCACCCAAGGCCACGCACAGCTCCTTCTGCTACATTTGCGACCCATGCAATCCGCAGTTTTTTTCTTTAGCTACTTTTGGTTCTCGCACCGCTCGGCGGCTGGAGAGGTAAGCGCGTAGTCAAAGACTGCAGTTCGCACCCCCTAGCAAACCGCCGGCAAACCCGGCGGTTTTTTGTTTTCTGCACGCACCACATCACAAGAAGGAAATCGCCATGAGTCCCAAATCTGCCGCCCAAGAGGGCTGGTATGCGCTCAGCGAAAAAACCGGCCAGACCGACGATCAGCGCATCCGCGACGTGACGCCGCTGCCGCCGCCCGAGCACCTGATCCGTTTCTTCCCGATCGCCGGCACAGCGGTTGAGAGCTTGATCGCTAAAACGCGCGACGCGATCCGCAAGATCATGCAGGGTGACGACGACCGCTTGCTGGTCATCATCGGCCCTTGTTCTATCCACGACCCGAAGGCGGCGCTGGCTTATGCCGAAAAGCTCAAAGCTGTGCGGGCTCAGCATGCGGGTGAGTTGGAAGTGGTGATGCGCGTGTATTTTGAGAAACCGCGCACCACGGTGGGCTGGAAGGGCCTGATCAACGACCCCTACCTGGATCAGAGCTACCGCATCCACGAAGGTCTGCGCATCGCGCGCCAGTTGCTGGTCGACATCAATCGGCTGGGCGTGCCGGCGGGCAGCGAGTTCCTGGATGTGATCAGCCCGCAGTACATCGGCGACATGATCGCCTGGGGTGCCATCGGCGCGCGCACCACCGAAAGCCAGGTGCACCGCGAGCTGGCCTCGGGCTTGTCAGCACCCGTGGGCTTCAAGAACGGCACCGACGGCAACATCCGCATCGCCATCGACGCGATTCAGGCGGCGGCCCGGGCGCACCATTTCCTGTCAGTGCACAAGAACGGCCAGGTCGCGATCGTCGAAACCAAAGGCAACAAGGATTGCCACGTCATCCTGCGCGGCGGCAAAGCGCCCAATTACGACGCCGCCAGTGTGGCAGCAGCATGCGCCGAGATCGAGGCCGCCAAGCTCGATTGCCGCTTGATGATCGACGCCAGCCACGCCAACAGCGACAAGCAGTACCAGCGCCAGATCGAGGTGATGAAGGATGTGGGCGCGCAAATGGCGGCCGGCAGCCGTTGCATCTTCGGGGTGATGGTCGAAAGCCACCTGCAGGCAGGCGCGCAAAAGTTCAGCGCAGGCAAAGACGACCCGGCCAGGCTGGAGTACGGCAAGAGCATCACCGATGGCTGCATCGGCTGGGATGACTCGGTGGCGGTGCTGGAGCAACTGGCGGGCGCGGTCAAGGCGCGGCGCAAGAGTTTGCGCAAGGGCTGAAGCAAACGGTGCCAAGATCGTTCTCTTGATACTGATGGCTGCTACCACTCCGGGCCTGGCTTGGGGATGGCTGGCTACGTTGCTTTGGACGACCCGCCCCGAGCGCTTGCTTTTGTTGCCAAACTTGAACTCAAGTGCGCAGCACTGGGATTGACCGCGTGTTTGGATCTCAAGCCTTCAAGTAGTCCACTCCACCGGCCAACCACCGATCCACCAGCGCCTGCGCCGCTTGCGGATCTTCTTGCAGCAGCCGTGGCGCCAGCGCGCGGGCTTCTTTCAGCAGCGGCTCATCGGTGGCCAGATCGGCAAAACGCAGCAAGGCATCGCCGCTTTGGCGTGCGCCCATGAACTCGCCAGGCCCGCGGATGTGCAGGTCGCGGCGCGCGATCTCGAAGCCGTCGGTGGTCTCTGCCATCGCCTTCAGACGCGCCTTGGCGGTGGGCGACAGCGGCGCGCTGTAGAGCAGCACGCAGACGCTGGCCACCTGGCCACGGCCGACGCGGCCGCGCAGCTGGTGCAGTTGCGCCAGGCCAAAACGTTCGGCATGTTCGATCACCATCAGACTGGCGTTAGGCACGTCCACGCCCACCTCGATCACGGTGGTGGCGACCAGCAGGTGCAGCTCGCCTGCAGTGAAGCGCGCCATCGTGGCCGCTTTGTCGGCAGCCGCCATGCGGCCGTGCAGCAAGCCGACTTCGCAGCCAGACAGTGATTCGCTCAGCGCCTGGTGCGTGGCGGTGGCGTTTTGCAAGTCCAGGTGCTCGCTTTCTTCGACCAGAGGGCAGACCCAATAGGTCTGGCGACCTTGTTGCAGCTCTTGGCGGATGCGCTCGATCACTTGCGGGCGCTTGCTGTCGGCGAAGAGTCTGGTCAGGATCGGCGTGCGGCCGGGTGGCAACTCGTCCAGCGTGCTCAGCTCCAGATCGGCGTAGTAACTCATCGCCAGCGTGCGTGGGATGGGCGTGGCGCTCATCATCAGCAGATGGGGCTCCAGGCTGAGGGTGTCAATCGTGTTGCTGGGGTTGCTCGTCTCGACCCGCACTGTGGCTTGAGTCGCGGGCCCGTCCGCCTCAGCGACCTTTGTTGCCTTCGCAGCCCTGGCCACCCTGGCCGCCCTGGCCGTATCCACGCCCGGCTCGGCAGGCTCGTTGCTCAACTTGGCCCGCAGCGCCAGCCGCTGCGCCACGCCAAACCGGTGTTGCTCGTCAACGATGGCCAGCCCCAGGCGCGCAAAGTGCACGTCTTGCTGGATCACGGCATGGGTGCCGATGGCCAGCATCGCTTCGCCGCTGGCCAGCTGCTGCAGCATGTGCTTGCGGCCTTTGCCTTTGCGGCTGCCGCTGAGCCAGGCCGTGGTGATGCCCAGCGGCTGCAGCCACTGCACCAGCTTGCCAAAGTGCTGCTCAGCCAGGATCTCGGTGGGCGCCATCAGCGCGCACTGCCAGCCCGCGTCGATGCTGGTGGCGGCTGCCAAAGCCGCCACCACGGTCTTGCCCGAGCCCACATCGCCTTGCAGCAGCCGGTGCATCGGCTGCGCGCGTTCCAGGTCTTGCCGAATCTCTGCCACCACCCGGTGTTGTGCTGTCGTCAGCGCAAAGGGCAAAGCCGCCAGCAGCTTCTGCGCCAAGCCTTGCGGCTGGCTGCGCAGCGCGGGCGCACGCAGCAGCGCGCGCGCTGCATGGGCTTGCGATTGCGACAGTTGCTGGGCCAGCAACTCTTCAAATTTCAGCCGCTGCCAGGCTGGGTGGCTGTGGTCCTCCAGCGTCTGGATGGGCGTTTGCGCGGGCGGCTGGTGCAGAAAAAATACGGCATCGCGCAAGCTTGGAAACCCCGGGGGAATGCAGTCCGCAGGCAGCAACTCCGTCAAATGTGCGCGCGCCAAGCCAGAGGCCACGGCCTTGCGCAGGTAGGCTTGTGGCAGCTGCGCCGTGCTGGGGTAAACCGGCGTCAACGTGGTGGGCAGCGGGGTGTCGGGCGTGACCGCGCGCCAATCGGGGTGCACCATCTCGCGGCCAAAAAAGCCGTTTCGCACTTCGCCGCGCGCGCGCAGCCACTGTCCGCTGTGCACGGACTTGGGCTGTGAGGGGTAGAAGTTGAACAATCGCAGCACCAGCTCGCCGCTGGCGTCGGCCAGCCGCAGGATCCACTGTGGTCGGCTGCGAGTCTCCACCCGGCTCTCCAACACCTGGCCCTGCACCTGCGCCGTGTCGCCGTCGCGCAGGCTGGCTATGGGTTGCAGCCGCGTTTCGTCCACATAACGCATCGGCAGGTGCAGCGCCAGGTCGATGTCGCGCCGCAGGCCCAGCTTGTGCAGGGCCTGAGCCGGCCCCGACAGTTTTTTGGCTGGGGCCTTGGGTTTGTTGGCTGGCGCCGGAGACGGGAGCATGGAACAATTTTGGACTCGTTCGCAACTTAGGCCCCGCCATGACGGTGACCCCGCCTTTCAGGCCCCTGGCCAGTGCCGGCCTGCCGTCCGCGCAAGCAGATGCAACAGTGGGTGCAGCCGCGCCTTTGACAGTGGATGACTTCGACTTCGAGCTGCCGCAGGCGCTGATTGCCCAACATCCAGCCAAAGAACGCAGCGCTTCGCGGTTTCTCGACGGCCGCGGCGCGCTGCCGCAAGACCATGTCTTCCATCAGCTGCCCAAGTTGCTGCAGCCCGGCGACTTGCTGGTGTTCAACGACACCCGCGTCATCAAGGCGCGCTTGCGGGGCGAGAAGTGCGACACCGGTGGCGCGGTCGAGGCCTTGATCGAGCGTGTGCTGCCGCCCTTTGAAGTCTGGGCCCACCTGCGCGCCAGCAAGTCTCCGCGCCCAGGCACCCGGCTGCGTTTTGAGCAGGCTTTTGAGGCCGAAGTGCTGGGCCGGGCGGGGGCGGATGACGCGCTTTATCACCTGCGCTTCCCGGCCGACCCCTTGCTGCTGCTGGAACGTCACGGCCACGTGCCGCTGCCGCCCTACATCACCCACGACGACACGGCCGAGGACGAACGCCGCTACCAGACCGTCTTCGCCAAGCACCCCGGCGCAGTGGCGGCACCGACGGCAGCGCTGCACTTTGACGAAGGCGTGCTGGCGGCTCTGGCCGTGCGGGGCGTGGCCACCGCAGCCATCACCCTGCACGTGGGCGCTGGCACCTTTCAGCCGGTGCGGGTGGACGACATCACCCAGCACCGCATGCACAGCGAGTGGTTTGAGGTGAGTGGCGCCACGGTGGCCGCCATCCGCGCCACGCGCGCCGCGGGCGGTCGTGTCGTGGCGGTGGGCACCACCACGCTGCGCGCGCTGGAATCGGCGGCACGTTTGGCCAGTAACGCAGACGTCATTGCCCCCTACAGCGGCGACACCGACATCTTCATCACCCCGGGTTTCAACTTCCGCGTGGTCGACCGCCTCATCACCAACTTCCACCTGCCCAAGAGCACCTTGATGATGTTGGTCAGCGCCCTGGCTGGCCATGGTCATGTGATGGCGCTGTACCGGCATGCGGTGGCGCAGCGCTACCGGTTCTTCAGCTATGGCGATTCGATGCTGCTCAGCCGACCTTGACGGCCTCCGGCGCGGGTGCCTCAGGCGCCGTCAACAATCGCTCGCATGCTGACATTTGATCTTCTCAAGACCGAGGGCCAAGCCCGCCGTGGCCGCCTGACGCTGAACCACGGCGTCGTTC
>Ga0105049_10009564_pt1 | contig 11161 bp, 10 predicted proteins | sample MAT06_FD_78087 | JGI IMG/M metagenome (GOLD analysis project Ga0105049, IMG submission 78087) | Freshwater microbial communities from Lake Fryxell liftoff mats and glacier meltwater in Antarctica - MAT-06 | ecosystem: Environmental > Aquatic > Freshwater > Ice > Liftoff microbial mat | place... | reverse complement strand
GCGGCCAGATAGCGCGGCCCGGGGATTTGCCCGCTTTCGATGGCGTTGCGGATCACCACGTCCAGCCGCGGCTTGGCGCAGGCCGCGCCCAGGCAGCTGGTAAAGCCTGACTCGAGGTACTTCTTGGCCACCTTCGCGCACCACAGCACATGCTCTTCGAGCGGCATGGTCTGGATGCCGGCCAGCGTGGCGGCGTCGTTCCAGCTGATGTGCGTGTGCGCCTCGACCATGCCCGGCATCAGCGTAGCGCCGGCGCCGTCGATGACGGTGGCGCCACCCGGTGTGATGGGCGCCGTGCTGCGGCCGACCTGACGGATGCGGTTGCCGCTGACCAGCACGCTGCCGCTGTAGGGCAGCGTGCCGGTGCCGTCGAGGATGCGGACGTTGGTGAACAGGGTTTCCATGCTCGTATTCCTCAAGTGGCCCAGCGGTTGGGGGCGCCCGGCGCGGGCTGGCTCAGTGGGCTCAGCGGCCGCCCTTGACGCAGCGGCGGCGCGCGGTGGAAGACCCCGTCTTTCATCACCGACAGGATGCGGCTCTTGTCCTGCAGCACCGTGATGTCGGTCAGCGGGTCGCCGTCGATCAGCAGGATGTCGGCCAGGCAGCCCTCGCGGATGTAGCCGATGGTCTTGCCCATCTTCATCATCGGGCCGCCCCACGCTGTGGCCGAGAGCAACGCTTCCATGGTGCTCATGCCCACCATCTTGACAAAGTACTCCAGGTCCTTGGCGTTGGTGCCATGCGGCGTCCAGGCAAAACCGTAGTCGCCACCGGGCAGGATGCGGATGCCGCGCTTGCGCATCGCCTTCATGCTCTCGATGGCGGCTTCCAGCTCGCGGTGGTAGCCCATCTTCTTCGTGATCTCGGGTGTCAAGCCCCACTGGCCCGCGTGGTGGCTGGTGTTGATCAGCCAGGCCAGACCGGGTGCCACGTGGTGGGCCAGCTTGTTGGCCTCAAGCATGTCGAGCGTTTCGGTGTCAGTGAAGCTGGCGTGGTAGATGACCTCGATGCCTTGCTTGACGCACTGCTGAATCGACCAGGTGCTGCGCGCGTGCGCCGCCACGCGCTTGCCCCAGGCTTTCGCCTCTTGCACACAGACGCGGATCTCTTCTTCGGTGAACTGGCTCATCTCGCCGGGCATGCCGGTGATGGACTCGCCGCTCAAGTTGATCTTCAGCGAATCGACGCCGTACTTGGCGAACATGCGCACGCAGCGGCGCATTTCTTCGGCACCGCTGACGACCGCGCCGAAAGCAAATTCAGGTTGCGGCAGGTGCGGCAAGGTGGTGTCGCCCAGACCGCCGGGCACCGTGATCTCCTGGCTGGCAGCCAGATACCTTGGCCCGACGATGGTGCCGTCGTTGATGGCGTTGCGGATCACCACATCCAGCCGCGGTTTGGCGGCCGCAGCGCCCACGGCACTGGTCCAGCCCATGTCGAGGTAGAGCTTGGCCACTTGCGCACACCACAGGATGTGCTCTTCGGGTGGCATGCGCTGGATGGCGTCCAGGCTGGGCTGGTCGTTCCAGCTGAAATGGGTGTGCGCCTCGATCATGCCGGGCATCAGGAATGCGCCGCCGCCGTCGATGACCAGCGCGCCGGCGAGCGCCGATGAACCGGGCGGCGAGCGTTGGCCATAGCCAGTCTTGACGACGCGGCTGATGGTGTTGCCTTGCACCAGCACGTCGCCGGTGAAGGGCGTTTCGCCGCCGCCGTCGAAGATGCGCACGTTGGTGTAGAGCACGTCGGCCATGGGTTTCCTTGTCAGCGAACGTGAAGCAGAAAATCGCGCAGCAAGCGCTGGCACTCTTGCGGTCTTTCCAGCATCGGCCAGTGGCCGCAGCGGTTCAGCACCTCGACCCGTGCGCCACTCAGTTTGTCGGCCAGGGCTCGAGCCCCCGACAAGGGCGTAACGCGGTCCTCATCGCCGTTGACGACCAGCACCGGGCAGCTGATCAGCTCGGTGCGCGCGGCTTGGGCCTCGGCCAGCGCGATGCAGTTGCGCGCAAAACCTTCCGCGTGCTGCGCGGCGATGCACTCGCGCACGAAGGCCACCGTCACCGGCTGGCTCTCGAAACTGCTGGCCGACAGAGCGTATTCGGAAATGCCATCGGCAATGCCGAACATGCCCTGGCTGCGCGCTACCGCGGCACGCTGCACCATGCCTTCGCGCATCGCCGTGTAAGGCTCACTCAAAGCACCGAACAGCGCCAGGCTGCGCACCAGCCCGGGCGCCTTCACGGCCACGTGCTGGCACACGATGGTGCCCATCGAATGGCCGACGAAGTGGGCGCGTGTGATGCCCAGCGCCGCGCAGATGTGGATCAGGCTGTCGGCAAACACCGCCATCGAGAGCTGCCCGCGGTTCGGGCCGTCGTCGGCCACCGCGTAGGCGTGGCGCGAGCGTGCTGCGCCGGGCAGTTCCACGCGCACGGAGCGGTGCCGCGCCAGCGCCGGCAGCAACGGCGTCCAGGCGTTGATGCTGCCGCCCAGGCCGTGCACCATGAGCACGGCGTCGCCCTCGCCGCGGCTGTCCACCGCCATTTTGTCGATCCAGAGGATGGCCATGATCGACCGACTCTCTCAGGCCACGAAGCGGTTTTCGATGGCACCGATGCCATCGATCTCGACGCGCACCACGTCACCCGCCCGCAACCAGCGCGGCGGCGAAAAACCCATGCCCACGCCGGCAGGGGTGCCGGTGGCGATGACGTCACCCGGGTGCAGCGTGATACCGCGCGAGCAGGTCTCGATCAGCGTGGGGATGTCAAAGATCAGGTCGGTGGTGCGTGCCTCTTGCCGCAACTCGCCGTTGACCCAGCCACGCACACGGGTATCGCGGCCATCCAGCTCGTCGGCCGTGACGATGCACGGCCCCATCGGGCAGAAGGTGTCGAAGCTCTTGCCCAGATCCCATTGCGAATGGCGCATCTGCACATCACGCGCCGTCACGTCGTTGAGCACCGTGTAGCCAAAGACATGGTCCATTGCCCGTGCTCGTGTGATGTTGATGCCGCCGCGGCCGATCACCACCGCCAGCTCGCTCTCATAGTCGATTTGTGTCGATACCGCAGCCCCTGGCAGCCGAACCTCATCCACCGGCCCGACCACACATTCTGCGAACTTGCTGAAGACGATCGGCCAGCCGTCTTCTTGCGCCGGGTTGGACTGAAAGACGCTGCCCGCCAACTCGGCAGCATGCGCCCGGTAGTTGCGGCCCACGCACAACAGGCTGCGCAGCGGGCGCGGCAGCGGGGCGCAGAGTTGCACGGCATCGCGCGGCAACCGCGGGCCTGCTGCTGCAGGCAGGCTCTGGCCCTCGGCCAGCAACTGGATCAGTCCCAATGCGCCGCTTTGGGGCTTTGCTGCTGCCAATGGCGTCAGCTCTTTCCCGTCTGCACTGAGCAGACCGGTGTGAACCTTGCCACCCCAAAGCCATGTTGCCAAGCGCATCGGCGCTGTCTCCAATCTCGATCTTGTGAGGCCTTGCCCGTGTCATCCGGGGTGGCCAGGGCATGCCTGCTTTGGGTCTGTCCCTGGCTGGCATTTCCCTTGCGGGTATTTCCCCTGCGGGTATATTCCAAGGTGAGACGCTTGTCTCAAAATGGGATGGCTGCATGATACGGTCCAGGCTTGTCCCTTCACAAGGACGGTACGGGCCCCGAGCATCCGGATATACCCTCAATCAACACTGAATGAACCGTCCCTCGACTCTGCTGGCACAGGATTCGACCCCGGCTCGGCCGTCAATCCCGAGGCGCCGTGCCAAGGCCCGGCAGCAGCCCACCCCTCCACCCGACATACCGCAGCGCAGCGCACGCGCAGCCACTTTCAGGCTGCTGCTCGACACCGCCATGGCGATGATCCAGCAAGGGGGCCTGGCACCTTCGGTGGCGCAGGTAGCGGCGCAAGCCAGAGTTTCGCGCGCGACGGCCTACCGTTACTTTTCGACCCGCAGCTCGTTGATTTCTGCGGTCATCGGCGCCTCGCTGGGGCCCGTGCGGACCTTCGCCTCCGATACGGCCAGCGGCCGTGAGCGGGTGCGTGAGTTGTTCATGCAGACCTTCCCGCGTTTCAAGGAGTTCGAGCCCCAACTACGTGCTGCAGCGCAACTGGCTTTGGAGCAGAGTGCGCTGGAAAGGGCCGGTGTGCTGCAAGAAGAGCCTTACCGCCGCGGCCACCGCATCAACATCCTGGCGCATGCACTGGAGCCGCTGGCTGCCACCATGGCCGAGCCGGTGCGCGACAAGTTGCAGCGCGCACTGTCGGTGATCTATGGCATCGAGCCTTATGTGATCCTGAAGGACATCTGGGGTTTGCCCGACAAGGATGTCGAACGCATCGCCTTGTGGATGGCCGAGGCCCTGGTGGATGCGGCATTGCGTGAAGGGCAAGGCACAACCGAAGCGCCAACCGACGCTGCGGCAATTGCTCGATCCGGGCCGCAGCCGCTCGGCAGCCCTGCCTGGCACGACCAGCAGTACAACAGCCGGGGTCGGATTCCAGAGCACCTGCAGATCCTGCAACTCTGGAGCGAAAGTTCGACCCGGGCCAGGGCTGCGCTGCGTTGTGTGCTGGACCAGCCCTACGGTGAAGCTGCAAGCGAGAAGCTGGACATCTTCTTGCCGCAGCGCCGTGGTGTCTCTGCACCGCCCGCGCCCGTGCTGGTCTATCTGCATGGCGGCTACTGGCGTGCGCTGGACAAGCGCGACCAGTCCTTTGTCGCCACGCCCTTTGTGCAGGCCGGCGCGTTGGTGGTGTTGCCCAACTACGCTTTGGCGCCCGCCGTCAGCATCCAGCACATCGTCATGCAGATGGTGCAGGCGCTGGCCTGGGTGCGGCGCAACATCGCGGCCCATGGGGGCGACCCGGATCGGGTGGTGGTGGCAGGTCACTCCGCAGGCGGGCATCTGGCCAGCCTCTTGCTGCTGTGCGACTGGTCTGCTGTTGCGCCGGACCTGCCCGCACATTGGCTGCAAGCGGCGCTGTCGATTTCAGGGCTCTACGACCTGGAGCCGCTGCGCCACGCACCGTTTCTGGCCCCTGATCTGGCGCTTGACAGATTGCAGGCACTTGCGTTGAGCCCTGCGCGCATGCGGGCGCCTCAGCAGGGGCGGCTGGTGGCGGTGGTGGGCGCCCAAGAGAGCGAAGAGTTCCACCGCCAGCATGCCTTGATCGCGCAGACCTGGGGCCCACGCGCCGTACCCGTGTGGGAAACCGTGCCGGGCCGCCACCACATGGATGTGCTGCATGCGCTGGCCGAGCCCGGCTCGCGGGTGCATGCGCATGCTTTGGCCTTGCTGGGTTTGGGTGCCCCTGTGCTGGACTCCGGCTGACACCCCTTCCCGGTCGGCCGCAGGCGGGCTGCTGCCTGGCGCAAAGCCCCCAGGACCCTCGAGGCCCCAAAGACCCCGCGCGGACTGCGCTTGTAAACGACTGTTCGCCGCCGCCCTAGACTGCCGCCAGTGGACAAGTTGCTGTGGGTCTCGCTGCCGCTGTTGATGGCGGCCGCAACCGTTGTGCTGCTGTGGTGGCGCGGGCGGTTGCCATCGCGGCAGGTGCTCAACATGGCGTTCAGCCTGATGCTGCTGGCCTATGTGCTCGTCACAGCGGGCCTGGGCATCTTCTGGGTCGCCAATCAGCACTTGCCGGTGTTTGATTGGCACTACTTGTTTGGTTATGCGTTGCTGGTGCTGTTGGCCGTGCATCTGGCTTTCAATTTGCGCCAGGTGTGGTGGCATCTGCGGCGCAGTCCGCCGCTTGCAGCCGGGCCGGCAAACCGGGGCCGGCGACCGCTGTTGGGTGCATTTGGCGTTGTTGGTGCAATGCTGGTGGGAGGGATCGGCTATTTTGTCGGCTTGCGCCATGGCCGTACCGAGTTGCGCATCGACGCCGCCAGGCCTGCAACCGAAGACTTGGCCTTGGCTGTGGTCGAGCAGTTTCACGACTTTTCGGCGCACACCCGGCGTGGCTTGCTGCGGCGGGCGCCGGGCGCAGATTGGGGCGACGCGCCGCCCCCTTTCAAGGCTTCCGGGGGTGGCCAGATCCTGGCACTGCCCGTGGCGCGCAAGCGCGCCACGGCAGCCTTGCGCACGCTGATGCCGGCGGCTTTGGCGGACATGCTTTGGCACAGCGCCGGTGTCAGTGCAAGAAGCGGGGGCATCCACTTCCGCACTTCGCCTTCTTCAGGGGCCCTGTTCGCCACTGAACTCTATGTTGTCGCAAGGTCCATTGAAGGCGTGGCCGCAGGCTTGTGGCGCTACGACGTACCTGCGCACGCGTTGGAACAGATCGCTTCAGGGCCGGTGGATGGCCAGGCGCTGGGCCTGGGCGCGCTGCCCGGCGACACCCGCGGCCTGGTCATCGCCAGTGCCGTGTTGCGCCGCAGTGGCTACAAATACCGTGACCGCAGCTACCGCTATATCCTGTGCGATCTGGGCCACGCGCTGGAGAACCTGCGTGTGGTTGCGCAGGCCAGTGGCCAGACGGCCACGCTGATACAGGCCTTTGACGAAGCGCGCATGGCCGCGGCTCTGAGCCTCGAGCAAGGCACCGAGGCGGTGCTGGCAGTGCTGTTGCTGCAGGGCGACGCCGCCACGGCTTTGCCCGCGCTGGTGGCTGGTGCCTGGCGGCCTGCTGCGCTGGCGGGTGGGGCTGGTGGGGCGGGTGGGGCGGGTGGGGCGGGTGAGGCCGGGGCCACGCTGGGCATCACGGACGCCATTCATCGCGCGACTTCGCTGCGCGCGCAGAGCCTGCCGCCGCTGGGCTACACGGCGCCGCGCTCGGCGTCGCCGGTCTTGCCCGGTGGGCTGCTGGCCCTGCCGGCAGCCCCTGCCCCTGCCGTTGACATCCTGGCAGTGATTGCGCGCAGGCGCTCGGTCAGGCGCTACGGCTCGCAGCCAGTGGCTCTGGCCGATCTGGCCGCCGTGCTGGCGGCGATGACGGGGCCAGGCGCGCTGCTCTCAGATGCCTTGCGCATCGATCTTGTCGCCATGCGCGTGCAGGGCCTGGATGAAGCCGCCTGGCGCTACCACCCGCAGCAGCATGCGCTGGAGCTGCGTGCGCGCCACGGCGACGGCCTGCGCAGCCGCGCGCGCGCCGCCGGGCTGAATCAGGACGTGATCGGCAATGCTGCAGTGGTGCTGGTGCTCGCGATCGACCGCGCTGCTTTTGCAGCCGATCCGGCTGGCGCAGCCCGCGGCTACCGCCATGCCTTCATCGAAGCCGGGCTGATGGGCGAGCGTGTCTACCTCGAAGCCATTCCGCGCGGGCTGGGGGTTTGCGCCGTGGGTGCCTTCTACGACGACGAGGCTGCAGTGCTGGTGGGCAGCGACCCTGCGCGCGAATGGATCGTGCACTTCGCAGCGCTGGGGCCGCTGGCCTGAGAGACTGAGAGTCTTTCGATCATGCCCGCTCGAAAGGCTCTCAGCCTCTGAATCCTGGCACTCAGCCGATGCTCTCGACCTGCCGGCTCTGCTGGTAGGCACTGCCAAAGCGGTTGGCCAGGAAGGCCGGCAACTCGACCTGCTCTTGGCGGATGAAGCCCTTCTGCGGCAACTTGCCTTCGCGGAACAGGTCCACCGCCGCGCACACGCCGGCTGCCGTGGTGATCTGGATCGCCGACAGCGGCGCGCTCTCGCTGCGGTCGGCAAAGATCTTGCGTGCAAAGACTTCCTGCACCAGCTGACCACGGCGCATGCCGCTGATGGTGACGAAGACCAGCACCACGTCCTGCATCGTGCTGGGGATGCTCTTGCGCATGATCTCTTTCAGCGTCTCCGGTTCCTTCTTGAGCTGCAGATCTTCCAGCAGCATCTTCATCAGGTCGCGGTGCCCCGGGTAACGCACGCTCTTGTAGTCCAGCGCCTGCACTCGCCCGGCCAACGTTTCACACAACGTGCCCAGGCCGCCGCTGGTGTTGAAGGCCTCGTACTCGGTGCCGTCCAGGCTGAAGTGCTCCAGACCTTCGAGCGCCAGCACTTCGATGTTGCGGCCATCGCGGATCGCTTCGCAAGGGTGGCAGTACTCGTTGATCAGGCCGTCCACGCTCCAGGTCAGGTTGTATTTGAGCGCGTTGGTCGGGAAGGCGGGCAGCGCGCCAACGCGCATCTTCACCTCGTGCAGGGTGTCGAAGCTCTTGCTGAGGTGGTGGGCCACGATGCCGATGAAGCCAGGCGCCAGACCACATTGCGGCATGAAGGCCGTGCTGGCGTTTTCTGCCATGGCTTGGATGGCGCGGGTGGCAGCCACGTCTTCGGTCAGGTCGAAGTAATGGCAGCCGGCCTTCAATGCTGCTTCTGCCGCTGTGGTGGCCAGGTGGTAGGGCAGGGCGTTGATGACCGCGTCCTGGCCCTGCAGCACTTCCTGCAGCGACTCGACGCGGTCGGTCTCGATTCTTCGGGTCTGAATGGGCTGATGGTCGGCTGCTGCGTTCAGCCGGGCCAATGCCTGGGCGTCCCTGTCCACCACGGTGACGGTGTAATGGCCGCTGTCGGACAGCAAACGGGCGATGGTCTGGCCGATGTGACCGGCGCCGAGCAGGGTGATGCGCATGGGGCTCTCTCAGAGGTTGGGGATAACCCCCAGTCTAGGGAGAGCCTGCGAGCAAAAAAAGCCCGAAACTGTCGAAATCTTCAGTGTCTTCGTCGTTATGACCGAAATTTTGGCCTGAACGGCAAATGTTGAAATGACTGGCTGGCTTGTGGTTTGCCGCCACAAGCCCGCTGGCGGCTGCTGGCCAGCTCAGCTCAGGCTAAGCTCAACTTGGCCTTGTAGGCCTTGGCATCAGCGCGTTTGGCCTTGGTGGCTTTGGCCCGGTAGATTTCTTCGGCCTCGCGGCGCATGTCGATGGCGCGGCGCAAGGCCTCGTCAAAGCGTTCGGGCGTGTAGGTGTTTTCAGTCCCGATGTAGACGTTGCGGCGCTTCGGTTTGCCGCCAAATTGCGGTATCAATACTGCCAGGCTGCAGTCGCGTGTCTTGCCTCCACGGCGCAGCCGCACGACGGGGCCCGAGATGCCGGGCGGCAGCCCGCTGGCTTTGTTGGCACTGGGCGCAGACTGCAGTACCGTGGGCGCGGGAGTGGTGGCAATGCGTTTGAGCAGTTCTTTGGTGGCGAGCGCCAAAGATGCGGCAGCGCCGCTGCCATCGGTGCTGTGGTCGGAGTACAGACGCGTGCCTGCATAACGCAGCTGCCAGCCATGGGTGGCCCGGTGGTCGATGCGTTGGATGCCTTGGGGCACTTCAAAGGTGTCCCCGCTGAAAATAACTACGTGGCGGACTTTCACGGTTCAAACCCTTGCGAGAAGGTACGGCAGGCTCCCTGGATTCGTCGTTGTCTCTGAAAGCTACGCACTGTGCCGTACGTTTCAACGTTCTGCCATCGAACAACAAATGGATGTTGGAATGTTAGGCCAAGGTCGTTGCGCGCCACAATCAGATTTGCCCGAAATGTTGTATGACCCCACACATCGATGGCCCTGGACGAACTTGACAGACAACTGCTGAGCCTGTTGCAGGCCAACGCCAGGCAAAGCACGGCCGACTTGGCGCGCGCTCTGGGCGTGGCGCGCACGACGGTGGTGGCGCGCATCAGCAGGCTGGAAAGGCAGTCGGTGGTGGTGGGCTACACCGTCAAATTGGGGCAGGACGAAGATGATCGCCATGTGCAGGCCTACGTGGGCATCAGCATCGAGCCCAAGGCAGCCGGCATTGTCACGCAGCGCCTGGCGGCCCTGCCTGAGCTGAAACAGCTGTGCAGTGTCAGCGGCGAGTTTGACTACCTGGCACTGCTGCAAGCCGATACGCCGGCCCGGCTGGACAAACTGCTCGACGAGATCGGAGCCATCGACGGTGTGCGCAAGACCACGACTTCGGTGGTGTTGGCCAAGCGCATCGATCGCACCTGAATCGGCGCGCTGGTTTGGCGCGCTGCTTTGACGCGCTGGTGCCGGCGCCTGGGCCTCTCAGCGCGCCAAGGCTTGGCGCATTGCGCTGATGACGCTGCCGTAGTCGGCTTGTCCGAAGATCGCGCTGCCCGCCACAAAAGTGTCGGCACCTGCATCGGCCACGCGCCGGATGTTGTCGACCTTGATGCCGCCATCGACTTCGAGCCGGATGTCGCGGCCACTGCGATCGATGATTTGCCGTGCGCACTCGATCTTGCGCAATGCCGAGTCGATGAAGCTCTGGCCACCAAAGCCCGGGTTGACGCTCATGATCAGCACATGGTCGACCTTGTCGATGACCCATTCCAGCACTTCCAGCGGTGCTGCCGGGTTGAAGACCAGGCCACTCTTGCAACCCGCCTCTCTGATCAGTTGCAGGCTGCGGTCCACATGCAGCGAGGCCTCAGGGTGGAAACTGATCATGTCGGCGCCGGCCTCGGCAAAAGCCAGGGCCAGGGCGTCCACAGGCTGCACCATCAGATGCACGTCAATGGGCAGTTTGCACCTGGGGCGCAGCGCCTTGCAGACCATGGGCCCGAAAGTCAGGTTGGGCACGTAATGGTTGTCCATCACGTCAAAGTGAATCCAGTCTGCGCCTGCAGCAGTGACTTTGTCCAGCTCTGCACCCAGGCAGGTGAAGTCGGCAGACAACAGGCTGGGGGCGATGCGAAAAATCCTCATCATGAAATTCTAGGGGTTGTGCTGCTGAGGGTGCTGTGCGGGTGCTCTGCGGGTGAACCACAGCTGTCGTGGTCGCGCAGCCCTGCTCAAGGCCTATAACATCGCGGTCATGGCCAAACCTGAATTCACCTGCGAAGTACGTGTGCAGTATCTGCCCGAACAATCGCGGCCGCCCGAGGGCCCGTTCGCCTTTGCCTACACGGTGAAAGTCAGCAACACCGGTGACACGGTGGCGCAGTTGGTGGCTCGCCATTGGCGCATCACCAATGCACATGGGCGGCATGAGGATGTGCGCGGGCTGGCGGTGGTGGGCCATCAGCCGGTGCTCAAGCCCGGGGAGCATTTCGAGTACACCAGCGGCACGCGCATCGACACACCGCATGGCCACATGGCCGGTACCTTTTTTTGCATGACCGCAGATGCCCGGTCTTTCGAGGCTGCGGTGCCTGAGTTCGCGTTGGTCTACCCGGGCGCATTGCACTGAAGCGTTCAAGTCCGCTTGTCTGGGCGATGTGGCCCATCGGTCTCTTCACGGG
>Ga0105049_10009559_pt1 | contig 11165 bp, 9 predicted proteins | sample MAT06_FD_78087 | JGI IMG/M metagenome (GOLD analysis project Ga0105049, IMG submission 78087) | Freshwater microbial communities from Lake Fryxell liftoff mats and glacier meltwater in Antarctica - MAT-06 | ecosystem: Environmental > Aquatic > Freshwater > Ice > Liftoff microbial mat | place... | reverse complement strand
GTATCGTGGGCATCTTGCCCGCGTGTGGGGGCGACGGGGCTCGGGCGAGACGCCCAAGCTACGTTGGAAAGCGACGGGGCTCGGGCGAGACGCCCAAGCTACGTTGGAATACGACAGGACTTTCGAGAGTCACTCTAAAGGGGACATTCCAGCGGCGAGCGCTTCTGGGGTGGCGGGGATGCTGGTCAGGTGGAAGTGGTTCCCGACCACCGCCGGCAGCGGTGCTTGCGGGGGGGTATGACGTTCCAAGAAAGGCCTTGACCAAACCGGGGTGTGTATATTCACTTCGCGGCACTGATGCCCCCTTGTGGTATCCGCATCTTACCTCCCACAGGGGATGCAAAAGTCCGAAGGAAGCTGAGTCCAGCCGGAACAGTCCGGGAAACCCTTCACCCCCTGCCAAATCCACTTGAGGAGTTTATCAACATGAGTTCATTCGGAAAGCTGCTTCACCTCGCGCTGGCCCTGGGGCTTGTCCTCGGCCTGACGAGCGCCTCTCAGGCCAACGTCTGGATCGACGAGGATTTTGAGAACGTGACTTCCTTTACCCAGGGGAATGGTTCCGCCGCCAGTGGCACCGTTGATCCCTTTGACGGGGATGTCTTGGCTACGCTTACCGGCACCTTGCTGACCCGGACGGGTACCCGCGTCACCAACAAGGCGTTTGAGGGGACGGGGAGCTATCGCCTGAACGCGAGCCAGTCCGTGGTGGTGGCGGATGGCTATGACGGCCAGCCGCACGGCGACTGGATATACTTCCAGTATGCCATCAACGTGGACCCGATCCCGGCCACCGCGGGGAATATCGCCACGTGGACGTACACCAACACCATCAACAGCGTCGTGCATACGTTCAACGTGTCGATTGATGCCGATGGCGCCGGGAATGCGGTGGTCAGCACAACGGCCCTGGCTGGGGCCTCCCCCCTGCCCCCGAATGGTGGCATCAGCACGATCGCCACGCTGACCAACGCCAGCCAGTGGAAGTTGCTGACGATTCAGCTTGGCGTATCGGGGACCCCCCAAGCCGACCCGCGCGACCGGACACAGCCGCCGCCGCGCGCCGCTGGCGCGTATTTCTACGCCACCGACCTCGTCCCCACCAGCGCACCTCCGTCTGTGACCATCCCCTTCACGGGCGGGGCCAGCAAGGACGGCAATGGCTGGAGCTTGACCGTCAATGGCGCCACCAGCGCCAGCCTCTATATCGACAACCTGTACTGGGAAGGCGCCCGCGAGGATCCAAATTCGCCCGCAGCCGGCCAGTCCAACCAGTACCTGCAACCCTTCAACGCTGTCACCTCCGTCAATGACTGGATGATGTACTAGACCGTGCCCAGCGAGTGAAACTCGTGCCGCCATGCCCCGGTCACCAGATCGCGGGCATGGCGGCAACTTCCACACAGACCCGAAAGGATGTCCCCGCCCATGAAGTATCCATTCAGGAGCAGGGTTGGCTTTACCCTGATCGAATTGCTGATCGTCGTGGCGATTATCGCCATCCTGGCGGCGATCGCCGTGCCGAATTTCCTGGAGGCGCAGACGCGCTCCAAGGTTTCCCGCGCCCGCGCGGACATGCGCACGGTGGTCACCGCGCTGGAGTCCTACTTTGTTGACAACAACCGCTATCCACTGGATCGCAACTTCTGGCAGTCCAAGGTTGGCGTTAACGACGGTGACGTTGCGCTGACCCGCATGACGACGCCGATTGCCTATCTGACCTCGGTGCCGGCGAACGTGTTTCCCAACAAGACCGACAACCTGAACAGGGTATCCCAGTATCGCTACTTCGGGCAGCAGTGGCGCGACCTGATCCTCGCGTCCCGGGTGGGCGACCCGCTCTATCCCGCCGCCACGCCGTTTCTATGGACGCTCTCCAGCTCGGGTCCCAATCAGAAGTCCAATCTGGGCGAGTACCTGATCTTCGGAGAGGCCACCTTTGCGGCCAAGTTCCCCACGTTCCTGCCGGCCTTCCAAGCCGGGCCCACGGCGATCTATGACCCGACCAACGGCACCATCAGCGAAGGCGACGTGGTTGTGGCAGGCCCGGGCAACCGCACCTTCTAGCCGGGAAGCCGCAACCCACGAAATCCCGCGCACGCCAGCCCCGCCGCGGGACAAAGTGCGTGGAATGTGTGCATACACAGTGCCCCCGGGGGGCATCCCCCACAGAAGCAGGAAAGCGCACGTGCATATCGTTCAAGTCTTGCCTCCGGGGGGGCGACCAGTCAGCCCGCCCCCGACATCGCGCATCGTGCTGGGCGCCGATGTCGGGGGTACTCACATTTCCTGCGCCGCCATCGATGCCGCCACCGGGGAACCCATGCCGGGGTGTCGACGCGACGCGCCGGTGGACAGCGGCGCCAGCGCGGCGGCGATTCTGGACCGGTGGTGCGGAGCACTCGCCGCGGCGCGCGATGCCTGCGGTGGCGCGCGACTGGGTGGGGTCGGCTTTGCCATGCCGGGACCCTTTGACTATCCCGGCGGCATCAGCCTGATTCGCGGGCTGGGCAAGTACGAGTCCCTCTATGGCAGGAACATCCGGGCAGAGGTGCGCGAGCGCCTGGCGCTCGCCGCTGATGTACCCATCCAATTTGCCAATGACGCGGAGTGCTTTCTCCTGGGCGAGTGCTGGCGAGGAGCGCTCGCCGGAATGCCCGACGCCATGGGCATCACCCTGGGCACGGGCTTTGGGTCCGCCTTCCTGCGCGGCGGAGAGGTGGCAACCACCGGCGACGGCGTGCCGCCCGATGGATGGCTGTACAACGCGCCATTTCGCGGCGCCACGGCGGAGGATCACTTTTCTGGTCGGGGGCTGCTGGCCCTGCACAACTCCAATGGTGGGAATCGCGCGGAGTCACCCCGGGAGATCGCGGCGCGCGCCGCCGGCGGCGACGTCCGCGCGCTGGAGGGGTTCAGGCAGTATGGCGAGTTGCTGGCGGAGTTCCTCGACCCGTGGTCGCGGGCGTTTCGTCCCCTCGGCATCGTGATTGGTGGCAGTGTCGCGCGATCATAGCGATTCTTTGGACCATCCCTGACGCGCGCCATGGCCGCGGGCGGTCTCGATTTTCCCTTACGTCCCTCCGCTCTGTTTGAGGAGGCTGCCCTTCTCGGCGCTGCCCGCATGGTTTCGCGCCCGCCACAGCTATCGCAAAAGGACTCCTGATGGCGCCCCCACGGCGAAAAACGACGCAACACCTGATCCCCGCGCGCCGACCCGCGGCGCCGCCGACGGGTCGTTATGACATCTATCCGGCGCAACCGATCGCGAGCGGCCGCATCGAGGAAGGCTATGCCTCACTGCTGGCGCGAATGGCCCCACATCGCGTGGTGCTGGTGGATGGATTCGTTGGCGTGGACTGGGACGAGGTTGCCGATTCGCTCCGCCGCGAGGCACAGGCGCAGGGCATTGGGCTGCAGATCATTCGCACCGCCGATTTTCTCCTCCCCGAAGCGGATCTCGATGCCATGGTTGAGCCCTTCCTCGGGGGAGGCGATCCCGTGTTTGGCCGCCGCTGCCCCCTGCCGCTGGAGGCGTTCTTCCGCCCCGGAGGACTTCGCCGCGCCGTGGACGCCGCGACCGGGCCCGTCGTGGTTGTGGGCACCGGCGCGGGGCTGCTGGATGTTTCGGCCTTCCTTGTCTATATAGATATACCCAAGAACGAGATCCAGTTCCGCAGCCGCGCGGGCACTGTCTGCTCGCTGGGAAAGCGCGCTCCACACCCCGCGGCACAGTACAAGCGATTCTACTTCGTCGATTGGCCTGTGCTCAACAGGGAGAAGGCACGCCTGCTGCCGCGGATCGACGCCTTTGTGGACGGCCAGCGCCATGGCGACCCGCGGATCATCGATGGCGCCCTCCTCCGCGGGGAGATCGCGCGCATGGCGCGCGGCCCCTTCCGCGCGCGCCCCTGGTTCGAGCCCGGCCCCTGGGGTGGGCAATGGATTCGCGAAAGGGTGGATGGTCTCTCCGGCGATGTACCGAATTACGCCTGGTCCTTCGAGCTGATCTCGCCCGAGAACGGCATGCTGCTGGAGCACGAGGGCGTGATGCTGGAGTTCCCATTCGACCTGCTGATGTTCCAGGAGCACCTCGCCATCCTGGGCGATTGCGCGGAGGCTTTCGGCTATGAGTTTCCCATACGCTTCGACTTCCTCGACACCTTCGCCGGCGGCAACCTGTCGGTTCAGTGCCACCCGCGCCCCGAGTATATACGGCGGGAGTTTGGCGAGACCTTCACCCAGGATGAAACCTACTATATCCTGGATTGCAAGCCGGGCGCGGAGGTCTATCTGGGATTCCGGGAGGATATCAAACCGGCGGAGTTTCGCGTGGCGTTGGAGGGCAGCATCGCCACCGGCGCGCCGGTGAACATCGATGACTTCGTGCTCCGCCACGCCGCGCGGAAGCACGACCTCTTCCTTATTCCCAACGGCACGGTGCATTGCTCCGGTATCGACAGCCTGGTGCTGGAGATCAGCGCGACGCCGTATATCTTCACGTTCAAGATGTACGATTGGATGCGTCTGGACCTGAACGGGCAGCCGCGCCCGTTGAACGTGGCGCGAGCCTTCGACAATCTCTACTTTGATCGTCGCGGCGAATCTGCAAGGCGCGAGTTGATCTCCCGTCCCGCGGTCATCAAGTCCGGTGAGGGATGGCGCGTGGTGCATCTGCCCACCCATGCGCACCACTTCTATGACGTGCACCGCTACGAGTTCGGCAATGCCATCGATGTGGAGACGCTCAACTCAGCCATTGTCCTTAGCTTGGTCGAGGGCGATACGGTGCGCGTGGAGTGCGCCGGTGCCGGGTCGCGGGAGTATGCCTATGCGGAGACATTCGTCATTCCCGCCGCGGCCGATGCGTTCCGGCTTGTTTCGCCCTCGGGTCGGCCATTGATGGTGGTGGCCGCCTCCATGAAGCCGCGCGCGGCCTGCGTGGCTGGCTCGTGGCCGGGGGACGACGCGTGATGGAGAATCCCCGCACCCAGGAGACTCGCGCGGGCTGGTGGGCGGGGGCGCTGCGCCTCTCTCATCGTGCCAGTCTCGGGCTGCTGGTGCTTGTGGGTATCTGGCTGTTGCTCTTCGTGCGTTCGCCGCGACTCGACCATGGCGACCGCACTGTGCTTACCATGTGGCAGGTGCGCGGTTCAGAGGATGTGGATCCTCCGGTTCCCCAGTGGTTCAACGAGTCGCAGGATCAAGTCCACGTGAACGCCGTTGGCCTGCCGTTCATGGAAATCGAGCAGAAGTTTCTGACGGCCGCGGTGGGCAAGATTCCGCCGGATCTGTTTGAGTACTTTGGCTCTGTCGCCCAGTGGTCCACGCGCGGCGCGCTGATGCCGCTGGACGAGTTCATGGAGCGCGACGGGTTTGACCGAGACGCGATCTTTCCCGCGTTGTGGGAGGAGATGAAGTGGGATGGCCGCACGTTTGCCGTGCCCACGGGCTCCGCCAACGAGGCGTTCTATTGGAACAAGGAGCACTTTCGCGCCGCGGGGCTGGACCCGGAGCGCCCACCGCGCACGTGGCGCGAGCTGGAGGAGTTTGCGGTCAAGCTGACAACCCATGACGACCAGGGCAACATCCTGCAGGCGGGGTATATACCTGGGTACTGGAGTCCGTTTCCCACACCACTGTTCCTCAACTGGCCGGTTCAACTGGGGGCTCGTTTTCTGTCGGAGGATGGCACGCGCGTCTCGCTGGCGCAGCCCGCGGCCATCGAGGCCTTGGATTGGGAAGGTCGCCTTTTCGAACGACTTGGCCGCGAGGCGCTGATGCGGCGTCGGTCGTCCTTTGGCTTCGGACCACAGCACGGCTTCATCAGTGGTCAGCTCTCCATGATCGTGCACAAGTCCAGCTTTCCCGAAGAGATCGAGAAGGACGCGCCCAATCTGGACTATGGCGTGGCGCCGCTCCCGATTCCCGATGGGGGGCGTCAGGCCGTAATCGCCGGATCGGTGTGGATCGGGATTCCGGCGGGCGCGCGCAATCCCGAGGCGGCGTGGGAGTTCATCAAGTTCTATGCGTCTGCGCCGGTGCAAGCCCGCAACGCTCGCTTTGCGGCGGAGATGGACCTCGCGGCTTTCTTCCCCGCCAATATTCAGGCCGCCAATAGTGGGTTCCAACAATCGCTCCCCCACATGGATGTCTTTGTAGACAGTATGGCGTTCGCGCATCCCAGCACCGTGGTTCCGCTGGCACACACACAGTTCTGGCGAGCGTATCAGACGGCGTGGGATGGCGTCATGCGCGGGCAGATTCCCGCGAAAGAGGCGTTGATGCAGGCCGAGCGCGAGGTGCAGCGCGCGCTGGATCAGCAACTGGAGTACAATCGGTTCTATGCCGATCATCTGGATCGGCGCGAAACTGCACGCGCAAAGACAGGGGGGAAATAGCATGGCCGCCCACCCCTCGCGCGCGCACGGTCTGGCGACGTGGATCAATCGCCGGGAGTGGCTTGTCGGCTATCTCTTTGCTTCCCCCTGGCTGCTGGGATTCCTGATCTTCTCCCTCGTGCCGATTCTGCTCTCGTTCTACTATAGTTTCTGCAAGTACGATGTCCTGCGCCCGCCGATGTTCGTGGGGCTCGATAACTATCGCTACCTCTTCATGGAATCGCCGCGCTTCCTCACGGCCATTGCCAACACGCTCTACTACACCGCGGTGAGGCTGCCGCTGATGATGGTGGGATCGCTGGCGCTGGCGATGCTGCTGGCGCGGCCGATGCCGGGGATCGGGCTGGCGCGGACGATCTACTACATGCCGTCGATCGTATCGGGTGTGGCGCTCTCGATCATTTGGCTGTGGATGTTCAACCCCCAGTTCGGGTTGATCAACCGCTCGTTGGCGATCTTTGGGGTGCCGGGGCCTCTTTGGCTGGAGAGCCCAAACTGGTCCAAGGAGGCGATCATCCTCATGGGCATCTGGTCGCTGGGCGGAGGGCGCATGGTGGTGCTGATCGCGGGGATCAACGCGATACCCAACCAGCTCTACGAGGCTGCGCGGGTCGATGGCGCCAACCGGTGGCAGCAACTTCGACACATCACGCTCCCCCAGCTTTCGGGTCCCCTTTTCCTGCTGACCATCGTGGAGGTAATCACCTCGTTCCAGGTCTTCACAGAGGCCTACTTGATGACGCGCGGAGGCCCGCTGAACTCCTCGCTCTTCTATAATCTGGAGCTGTATTTCGTGGCCTTTCAGGACTATGACATGGGACTGGCGTCGGCGATGGCGTGGATTCTCTTCGCAGCCACGATGATTGTCACGTTCCTGCTCTTTGCCGCTTCGCGCCGACTCGTGTACTATGAATCGGGGAAGCCGTGACGATCGCGCGACGCACCGCGGAGTATGTGGCCCACCAGGCGACGATCTGGGTTGGCGCGCTGTTGCTTGTGATTCCGTTCCTATGGATGATCAGCACGTCGCTGAAGCCGTCGGCGGAGATTTTTTCTCCCACATGGCTGCCCTCCACGATTGAGTGGGGCAACTATACGCGCGCACTGACAGAGATTCCCGTGCTGCTCTATGCCCGCAACACGGTGTTCATCACCATCCTCTGCATCGTGGGCTATCTCGTGTCGGGCTCCATGGTGGCGTATGCATTTTCCCGCCTGCGCTGGCCGGGGCGCGACGCATGGTTTCTGGTGATGCTCTCCACGATGATGCTTCCGCCACAGGTTACAATCGTGCCGTCGTTTGTGATCTTTCGCCAGTTGGGCTGGATCAACACCTACTATCCGCTGATCGTTCCCGCATTCCTCAGTGGGTGGCCATTCTTCATCTTCCTGATGCGCCAGTTCTTCCTTACGATTCCCCAGGACCTGGCGGAGGCGGCCAAGATCGACGGAGCCAGCCACTTCATGGTCTATCGCACCATCATGCTGCCGCTGGCCAAGCCGGCGCTGGCCACCGTGGCGATCTTTGCCTTCTTCCTGCATTGGAATGATTTCTTTGGCCCATTGATCTACCTGACGGAGGACAGCAAGTTCACGCTGGCCCTTGGCCTGATGACCTTTGCGGCGAAGCACCAGAACGAGTGGAGCCAGCTCATGGCGGTCTCCATCGTCATGCTGCTGCCGTCGCTGGTGGTGTTCTTCCTCTGCCAGCGGTACTTCGTGGAAGGAATTGCAACCACGGGGAGCAAGGGATAGCATGGCGCGCATTCTTGTATATATGCATGTGTTGCTGGTGGCCGCCGCGGTGTCGCTGGTCGGCGCGCAACCGGTGGTTCCGATCCCTGCCAGCGAGATTACCGCATCCGCATCGTCATCATTCATACCATCACTCACCGGTCCATCGCTGACCATCGATGGATCGGGACTATCGGGCGACCTGCACGACGCGAGCTCCAACGGAGCCACCATGTGGCTTTCCGCCAGTGGCGGCGGAGGAAGTGGAACCAACAATCCTGCGGGGATCCCGGGGCCCGCTTGGTTGCGCTATCAGTTCGCAAATCCGACGGAACTATCGGAGTTGTGGGTGTGGAATCATAACCAGGCAAACTTGACCGACCGTGGATTGCGGCGTGTGACACTGCATGCGCGTGTCACCGGTGGCGCGTGGACCAGCCTTGGCGACCGCGTTCTGACACGCGCGCCGGGGACGCCGGGCTATGGCCCCGGCGACGTGATCGCCCTCGGTGGTATCGTCGCGACAGAGCTACTGATTTCGAGCGCGCCGGTGGAGGGGAACTATGGCTCGGCGTTCTTCGGCCTTTCGGAGGTGCGCTTTCTGGGGCGACCATCGGGATGCTGGCCGACGTCGTTTCCGCTGAGCCTTGTCTCGGTCACCATCGACGAGTCCCTGTCGGGGATGCTCGCGGCGCAGCTGGTTGGATGGCTGGGCTCCGACGTGGCCAAGAGCGTGCGCCTGGACGAGAATCGCCTGGTGTGGTTCTTCGGAGATACGTTCATCGGCGCGACCGTGGACGGAAAGCGGCAGGCTGACGCGCGCTTCATCAACAACAGCATCGCCATTCAGGATCTGTCACAGCCGGCGGGATTGCAGTTCACGTATCACTGGGGCGCGGCAGACACATCCTTCTTTCCCCACCAGCCGGGCACGCCGGGAACGCTCTACTGGCCCACGTCGGGATTCATGTTTGGCGGGGAGCTCTTCATTTTCTGCTATTCCGTAGCCAGTGGATTGAACGTGGAGAACGCCACGCTGATCCGCGTGGCCAATCCCCTGGAGCACCCCGCCGATTGGCAATGGCAGGCTGTCGATTACGGCGTCGGTGGGCCGAGTCTCGGGTTTCATACGGGCTTCCACATCGAGGGCGATACGATCCTGGCGCTCGGCTATCAGGATCAACCGGGTGGTCGCGCGGCGGTGCTGGCGCGCATGAGCGGCGCCGCGCTCCTTGGCGGCGCTCTCGGCGAAGCTCTGGAGTATTGGGTGGAGACACCCGATGGTCCGGGATGGAGCGACAGTCCCGCCGGATTGATCCCCCTCTTCCGTCCCGGTGTGACCGAGAGCGATGTGCAGTACCTTCCCGAGTTTGGAATGTTTGTCAGCACCTCCTACAATCCCTTCGTCGGGCGCATCAACCTGGTCTTTGCCGAGCAACTCACCGGACCGTGGTCAGGTCCGTTCTGCCTATACGACATTCCCGAGTTTGTCGGGGGTCCCTCCGACATCATCGCCTATGCGGCGCGCCCGCATGCAGAGCTTCCACGCGCAACCGGCGAGATCGTGCTTAGCTATGCGACCAACACCTTTGGCTCCATCTCACCCCTCTTTACCGAGGCGGGGCTCGGCCTTTATGTGCCACGGATTATTCGTGTCCAGCTTGAAATGCGGGGGAACGAATCATGGTTGCTTTACTGATATCCCATGTGGAGACGACCAGGCCATGAGCCCTCTGATCCGCGTTGAGTCCGCCGAGGATCTCGGTCCGCAGTTTGTCAACAATCCCGACGGAATGGTGGGGCTGGATGGCGCCTACTCGATTCCTCTGCGCTATGGCGGAGCGTTGTGGTACTTTGGCGACACACTGATTGGCCGGCGCACAGCGGGCGAGAGCCTGTGGTATCCGGGCGGCGTCCAGATCGCCGCGTATGACATGTCGGGCCATCATGGAATCGACCTCCTGCGCACAAACACCGGCGCGATGGTTCCGACACAGGACGCCTCTCGCGGCATTCGGCAATGGAGCCACATCATCGATGGCGATGGCGATATCCGCCAACTGGTGCCGCACCTTGAGAGTGAAGATCGCGACGAGTATCGCGTGTGGTGCCTGCACGGCATCCAGGTTGATGGCGTAATCCACCTATACTACATGGTGGTGCATATGCTGGACAGCGGGCCGATGCCGGTGAACTTCGAGATTGTTGGATGCGGCCTTGCGCAGGGCGCGCCATCGGGGTGGTCGTTTCTGCGCATCCCCGCGCGCGACGGGATACTCTGGTGGCCCGCAAGCCAGCCGCAGTTCGGCTCTGCCGTGATTGATGGTCGCGACGGATTCCTCTATGTCTATGGCGTTCGCCGGGACGATGCCGGTGTCCAGAGAGCCTGTGTGGCGCGCGTGAGGCCGCAGAGCCTAACGGATCATGGAGCCTATGAGTATCTCGAGCATGGGCCCGCGAAGTGGTCACCCCGTGTTGAGGATGCGATTGCCGTGATGACGGGGATGCCCAATGAAATGTCGGTCAGTTGGAATGCTCATTTGGGATGCTGGCTTGCGGTACACTCGCTGGATCTTTCCGGCGCCATCGTGGGCCGCACCGCGCCCAAGCCATGGGGACCGTGGAGCGAACCCGTGACACTGTGGCAAGTGACGCCCCCGAGTCGCGACTACCCGGTGCCCTATGGGTCCCTGATCTATGCGGGAAAGGAACATCCCGAGCTGTCACCCGATGGCCGAACGCTGTTCCTGACCTATGTGGAGTTCGAGGAGTACTTTCCACACCTTGTCATGATCCGGCTGGAATAGGAATGACCGCCTCCCCGCCCGCGACCGCCCCCACCGTTCGCCGCCCGCCCGAGGCGATCTGGTGGCTTGCCATTGCGTTGCTGCACGTGGTCGCGGTGCAGTTTTTGGCGGAGAGGCTTGCCTTTGCCTGGATGTATATACCGCTTTGCATTGCCGCATGGCTGGCCGCGCGGCGCGGACTATTCGGAATTGATCTGCCGCTCTGCCTTGCGGGGGCGGCATG
>Ga0105049_10009558_pt1 | contig 11166 bp, 8 predicted proteins | sample MAT06_FD_78087 | JGI IMG/M metagenome (GOLD analysis project Ga0105049, IMG submission 78087) | Freshwater microbial communities from Lake Fryxell liftoff mats and glacier meltwater in Antarctica - MAT-06 | ecosystem: Environmental > Aquatic > Freshwater > Ice > Liftoff microbial mat | place... | reverse complement strand
GGGATAGTCGGCAGAGCACTCACGCAAACCCGCTACTACGCTTCGGCCGTGCGAACCAAAGACGATATCGTGCGCGACTGGCTTCCCCGATACACAGGGCTCGAACTCAACGCCTTCGGTCGGCACATTCTGCTCACCAACTTCATCCATTACGTGGAGATGTTCGCGGCCCGGTTCGGCGTTCCGATCATGGGTAGAGATCGTCCGATGCAGACCGCGACCGCCGAAGGTTTGACGATCCTCAACTTCGGAATGGGCTCGGCGATGGCCGCAACGGTCATGGATCTGCTCTCCGCCGTCCAACCGGAAGCCGTGCTCTTCCTCGGCAAATGTGGTGGGCTGAAGAAAGCTCGCCTGGGCGACTTTGTGCTCCCGATTGCGGCGATCCGCGGCGAAGGCACGAGCAATGAGTACATGCCCCCCGAGGTGCCCGCGTTGCCATCGTTCCGATTGCAGCGTGCGGTCAGTGAATCGATCATCAAGCATGAGTGCGACTACTGGACGGGAACCGTCTACACCACCAATCGCCGAGTATGGGAGCACGATGAGAAGTTCAAGGAGTATCTGCGTCTCATCCGTGCAATCGGCATCGACATGGAGACCGCGACGATCTTCATGGTTGGTTTCGTCAACTCAATCCCCAAGGGCGCGCTCTTGCTGGTGAGCGATAACCCAATGACACCAGAAGGTGTCAAGACGAGCATGAGCGACAAGACTGTTACAGAACTTCATGTTCGCAAGCATCTGGATATCGGTATTGATGCGCTCGTGGAACTTCGAGACAGTGGCGAGAGCGTGAAGCACTTGCGGTTTGAGTGAGCCCTACATCCATCTCGTGACCACTACCTTGCTCTCGGTGTAGAACTTCGCCGCGTCTTCGCCGTTGGCGTGCAGATCGCCGAAGAAGCTCTGCTTCCATCCGGAGAAGGGAAAGACGGCCATCGGTGCGGGCACACCGACGTTGATGCCGATCATTCCGGCCTGCGCGTTGGTCTTGAACCTTCGCGCGCTGTACCCGCTGCTCGTAAAGATCACGGCCATGTTTCCGTATCGAGATCGATTCATCGTTGCCACCGCGGCATCGAGCGTGGTCTCACGCACGATCGAGAGCACCGGTCCGAAGATCTCTTCATCAACAATCTTCATTCCCGGTCGGCATTGATCAAAGATTGTGGGTCCGACAAAGCAGCCGGTTGCAGGCATTGCCGCGGTGCGCCCGTCAAGAACCAACGTGGCCCCATCCTGCACACCGGCACTGATGAAACCAAGTATCCGTTCCTTGCTCGCGGCGTCGATAACCGGACCCATGCCGCAGCCAGCCTCATCACCGGCGCCAACTCTGATGCGAGAAACCGCCGCTTTCAGCATCGGCGCAAGCCAGTCGCCCACATCGCCCACCGCGATCGCCACACTACCAGCAAGGCAGCGCTGGCCCGAGTTGCCGAATGCTGAACCAACAATTCCCTCGATCACCGCCTCGCGGTTGGCGTCGGGCATGATCACCATGTAGTTCTTCGCGCCGCCCATGCACTGGGCGCGCTTGCCCGCCGCCGTTGCGCGCGTGTACACGTGGTGAGCAACCTTTGATGATCCAACAAAGCTCACCGCCCGCACATCCGGATGATCAATCAGCTGGTCCACGACCTTCGGGCCTCCGGTCACCAGGTTCAGCACGCCGGCAGGCAACCCGGCTTCGTGTGCCAGTTCAACCTCGCAGAGCGCGCTCATCGGCACCTTCTCGCTCGGCTTGAGCACGAAGGTGTTGCCGCAAACCACCGCCATCGGCCACATCCAGAGCGGAACCATCACGGGAAAGTTGAACGGTGTTATGCCCAGACAAACGCCCAGCGGCACACGGTCAACCGTGCTGTCAATCCCCACACCGCTCGTGTCCTCCGTGCGGCAGAAACTCGTGCTGACCGCGATCTGAGGCAGTGTACGCCCCATCATCAGCAGCGGGGCTGCGCACGCAAACTCAACACAGTCTATTCCGCGCCGGACATCGCCCCGACCCTCGGCCATCGTTTTGCCATGCTCACGCACGATCATCGCGGCCAGATCATCGAAGTTGTTTTCAAGCACCTGCTTGTAACGAAACAAAAACTGACATCGATCACCCACCGGCGTGTTTGACCACGCAGGAAAGGCCTCGCTCGCCGCCTGCACGGCGGCCTCCGCGCTGCGCATCGACTCCAACTCCGCGTGCGCCACCGTCTCGCCGGTAGCAGGGTTCGTGACCGCGTGCACCCGTCCACCCGCCACGCCACCCACGGCAAGCTCATTGGTCCGCTTTCCGCCTATGAACTGATCAACCTTTGCAACGCTCATGTTTCCTCCGGTGTCCGATAGCCGAGCCCCTGATCATCACCGACATCGCTCGCAAGTGTACGTGAACCCGGATCGCCAGAACCGGTCCGCCGGATTAAACCGAACAAGCCTCCACAGGATCCGCTGCTGTATCAAACGAAGCTGGACCGGGCGAGACGCGATTTCGATAACTCTTCCAGGGTTTGCTTCGTCAGCAGGGCCAACCAGTCGCGATCTTTCGAGGTGCTTTCAAATGACCATGGCCCGCAATGCCGGTTCGCTTTACCGTCGCGTCTCATCTCCCGCACGCCTCGCGGCCGCTGCGGGTGTCGGGTCGGCCTTCGAGCAACTCGAAGCCCGCTCACTCTTCGCGGTCGATGCTGTGACGACCAACCATCCGCTTTGGGTCGCCATTGATGGAGCCGCCACGATCGATGGTGTGATCAATCAGTCCGAGTGGGCCAATGCGGCGACCATCGTCCGCACACAGCCGCACCTCGATCAATCGAACATCACCCTGCGAATCATGTATAGCGATACCGGCCTGTTGATTGCCGCCGATGTGCGAGATACGCGGCTTTGGGCCGACGGCTCTGGCGGTGGCACGGGCAATCGTTGGGAGTTCTGGAAGGATGACGGCCTTGCCTTGTTCTTTGATCCTCGCAACACCCGTGCCAAGGCCCTGCCCAGCAGCGGGCGCATGCTGGCGTACAACATCGGAAGCTTCAACGGTCCCACCGCCGGCACCGGGCGTGTCTCCAGATACGACTTTCTCCGCGGTGATGGCGCTGGTTCCGGGGCGCTTGTCACGCCTGATGGGTTGCTCACACCCGGACTCCAATGGGCCACACGCGTCAAGGGCACCGTGAACCGGAACAACAACAAGGATGTTGGGTGGACATCCGAAGTAATCATTCCGTGGGAGGCACTGGGGATGTCCGGTCGGCCGATCAACGGCCAGACCATCGGCATGAACTTCGATGCCTACTTCGATAACAACGGCAATGATCGAACCTCTGACTATTTCGGAACCAGCACCGACCCCGCGACGCGCACGGGCGATCGTATTGTTGATGACCACATCAACGCCGTGTACAGCAGTCTGAACTACAGCGATTCCGGCTGGCGCGGCCCGGTCAACTACGCAGTCCTTCAGTTTGTTGATCGCAGCTCAGCAGATCAGCCCAGAGCAATCACCAACCTCACGGCCTCATCCGTCTCTGGCTACGGCGCGCGTCTCGACTTCACCGCGCCAACCGCAACCCTTGCGGGTAAAGGAAACGTCTCAGCGTATCAGATCCGCTGGTCAACCACGCCGATCGTGATCGAAGAGGACTGGCAGAACGCGCAGGCGACGCAGAACAACTTCGTTCCGCACCTCAGGGGCAAGCGCGAGTCGCTCCGCATCGGCTTGCTCTCGCCAGATACGCAGCACTTCTTCGCTGTTCGCGCGGCAGACTTTGCCGGCCGGCTGGGCGATATCGCCTCGGTAACCTTCACAACACAGACTGAACTGCAGGATCCCAGTGGTGGTCAGCGCCTCATGGTCTCGCCAGTCGGAAACACACTCGTAACCGAAGCGGGCGATCCTTTCATCATGGTCGGCGGCACAGTCGGCATCTCCAGCCTCTACGTTCGTGGCCTTTACGACGGCGGCATCTGGAACTCCTCGACCGAAGAGTTCATCAACTTCTCCGAGCGCACCAACAACGAAGGCACTCCGGAAGGCTACTTCGATGCGCTCGCCAGCTATGGTGTTAACACCTTGCGTGTGCAGCTTGAACGCACTCAACTGGAAGATACGCCCGCCGCTCGTGCCGAACTTCCCAACGGCATGCCCTGGCTCGAGTGGCGCGAGCCGGGTGACACCGGGAGCACCTTCAACGACAACATGAAGGACTATCTCCACGCGCTGATGGCCCAGGCCGCTCGCACCGGCATCCGCTTCATGCTCCAGACCTTCAACAACTTTAACTACGGCAACTACTTCGACCTTACACCCTACTCCACCGTCAACGGTGGGCCTGTCAGTTCAATGGATGAGTTCTATCAGAGCGCCGAAGTTCTTGAAATGGCCAAGCAGCGCATGAGCGTTCTCGCCGACTGGGTTCGAGAGAGCCCACACGCCTACACCATGATGGGCTTCGAGCTGGTGAATGAATGGGATGGCGGACGCGCAGATGCCGACGAGGTCACCGAGATGCGCCAGCGCTCGCGCTTCCTCATCAAGCTCGCCACGCACCTCCGTTCATACGCACCCGAACTCAACGTGATGAGCACCACCATCGGTCTCTCACTCCGCGGCCCGGTCGCCCGAGCCGTCTTCTACAGCGATGCCTTCGATATCCTCGACCCGCACTTCTATACCCCTTCGACCGCCGAGCCCGTGAACAATCCGCAGGATGACAAGTCTGTCCGACCCGGCATGGACTACGGCGCACTCGCCGCGTATTGGCTGACCAGCCGACGCGACAACCGACCCGTGCACAACGCCGAGTGGGATCTCGTCGGCCGCAACTGGTCAGATCAGACACCCTACTACACCGACTATTCACAGAATGCTGACCCCGACCGTCCCTTCTACCTCGCCGAAGACGAGGCCATCTACCGCGTCACATCATGGGTCAGCATCGCCTCCGGACTCGCCGGTTCCGGACTCCGCATCGGCGGCTCAGAACTGCGCGATACCTACCCCGAAACCTTTGACCCCGACACCACCGGCTATCTCCCCGTCCCCCTCTCGATCGGCATGCGCCAGACGCAACAATCCGTTACCAGTTTCGTCAATGGCAACCAAGATGCGCTCTTCTTCGACTGGGCCAACTACCGCACCACCACGCTCTCCGGTCGTCTCTCGTTCAACAACACCGGCGGCCACACGCTGCGTGCGTGGGGCTCGACCGATGGCGATCAGGGCCTCGCCTATGTTCTGCGCGATTCCGGCAAGTCCTCCGGCGAAGTCGGCAGCGCCAACCTCAAGATCGAAGGACTCGACGCCGGTTCAACCTACACCTTCGAGTTCTGGTCAACGGGTGCCGATACCCAGGTCATCAGCACGCTCGAAGGGCTTGTCGCCGGAACCCGCTTCACCACCGTCGCACTTCCCTCATTCGGCACCGATGTCATGATCAAGTTCCGAAAAGTCGCCTGAGTCTCCGCGCCGCATCCATCTTCCCGATCCGCACGCTCACCCGCCGATAAACAGCCCCGCGACGCAGCAGGTCATCCAGCACGCCAACGCGCCCGCCACCATCGCCCTCAGCCCCAGCGCGGCAAAGTCCGCCCGCCGTTCGGGCGCGAGCGCCGAAAGCCCACCAATCTGTATCGCGATCGACGGAAAGTTCGCAAACCCGCAGAGTGCATAGGTCGCCATCTGCGCAGCGCGTGGCCCGATCTCCTGTTCACCCATCGCGAGAGAGAGTGACAGATACGCAACAAACTCCGTCGCCACCAGTTGCTGCCCCAACAGCGATCCGAACACGCCGCAATCTCGCCACGGCACACCAAATGTCCATACCAGCGGCTTAAACACCGTCCCAAGCAGATATTCAAGCGTCAGCACCGGCACGCCCAACCCTGCACGCCACTCCGCGATCGGTTCCCACCGACTCAACGCCGCAAGCGGATAGTTCAACATCGCCAACAACGCAACAAACGCGATCAGCATCGCCGCAACGTTCAGCGCGAGTTTCAGCCCGTCTGTCGCACCCTCCGCCGCCGCATCCACCACGTTCCGCGTGGTCCGCTTCTGCTTCATCAGCATACTTGTCGATTCATCCCGTGGCGTCTCCAGCTCCGGCACCATGATCTTCGCCATCACCAGCGCCGCCGGCGCTGACATCACGCTCGCCGCCATCAGGTGCATCGCAAACAGCACGCGCGACTCCTCATCGCTACCCCCCAGTATCCCGATATACGCGGCCAGCACCGAGCCCGCAATCGTTGCAAAGCCGCACACCATGATCGACATGATCTGCGACCGCGTCATGCCCGCGATGTATGGCCGCACACACAGCGGAGCTTCCGTCTGACCAAGAAAGATGTTCGCGCTCGCAGACAGAGCTTCCACACCCGTGATGCCCAGTGTCCGCTGCAACACCCACCCAACACCCGCGACCACGCGCTGCATGATTCCCAGGTGATACAGCACACCCATCAGTGCGGCAAAGAACACAATCACCGGCAGCACATGAATGGCAAACACAAAGCCCCACGGGTGCTGCGCATCGCCGCTCGAGTTGGCCAATGAGCCGAACACAAACCGCGTCCCATCACCCGCAAACGAGATCACCCTGTTCACCACCCGCGCCAACAGTTCAAACACCGCCCGCACCGGCCCCACGCTCAAGAGCAACCACCCCAGCAAAACCTGGCTCGCCACCCCGACCACCACCAACTTCACGTTGATCCGGCGACGATTCTCCGACAGCACCACCGCAATACCCAGCAACACCACCATCCCGATCAGGCCCGTGAAGTTTGACATGCAGATCATGCTATCAAAGTTCGCCCATCCGCTCTGGCCCAATACCCTTCACCCAGTGCCCGCCCCCACACCCATCCCCTTCTCCGCCGCACACTCCGCCATCCGCGCTGCCCTTGCCGCCCTGCCGCCATCAAGCCCCACGCGCACCATCGGCATCACCGGCCCGGTCGGCTCCGGCAAGTCCACGCTCGCACGCGCGCTCGAGGCCCCAATCGTCCCCTCCGACCACTACCTGCCCGACTACACACTTGTCAGTTACCTCGACCGCGACGACCCCGCGTTCGCCGATCTTCCCCTCCTCGCCCAACACCTCACCCTCCTCCGTCGCGGCCAATCCGCCCGCATTCCCATCTGGTCCTTCCACACGCACCGCCGCGAAGGCACGACCCTCATCGACCCCGCCCCGCTCATCATCTGCGAGGGCATCCACGCGCTCCATCCAACAATTCGCCCACACCTCGACCTCGCCATCTATGTCGATGCCCCCGCCAACACCCGATGGGCACGCTGGGAAAACCTCGAACGCACCGGCCAACGCGGCTGGGGAATCGACCACGCCCACCAACACTTCAACGAAGTCGCCGAACCCACATTCAACAGGTGGGCCAACCAGTACCAGGCAACCGCCGACATCCTCGTGGTCAATGCAGGGTGAGGCAAGCCCGCAGACCATTCATGGCTCACGGCTGCCAATGGCTCGCGGCTGCGATTCGTGATGATGAGCACCGGTCCACTCACGCTGTGATGCACAACAACCACTCGCGAGACAGCTCGCCGAGACGGTTCTCCAACAACCGCGCCAATCACGCTCACCAAATCCCTCACCGCACGCACCACACAGAGTTGGACCCCGAAGCGCCCGCAGAACGGAGCCACATGCGGAGCGAAGCGATTCGGAGCGTCGCGCAACCCGTGGAAGATGTGACGATTCAACGGACCCACTCCGGCAGGGACTGAGGAGTTGCTTGGGCCGGTGGTGCCGAGCTACTCCACCCCTCGATCCGTTCCTTGCCAGCATCTCTACCTTCCTGCAGCGTGACATGAGCGCAGTGTTCCTGAAAAGCCACTCGACAAACGGGGGAGGTGGAGGTACTTTGATAGAGTTAGAGTGATAGAGAGTACTTCCCGCACTCGATGCCGCCCGACCATATTAAGGCGCGACGTTCTGATCGAGCTCGCTCATGTCGATCCACACCCACTCGCGCTCGTTCCCCTCTGAGCTGGCATCGTCCTTCCGCCGCGCGTTCCTCATCGCGGTGCTCGGATCGGGCGCGTCGCTGACCTCAGCGCAGACGCTCACTACGCTGGCGACGTTTAATGGCAGCAACGGGGCGACTACCTACGCCGGGCTGGCCCTCTCAGGCAACACTCTGTACGGGACGACCTACCTCGGCGGGGCCAATGGGTATGGCACGCTCTTCGCGCTCGTCATCCCCGGCCCCGTTCACCGGCGCGTGCTGCACCAGCACGGCCTGCTCCATCACCGATTCCGCCGCCTGCACCGGCACCTTCCAAGGCCCCGCCACCGCCTGCGGCTCCGCAGGCGACCCCACCACCTGCGGCAAGGCCAACTTCAATCAACTCGGCGGACGAACTGTTGAGGACGTTTTCGACTTCCTCGACGCGTGGTTCAGCAACGCAGTGACCGCCGACTTTAACGAGATGAACAGCGTCACCTTGCAGGACATCTTCGACTTCCTCGCAAACTACTTTGCAGGCTGCTGAATCGCTCGCCTCACACCATCGCAACTCCCCAGCCACCCGTCCCTGATCGCCGTCCGCGCGCCCGCTCACCTCGGGCAACCAACCTCCTCAGAGTCACCCACACGGCCCAGGCACCCGCCCGGGCCGTCTCCGTTTGCCTCGGCATCGCGCACATCCTCCACCCCTACTGCGACAGTTCAATCCAGCTCAAGCGGCCAAAGCCTTGTACTGGCTACATCCCCATCTTCCCCACACCCTCACATCACCCATCAAATCCCCGCGCGTACGTCCTCTCCCCACGCTATCTTCTACCCATGAAGGTTGCACGCACACTCATCTCTCGTGACCAGATCGCCGCCCGCATCAAGGTTCTGGGCGATCAGATCACCCGTGATCTTGAGGCCGTGCGGGCGGGGGATGCGGGAGGTGGGGGCGGAGGTGGTCCAGGAGCCAGCATTCACCCCGACAGCCCCGATGCGGCTCGGGTCGTGCTCGTCCCCATCCTCACAGGCTCGTTGGTCTTCACGGCCGACCTCATCCGCCATATCCCGGTCAAGATGAGCATCCGACCCGTCGTGATCACCAGCTATCCCGGCACGGCCACCACCTCGCAAGGGGCCAACATCCAGAGTGCGGTCCCCACCGATCTCTGCGGGGCACACGTCATACTCGTTGATGACATTCTTGATTCCGGACGAACACTCGGGCTGCTCAAGCGCGTCGTGCAGGCGCAGCGGCCAGCCAGCGTGCGGCTGGCCGTGTTGCTCCGAAAGAACAAGCCCGGCGGACGCGATGAACAGGTTGATGTCGAGTACGCCGGGTTCGACATCGAAGACGAGTTCGTCATCGGCTACGGGCTCGACTACGACGGCTACTTCCGCAACCTGCCCGACATCGGGGTCATGGGCCCTTGAACGACGAGCACGAGCCATTGCTCCTCGATCGGCGGCCATCTTCCGCCTTCACACTGCTGCGCCGCCTTGGTTGGATCATCACCCTCAGCGTGGTCGGTCTGCTGGGCTTGATCGTGCATCTCTCGCAATGGCCGACCGATGCTGGCCTATGGATCGCGATCATCTGCCTCATCCTTGCCTTGGTTCTGTTGCTCTACACATGCATTGAACGCGAGGCCGAGCGATACACACTCTCATCACGCGCTGCGGCGTGGGATTCGGGCATCTTCCGCCGCTTGCACGTCGAAGCTCCGCTCCAGAAAGTCCAGCACGCCGTCCTCTACCGTTCGATCCGTGAACGACTCTTCGGGCTTGGTACGATCGGCATCTCCACCGCAGGTTCAGGCTCGGTCGAGATCGTCTGGCGAATGATCGACAATCCCGACCACGCACTCGCAACACTCCGAGAGGCCATGAACTCCGCGACGGCAAGAACTCCACCCACCGACCCTCCAACTCAACCCAAGGTCATCGGTCTTGCCGGAGGCATCGGCGCCGGCAAGAGCACCGTCGCCAAAGTCCTCGCCTCACTCGGGTGTCTGGTCATAGATTCCGACCAGCGGGCCAAGGCCGCGCTTGATCGCCCGGATGTTCGCAACCAACTCGTCTCATGGTGGGGCAACACGATCCTCACGCCCGATGGTCGCGTCGATCGCACCCGGATCGCATCGATCATCTTCAATGATCCGGCCGAGCGCGAGCGACTCGAATCTCTCGTCCACCCGATCGTCAGACAAGACCGCGCCGCAATGATCGCCGAGTCGCGCGACCACCGCGCAGTGGTCATCGATGCACCCCTCCTCTTCGAGGCCGACATCGCCAAAGAGTGCGATGCGATCATCTTCGTCGATACTCCGTTCGAGGAGCGACTCAAGCGTGTCGAGGAGTCGCGCGGATGGGATGAAGCCGAACTTCGTCGCCGCGAAGCCGCACAGATGCCGGTCGATCAGAAGCGAACAAGCTCGACTTACGTTGTGGATAACTCAGCCAACGCCGACCTCGAAAAGCAGGTCAACGAGGTGCTTTCCATGATCTTGCGCTGCTGAGTTATCCACAATGTCGGTTTCGGTTAGCGTCACCGATTGGGCGGGGGTGCTACAATGATTCGTTCCGGGGAAGGGGTTGACCACTATCTCGCAAGTGATGGGGTGTGTTTTCGATGGCGCTCTCGGCCGCCGGGTTTGGTTCGTCGTATGGTTTCTCGCCATAGCCCGGATTTCACCCGCCCATCGTGTAGTTAAACGCGGCCTTGGCTTGGCAACTTTGCCGGCTGAGACCTGAACACCAGGCTGTTTCATCGCGGACATTCGATCCGCTTTGATTCCACAATCACAGAACAAGGTTCGACATGGCGAAGAACGCGAATGTGGCCGATGATAAGTCGGGCTCCAAAGAAGGTAAGTCACCACGCGAGCCGGGTGAAGGCCGCGCTCCTCGGAGTACCGCACGACCTGCAAGGGCAGCACGCGCAGAAGAATCGCCGCGCGAGCCGAAGGAACGAGCATCCTCATCGCGTGAACGTGCCGCGGCACCTGCGCCCGCACCTGCTCGCACTGAGCCGACTCGTGCCGAACCCGTACGATCAGAGGCTGCGCGGCCAGAGCCACGCCCAGATGTTGCCCCATCACCACCACGCCCCGACAGGCAAGAGCGGACGAATGGTCAGGGTGGCCATAACAGTGGCCAGCAGGGTGGCCAGCAGGGTGGCCAGCAGGG
>Ga0105049_10009556_pt1 | contig 11167 bp, 10 predicted proteins | sample MAT06_FD_78087 | JGI IMG/M metagenome (GOLD analysis project Ga0105049, IMG submission 78087) | Freshwater microbial communities from Lake Fryxell liftoff mats and glacier meltwater in Antarctica - MAT-06 | ecosystem: Environmental > Aquatic > Freshwater > Ice > Liftoff microbial mat | place... | reverse complement strand
TTGACCAGCACCAGGGTTTCGCCCTCGCGCTTCATCTCCACCCGGTTCAGGAAGCTCATGCCCAGCAGACCCACGCCGATGCCCGGCCCCTCCAGGATGGTGGCGTCGACGTTGTAGAGCGTGATCGGGCCGGCGCTCACCTGATCGAGCTTGACGCGCCAGGCGCGCACCGGGCCATTGGCGGTGTTGGCCATGCCGGGCGTGCCCTTGTGGAAGTTGATGCCGATTTTTTGCGCCATCGCCACGTCCAGCGCGACATTGGTTGCACCGGTATCAACCAGGAACGGCAGGTTCACGCCATTGACTGCAACCGGTGTGGCGAACATGCCGGCGCGCACTTGCGTGAGTGTAAGGCTCGGGCGCGGGTCGGCGTTCGCCATCTGCGCCGGCCCGCGCGACAGGCGCATCAGGTTGCCGTCACGCGTCATCGACAGGCGCGACAGAAAGCTCATGCCCAACAGCACCGTCTCGCCGGTGCCGGCGCCCTCGCCGACCGCAGCATCGACATCGGTCAGCGTGATGCCGCCCACCCGAACGCTGGCCAACTTCACCGCGAAGGCCTGCTTGGGGCCACCGGCGGTGGTGACGGTGAATTGCGTGCCGCGCCGATAGTCGACACCGATGCGCTTGGCCACCTCGGCCGACATCCACACCAGCGAGGCCCCGGTATCGACGAAGAACTTGACCGCACGCTCGTTGATCGCACCCACGGTGATGTAGTGGCCGGCGCCGTCGGGCGCGAGCGCCACGCTGGTACCGGTGGCGGCGGCGCTGGCAGGTGCGGCGCCGGCGCCACCCGCCGCCGTCCAGGCCTCGCCCATGCGCAGCACCCGGCGCTGGCCGCCGATGTCGAAAGTGGCGCTGTCGGCCGCGGCGGCCAAAAGCGTGATGCCATCGGGGGTTTTCTGGCCGACCGCAAGCGCGCGCGGCGCAGCGCCATTGATCGACACCAGCGCCTTGCCCGGAAACAGTCCGACCACGCTGACGCTGGCGGCACCTGCGGCGGGCAGTGCGACCAGCAACGCCATGGCGGCAGTCAAGCTGCCGATCCGCCGCGTCGCGCTGAGGAATGCCGCTGGCCCATGCCTGGACATGATGTCAGTCGCGAAAATTCTGGTAGGTAAGCGGCACTTCAATGATGTCACGCCGCGCCAGCGCGATCACCGCCTGCAGATCGTCGCGTTTGGTGCCGGTCACCCGCACCGAATCGCCCTGGATGCTGGCAGTCACCTTGATTTTGCTGTCCTTGATCAGGCGCACGATCTTTTTCGACAGCTCCGATTCGATGCCGTTCTTGATCGTGATCGACTGTTTCATGCGATCACCGCCGATTTTCTCGGGCGTGCCGATGTTCAGAAACCGCACGTCGACCGAACGTTTGCTCATCTTGCCCACCAGCACGTCGCGCACCTGTCCCAACTTGAATTCGTCGTCCGCGAAGGCGGTCAGTTCATGTTCCTTTTGCTCGACGCGCGCGTCGGATCCCTTGAAGTCGAAGCGCGTGGAAATCTCCTTGTTGGCTTGTTCCAGCGCATTCTTGACTTCGACCATGTTGGCTTCAAGCACGATATCGAACGAGGGCATGAAAGTTCTCCTGCACTGGGTGCGTCACGGCAACGATTGTAGCCAACCTGGCCGTCAGGACCGGCTCGTATAGTAAGGGCGGCGAGAAACCGCACTTAACCCTCCCGGCAACCATGCCGACGCTTCAGGAAAACGTTTCCCTCAAGTCCTTCAATACCTTCGTCATCGAGGCGCGCGCACGCTATTTTGTGCAGTGCGCCGCAACGGCCGAAGTGAAAGCCGCAGTGGATCAGGCGGCAGGTCGGGGCTGGCCGCGCCTGGTGCTGGGCGGCGGCAGCAACCTTCTGCTGACGCGTGATTTTCCGGGGCTGGTGATGCACATGGCCAACCGCGGCATCGCGCTTGTGGAGACGCGTGCCGATGCGTTCATCGTGCGCGCTGCAGGCGGTGCGTGAGGTGCCGATTCGGTTTGTCATACGTAGGGGCGACATGCTTCCCCCCATAGGCCATTCCGTCTAAAAGCAGAGCTGTCCGTCAATGATGGAAAATGGCTAACGCCAGCAAGAGCGGAATCGCGATCAGACCTGCACCGAGACGATTGTCCCCACCTGCTCAGCCACTTGTTGCGCAATGGTGGTATAGAGATCCACTTCCGTTTGCGGGGTGCGGATCGAAACTATGAGGCTATAGCGTGCCGGTAGGTCATAGCGCTCTTGCGCCTTGCGGACTCGCCACCATCCATTCGATGGATAAACTGCCAAGAACCCTCTGCTGGCCAATTCGGCAGCGCTACCGCGCCATCCATCTTGATGGAGCGACCCGCGGTGTCGAAGCATTTCTCCCAAAGTCCAGCGGGAATCGGTGGTTGCAGTCGCGCCGCCGTCTTCCTCGCGGATAACGGCCGCATTGATACGAGCCTGAAAATCCTCGACGGTCTCGAGCTGTCTGCGCACAGCGAAACGCAGACGATGAGAGGGGTAGTGATACTTTGACGAGCTACCTCTCGCTGACGGGTTGGGTTCAATGAAGTACGACAACGTGACCCGCATCTCCACCTCAATGTCTTGCAGCGCTTCCAATTGCTCCTTCGGCCACGGAAATGCATGCAGATTCATGTCTCTCGTCTTGATGACGCTCTTTTCCTTCTTGTACGGATGTACTTGATCTTCCACCACCAGCGTCAGCGAGTTGCCGGCGCTCCACAGTGCCCGCTCAAGGTCCGGCACCCCCCAGCCGCAATGCCGAATAAGCCGCGCGAATTCCTGCTTGGTGCGTTGCGCACCTTGTGGCGGAACCATCTGCAACATCGCAGGCGTCCATTCAGCGGAATGAACAATGAGTGCACGGATGGTTTCGGGTCGAAGCTGCGGATATGCAATTACAAGCTGCGCAGCCATGCGAGCGCATAGGGCCGATGCGGCACTTGTCGCATTCGTCGTCCAAAACAGCCGGGTTAGAGGGCGATTGTTTGTGGTGAGAAGTTCGAGGCTGGCGAAGGTGTCTGCCACCGTGCCGTCTGTAGCAGCATTTCCGCCTTCGAACACCACATCTGGCTTCAATGGCCAAGCACGCTCATTCCAAAGAGATGATGTCGTTGTGAAAGGGCTCAGCGCGCCATCCGGGGCGATAGGCTGAAAGTGTTGGGCATTCGCCTCCGTGATTGTTGTCTTTGACGTGAACGCACCAACAGTCAGAGCGTTCCATGCCTGACCCGGATCGTGAATCTGGTTTACCGAAACGCTTGCCGGATACTCGGCCCATTGTTGGCTGTCGGGAATGTTGCCCGCTGACAGAACAAACAGGCGCGGAAACTCACCCACATTCAAATCATCCGATGCCAACGAATCCACCATGGCAGACCAGGCTGACGGTCTTCCAAAATCGCGATAGTCAGTCGAGGTAACCGCCGACGAGAAAACCCGCCGGCGCTGCCCAAAGTTCGTTTCTGGCCGGGTAACACCTTGAGAGAACAAATAGGCATGATGCTTATCATCGCCAGGGTTGGCACCGTGATGCGGCGTAAGCTTTACCGACTCCAAACGATGCCCAACAACGATCGGGCCGCTGGACGCCAAGGCGGCGTACAAGTCACCATATGCGACCAGCCCCGCCAAGCCGGTGCCATGATTTTCTGTGTCGTCTGTCCCCCATGCCGGATCAACCGTATAAAGATCCGCTGGTGCGATCACTTGATCCAATAGTGGATGGCCCCGATTGATTCCAGTATCGAGCAAGCAGACGCGAGGTGTGTCCTCCGCATCTGGTGCGATCTGCAGCCTCGCAAGCAAATCATCCATCCAGAGTTGCTGCTCAGCAGCACCCATGCCGACGAAAAAATCGGCGGTCTCCTTGGCACGGCGCAATTCGGCAACACAGTTCAAGACCATCACGGACTGTGCGAGTTGCTGCTGCGATCCAAACATCACGACAATGGATCGCTCGGGAAAATTGACGACAGCGTCGCCAACCGCACATTGCGACAGCGCTGCGAGCTTCTTGAAATCGTCGACTGAGGCACCGCCATCGCCCCTGCGCCGTCTTAGCCAAACCTCCCACCAAAACTGCTCCGCAATGTCAGCTGGCAGAAGCTCTGGCGAATCCATCCACAAACCCCGTATTGCAGATGCACGGATGCTACCGATCGTATTTAGCAGCCCCTTATGGTCTCGGGGTTTACGATTCTTGTCCGTCTTCTCTTCGAGGTAATCGGTGACGAGGCGCTCGAAGTGCTGCAACTGACCATCAGGCACAAAAACATTTGCAAGTATGGCCTTACCGGCTTCATCCTCTTGCACGCTCAGCAACTCGATGCCTTTGCTTTTACCCTCAGCGGCGAGTTTTTCAAAAGCAAGTTCGGCATCCGGGCGGGATGTGAACTGAACCTGAATGCCGAGCCCGGCGCTGAGCCCAATCTCCTGCTGGCGTTCTGCAGCACCCTCTGCCAGAGAATGCAGGTCATCAAGCTGCGCGCGGAGACTCGCGCCATGCTGCGCCCGGTCCAATTGCGGCAAGATTGGTTTGGTGCCACCTTTTGCAGAATGCGCGGTGAACGCCTTCGGCATGGATGTATTCGCTAGTACGAGGTGCGGCCGCTTATCGTTTATTTGATCCGGCATGGCTCGGCGCAGGTTTTTTCTCGACCAGTTTTTGACTTATCTGGCGGCGTTCCTCAAGGGCTCGCCCTAGCGCGATGCGCTGCACTTTGGATTGGTCATGCATGATCGCGTCCTTGATGGATTCATCCACAGCACGGCCTATCTCTGCGTAGCTCAACCCTTCCGCTTGTGCCGGAAGCCCTTCCTTCTTGAACGGCTCCGGCGCGAAAAACCCCAAGCGCGACCGGATCAGATCAAGCGCTTGCGCGGAGGTCGGCATTTTGTACTGCACCACATCATCGAAACGCCTGAACAGCGCGTAGTCAAGCGCTTCGGGGTGATTGGTCGCGGCGATGATCAAGCTATTCGACTGGTCATGCTCGATCATCTGCAGGAAGCTGTTGAGCACCCGACGAATCTCTCCCACGTCGTTGGTCGAGCCGCGCTGTGAGCCGATGGCGTCGAATTCATCAAAGAAGTACACACCACGAATATCCGCAATGGCGTCAAAAACCTGACGCAGCTTGGCGGCGGTCTCGCCCATGAATTTTGTGATCAACGAATCAAGGCGGACTAGAAACAACGGGATGCCTAATTCGCCAGCAAGCGCCGAAGCAGTCATTGTCTTGCCCGTGCCGGGTGGACCAACCAATAGCAGCTTGCGGCGCGGGGAAAGCCCGTGCTCTTTGATGCGAACCAGCAAGCGCTGTTCTTTGATGATGCGCTGCAATTGGATTGACGCTTGATCATCAAGCACCATGTCCGCAAGTCGGTTTGCCGGATAGGTGACAGTGAGCAAGTTGGCCAATTCGCCACGTGGCTTGGCTGCGCTGCCGATCGCAACCAGCTTGCCACTAGCATCCTGGCCAATCCGTGCCTTGGCCACATCGATCATGTCACGCAATTCCTCGGCGAGCTTGCCATGCCCGAGCTTGGCCTCGTGCGCGGCTACCTGCATGGCGACGGAATAGAAGTAGCTGTCATCACGGCTGACGTGTGCCTTGATGAGAGCTTTGAGTTGTTCTGAGCTAGCCATGATGCGGCGCACTTTCCCCGACGTGCAGGCAGTTTACATCGGACTCTACGGCTTGCCACTGTCCCAAGATATCCTAATTCTCCGCTCTTCATTCTGATTCGGACCTTCGCAAACGAAAGCGCGCTGCGAGGGTGTCAGCGCCGAGCCGAAGGTGTACGAACTCGGCCGATCTGGCCATACCGGGAATTCGTCGTTCATTCTTCTTCGCCTGCGTTGTCGCCGACGGTCTTCGTCGCTTTGGCGGTTGCCATTTCAATGACTTGGACGACGTCCGGCTATCCAGGTCTCGAACGAATGGGGATCGCGAGTCCGAAAGAACTGCAATTTCAAGCCAGCCCGAAACCAGCGCGTTCGCACCAGCGCCCACACGAGGGAAATACCACAAGAATAGCTCTTGAAGAGACTCGTGGAGATATCACAGATTCAATCCCGCGCCATCGTCTCCGGTGCCGCACGCGCCAAGAATCCGGAGCGCGTTTCCCCATGCGCCGCCGCATATCAATCCGTCGCCGTCAGCACACGCTTGGGCAAGGTGATGTTGACTCGCTCAACTGCGTCGGATAGGTCTTCGGGATCGAATTCGACAATCGCCCGGATGCAGTCTTTGAACTCCGGAGTGCCCGCATGAATGTCCACCGGGCTGGTTGCGGGGCTTTGCCTTCGTCGAGCAAACCTTCAAGATGCAGGAGGATGGCTTCGCGGCCCTGAGCCATGGCTTCGTCCAGGCAATCTCCCGCCGAGAAGCAGCCGGGCAAATCGGCGACGACAACGCCGAATGCGTGCTGGTTGCCGCCGGGTTCAATCGCAATGGGCTAGCGCATGTGCATGACTCCTGGTTCAAACCGGTCTGTTTGCCGAAGCCGTTGACCAAGCCGATACCCTTGGTGTGCGGCACCTTGACAACACACACCGAATGCGCATATTGTATGCGCATCAATTCGGAGCTTTCAATGGGCACCCTCTACGACTTGGCGGCATTAAAAAAGCCGACCAACTTGAGCATCAATTCGGACTTGCTGAAAAAAGCAAAGTCGCTCGACATCAACTTGTCCGCCACGCTGGAGGCCGCCCTCGCGGCGGAAGTGAAGCGCCGCCGTGCGGACCAATGGCTCAAGGATAACAAGGCCTCGCTCGACGCCTACAACGCGTTCGTCGAAAAGCGTGGTGTGTGGAGCGACGGGCTGCGCGGCTTTTGAGCCGATTGCCATGTCCCGGTTTTCCGTTCATCGCAATAAAAATCCACGTACCGAAAGCGCCATTCCATTTCTGCTCGATGTGCAGAGCGATCTGCTGGATCACCTCGACACCCGCGTCGTCATTCCACTGGTCAAGGCCAAGTCGTTCGGCGGCCCACCGAGCGAGTTACTCAAGCCGGTCTTCACAATCAACGGTGAGCGCCACATCCTGCTCACGCCGATGCTGGCGGGCATCCCCAGGAAAGAGTTGGGAACCGAGGTGGACAGCTTGCGTGGCAAAAGCTTTGAAATCATCGCCGCACTGGATGTCTTGATCAGCGGCGTTTAGTGCCGTCTCCTGGTTGGCTTGTTCCAGCGCATTCCTGACTTCGACCATGTTGGCTTCAAGCACGATATCGAACCCGGTTCGTATGATAATCATGGCGGCGAAAAACCGCACTTAACCCTCCCGGCAACCATGCCGACGCTTCACGAGAACGTTTCCCTCAAGTCCTTCAATACCTTCGGCATCGAGTCGCGCGCACGCTATTTTGTGCAGTGCGCATCAACGGCCGAAGTGACAGCTGCGGTGGACCAGGCGGCAGGTCGGGGCTGGCCACGCCTGGTGCTGGGCGGCGGCAGCAACCTGCTGCTGACGCGTGATTTTCCGGGACTGGTGATGCACATGTCCAACCGCGGCATCGCGCTTGTGGAGACGCGTGCCGATGCGTTCGTCGTGCGCGCCGCCGCCGGCGAAAGCTGGCATGGGCTGGTGCTGCACACGCTCGACGCCGGCTGGAATGGCCTGGAGAACCTGGCGCTGATACCCGGCACGGTGGGGGCCGCACCGCTGCAGAACATCGGCGCCTATGGCGTCGAGCTCGAAAGCGTGTTTGAAAGCCTTGACGCGCTCGATACCCAGACCGGCGCGGTGGTCACGCTCAAGCGCGAGGCCTGCGGATTCGCCTACCGCGACAGCATCTTCAAGGGTGTGGCGCGCGACCGCTACGTGATCCTCGAGGTGTCCTTGCGCCTGCCCAGGAATAAGCCTCCGGCGATCGACTATGCCGACCTGCGTGCCTGGTTTGCCAGGCTTGGCGTAAGCCAGCCCGGCGCGCGCGAAGTGTGCGCAGCGGTAGTGGCGATCCGTCGCGCCAAGTTGCCCGATCCGGCCGTGGCGGGCAATGCCGGCAGCTTTTTCAAGAATCCTCTGGTGGCGGCCGACAAATTCGCTGCGCTCAAGGTGTTTTACCCCGATCTGCCGGGCTATGCGCAACCGGGCGGGGCGGTGAAGCTGGCGGCCGGCTGGCTGATCGACCACGCCGGCTGGAAAGGCCGTACGCTGGGCGGTGCCGCCGTATCGCAGACGCAGGCGCTGGTGCTGGTCAACCGCGGCGGCGCCGTTGCGGCCGACGTGCTGGCGCTGGCGCAGGCGATCCAGGCCGATATCCGCGCTCGTTTTGGGGTGGAACTGATTCCTGAGCCTGTATTGGTCTGAACCCGGCGCCGGGTCTGGCATGCCGCTTGCAGGTTGGATGCAAGGGACATCGATCAACGCCCAAGCTTGGTTCAGGACATGCGGATAGTCATTGCGGGGATGGGCGTGGCCGGCGGCGTGATTGCCGCCGGGCTTGCAGATTTGCCGGGCCTCGAGCTTGCATGCGTCGAGCAGGTCGATCGCGACGACCATGCGTCGGCCGGCAACGGGCTCAATATCGGCCCCAACGCGCTGACCGCGCTGAAGGCAGCGTTGCCAGCGATAGCCACCGCGCTGCAGGCGCTTGCACTGCCGTGGAAGGGATGGCGCGCCTCGACCATCGAAGGCGAGCTGCTGCACCTCCTGCCCTTGGCGGAAGTGGCGCAGGACCATGGCCTGCGGATTCGCTGGTCCGATCTGTACCGGGTGTGTCGTGAGGCGGCCGGCCTGCGCATTGACTACCGCCACGCGGCCGTCGCGGTCGAGCCTAGCGGCGGCCGGCCTGCGCTGCAGGTTGAAGCCTGTGACCGCAGGCGCATGCTGGGCGCGGCCGATCTGCTGGTGGTGGCCGAGGGCCGCTATTCGAGCCTGCGTGCGCAACTGTGCGGGCTGCCGACGATACGTCACCTGGGCGTCGCCAATTTTCGCGTCCTGCTCGACGACGGCGGCGCGTTGCCGATCGACGATCTCGAACAGTGGTACAGCGGGCCGAACCGCCTGCTGGCCTTTCGCGTGCGCGACGGCCTGATCTACCTGTCAGGCAACCTGCCGCTGGCCCCCGGCCTGGCGGTGCCGGAAGCGATGAAGACAGGGGACTATCTCGCGGCGGCTTATTTGCCCAAAGGTGTAGCCGCAGCACCGGTGCCGGCCTGGTTGGCGCAGGCCGCCTGCGAGTCGACCGCGCGCCATCACTGGGCGCGCGCGCAGGAAGTCGACGGCTGCTATCACACCGCCTGCGGCCGCGTGATGTTCGTGGGCGACGCCGCGCACGCGATGACGCCGACCCTGGGGCAGGGCGCCACGCTGGCGCTGGAGGACGCTTGCGCCTTCGTCAACCTGTTTCGCGTGGCGTGGGATTTGTGCGGCGCCGACGCGGCGCGCTTCGACTGCGCGCGCTTTGCCGGCGCGTTCGCCGCCATGCGGCGCGAACGGGTCGATTTCATCCGTCAGTTTTCCTGGGATGCGGCCGACTCGCTGCTGGAAGGCGCCGCCGCCGCCGCGCTGGTGCGCGCCAAGAACGCGCCGCATTGGCGCGCGAAGTACGCGCGCATGTATCGCGAAGTGCCGCTGCCGGCGGATGCGGCCTATTGGCTGGCCGGATGAACCTGCATCCAGTGGCGCGCCACGTCGATGCGCCGGCACAGCCATACGCCGGGGTGGCCCAGCACATAGTCGGCGAAGCGCTCGACCCCGGCCGAGCGGCCGGGATGCCCGCTCACGCGCAGGTGCAGGCTGATCGACAGCAGCTTCGGATGCCGCGCGCCTTCGCGGTACAGCACGTCGAAAGAGTCGCGCGCCCAGGTGAAAAAATCGTCGGAGGTGCCGAACCAGCCGCGCCCGTACTTGTTGTCGTTGGTGGCGAAGGTGTGCGGCACCACCAGGTGCGGCCGACCCGCAGCGCGAGTCCAGTAGGGCAGGTCGTCGTTGTAGGCGTTGCTGTCGTACAGAAAGCCGCCTTCCTCGGCCAGCAGGCGGCGCGTGTTGAGGCTGGGCCCGTAGCGGCAATACCAGCCCAGCGGGCGCGTGCCAATGCTTTTGGTCAGGCTCGCAATGGCGCGCGCGATGTGTTCGCGTTCTTCGGCCTCGGGCAGGTTGAACTGGTTGACCCAGCGCCAGCCGTGGCACAGCACTTCATGGCCAGCTTCACGGATCGCCGCGCAAGCCTCGGGATTGCGCTCCAGCGCCAAGGCCGAGCCGCTGATGGTGAGCGGAATGCCGCGGCTGGAAAACAACTCGTGCAGGCGCCAGAAACCGACCCGGCTGCCGTATTCGAAAAACGATTCCGCCGCCAGGTCGCGGCCCTTGACGCCGGCGTCGCCCATGCCGGCATCGGTCATGGTCGCCTCCGAGCGGCCATCGCCATCCATGAATGAATACTCCGAGCCCTCTTCGTAGTTGACCACGAAGTTCACCGCGATCCGCGCGCCGGCGGGCCAGCGCGGGTCAGGCGGGTTGCCGCCGTAGCCGGCGAAGTCGCGCGCATGCTCTTCCATATGGATCTTGTTCGAATCGACGGGACGCCATGATGGCGTTGCGCTGCGCGACTTGCAAGCCCTGATCCGCGCATGGCCGGGTTTGGGGCATGGTGCACCAAGCTGGTTCATGCGGTCCGGTGTGGTGCGCCGCACGTCGATAGGTGCTGTTGGCGCCAAGCCATAGCCGCAGTCGATGCCTCGATGCCTCGGTGCGCCGGCTCGCAGCGCGCGGGCGCCAGTTCGCGTATCGGCATTGAACATTGCCGCGACCAATCGCGCTGGCACAGAGGTTGCACTGGAGAGGGAATGCTCGGGCGCCTCTGTCTGGCCGTCTGAAAACCCCTTGATCTTTTCTTTTTGACCAGGAGTCCTTTACATGTCTTTGAACCTTGTGCGCACAATGATGGGTGGTGTGGCGATCGCGACGGCACTGGTGGCGGCAATGCCGATGGCTCACGCGCAGGCCAATCCCACCCGCATCCGCTTCCAGCTTGACTGGCGCTTCGACGGCCAGGCTGCGCCCTTCCTGCTGGGTCGCGCCAAGGGCTACTTCGCCCAGGAAGGCCTGGACGTCAGCTTCGATTCCGGCGCCGGTTCGGCGGCTGCGGTGGCAAGGCTTGCCGGCGGTGCCTATGAAATGGGTTATGGCGACACCAGCGCCCTGG
>Ga0105049_10009555_pt1 | contig 11168 bp, 7 predicted proteins | sample MAT06_FD_78087 | JGI IMG/M metagenome (GOLD analysis project Ga0105049, IMG submission 78087) | Freshwater microbial communities from Lake Fryxell liftoff mats and glacier meltwater in Antarctica - MAT-06 | ecosystem: Environmental > Aquatic > Freshwater > Ice > Liftoff microbial mat | place... | reverse complement strand
TATTGTCCCATTGGTAGCGATACGGGGGTACTCCACCAGATACCGTCAAATCAATGGCTCCGTCGTTACCCTCATTACACTGGGTTGGCGTAGTCCGTGCGACCATGGTGATCAGGCTCGCTTCTGGCATATCAACCGATACTACTACCGAACACTGTTGCGCGTCGGTAACAGTTACTGAGTAAGCCCCGGCCAGTAATGCGCTGATGTTCTGAGTGCTTTGCCCCGAACTCCAGCGAAATCGGTATGAAGGTGTACCACCTGTAACATCCAGACTAATAGTTCCGTCGTTCCCCCGGTTGCAACTTACAGGCGATAGACGACTGTTAACCTGAAGCAGATTGGGTTGGGCAATAGTGAATGACCGAGCGATCTGGCACCCATTTACATCGCGAATTATGACAGTGTACAAGCCTGCCGATAAGCCTGTTTGATTTTGACCTGTCGCGTTACCTCCCCCCGACCATGTAAATGAATAAGGCGCCGTACCTCCAGAAACAGTCATACTGATGGTGCCATCACTCCCGTCGGCACACGACACATTGCGCGAACTGCCCAATGCTACTAAAGGCGTTGGTTGGGTTACGCTGAACGTTCGACTGATAATGCATTGGTTTGCATCGGTCAGCGTTACCGAGTAGGCTCCAGCCAGGAGACCCGTGCGATTTGGGGTAGTCACTCCGTCGTTCCATTGCGCATCGTAAGGAGCTACTCCACCGCCGATAAGGAGATCGACAGACCCGGTGTTGCCACCTGAGCAGGCCACTGCTCCCACCGTTCCCGTCGCCGATAAGGCCGGGGGTTGCGTCAGCGTAAAACTCTTGATTTGTGTACAGGTGTTGGCATCCAATACCGTCAGTGAATACGTTCCCGCGCTCAGGCCAGTGCGGTTTTGTGCCGTACTACCCGCTTGGCCGTTGCTATCGGCCCAGCGGTAACTGTACCCGGGTATCGGCGTGCCGCCCGCAACAGCAACGGTGATCTGACCGTTTGTTCCACCATTACACAGAATACTTTGTTGCGATGCATTGATGGACAAAGCCGTAGGCTGATTTACCCGGTTGATTACGGAAACGGAACAACTATTGAAGTCCGTTACCGTTACTGAATAAAAGCCGGTCAGCAAGTTAGTTAGTGAAGCCGAACCTGCGCCCGTTACCCATTGATACTGGTAAGGACCAACTCCACCTGATACAGCAAGTGCAACGGCTCCATCTCCTCCCGCATTACACGATACGGCCGTTACTGATGGCACTACAGACAACGCTGTAGGTTGAGAAATCACCACCGATAGTGAGGTCAAGCAACTGTTTTTGTCCGTAACGGTCACCCGGTAAATGCCGGCGTTCAGGCTTAGTCGATCTTCCGTTGAAACGGTCGGTTGGCCGTTGCCCGGTTGGCCGTTGCCATTGTTCCACAAATACGAATAAGGCTTCGTACCACCCGAAACGGCCAGGTCGATAACCCCGTTTGTGCCGCCAAAGCAACTAACATTGGTATGGCTCTCCGATAAGGTCATCAGGGGTGGTTCCTGCACATTGATGTCCACTTTTTCGATGCAATTATTGGCATCGGTAACGGTAAGCGAATAGACTCCCGCTGGTAAACTGGCAATGTCTTCGGTGGTGGCTCAGTTGCTACATTGGTATCGGTATGGCGCAGTGCCCCCCTGTACGGTTGCATTGATAGACGCATTAGCACCTGAATTACAAGATACTGGCACCACCACGGCGTTAATAGCAAAATTAGGTGGAGAGCTGATAGTAGTCGAGGTCTGGGCAGTACAACTATTGGCATCGGTTACCACCAGTTGATACGAACCAACGGGCAACCCAAAAATTGTGGCTGTAGTGGCCCCGTTATTCCAGCGGTAACTGTAGGCTTCGGTTCCACCGCGTACTTCAACAGTAATGTCTCCTGTTCCGCCAAAGCAAGGTGCGTTAGTAGTCAAAACCGTCACCGAAAGCGGGCGTGGCTGGCGTACAGTGGCTCCAAAATCGAAGCGACAGCCGTTTGCATCCCGAATGGTAACAGCATACTCACCAACGGGCAGGTTATTTATATCCTGAACGATTGCCCCGGTATTCCAGGAATAACTGTATGCACCCGTTCCTCCGCCTGCTGTCAGGTCAATTCGGCCCGTGCTGCCCGACGAACAGGCCACGTCGGTCACCACGGCCGAAGCCGTGATAGGGGCAGGAGCCGTAAGCGTTGCGCTGGCTGTGATAGAGCAATTATTGGCATCGGTGGCCGTAACGGAATAAGTGCCGGCCGCCAAACCAGTTCGGTTAGGATTGGTATTCCCATCCGACCAGCGAAAGGTTTGTGGCGCAGTGCCGCCCGCAATTGTTAGTAAAATAGCCCCATCCGACCCACCACTACAGGTCGGGCTTCGGGGAGCTAACGTCAAGCTTAGTGCCGTAGGTTGGGCTATAGTAGCTGTCAGGGTTCGGGTACAGGCATTAGCATCGGTTACGGTTACCGAATAGGTTCCGGCTATCAGGTTAGCGATGTCCTCGGTCACGGTTCCATTTGACCACTGGTACGTATAGCTGGGTGCTGACCCATTAGGTGTACCGCCCGACGCTGTGAGATCGACTCTCCCCTGGGCCGCCCCGCTACATGTAGCGTTGGTTGCCACTGCCGAGAGCGACAGCGCGGTAGGTTGTGTGATCAGGACCGACGTAGTAGCGGTGCAATTAGTAGCATCGGTTACAGTTACCGAATACGTTCCGGCGCCCAGACCGATTCGGTTTTGAGCCGTGTTACTGTCGTTCCAGCGATACGAATACCCAGGGCCCGGTACACCACCTGAAACACTCAGGCTAACAGCACCCGTATTGACACCGTTACAGGCTAGCGGTACACGCGTTGTTACCAATGACAGGGCTGGGGGTTGCGTTATCGATACGACCTGACTCAGGGTACACCCATTGGCATCCTGAGCCGTAACCGTGTACGAACCAGCCGCTAAACCTGTAACTGCCTGCGTAGTGGCCCCAGTACTCCATTGGTATTTGTAGGCCGGAGTGCCGCCTGTAGCCGTAATGGCCGCTGCACCGGTGCTGACACCATTACAAATAGGGTTGGTCTGAGTGGTTCTAAGCGAAAGCGACGTTGCGTTGGTCAGCGTTACCGTTAGTGGTTGAGTTAGCGGGACACATCCGAACCGATCCGCAACAGACACCGAATAGACGCCGGCCACTATACTCGTCAAATCTTCAGTAGTGGTGCCATTACTCCATTTGTAGGTGTAGGGAGCCGTGCCGTTGGCTGGACTCAGGTTTATAGAGCCGGTAGCCGTGCCGTTGCAAAGGGGGTTCTGGGTGGTAGCGGTAAGTGTGGGGGCTGCCTGTACCGTAACAGCTCGCATTACTACGGCCGTACAGCCGTTGCCGCTGGTGACAGTTGTTTTTATACTGCCCGTACTCGTCCACCGAACCGTAACACTAGCACTGGTAGGCGTGCCGCCTGCCAAAATGGTTGCCCCAGTAGCAGTCCAACCATACACACCCGTTGTGCTGGTAACCGTGTAGGTGGCAGTGCTGCCCGCGCAGGCCGTTGTGGCACCGGTTCCAAAGGCGATTGTAGCCGTTTCGGGGCGGGCAAAAACGGAGGTTGTATCCCGACAGTTGTTACTGTCGGTAACGGATATGCGATATTGCCCAGTGGCTGTCCCCGACACGATAGAGGTACTAACAATCTGTTTATCAGGTGTAATGGTCTGGTACGTGTACGTAATCCCGGAGGCCCGGTCAACTTGTTCGGCAATGATGGTGAGCGAGGTACTCCCACCGGGCTGGCAAATAACCGGACTTTCGGGGATAACCCTCGAAATAAGGTTGTTATCAATATTTACAAACTCCAGGCAGATAATACCCTGTCGTCCAATATTATTTTCGACCTGTACGCGAATGGTGTCGCGGGCGCACTTCGGCGCGTTGGTTCGCATGGTATAGGTCAGGCATGCGCCCGTAAACGAAGTCCCCTGCGTGAACGTGCCGTTTACAATGTTCGTGATGCGGTCGTTGGTGCCGCAACTGGTAAGCGTCAGGCAATGGGGCGTTGCCACTCCCGTTACAACCTCGGCCACCGTGTAAAAATCATCAGGCTGCTTTGTAATGGGGTTTAGCACGTCGACTTTGGCCTCATAATTGGAGTAAAACCCGAAATTACCCGTGCTGGCTCCACCTGTGTTACTCACTACCCCGACATGGAATCGCTCGTTGGATGTTATTGAGTTAACCGTTCCCGCTGTGGTAATGCTCCCGTTTGGAAAACTGACAATGCTGTGCGCTACGCCATTAATCGCGAGGTTATCGACTACCGACCCATACGTGGTATAAGCTGCCCCTCGAAATGTCAGACTGGCCAAACCAGCCGTAGGAATCGTAACGACGGCCTGGTCATTAGAACTGCTGGTCGTTCGGTAAAAATCAATGCGTTTGCTCCCATTGCAGGGGTTTATTGTGGGTAAAATTCCCATTCCAAATTCATTGGCAGCGTATGAAGACACATGGTATACATAGGCTCGCTTGCCGGTCGTAATCGTGTAGGCTCGGTTCGGAACGTCGGGCAGATTGTAGGTAAACACCTGGCCTGCATTCAGGGTAGTGGTTGATAATACACTGGCGGTACCGCCAACCGACGAGGGCCCTTCAATACGCACGGTGGTGCCGTTTTCAGTGCCAATTACAATTACATAATCGGAATTAGACGTCGTATTCTGACCATGCATGGCCACATAATTCGTTCCCGTAATGCGAATCGGTACCAGCTGGTCGATGCCTGCATCGCGGTTGCCACTGTAGGGTTGAGACGTATGTTGTGAGCCAGAGTTAACAACAATGGGCTGAGTAGAAGTTATTAATACTCCACTAATTGATTCGTTCGCCGAATTGGCCCCATTATTGATAAGCCGGGATGCCAGCATGTACGAATCGCCTGCCTGTAGCGTCACCGAGAACGGAAACGTACTCACCCCTGCCAGTTGCACCGGGCTCCGAAACGTGACAACGGTGTTGGGTTGAGTGGCCATCACCGACACAAAATGTCGTTCATTGGGCACGTTGGTAGCCGTCAGGCGAGTCTGGCTGCCCGCATAAAACGAGTACCCTAAAGCGGCCCGGCATTTAAGCGGCACAATATCCTGATTTAGGCCGGGCGTTTGCCGATACGTAACCTGAACGGGTTCGCCTGAGGTAATAATCAAGCCTTTATTTCGCTGAATGGTGTTGGGCGTATTCGACATCACCACCGACAGCGGCAACGACACAATAGTTGACCCAGTGGCCGTTACAACCACTGTTCTGTTAAATGACCCGTCTGCCGTTCGGATCGTGACGGTCGTTACATCGGCATTGGTGGAGAGAACAAGGTCTTGTGCTCCATATACCTGATCGTTAGGATCACTCTGGGCCGTCGGCGAAGCCGGGACCGCCCAGCTTGGCGGCATATAACAGGTGTTTGGCTCTACACAATTAATAAACCGGGCACATTCGGGGCAATCGGGATCCTGACAATCGATAAGGTTATCACCATCGTCGTCGATACCATTGTTACAGATTTCGGTGGCCTGAGCCCGGGCAGACGTACCCATACCGGCCCCTGTCCATAACAAGAACAGAGCAGCTAACCAGCAGAAATGCCTGAAATGTAAACCTTGAATCATACTTATATTAATTGACTACCTGGTATGGCACAAAAAGTATGCCGTTCTACACAGAGCCAGGTAGATGGCCATTCCTGGTAGAACTAAAACAGCCCGGCCATTGTCATATTGGCAAGTATCGCCAACGTTTTGAGTATGACTTTTCAGCAGGCCACCGACCAGATGAATACCTACGGTTACCAACGGCAACCCTTTTTATTCGTGCTGGATTTCGACCTGAAGAAGCCCTTGGTTCTCCGCCCCGATGAGTGGGCAGACCACGATATTGTATTCGATTTTTCGGATCGATTCCCAACGGAGAATCACACGCCTAATCGAGCCGCACCCGTTATCAACGAGCCGTACTGGTTCCGTAAGCACCCAATGTCGTTTGAGCAGTACCGTATTGGTTTCGATTATGTGGTACAGAATATTCGCCTGGGCAATTCGTTTTTGGCGAACCTATCGGGGCAAACACCTATCGAAACCAACCTCTCTCTATCAGCTATCTATAACCGCACGTCGGCTCGTTATAGACTCCGACTGGCCAATGAGTTTGTGTGCTTTTCGCCTGAATCATTCGTCCGGATTGAAGGCAATCGATTGGCGAGTTTCCCCATGAAAGGCACGATTTTGGCCATCCAACCCAATGCCGAAGCCACTATTCTGGCCGATGCTAAAGAAGCCGCCGAACACGCGACCATTGTTGATCTGATCAGGAATGATCTGAGTCAGGTTGCTCAAAAAATATGGGTGGAGCGTTACCGTTACATCGACCGCATCGAAACCAGCAACGGCGGTCTGTTGCAGGTGAGTTCTGAAATAGTTGCTTTACTCCCCGGCACCTGGCGCAACCAAGTTGGCACCCTGATAGCCAGCCTGCTGCCTGCTGGTTCGATTAGCGGGGCACCTAAACCCAAAACAGTCGAAATTATCCGAACAGCCGAGGGATATGAGCGGGGCTATTACACCGGAATTTGTGGTTATTTTGATGGCGAAAACCTCGACAGTGGCGTGATGATCCGGTTTATCGAAAACCAAAACGGCCAACTCGTTTTCAAGAGTGGTGGTGGCATCACAGCCCGCTCCAACGCCCAAGCCGAATACCAGGAGATGATTGATAAAGTTTATTTACCCATTCCCGCCCATGAGTTTCTGCCTCGAAACCCTCTGCATCCGCAATCGACAACTTCAGAATCTATCAGCGCATAATGAGCGATTCAATCGAACTCGCCTGGCAGTCTGGAAACTGGCCAAACCCGCCAGTCTCGAAACTGTCATTCAGCTTCCCGACTGGATTCTGCCTAACCAAACCTATAAATGTCGTGTGACTTATGGGGAGAAAATCGAGAAAATCGAGTTTGAATTATACCATGTTCGGCCCGTACAGAGCCTGAAATTAATTGATTGTAGCAACCTAGATTACTCCTTTAAATACGCCAATCGTCAACCCATTAACCATCTCTTTGCCCAACGCGGTACTGCCGACGATGTGCTACTGCTGCGCGATGGTTTGCTAACGGATACGTCGTACGCTAATGTAGCCCTCTTCAACGGCAACCATTGGCAGACGCCCGCCCGCCCCCTACTGGAAGGCACTCAACGCGCCCGACTCATACAGGAGGGTATTCTGGTGCCAGCCAACATTTATGCAACTGATTTACCTCATTTCAACCGCATCAAATTGGTTAACGCTATGCTCGACTGGAAGCAGACAGAAGCGATTTTAGTGAGCGCAGTTATAGCATAAAGGAGTCTTGTCAGCATGCCCATCCGTTGGTTCGACAGGCCCGCCCGACCATACTCAGCTACTTTATTGTAGAGCCGGGTCGTGAGTCAAATCCCCATACAGGATAATGGCTTCCTGAACGCCTTCAATCACTTCGTCTTCATGACCTTCTGCCCGATCTGTCACATACGCTGCCATACGTTCGGAGGTTGATAGCGTACTAAAGAACCGCGAAACACGAGCCATTGGCGGCACTAAGGGGTTTTCTTGCAAAGCCTCAATAACTTCCTGGGCTTCGGTGGCTAAACCCTCCCCAACGTAAGCGGCTCCCATCAGTTTCCACGACGACCACGAAGAAAAATAGGACGGGTATTGTTGGGGAATGGGCGCGCCCGTTGCCAACAAATCAGCTACCAGATACGGTGTTCGGCACTGCAATAACCGATCGTAACCGGGTAGATAAGCTGCCTGTTGTGTAAGGGCTGTTTCGAGTGCCCGATGATACGCTAAATTTGCGTATAGCAACTGTTGATACTGTTTCAGCAGCAGTGGCCCCATGTAAGGTTGGCCCTGACCCACGTGAAGTAACGACCGAATCTGCCCATGCAACTGGTGAGCCTGTTGTTGGAGAAGCGTCAGGAAATTCATGAATTGAGAGAATAAAAAAAGTCAGACGGACAATAGCCAAGTTGCAGTATTTACCCCTAACATACGATAAGTCAGGTTAGTCTATCAAAAACACCTACAACTTGGCAAAAAAAGGAGGAATTATCAAGAAAAAATGATCTTGCGGTCCTGGTTTTTTGTTAGCTAACAGCCCATAGAAATAATCTAATCAAAAATCCTTTACTGGCATTATTATATACAAATCAGCTATTCCTTTCACGGAGTGTCTGCGTGAGACTATCACGGAGCGCCACTATAGGTTGTACTCCGTCGAGCCAGTGAATGGCCAGCCCATCCCGTTCCATTTTTCGAAAAAAAGTCATCTGACGCTTTGCAAACTGATGAATGGCCGTTTCAAGCAAGGTTGTCATACTCGCATAATCCAACTCTCCAGTTAGATATTGAGTAATAAATTTATACTCTAACCCATAGAAAATCAACTTATTGGCAGGAACCCCCTCTTGCAACAACCGTTTCACTTCGTCAATCATGCCATGTTGCAGTCGTTCGTGTAGTCGCGTTGTGATGCGTTGCCGCCGAACCTCTACAGGCAGGTCTATTCCGAAAATTTGGTACTTGTACACAGGCATTTTTGTTACGTTAGCCGCTTCAGGATACGCATTCAGATACGTGCCAATCTCAATAGCCCGAATTAAGCGTTTGCGAGTCGACGTGTCGGCTAAGGGGCTGTACAACGAAGGGTTTTGCGCGAAACAATTCAGTAATTCGGCATCAGTCATGGATTCTAACGCCAGGCGAAGGACGTCATCAACAGGAATGGCAGCGTAGGCATGACCGCTCAGCACAGCTTCGATGTACAAGCCCGTTCCGCCACATACAACCGGTGTTCGCCCTCGCCCCTGACAATCTGCCACAGCCCGGTGAAAATCCTGCTGGTAACGATGCAGATTATAATTGTCGCCCGCATCAACAACATCAATCAAATGATACGGAATTTCCTGCCCGTCAACGGTATATTCTGATAAGTCTTTTCCGGTACCGATGTCCATTCCCCGGTATACCTGCCGCGAATCTGCACTGATGATTTCCCCGCCGACTTGGTGGGCTACCTGCACAGCGAGCCGGGTTTTGCCACTGGCTGTAGGGCCGAGAATGATAAGAAGTGGTTTCAAGGTTCAATTGATTCAGTTACCAGCGACAGGGTGCGAAACTGCTTTACAAACTTAATATTACCGGCATTCCAAATTGGTATCATCCCGGTTGAGTCTTCTACCTGGTGCAAATAATGCCGGTTGCAGGTTGCTGGGGCAACCCAGAATTGTTGGGGTTCGGTCTGACCAAGCCGCTCAAATCCCAGGCGTTCGTAACTCCGTCCGTCGGACCAATCGCGATCAGCGTAGGTCATAACATCATCGGGTTGGTGGTCTGTAACAAATGCTTTTAGCAGCTTATCTAAGCCTCCAACCACAGTACAATTCAGGCGATTAGCAAAACGGACGAGCTCATAGGAACGAAAAAGCTGTCCGTTTCGGGGAATGTTACGGGGGTGGCTAAACGTAGCGACAGCCACAAGGAGTTCAGTTAGGTTGGGGAGTTGTGCGGTCAGAAAATCAGCGGGCAGCACCCGAAAGTAGCGTTGGGGCAACCACAGGCCGTACTTGTATTTCGAAGTGGTAGCAACCTGCAAGTGATTCTGCTCTAAAAAAGCCATCGCTGTAGGCTTGTCAATTCGGCGGGCCTGAGTCAGGCGAGCCGGAATGCGCACGGACTCACCAGCCAATGCCCGCAATCGCGAGGCCACCACATCGGGTTTCTGATGGGCAACATCCTCCCAAAGGTGAATGAGTAACCGTCCCTCCTGCCGGAAGTTATCGGATAGTTTTTGAAAAAAGAACTGAGGGTCAGTCGTTTGCCGGAATTGCTCGTAGGTGTCCAGGTCGATTCGGTGAACGAGCGTTTGGGTGCCGGTTAACTGGCTGAGGGCAAAAGGAGTTAATGGTGCCATACCAACCCTGCCGTATTGAAAGCGATCTGCCGCCGACCCTGCGCGTAGAATTCGACGTCGATCACCAGTTTATCCGTCCGTTTCAGTTGGTCAATAAATGCTTTTGCAGCGTCGAAAAAGATTATGGTGGCACTCCCGTTTTCGGCGGCTGAGTAGGCATGCGTGGTGGCCGGTTTCCTATCAAATCGGATGCGGGCCGTCCCCCCTTGAAAACTCCGGTTAAATTGCCCTTTCGAGACTTGCAAATACGCCGTCGTGCTGCCTGCGCGTTGCCTAATCGTAAGCGTAGCGATTGATTTGCCCGCATACGGAAAACCAAAATTTAGCACGGTAGCCGAAGTGATGACCGCTTTGTAGGTGTTGTTTCCTGCCCCGTCGGCGGTTTCGGAATAGACCCATTTATCCGTTTGCAGATTACGCGATGTTGCCGGAGCGGAATTCTGTAGTAAAACCAGTAAGCCGACTACATAAAGCAGATTTTGCATAGTACACTATATACTTTCTGCTATCTATTCGCGCCGAAACTAGGCTAAATGGATAGCAGAAGGCCCGTTAAGTCAATTTAGTGCGCAAAGTTCGGCTCTACATTGTATTTATCACTGACTTTTGGGGAAAGAATGGGCCCTAATGCATTATATTTTGGGCACTAAACTGACTTCCGCCCCATTGCCAATCCCCAAAAGCCTTACTGCCGACCCACCGGCACACACAGTTTACGAACAGGACGACACAGTATTACTGCACACAGGCGCAAACCGTACCCAAGCCGTTTGCTGCTGATATGCAACCCTCACCCAGCCACATCGAAACCACTACGCTAACAACGTCCTGCCATGCTTGCACAAAACCCAATGTTGGTAGCAGTGTTATTTCGTCTTGTGAAATTTGAGTGATTTTAATAACGTGATGTCTCTAAACATTGCTACCAACGAATAGGGCTTTACGAAGTTGGGAGGGTAGAAAAAGGACACCTATTGGCTCCCCCGCCAGAAAGATAAACGCGTTTCAACACTGCTATGATTAAGTCTGCCACCGTTATCTAGTCCCATCCATTGACGCCTGTTTCCTCTTTCGATTTGGCAGAACGATAACGACTTCACTTGTTCCGTACTACAGCCTGTAAGATGTTCCTGCCAACTTTACCCCGGATGCCCCAC
>Ga0105049_10009553_pt1 | contig 11169 bp, 11 predicted proteins | sample MAT06_FD_78087 | JGI IMG/M metagenome (GOLD analysis project Ga0105049, IMG submission 78087) | Freshwater microbial communities from Lake Fryxell liftoff mats and glacier meltwater in Antarctica - MAT-06 | ecosystem: Environmental > Aquatic > Freshwater > Ice > Liftoff microbial mat | place... | reverse complement strand
TTTCTTTTTATGCAGATCTGCGTTCCGGTTTCCCTCTTTTTAAATTGGGGAAGCGATCGTTGGGCTGATGCGGCATTCTCGTTTTCATGGGATGTTAGGGTAAATGAAAAACATGGCGTCATAACGTTTTTTCAGTTAAATCAGAAAACGGGCGAGGAGCGTCTGATCGACCTTAATTTTTATTTAAGCAAGATGCAGCAAAACAAGATGGCCGAAGATCCTGAAATGATTGACCAGTTTGCAAGCTATCTCTATTCCCACCATAATTATGACCCGGGATTGCTTCAGCTGAAGGCCGTTTCCTGTATTTCACTAAATGGCAGGAAACCGGATTGCCGTTCTTTTTTAGCAGGGGAAACCATTATTCCCGTCGGAAAAGCCAATGATGATAGCGGGCAGTAAACGCTTTTGGTTACTTCTACATCTGGCAATTCCCGCTATAATAGTTTCCTGCAAACCAGAGCGTGATTACTGGCTCATGGCAAAAAGTGAATTTTCCGATAAGGATTACCTCGGGGCAATAATTGAACTGAATTGTCTCCTGGAAACGGATTCACTTAACGATTCTGCGCTTGTGTTGCGAGCCGGGTCTTTTCACAAAATAGGAAAAGATGAAAAGGCGCTTCAAGACCTTAAAATGGCAGTTGAAATAAACCCGTCGAATAGTCAGGCAAGGCTGGAGAATGCCAGGCTTATCGCCGCAGATAATCCGTATTCTGCACTTTTGTTGCTTCAGGGAATAACGGAAAAGACGGGCAGAATTGCGTCGGATGCCTTAATCGAACAAGGGCGCATTCATTATTTTGCGGATAGATTTTCAGAATCGCTTAATGATTTTACTGCCGCGATTGATGCGGATAGCTCGTATGCTCTTGCCTGGTACTACAGAGGTTTGATGCGTTCGTCTTTTTTCGATAGGGACGGAAGTTCGGGAAAAAAGATATTTGCCTTTTTTGATTTTGATAAATCGTTGTGTGATTTCACAAAAGCAGTCGAGCTACAACCTGATTTTGCTGATGCCTGGTTTCAGAGGGCAATGGTTTACTTCAACATGTTTGATGGAGTAAATGGGCTAAAAGACGCGAACAAAGCCATTGCACTGGAGCCGGCCTACTCATATTATTATCTCGGACGAGCCCACTATTACAGGGAGAATGCAGAACGAACCAAAGCCCTTAACGATTATAATAAAGCTATCAGTCTTTTTGATAAGGACCCGAATGCTTACGAAGAACGTGCTGTTCTATATGATTCACTGGGAAAGACCGATCTGGCTAACAAAGACAGGAAGACCGCCTTTGAGTTAAAAGCCCAGCAGGAAATGGACAAAAAAAAATGATCACACTGTCCGGCGTGATCATTTTTTTACATTTCAATAAAACTTAACGTTTAACGTTTGATTTTCGCTGGCGCTTTTGGCATTGAAGAACCCATCCTTAGCTCCTGCGGTTGACCAAACAATTCAGGGCGGAGGTATTTCCCCTTTTCTCCGTCTCTCTTATCAACTTCGGTCTCTGCTTTCTCTGGATGTTGCTGAAGAAGTGGATCGTTCCGGTCCGCGTAAACAGTCCATGAAACTTTTTGACCTGCCTGTCCTCCTGCAATACTGAATGTTTTGCCAGATGTGATTTCTTCCTTAACAAACAGGCCTGGAGACCCTACCCCAATGCTCGTAAGCTGGTAGCTGAAATCTTTATTTATTAGCTGGAAATAGTCAGGAAGAGTTACAACTGCCTCGCCGTTTGCATCCAACGTAATGGTTCCCCGATAAAGGTTAAGCACTTCATCAGATTCGATGGAAAAGTGCTTCAGGTATTTGTTGGCAGGATCAGCAGGGTGATCTATCATAAATGATTTTAACCCACTTGCTGCAAGCTCTCCGTTAGCGAATATGGCAACGTAGTTCCCATCAAGGTTGTCGCCCCAAACTCCGATCCCGGTTTCTGATTGTCCAAGAAGAGCTATGTTGTTAAATGTTATCCCAAGGTCGAAATTCTGACCCAGAACACCAACAAGTTGCGCGTTCTGCGTTTGTCCGCTCACACCAATTCCGCCGAGCCCGGAAACCGCAATGGAATTATTAGTTCCGGTGCCAATGGTTGGAACTCCAGTGTTTTCCGCAAAAACAGCATAGGCTGCATTGTTGCTAGTGGCACCAGAAACGCCATTCACGCCAACTCCCTCAACACCGATGCCCCCCGTTGTACGAAGGTTATTTCCACGAACAGCAACATCTGAAGTAGCAGAAGAAGTTACCTCGCCGGCGACACCCCGCGCAGCACCTGTAGTTTGGCCGAAAACCGATGAATTATTAAGTGTGGAGCTATTGGTAATTGCCTGCACTGTTGCAAAAGCATTTGCCGCATTGCTGTTTACCGCATTTATTGCATTTCCGGTTCCTGTTAAAAGAGCCCCGATTGCAGACGTGGATGTTCCCGATTGATTCACCAGAAGCCCGATAGATGCAGGCCCCGTTCCTGATGCATTGATCGTTACAGAACCTGCATCTGCAGTAATCGTTCTTCCTAAACCGGCACCACCAAAATCATAAGACGCATCAAGCGATCCGCCACCCGAACCGGCAGGCCCTGTTGCACCGGCAGGCCCTGTTGCACCGGCAGGCCCTGTTGCACCGGCAGGACCAGTTGCTCCAGCCGCCCCGGCAGTTCCCGTTGCTCCGGTAAGACCAATCGGGCCGATAGCACCAGTAGCACCGATAGCACCCGCAGCACCAGTAGCACCAGTAGCTCCGGCAGCACCAGCAACACCTTGTGCTCCAGCTGCTCCTGCAGGACCCGCTGCTCCCGCAGCTCCGGCCGCTCCGGCAGGGCCAGCAGGACCAGCAACACCTTGAGCACCAACAGCTCCCGCAGGGCCAGCAACACCTTGTGCACCCGCAGCTCCGGCAGCTCCGGCAGGGCCAGCAATACCTTGAATACCTTGCGTGCCGCGGCAATCAAGTGAATTCCAGAAGCCATCATTATTTAAATCCTCCGAAGGATCGGTAACCCCATCTCCATCAGTATCCCAACAGTTTAGTCCACTGCCCGGACCTGCCGGCCCTTGAATTCCCTGTGTTCCCGCAGGGCCCGCTGGCCCCTGTGCTCCGTCAGCACCTGCTGGTCCGCCCAGGCCTTGAGCCCCATCGGCACCCGCTGGTCCCGCAGTACCAGCCGCTCCCGCAGGGCCGGCAGGCCCTTCAGGTCCCTGAGTTCCGCCTGTCCCTGAAGTTTCAGCATACATTGCAAACGGAACAGAAAGTAATTCATTAGTTCCCAGATCTGTATAGTTCGTACCGCCTGTAATATCGATCTCAACTTTTACAAACTGATTTGCGGTATTCCAGGTAATGTCTTCAAAGGTTCCTGTTTCCGGAGTGCCTGCACCGATCTTCAAATTGAAAAGACCGAATGCATTGGTAGTAACCGAATGTCTTTCCGAATATTGCACCAGCCCTGAAGCAGAACCCTGCAAAATGGAAATACGCACGCCGATCGCATTATTCACGAACACGCTTCCTGCCGCATTTCTTGCAATAGCCTGGTAGTTTATGCCATTAGGCACATCTGCCTGAGCACATAGATTTCCTGCGCTGAGAAGCAAAGCCAAAGAAACGCCGGTAAAAAATCCAAGTAGTGTTTTTTTCATTGTTTTTGTTTTCTAAAGAAGATTTTAGATGTGTAGTTTATTGATACGGAAGGATCGCTGGCCAAGACCATCTGTCGTCATTACGCGGATTACGTAAGTTCCAGCAGCAAGTCCTTCAAGTGGAATTGAATATTTCAGTGTTCCTGGAATCTGCTTAAGCTTAACTGTTGCTATTGCCTTTCTTCCCGAAGCGTCGTAAAGGTCAACAAGGTATTCCCTTAGTCTTGGGTCTGACAATTCAAGCGTTACATTCTGATCGGCAGGATTCGGATAGACGGACGCGCCGGAAAGAAATTCAACATCATTTATTGATATAATCGTGAATTTATCGGGTTGATGAAACCCTTGGGTTAGAATCTGGTTGCCGCCCGTGGCAGTATTAACAAGGGCGAGTTCGCCGATTGTATAAGAAATTTGAAATCCGGTTCCCTGGAAATTCTGCCCATGCGAAGCGAAAACATGTTGAGACGCAGAAACATCCTGAGAGAAGGCGGAAACATTCGATATGATTGAGATCCAAAATAAGATCCGGAGTTTTTTCATAGGCGCTATTCTGTATGTTTGATGGTTAGGAAAACCGCAAATATAGACGGAGAAGATAGAAACAGAAGGCCCTCCTTATGAAAATACAATTCCCCGTCAATACACGTGAATAAGATGAATATCAGCGATCACGACTTTTTATGTTAGGACATGGAACATTTACCACTATAAAATCGTTTTTTTGACGACTATGAACGTTACCGTCTACAGGAAAGAAAGTTTTAATGCCGCTCATCGCCTACATAATCAAGGCTGGGATGATGAAACCAACCGCAGAATCTTTGGAAAATGTAATAATCCGAATTACCACGGGCATAATTATACGCTTGTTCTGAGCGTAACAGGGCCAATTGATCAGGATACCGGTTATGTAATTGACATGAAGGTACTAGGAGATATCATTCGGGAAGAGGTAACCGACAGGTACGATCATACAAACCTTAACCTTGACATCGAGGAATTTAAAACCCTCAATCCAACAGCCGAAAATATAGCAGTAACGATCTGGAATCGACTGCGTTCAAGACTCAATGAAAAGTATGAACTAAAGGTGAGACTTTACGAAACGGAACGGAACTTCGTGGAATTCTCCGGGGAATGACGAACACTGAGTCGATTGCTATTTTCTGGTTCAGGCGGGACCTTAGAATTGAGGATAATGCAGGTTTGTTTTATGCGTTAAAAGAAAATCAGAGAGTTTTACCGCTGTTTATTTTTGATAGTACGATCCTCGACCAGCTTGAAGACGAGGATGATGCGCGGGTAACATTTATTTACAACGAGGTTAACCGTTTAAACGAAGAGCTAAAGAAATCAGGGAGTCAATTGTTTTGCATTTACGGGAACCCCTTAAAAATATTCGAAGCGCTTTTGAAAAGCCATAATGTTTCGGCAGTATATATCAACAACGATTATGAACCTACCGCAATCGCAAGAGACGAAGCTGTTTCAGAATTATTAAAAACTCACAATTCCGAATTAAAGAGCTTTAAGGATCAGGTCGTTTTTGAAAGGAACGAAGTCACAAAAGATGACGGAAAACCATACACTGTCTTTACCCCGTTCTCGAAAAAATGGAAAGAGAAGCTCAATAAGTTTTACCTAAAGCCATATCCTGTTTCAAGGTACAAGGCATCGTTTTTAAAGGCGGACGATGGAAAAATTCCGTCTCTTAATTCAATGGGATTCAAAGAGTCTGGTCAACATTTTCCAGATAGATTTCTTAACCCGGATGTCGCAAAGAATTATGGAGAGGATAGAGATTTTCCTGGAATCCCCGGCACAACCCGGATGGGAATTCACCTGCGCTTTGGAACTGTTTCAATCAGAATGCTTGTTGCCAGGGCCAAAGAGATTAATGAAACACTGCTGAATGAATTTATCTGGCGGGAATTCTATCAAACGATACTTTATCATTTTCCACAGGTGGTCCATAATGCGTTCAAGCCAGCATACGATAAAATTGAATGGCAAAACGACACGGATCTTTTCCATAAATGGTGTGAAGGGCAAACAGGCTATCCTATCGTAGATGCAGGAATGCGGGAGCTAAATGCCACCGGCTTTATGCATAACCGCGTGAGAATGGTTACAGCAAGCTTTCTCACGAAACATTTGCTGATAGACTGGCGTTGGGGTGAAGCATATTTTGCAAAGAAACTTCTTGATTACGACCTTGCTTCGAACAACGGAGGTTGGCAATGGTCGGCAGGCTGCGGTTGTGATGCAGCCCCATATTTCCGTGTTTTTAATCCGGAATTACAGGCGAAGAAATTCGATCCGGACAACAGATACATCCGGAAATGGGTTCCCGAATTTGAAAGAAGCAACTATGTTAAGCCGATAGTCGACCATAAGTTTGCCCGCGATCGCGCTTTAAGAGTTTACAAAGCAGCTGTTGGAAACCAGGAATAATTTTGATCGCTTTTTTAGCGACTTTTGCTGCGAATGAACACCCTGGAGCTTGTTGCGTCTCTCATTGCGCTTGCAGGCGTTTATTTTACAGTGAGGGAAAAGGTCGTTGGCTGGCCGCTCGGGATCATCGGGGCAGCACTCTACGTAATCCTTTTTTATCAGAGCCTTTTATACGCAGAATCCTTACTTCAGGCGTTGTACGTAATTGTTGGTATTTATGGTTGGATAAAGTGGAGTGCCCATCGGGAAACCGGGGAGATACTGATCTCGCGAATGCCGTTTAAAACGAAAAGTATTTCGGTGATTGTCTGGCTTTGCTTTTCAATCGCCTCAGGATTTATTCTCGATCGTTTTTCTCCTACAGATGTTCCGTACCCAGACGCCGCGCTCGCTGTCGCCGGCGTTATCATCACCTGGCAGATGGCAAACAAATACATCGAAAATTGGTTAAACTGGATTGTTGCAGACCTCCTGAGTGCTGCCCTGTTTTTCTATAAACACCTGTATTTCGCATCAGGACTCTATGTTATACTGGCAGCTCTTGCCGTTTACGGTTATCTGAAATGGAAAAAAGATCTTCAGACGGCATGATCAAAATTGCAGTTACCGGGCCGGAATCCACTGGCAAATCTGCCTTGACTGAAGCGCTTGCCCTTCATTTTAAAAGCCCGTTCGTAAAGGAATATGCGAGAGAATACCTGGAAAAAAATGGTTCTGGGTACATGGCAAATGACATTGAAAAAATTGCTTCTGTTCAATTGCAGCTTGAAGAAAGAGCGTCATCTTCGTCCGATAAATTTCTTTTCTGTGATTCTGATTTGCTGGTTTGCAAAATCTGGTTGAAACATGTATTTAATATTTCAATTCCCTGGATCGATAAAGAAGCCGCAGCTCTTAAATATTCTCATACTTTCCTCATGAAGTATGATCTTCCCTGGGAGCCCGATCCATTAAGGGAAAACCCGGAAAACAGGGATTATCTTTTTGATTTATATAAAGAAGAACTGGAAATCTCAGGAAGACGATTTTCGATTATTAGCGGCAAAAATGAAGAACGCACACAGATGGCTATAGAAATCATTCATAAGCTATTTCCCAGTTCCATTTAACTGGAAGTTTCCTCCCTTTTCTTAATAACACCCTTTCGAATGACCATGATTTTAATGGTCTCCGATTTGGTCGTCACAGAAGAAATGAAGGTCGTTTAGTCAAGGATTTACCTTTCCCAGGAAAAACCTTTCTTCCCCTTTGTGCTTGCCTAAAACAAAATCTTCGTGCGCTTCGTGTGAAATTTTGACTGCCCCAATCCGTGTGGGTTTGAGGCTCAGGGGTTCACCGTCACGCCTACAGTGCCAACTCAATCGCCGGGTCCCAGAACTTCGAAGCAAAATCCACAATCCCATCATCTTTAATAGTAAAACCTTCATTCTCCAGCCTTCGCTGCATTTCATCGTCACCAGGAAAATGATGCTTTCCGGTTAACAGTCCGTTGCGATTTACAACTCTATGAGCAGGGACATAAAAAGGTAACGAGTGCGCGCTGTTCATTGCCCAGCCCACGGTTCTTGCCGATCCGCCTGTTCCCAGATATTTTGCGATAGCTCCATAGCTTGTCGCTCTTCCCTCAGGTATTTGTTTTACGACTTCAAAAACCAGCTTGAAAAAGTCAGACTTATCCCGTTGGTCTTTCATAACGTCCAGGAAATATAGTGGATGGGAATTCCTTTCTCCCTGAATTTCATTTCATAGTACGTGCGGATCTGCATGAGCTCATCACCTGGAAAATCCTTGTCTATATCATGACTTAACCTCACTATCGGATAGTTATTTTCCTTAATCGTTTCAAGCGTGAAATCAACATTAAATACACTGTCGGTTTTTAGGTTCACCTTTCCCTGCGGCACAAGAATTTGCCGGTAACGCTCATTATTTTCGAATGAGGTCAAACGTTTCCTTGCGTCTCCTTTGTTAGGTTTAGGGTCCGGAAACGTAACCCAGATTTCGCTTATTTCGGAAGGGGCAAAGAAGTTAATCACACGGTCAACTTGTGTCCTTAAAAAGCCAATGTTGGTCATACCTTCTTCAATTGCGGTTTTCGCACCTCTCCACATACGGTTTCCTTTTATGTCGATGCCGAGATAGTTCCGCTCCGGATGTTTCCTGGCTAATGCAACGCTGTATTCGCCTTTTCCGCAACCAAGCTCTAATGTTATCGGAAGATCGTTCTTAAAGAATTCTTTTGCCCATTTTCCTTTCAACGGATGATCCGTGTTTTCCTCTTTGTACATGTGCTGGATCACATTTGGAAATGTTTCCAGCTCCGCGAAATTCCGTAGTTTTCTTTTTGCCATTAATTACCAATTAGTACTTCCCGAAGGAAATTTCTTTGTGCCCTAAATATCTACCGCAAACATCTTAATCTTTTCACCTCTGCAATCCTTCGTTATGATCTTTTACGTCTTGTTGCCCCTTCGTGCTTGTCTGTATTAAAAAACTTCGCGCTCTTTGTGTGAAACTTTTTGATTTCCCGAAAGGAAATTCCTTAGTTTTTCCATTTCAGCAAGCCTTACCATTTTCTATTTAAAGGTCGGATAGTTATTTCTTCCATCCATGATCCGGCGCCAAGCTTAACCAGCATCATTACAATTTTGGCAATTTCTTCCGCCTGTACAAATTCGTCAACCGGAATTCCACTGTCTTTCCAGCTTGGGGTATTTACAGATCCGGGAAGAATCCGGCTCACTTTTACACCGAATTCCCGCAGCTCATCAGCCAGCAATGTTGCGTATTCATTCAACATATTTTTGGATAACGAATAAGCTGCTGCCGAAGACCGTGGCTCTTTTGCAACGATCGAACTGATAAATAAGATAGTTCCAGCTTTTCGTTCCTTAAATGAACTAAGCCAGGGCGATGTAAGCCTGAAAGCAGAAAAGAAATTCTTTTGAAGCAGTTCATTAATTGAATTTTCCGAAAGTTCTGAAGCTGACATTTCCTCAAACACTCCAGAGCAATTAACGATCATGTCAGGAAAATCCCATTCTGATTTGATGTCATTGACAAATCCCTTTGCATCGTTTTCGATGGTAAGGTCACCTACATATCCGATGTGTTTTTCGCCGGAACTGCTTAGCTCGAGAAGAAGTTGTTCCAGACGACCGCGATCTCTCGAAATAACAGCAAGTTCCCAGCCCTCATTCACCAATGCGACTGCAATTGCTTTTCCAATGCCACTTGTTGCCCCGCTAACGATTGCCTTCATGCGGCAAAAATAATGATTCACCGAAACAAGCCCGGCTAAATTTTCCCGCTTATTATTCAGAGTTCTTTTCTACGCCAAACTGTTTTCTGAATTTGAAATCATCTGCGTTCATCTGTCCCAATGGGATAGGCTATTAGCCCTAACTTGCGGCAATGGCAACCCCACCCGAATTACGGATCATCGTTGCTCCGCTCGACTGGGGAATGGGCCATGCAACACGCTGCATTCCATTAATAAAGGAACTTCAAAGCCACGGAATTACAGTAATTGTGGGTGGAACAGAACAGTCCCGTCAACGCATAAAAGCTGCAGGGATAATTTCTGAATACCTGGATCTGCCCGCATATTCTATCCGTTATCATAAACTTCTCCCTGCCTGGTTGATGGTTTTACTCCAGTTCAGCAAAATCATCAAAGCCATTAAATCAGAAAAGAAAATCCTGAATAATTACCTGAAGAAAAATAAGGTTGATGCACTTATATCAGATAACCGTTATGGGGTTTTTAATCTTAAAATTCCTTCTGTATTAATCACCCACCAGGTTCGTCCGAAATCTCCGTTCAGCATTTTTCAAGGAATAACTAATAAATTCGTTCATAACCAACTGAAGAATTTTAACGAAATTTGGATCCCGGATCTGACAGCAGAAGAATCTATTTCGGGCGATCTATCCATTCCATTTAGCGGCATTACCTTTAAAAATATCGGAATACTTAGCCGGTTCGAGGCATCAAAACAGCTCCCGCATCAATCAAATTCTGTTCTGGCGATTGTCTCCGGCCCCGAACCACAAGCTTCAATTTTCCAGCAGCAACTTATCCGTTTCGCCATTCGCAAAAAAGTCCGGATCTCAATTATTTCATCATCCGAATTACCCGAAAACAATAATTTATCGGAAGATTGGATCAGGTTAATTCATTCACCAAACGACCAGGATTTCCAGCGACTTGTCAGTGAAAACAAATTCATCATAATGCGATCCGGATATTCAGGTATTATGGATATGCTTAGGTTGGGAAGAACTGCGTTACTCGTTCCAACTCCGGGACAAACAGAACAGGAATATCTTGCAGTGCGGATGAAGGAATTCGGGTTTACAGCCATCTCTCAAAAAAATCTTGCTGAATTACGCCTGCCGGATTCATTTCCTTCCGGCTTATCGGCCGCTCATTCTGATAAAGGATTACTGACGGATGCTGTTTCAGGACTGGTAAGGACGCTTCAATAAATACGAGGAAATAAAAGCCGCGATAATCAGTATAATAAACATAAAATTGATATGCATAAGTGGTCACGGCAAATGAAATAAGATCTTGAGCTTGCTGTTCAGTTCGGAAAATTCTGTCGCAGAGAGTCTGCCCAGAAGTCCTTTTTATTAGCGAGTGGTTGAGTGTCGCGATTTTGCTTGCTCGTAAAAGTGAATGTTTCTTAAGTCCGTTTAGTACGTTCGGTACTAATAGCAGGTCCGATGTTTCTTGCCAATCGGTTTGGGTGTGATGAAACACAATGGCAGATCAAGATTCGTATCAATAATCACAACCGCCGGTCGCAGCTTGTTGCCGCTTGAGTCAGTGAAAGGAAAAATGACGAGCACAATGTAGCCTTTAGCCATTATATACCTGTTTTGAATCGGCGACAGAATAAAAGGCCTCTTCTTCAGTTAAAAAATTAAAAGTCCGGGTGTCGGAAGCGAGGTTTTGGACGCACTGGGCTAATAAATGCTCTTCGTATCGTTTACTAACAAAGTCGGCGAAGTCCGGGATTTCTTCCGCCTTGTCCTCCGGAAGTTGGTTGATAGCTT
>Ga0105049_10009552_pt1 | contig 11169 bp, 7 predicted proteins | sample MAT06_FD_78087 | JGI IMG/M metagenome (GOLD analysis project Ga0105049, IMG submission 78087) | Freshwater microbial communities from Lake Fryxell liftoff mats and glacier meltwater in Antarctica - MAT-06 | ecosystem: Environmental > Aquatic > Freshwater > Ice > Liftoff microbial mat | place... | reverse complement strand
TGTCTGGTGTCGGGACTATGGCGTCTGGAAGCGTCCTTTGAGTCATCGGTGTGCTTTCATTTAGGTCACGCCCGCATTAGCGAGCTTTTGTGGCAACTGTGTCGTTGGCCTTCGCCCTTGCGCACATTCGATGGCCAAACCTCGCTTCACCACCCGACTCGCATTGTTTCATCGGCGAGACGCCGGAGCCACGTGTGTTAAGAACCGCGCCCAAAAGCTACTGGGCGCGGCGCGGGCCTTATTCGATTTCATCAAAACCTGCGCGCGCTCAATTGTTCAGCGAATCATCGAGACGTTAGCCAATCTTCGCGCGCGCAGCAGATGTTTAAAAGCTGTACCCCACCTTCGCGTACACAAACGCTCCATTGAAGCCGAACGGTGCTGCGCTACTGGCGTAGGCAAACTGTCCGCCGGTGGAGTTCGCGAAAATATTCTCGTCGGGATACTCGTCGGTCACGTTGTCGCTGCCGAGGGTGAAGTTCCAGCTGTCAAGGGTGAGCGTCGCCGCCACGTCGAGCGTCCATTTGGCACCGAAGGTCTGGTCCTGCACCGCGGCTGCATTGCGAATGGTGATTTCGCCGAAGCGCGTAGCGTTCATCAGAAACTTCAGATTGCCCGTCTCCCACAGGCCGCCGAGCAGAACTTTGTCTTTCGGCGCGCCGACCTCGAAGCGACCGATTTCAACCCGGCCAAAACGCAGCGCAGTGGGATCGATTGCCGCGAGCGCAGCTGGATTAGTAGCAACGCGGTCGATGTCGGTTGAGGTGTGGTTGTAGCCCACGGTCAAATCGAGATTGCCCGCGTCCAGATCCCAACGATAGGTGCCAACCACATCGACGCCATCGGTAGTGGTGTCAATCGCATTGGTGAAGTAGCGACCACCGCCGACACCGGGAAAGCCATTGGTGTTGAGAAAATTGCGCACCGCTGCGCTGGTCAGGTTTTCTGACAGGGTGATGCGGTCTTCAAGCGCAATGCGGTAAGCATCAATCGTGATGTACAGCGAATCGACCGGTTGCAATACCAGGCCGAGGCTGTAGTTGGTGGACTCCTCGGCTCGCAGCGGCTCGGCACCCAAGCGGATGCCTGCCGGACTGTTGACCCGAAAAGTAACGATGTCGAACGGCAGGTTGCCCTGCGGGGTGACGATGAAATTGGTCGCAGTAGACTGAAAGAACTGCTGCTGCAGCGAGGGCGCGCGAAAGCCCGTTGACACCGTGCCGCGTAACGCCACGGCGTCAGTAAAGGCGTAGCGCGAGGTCAACTTGCCCGAAGTCGTCGTGCCGAAATCACTGTAGTCCTCGTAGCGAGCGGCGACACCCGCGGTAAGCTTTTCGGTCAATTCGGCTTCTAAGCCAACGTAAAGCGACAAATTGTCGCGGTCGAAGGTGCCGCTATCGGAAGGCCGGAAACCAGAAAACACCTGCGCGCCGGGAATGTTGGCGAAGGTCCCCAGTGCATAGGACAGTGGCTCGCCGGGGGATTGCTGAAACTCATCTTGGCGAAACTCCACGCCGTAGGAGAGCGTTGCCGGATAGGCCAAGCCGATTGACCACAGCGTTGTGGCATCAAGGTTTAGCACGCCCTGCTCGACTGCCAATTTGCCAGCATAGAAGTTAAGCGGCGAGGTTGGGCCAAGGCTGCGATTGAGGGTATTGAGAATGTCAAATGTCAGCTCGTTGGAGCCGTAGGTGTAGCTGAAATCAATGTCGGTCGAGTCGCTTACAGAAACGCGCAGACCGCCGACAAAGCTGTAATCGGTGGAGTCGTTGTTGATTTGCGGCAAGAACCCATTTGGATAAATCGCCGGGATGTTGCGGGCATCGCCAGCGGTTCGAAAAAAACCGTTGGATAGCGTGTCGCGCCGGGTGTGAATGAGGTTCGAGTACAGGGTCACATCGTCGCCAAACGGCAGCTCAGCGTTGTAGCTCAGCGAGTAGGCGTCGACCTCAGGATCGCCCTGGCGTTGCACTACCCGATCCAGCGGCGGCGAGGTCGCCGTGGGCGTGCCAGTGAAAGCCCGTGCACGATTGGTCTGATCTTGTTGCCCGACCTGTGCCGCAAAGTGGACGAAGCCTTCGCCACCCAGCGCAAAACCGGCATCGGCAAGCACGTCTGATTGCTCGCCGTCACCGGCGCTGTATTGACCATAGCGCGCGCTCACATCGCCACCGCTATTGCTGCCACTTAAGACGATGTTGATGACGCCGGCGATGGCGTCTGAACCGTATTGCGCCGAGGCACCGTCGCGCAGCACTTCGACGCGCGCAATGGCTGACACCGGAATACTGTTCAAGTCCACCGGCGAGGAACTGCGGCCTTGAGTGCCGTTAACATTGACCAACGCACCGGTGTGATACCGCTTGCCATTGACCAAGACCAGCACGTGATCAGGTGACAGCCCACGCAACTGAGCTGGACGCACGGCGTCGGAGCCATCGGAAATCGCCAAGCGCGGAAAGTTGAGCGACGGCAACGCACGCGACAGGGCGGTCGCCAGATCAGGCGTGCCAGTCGCACGCAAAATCTCCGGCGTGATGATGTCAATCGGCGAGGTCGACTCGGCCACTGTGCGATCCGACACCTTGGTGCCGGTGATCACAATCAGGTCAAGCATGCTGGCCTCCTCTTCTTCGTCGGCGGGGGATTGCGCGAATGCTGGCGCGCTCGCAAGCGCGATCAAAACAGCTAAAGCGAGCGGGGAAAGCGGGGCGCCGAAGGTCAATGCACGAGCACGATTCATAGTTATTCCAGTTCGTTAAAAGGCGGTTAAACCAGTACCACAGGCGCGCAACCGGGTCAACCAAATTGGCCCGCACGATCCACCGCAGGGCGACAGTGGAACCTTATAAATTTTTTTATACTTTTGCTGCGGATGCCTGCCTCCGTCTGGGGCAACCCGATGACTTATCGGCACATGACGACTAGTCGGGACACTCAGTGAGCAATTCCTTCCGCCGCGAACGCCAGGGCGAGTTCGGATTCGGCGTTGCTGGAGCCCCAGGTCCATTCGAAGTTCCACGGTGGCGGCCGCTCACGGTAGAGCGTTTGCGCGTTGGCAAGGCCGGCGCCGTCGCGGCTTGCCAGCGCGCGTGCGGCCATCGACTGCACCATCAGGTGTCCGCCGCCAAGCATGCTGGGTCGCGCTTCCAACGCCGCACACACTTGATTGAACGCGGTCCTTGCGGCCGGCGCGTCCTGACGCCCCAACGCAATGCGGCCAAGCGTGAGCAGCGCGAACGCACGAAAACTGTCGCGATAGAAAAAGTCGGAGTGCTCGACACGCTGCAATGCGGCGTGCGTTTCGCGCCAGGCAAGCTCAAGTTCTCCGCACTGGCGCAGCATCTCCCCGAGGTAGGCCCCGCAGCCGGCCGTGCGCAGTGGGCCGTCTTCGGTTTCCAAGCGTTCGGCGGTGCGGATGCAGAACAGCGCTTCTTGGAGATTGCCGAGCCGGTGGTGGCACCAGGCGGTGCCGATCCAGGAAAAGCAACGGCTGCGGTCGGCTCGCAACGAGGCCTGATACAGCGCCAATGCCGGCTTCCAGCGCGATTGCGCGGCGTGGCAGCAGGCACCGAAATAGTGCGCCATGCTGGCGTCAGGATTGCCGATTGCAGCGCGTGTGGCCTGGGCGATGCCAGCTCGAAGGCGGCCCTGCCTGAGCAATACATAGGCCAGCCAGGTGCGCGCCTCGAAGGCATTCGCATCTAGACGAATGGCTTTGCGCGCCAGGCATTCGGCTTCTGCCAGCAGCGCCGGATTGGTGGTAAAGACATACCGCAACGGCAGCACGCTGGCGAGCCCTGACAATGCCAACGCGGAATTTGGGTTGTGCTCGAGTACGGCGCGATAGCAGGCCTCGGACTCGGTCATGCCGTCTTTGCCGCCTTTGCGAAAGGCCAGTTCGGCGCGCGCGCACAATTGCGCTTCACTGCCGTCGAAGGCTGGGCGCAACGCTCCCACCGCGCTATCCAGAAATTGCGCTGACAGCCAATCCAGCAGGCGCTCATGCAGCGCAAAAATGGCCTCCAGTGCGCACTCGGTCTCGAATCGGTTGATCAATTGACCGTTGCGGGCGTCGCTGAAGTTCAATTGGATGCGCAGCGCGCGCGCGTTGCCGGTGACATGACCGTCCAGTACCCAGCGACATCCGAGCTTCTGGCCTAATCGCAGACTGTCGGTCGAACCCATTCCCGCCCTAGCAGCAGCAATGGCCTGGGGCGTGGCCAGTTCAACCTTCGATTTCCCGGCGAGGGCGGTTCGTACCGCTTGAATCACCGCGGTGCCGATCCAGTTCAAGGCGAGGTCCAGATCGGCGCAATCTGGTTCCAGCGCGAGCATGCGCAGCGGGCCGCGATCCTCATCGGTGTGACGCCAGATCTGCTGCGCTTCGAACTGCATCGCAGCAGCGCTCGCGGGGCGTTCCAGAGGATCGTTGCTTAGTGCACGCACCAGCAAGGCGCGCAGCGGTGAGTCAAGTTGCTCGGCACGCCGACGCGGGTCGCCGCGTATCGCCGCCTCGCCTCGTTCGCGGGTATCGCGACCCGCACAGGCGGGCAAGCCGGTCAGCGCTTCGAGCAGCACCAGCGCCACTGCATAGAGATCACTACGCTCACTAAAGTGCGCGCCCACCCATAGTTCGGGTGCCATATAGCCGGGTGAGCCGCTGATTATGTGGGTCCCGGTCAGCACGGAATCCGCGGGCTGGAGCTCGGTTTTGAGCAGCTTGGCGATTCCAAAATCCAATAACACCGGCTCGCCGTCTGCGCGCAACACGATATTGGCAGGCTTGATATCGCAATGCAGGACGCCGGCCGCATGCGCATGAGCCAGCGCCCAAAGCAATCCAGTCGCCAGTCGTTGCAACTCGAAGGCTTCTAGCGGACCGGCAAGCAGACGCCCCGCCAACGACTGGCCATCGACAAATTCGAGCGCGAGATAAGGCTGCGCATGGATCTCGCCCACCTCGAAAAATGTGGCGATATTGGGGTGCTGCAGACGCGACAAGGCATGCGCCTCACGGCGCATGGCTGGGTTTACACCCGAGTGCAACAGCTTGACCGCTGCCGGGCGCTCCAAGGCGCAATCCCAAGCGCGATATACCGAGCCCATGCCGCCCTCGCCGCAGATCGCCTCAATGCGGTAATGACCGAGCGTGTCGCCTGGTCGAGTGCGTGTTGGCGCCAGCGGATCCTGCTCGCGATGGTTGGACAGCGGATCTGCTATTTCGCGAGTGGCGTGCATTGCGCAAATCTACCGCGCGTAGCAACTCTGCTTCAACCATTGGCTGAACGCGGTGAACTCGATCGGCACGCTAGGCATCGGCAGCGACGCTTTGCGGTCCTCGTGCAGAAAGCGGACCATGGATGCAAGGTCGCGTCCGAGGAAAAGCCGGGTCAGCCAAGGATGCAGCTGCACGCATTCGACCTGCCGGTCTAGGTACGTTGCCATCGCTGCGGCATGCGAGCGCGAGTTGGAACGCTCCGCGTACAGCGCAAATGCATGGCCGATGCTTTCCTGCGGATGCTGCAGGCACCACAACGCGGCCGCACCGACGTCCGCCACCGCCACCATCGGTAACTCTAGATCCGGCTCGAAGAGCGTCACCAAGCGACCCTTGCGAACCCCGCCTACGGTCCGCGGGTGCAACAAATTCTCCATGAAACTGCCAGGTTCGAGCACGCTCGCGGGCAGTCCGAGTGCGGCGATATGCGTGCGGATCCGGCGTTTGCTCTCCAAGTGGGGCACGCCACTCGATCGATCGGTCCAAAGTGCCGCGGAATAGATGAAATGGGCGACGCCTGCGTGTGCAGCGGCGTCGGCCACTGCAATGCCCCGCGCGGTTTCCCGTGTCGAATTACCGGGATCTAGCGCCTGCACCGAAAATACCTGTGTGGCGCCATCGAATGCCGCTGCCAATGTGGCCGGATGGTCGAGATCCGCGACCACCAATTGCACTCCCCGCTCAGCCAGGGCGCGCGCCGCCGGCCGATTCGGATCCCGCACCAGCGCGCGCACCGGCCAGCCGGCCGCCACCGCCGCCGCACACACCGCACCGCCCTGCTGTCCGCTCGCACCGATGATCAATAAGCTCATTTTTGATCTCTGCCGCCTGTGGCCCAAAGCTTAGCGTACACGTCGCACTCGGTCGCTTGGAACCCCTCGCTGGCAAAATCTCACGAGGTCAAAGTCCTGTGCTCGACGAGGTTTAGCGCACCACCAGGGCATCGAGTCGTGGGTCGAACTTGATAACAATCACATCAATCCCAACTATCGACCAGACGCCCTGTTGTTTACCACTTCGAGTCATTGCCGTCATTTGCCGACCGGCACATATTGATAGCTGGCGCCAAAGCCGAGCGGGATATCAAAGGTCCAAAAGGCGAGCAAAAACGCACTCCAGGTGATCAATAGGCATACCGTGTACGGCAGCATCAACGCAATCAGCGTACCAATACCACTGCCTTTCACATAACGCTGGCAAAACACCACAATCAATGGGAAATACGGCATCAATGGCGTGATGATATTGCTGGAGGAATCACCCACTCGATAAGCCGCCTGGGTCAGATCGGGTGAAACGCCGAGTTCCATCAACATGGGCACCATGATCGCGCCAATCAACGCCCACTTGGCCGAAGCCGAACCGATCAAAAGATTGACGCATGCCGTCAGCAAAATAATCCCCACCAGGGTGAACTGCATCGGCATGCCTAAGGCCTTGAGCGCATTAGCGCCCTCAATGGCCAACAGTGCACCGAGATTGCTTTGCCCGAAAGCGTAAATAAACTGCGCACAGAAGAACGCCATGACGATGTAATAACCCATACCACTCATCGACTTGGACATGCCTTGCACGATGTCGCGATGAGTTTTAACAGTGCCTGCTGCATAGCCGTAAACGATGCCGGGGATCAGAAAGAACACGAAGATCAGCGGCACAATGGATTGCATCAAGGGTGCGGTTGCAACCATCAGCGTACTGCCGCCTGCTGGGACCGCCGCCGCTGGCGCGCGCCACGGAGAGCTTTCCGGCAGCACACTCAACACAAACACGGCTGCGGTGGCGATGATCGCCAGCACCGCGAGCAGCAATCCGCGTTTCTCAGCTGCTGTCAACACTTCCATTACCGGCATTTGCGCTCGATCACCGTCAACTTCTACCGAACGCAGTCGCGGCTCGATGACCCGATCGGTCAAAAACCAACCAACCAGAATGATCAAGCCAGCAGAAGCAGTAGTGAAAAAGTAGTTGTTGAGTGGGCTGACGACGACACTGGGATCAGTCAATTGTGCTGCGACCTGCGTCAAACCAGACAACAGTGGATCCAGGCTGGATGGCAGGAAAGTGGCCGAAAACCCTCCCGAGACACCCGCAAAGGCGGCCGCGATACCCGCTAACGGGTGTCGGCCAGCGGCATAGAAGATCACGGCGCCGAGTGGAATAACCAGTACATATCCAGCGTCCACCGCAATATGACTGAAGATGCCAACTGCAATCAGAGCCGGTGTGAGCAGCGCTTTTGGCGTCACACTTAGTGCGGCACGCAGACTGGCGCCAATAAATCCGGTGTGCTCTGCGACGCCGAGCCCAAGCATCGCCACCAGCACCACACCAAGTGGCGGGAAACTGACGAAAGTTTGCACCATCTGCGCCATGAAGCCGGTAATAGAACTGCCAGCGAGCAGATTGCGAATTTCGATCGGACTGCCACTGCGCGGGTCGATCGCGCTAAAGCTAACGTCTGCCAGCGCCCAGGAGATCACCCAGACAGCAAACATCAAGATCAGGAACAGCAGCGCCGGATCTGGCAGCTTGTTTCCAACGCGCTCGACCACGTCGAGCGCACGGGTGATCAAGCCGCGAGGGGCGGTAATCTCGGGGGCAGTGGGTGTCATCTAGCGTCTTTCAATGGCTGGGAGTGACGGAATGCTAACCCAGTAAGGCAAACCCATACAGTCTGAAAAATTCAAAGATGCGGCTTGGCGTTTCAATGATCGGATTAGCAATGTAGTCGAGCGCCCAAAACCTGCAATCCTCTTGCGCGGCATCGCGCCGGACCACTCCATCAAAGCACGTCCAGCGGAAGTTTGAGGTAGCGCGTGCCGTTGTCTTCTGGCTCGGGAAGCCGGCCGCCGCGCATATTCACCTGCACCGACGGCAGGATCAGTTTGGGCATGCTGAGCTTAGCGTCGCGCGCTGTGCGCATGGCCACGAAAGCATCCTCATCCACGCCGTCGTGGACATGAATGTTGCCAGCGCGCTGCGCACCGACGGTGGTTTCCCAGGCATAGGCGTCTCTACCCGGCGCTTTATAGTCATGGCACAAAAACAGTCGGGTCGCCGTTGGCAGCGCCAGCAGTCGCCGGATCGAACGATAGAGCTGGCGCGCATCGCCACCGGGAAAATCGGCGCGCGCGCTGCCGTAGTCGGGCATGAAAATCGTATCGCCGGTGAACACCGCATCACCGATCACATAGGCAAGATCGGCAGGTGTGTGGCCAGGAACGCGCAACGTCATCCCTTCAATTTCACCCATCTTGAAAGTGTCTCCATCATCGAACAACCGATCAAACTGCGATCCGTCACGCTTGAACGCTGCTTGCGCATTGAAAATCTTGCCGAACACCTCTTGGATCTGGATGATCCCGCGGCCAATCGCCAGTTTTCCACCGAGCTTCTGCTTTAGCCACTGTGCCGCGGAGAGATGATCGGCGTGGACATGTGTCTCAAGCAGCCAATCGATCATCAGGCCTTCGCGCTCGACATAGGCGACGATCCTCTCGGCCGAAGCGTGCGAAGTGCGACCCGCTGCTGGGTCAAAGTCGAGCACCGAATCGATGATCAGCGCCCGTTTGGTCGACGGATCGTGGACAACATGGCTCGCAGTAAACGTCGCCTCATCGAAGAAACTTTGAACGACAGGCCGCCCAGCCTGCCCTGCCAAGGCGGCCTCAATGACGTTAGTTGCCTTGCCAAGCGCAGCGTCGGCAACAGGACCCGTGTGCGATGACATCAGCTGACTCCTTCGTTTTATTGATTAAAATCAAGTGTAGCCCCGTGTACTGCCCAGCTCCATTTATCCTGGTCGGTAACTTGCCGAATTTTGGCAGCATCTCCTGCCAATCGTCGGCCACTATTGCTATCTACTGCCCGCCCTTTGCAGGAGCAACGATTACTTTTTGTTTTCGGATTGGCTGCACAGCTGGCGTCGAACAGGGCTTAAATCGGCCCGATCTAATCGCGTATTCTCCTACGCGGAAAGTAGATGTACCGGGGGCCTGATTTTCGGCGAGAGTTTGCCGAGTTCGGCGCTCCGTCGAGATCACGGGCAGTCGTCGAGCAGCGTCTTCCTCGACGCGGAAATCGGGGAGCTGAATCAGGGCTCTAGTCATGAAAAACGTGTTGTTTGCGGTCGCAGCCTTTATGGTCAGCGGATCCATTCTCGCTGCCGAACCGATAACAGTGTCGACGGCACAAGCGTTAGCTCGAGCGTCGACCCAACAGCTTGATACCGAGAAACCCAATACGCCACTGGTGCAACTGTCAGCCGAGAAGCGCGCGAAGCTCGCAGCCAAGACCGAGGGTCTGGCGGGTCGCCGTTTTGGTGACCCTGACCTTGCCGAACAGTTCTACGTCAACTCGCGCACCGGCCCGATCATCACCCGCGGCCCCAATCGTACGACGGGTACGCGCACTTTGAGCCCGGAGATGTACTTCGAGGGCCTTCAGCACGCCGCGCAGATGCCGCGCTATTCCAGCGCTACCGGCGCTGTGACGCCCAGCGCGATACCGCAGGGCACGCGCCTGAGCGATCCCTACGCGCTCGCGCCCAGCGATGCCGTCGGCAACTGGTCCAATTTGGGCCCTGCTAACCAAGGCGGTCGCACACGGGCAATGATCATTGACCCAGTCACGCCGAACACCATGTATGTCGGCGGTGTCGGTGGTGGCGTCTGGAAGTCCACCGATGCTGGCGTGGCAGTGGTTCGATCAAAAAGGCAACGCGGGTTGCCGTAGCACCATGCTGTACGGCACTCGAAAGCGGTCAACTGAGGTTTCTAGGTTAAACCTGCAAATACTCCCAAAACCCACACACAAAAAGTTACCGGGGACACCGGCGGCTTTGAAGTGGATCTCAGCGGCAGCGTCGTGACCGCGAACAACAGGGCGAAGACCAATTCGCTCCGCTTGCTTGCGGCTACACTTTGACCGGACTTGCTCTGCCGACCGGATAAAAGATTCTCAAGTGCGCCCGCGGCTTTTACCGTACGGGTTATCAAAACGGTTCGGACCACCGAAGATAAGGTGAAATTGCTTTTCTATTTCCGGTTATCGCGGCAAATATTTTCATATCGAGCAGAGTTTTAACGAGCAACGGCGCAGGATTGCGAAACGTCGTCGTAACTTTGACCGATTTGGACGGAACTTCAAGGCAGACGCGGACAAGTTCATTCGGCTATCATTTATTTGAAGATGTCCAAGCCGGCGGCACTTATATCGTGTCGGTAATTTCAAAACGCTACCAATCCACGCCGCATGCCGTGCAGGTCAATGATAATGTCGGCGATGTGGATTTTATCGCGTCGCCTTAATAATCAATCTTGCAGAAACACGCTACGGAAGTAAGTGTCAAAGTAGTTGCACACTTATTTCTGTAGCGTGTTTCTGCATTTCTGCTTCGTGATGCGTCGAGTATGGCGCGTGGTTATCATATGAAAAATGTTCGGAATCTCGCCGAAACCGTGCTAGCATCGGAGCAAACCAATAACTTCTCAAGCGGTTGCGGATTGTCAAGGCCTGTTTTATAAGCCGAATGATGGTTATTATTCAAATAAGGAGATTACATTATGTTGCACTTTGCAAATTTACTTCGAGCGTCTAATTTAACATCGTTTCGTGTCCGCTCATTATTTGCCGTGGTCGCGTTTTTTATTTGTTTCGCGTCTGTCGCTGAGGCGCAGTCGGCACTCGACGGCTTTGACCCGAATACGGACATGAACGGCTTTGTTCGCGCCATTGCCGTCCAGTCGGACGGGAAGATAATTATCGGCGGCGATTTTACGTCAGTCTCGCCGAACGGCGGTGCTGCGGTAACGCGCAACCGCATTGCCCGTTTCAATCCGGACGGCTCGCTCGACACGGGCTTTAACCCGAACATGATCGGCAGC
>Ga0105049_10009548_pt1 | contig 11169 bp, 12 predicted proteins | sample MAT06_FD_78087 | JGI IMG/M metagenome (GOLD analysis project Ga0105049, IMG submission 78087) | Freshwater microbial communities from Lake Fryxell liftoff mats and glacier meltwater in Antarctica - MAT-06 | ecosystem: Environmental > Aquatic > Freshwater > Ice > Liftoff microbial mat | place... | reverse complement strand
CCTTGTCGAGTAGCGGAAGCAGGATCAAGAAGCCACCGACGACGCCGGGCACGACAAGCGCGACGATCTTCTCCATCGAGCCCGCGAGCTCGCGGAGCTCGAACAGCCAGCGGAGGTACCAGAGTGGGCGCGCGTCGAACGCCTGCGATGGATCCGCGGGCGCCATCAACTCGACGCCGTGGTGATAGCCGACGTGTCCGAGCAGCAGCACGGTGACGACGAGCATCGCGAACGCATCGCGCAGCGATTGATCGGGCCACCGCGGTGCGGCCGCGCGCTTCGCGACCGGCGTCGCGCCATGTCGCTTCGCGAGCCAGATGTGCAGGATCGTCAGGCCGACCACGATCGCGGGCAGCACGATCACGTGCAGCGCATAGAACCGCGTCAGCGTCAGGTTGCCGTAGTCGTTGCCGCCGAGCGCGAGCGCCTTGATCGTCCCGCCGACCACGGGCGTCGCCGCCGCGATGCCGATCTCGACGCGATTCGCCCAGTAGCCTTCTTGATCCCAGCGCAGCACGAAGCCGGTGATCGCCCAGGCAAGCGTGAGCAGCAGCAGCAGCACGCCGATCCACCACACCAGCTCGCGCGGCTTCTTGTACGCGCCAGCGAACGCGGTCTGCACGAGATGCAAACCGGCGACGATCACGATCGCGCCGCCGCCGTGGTGATGCACACCACGCACGAACCAGCCCATCGTCGATTGATCCTGGATGTACGCGACCGACGCCCACGCATCGGTGGTCGACGGGCTGTAGAACGCCGACAGCGCCGCGCCGGTCAGGCCCTGGACGAGGAACAGGAACAAGAGGACCTTGCCGAACACGTACGCGAACGACGCGCCGCCCTCGAGTATCGCGGGCGGCGCATCACCGATCGCCGCGCGTTCACGGAGGAACGCGGACAGCTTGCTCATGCGGGCTCCACGGTCGTGCTGCCGATCTTGTAGAGCACCCAGGTCACCTTGAGCCGACCATCGACGACGTCGATCGGCAGCGTGTCGAGGCCGCGCTCCGACGGGCCGGTCAGCTTCGCGCCGTCGACGCCGAACCGCGAGTCGTGACACGGGCAGAGATAGTTGTTCGCGGCGGGATCCCAGCCGACCGCACAGCCGAGGTGCGGACAGACGGCGGAGCGCGCCTCGAGATCTTTCGGGCCCGCGCCGGTCCGCCGGACCCACGCAGCGCCGAGCACGACGTTGCGCGCCGCGGTCCACGCATCCTGAACGACCGGCGCGACGATCTCGACGCGTGTCGGCGGTGCATTGAGCTCGAAGCGCTTCACGTCACCCGCGTCGATCGGATCCTTGGGCGACGTCACCGTCGTCTTACCCGCGGGATCGAGCACTAGACGCACGACCGGCGCAGCGATCACCAACCCTGCCCCACCACCGAACGCACATGTTGCGACCTTCAGGAACTTCCTGCGATCGGGGTCATCTCCCATATGCTGCGACGGTAACACCGTCACCGATCCCAACGCGAATCACCCCATCGTGCGCTCTTCGCGCTCCTGGTCTTCCTTGCACTTGATGCAGAGGGATGTCTCTGGCCGCGCCTCGAGGCGCTTCTTGCCGATCGGTTCGTCGCAGATCTCGCAGATCCCGAAGGTGCCGTCGTCGATCTTCTTGAGCGCGAGATCCAGCTTCGAAAGCAGGCTCTTCTCTCGACCACGAAGACGAAACTCGAACGACTGGATGTACTCGCTGGAGGCGAGGTCCATCTCGTCGGGGAGATCGTTGGTATCGAGCGTCATGCCTTCGGACAACATCCGACGTGCGCGCTCGAGCACCGCCTTCTTCTTGTCCTGGAGCGCCTCTTGAAACTTCTTCAGCTCTTTTTTCGTCAGAGACTTCGATTGCGTCGCTGCGGTTGTCGTCACAGTTCCCCCTCAAACGATTGTTCGGGTCTCAAAACAAGCGCCAGAGGATAGTGATCCACTGGCGTGGTGACAACCCCGGAAGCTGGGCAACTCTTACGCCGACGGACGCCTTGACAGCACCTACACGGTGAATTGAAACTAGCTGCGATGGCCGGTTCCGATAAGCGCAAGCAGTCCCTCTACTTTCCTGAAGACATGCTGAAGGAAATCCAGGATGAAGCGACCCGGCAGGATCGGTCCCTGTCCTGGATCGTCCAGAAGGCCTGGAAGATCGCCCGCAAGGAGATCATGAAGTACCCGTCGGTGAACGAGTTTCCCGGCGAGGAAGACGAGAAGGAAATCGCGTAAGCGAGCTTTCTTCGTAGTTCGACGACAACCAGAATGCAGACGGCGTGGGGTTATGCCGTCGCTCCAAGTGATGGCAGCCCGCTCTTCTACGAGTCCTGGGGCGAACGTGGTGTCCGTACGCCGGTGCTCCTATGTGATGGCATCGGGTGCGACGGCTATGTCTGGCGCTACCTGAAGACCGAGCTCGAAGGTCGCTTCGGGCTCCATCCTCATTACCGCGGGCACGGCCGGACAGCGCCGCCACGCGATCCGCAGCGAGTCGGGATCGAAGATCTCGCGGATGACGTCGCGTGCGTGCTCGATGATGCGCTGGTCGATCGGGCAGTGCTGATCGGTCACTCGATGGGTGTCCAGGTCGCGCTCGAGACCTATCGCCGCCACGCCGATCGCGTCGCCGGGCTGGTGCTCGTCTGCGGCGCGCCGTCTCATCCCTTGAAGACATTTCGCGGCTCGGCGGCCCTCGAGGACCTGCTGCCGACGATCCAGCGCTGGATCCATCGCGTTCCGGGCGTCATCAACAAGGTGACCCGGATGGTGCTGCCGACCCGGCTTGCCTACGAGGTCGCCAGCCGGCTCGAGATCCGGCGCGAGTTGGTCGAGCCCGCCGACTTCATGCCCTATCTGGAAGGCATGGCGCGGATCGACTCGCGGTTGTTCATCGCGATGCTCTCCGCCGCCGGTCAGCACAGCGCGGACGACCTGCTCCCGGAGATCTCCACCCCCGTGCTCGTGGTCGCTGGAGGGCGTGATGGCTTCACGCCACCGGACCGAAGTCGTGCGATGGCAGAGGCGATCCCTCATGCCGAGCTACTGGAGATTCCGAACGCATCTCACACCGCTCCGATCGAACGACCCCACCTGGTCGACTGGACGATCCGAGACTTTCTCCGTCGACGAGTCGATGACCGTCCCGAAGAAATCAGTGCACCCATAAAGAGCGGGTGATACGCTCCCGCATCGTCGGGTGGGGACTTTGAACCCTGCTCGCACTTTGATTGAGTACGATTCGGGTTAGCGGTGGGTAAGGCCGAATGAATCGTCAGGTTTCGCGCGGAATTTCATCGCTTTTCAAAAAGTGATCAGGCAAGGTCGCGGTCGATCGCAGCGGGCCTTGTTGGGGGAAAAACACGGTTCTCGCTGTGAATTAGGACAAAAAAGCCATGGAAACCGACAAGTCAATGACACGCCCTGTCCTCCGCCGGATCGAGGACGACAACGACGGTCTGGTCGCCCTGCCGCCGATTCCGCTGGTTCGTCAGCGCCTACGCTCCTCCGTGAAGGACTTCGTGGTGTCTCAGCCGGGTCGCCGCGCCGCCGCGCTGGCCGCGGTCTGGATCGCTGCGACTGGGTGCGAGGCCGACCTCAACCACTACGACAACGAGGAAGCCCTCCGTACGTACCGGCTGATCGAGTCGGAGCTCCGCGCGGAGCTTCGCATCTCGCTCGGTCGCGCGATCACGAACGAGCCCCATGCGGCCACTCGTAACACGATGATCAGCATGCTCGAGCACCTCGAAGAGCTCGAAGCCGCCGCTGTCGCGCCGCGCCCCGCGCGCCGCCGTCGCCGCCGCTAACCAGCGCGCGACACCCGGCTCCGAACCCCACGTTTGAGAGCACGGATCCACAGCCTTCACAGGGTCGGCCCACGGGTGACCATTGCCGCGCTTTGGTCACCGCGGCGCGATCGATCGAGATCACTGATCATCACTGATCAGTGACTCGACGTTCACGTCGGGGAGTCGCACCAGCGCAGGAGCGAAGCTCCCGCAGCGCGAACCGAGCATCATCGACGAGATTGATGCGCCGGGAGAGATCGGACATCGTTCGAGGACACCGAGCGCCGCGGCGCTCGGTGGTTCGACGAACACGGCCTGTCGACTGCGATCAGGTTGCGTGCGGGGATCCGGAGATGGTTCGCGTGGGCGCCCGGTCACGAGCGTGCCGCGAAATCCCATGTAGCCGCGTGAGAGCTCGAGATCGGTGTTGCAGATGCCGGACGGACAGCGTGACGCGGACGAGTGCCCCGTCGACGGAGGGAACGGGCACGTCGCCCAGAGCGGTCCGATCACCGACAGCGAAGACATGCGAGCTCTGTCCGTGTCCGGCTGTCATGCGGACAGCTCGTCCGGCCGGCGGACGACTAGCATCGCAAGCGATTGAAACTACCTGTGATGAGCATCGGCCCTGCGCTTGCTGAAGCCCGCGGGACTATGCCTGCAGTCGCCTCGCCTCCCCTAGCTCTCTCCTCGCGGTCGCGCCAGCTAGCCGCAGACAGACCAGCCGCAGGATCGGCAGAGCCTGCACGAGCTCTGGACGATCAGCAACGATCCACACTCGGGACAGCTCGGCGAGGTCGCGATGATGGCGGCCTTCGCACCAGTGACCAGGACCTGTCCCTCGCGGCTGGTGTCGCGATAGACGGTGATTCCCTTGCAACCAAGCTCGTACGCGAGCTGGTACGCAGCTTTGACATCCGTCGGCGTGGAGGTCTTCGGCAGGTTGATGGTCTTGCTGACCGCCGCATGCACGCGGCGTTGAAACACGGCCTGCATCCGGACGTGCATGGCGACGGCGATCTCGTGCGCCGTCGGGAACGCCCGCTGGACGTCGAGCGGAACATCCTCGTGCCCGCGCACGCCGCCGGTCTCGGCGATGCCGTCAAACATCGCGGAGGTCGCGAACCCACGCTCCTCGGCGATCCGGGAGAACGCCGGGTTCACTTCAAGGAGCTCTGCGCCGTCGAGGACATTCCGTCGATACACGAGCGCGTACAGCGGCTCGATGCCGGAGCTCGAACCGGCGATGATGCTGATCGTTCCGGTGGGAGCGATCGTGGTGGTGGTCGCATTGCGGAGGGGGAGTTGTCCGGCCTCCTCCCATCGCGATCCGATCCAGGTCGGGAACGGCCCGCGCTTCTCGGCCAGGGCGCGCGAAGCGGCGAGCGATTCGTCCTCGAGGAAGCTGGCGAGTCGGTCGGCGAGCGCGAGCGCCTCCTCGGAATCGTACGGCCGTCCCATCGCGGCGAGCGCGTCGGCCCAGCCCATGATGCCGAGGCCGATCTTGCGGGTCGCCTTGGTGGCGCGCTCGATCTCGGGGAGCGGGTAGCGGTTCGCGTCGATCACATCGTCGAGGAAGCGGACGGCGTTGTGGATGGTCGTCCGCAGGCGATCCCAGTCGAGCATGCGGTTCGTCACGAACTTCCCGACGTCGATGCTACCGAGCGTGCAGCTCTCGAACGGGAGAAGTGGCTGCTCGCCGCAGGGATTTGTCGCTTCGATCGTACCGAGGCCCGGCGTTGGCTGGAGCTCGTTGACGCGATCGATAAAGACCATGCCCGGATCGCCAACCGCCCACGCAGCATTCGCGATCGCGTCGAGCACCTTGCGCGCGTCGAGCTGGCCGGAGACCGCACCGGTGCGTGGATTGACCAGGTCGTAGGTGGTGCCAGTGCGGACCGCGGTCATGAACGCGTCGGTGATCGCGACCGACAGGTTGAAGTTCCGCATCCGCGAAAGATCGAGCTTGATCGCGATGAACTCGAGGATGTCCGGGTGGTCGACGCGCAGCATGCCCATGTTGGCGCCGCGCCGCGTGCCGCCCTGCTTGATCGCCTCGGTGGCGACATCGAACACCTGCATCAGCGAGACCGGACCGGATGCGGTGCCGCCAGTCGAGGCGACGAGGTCACCGGCCGGGCGCAACCGAGAGAACGAGAAGCCGGTACCGCCGCCGGTCTTCTGGATCTCGGCGGCCCAGCGCACGGCCTCGAACACGCCGGTGGTGGAATCCTCGACGGGGACGACGAAGCACGCCGCGAGCTGACCGAGTGGGCGTCCGGCATTCATCAGCGTGGGCGAGTTCGGCAGGAACTCGAGGTCGGACATCATCCGCTCGAACGTGGTGCGGACCTGAGCGAGCTCTTCGTCCGAAGTTCCGTACCGACCCTCGATGTTGGAGACGTGGCGAGCGACCCGGCGGAACAGCTCCTGCGGAGTCTCCACGACCAGGCCACCCTCGCGAGCGAGGTATCGCGCACGGAGGACCGCGAGCGCGTTGTCCGTCAGCGTCGCAGGCACGTGCGGAACATACGTTCCGCTGCCAGGTCACGCAACCGTCCACGCCCGGGGCTCGCCTGGATCCTCGTGCTCGCGCTCGGCCTCCTACTGTTCGTCGCGACCCGCGTCGCCGCCGCTCCGACGGCGCCCGATGCGGTCGATCGCACTGAACGTGACGATCGCTACACCGATGACACCGATGGGACGTGTGGCCCCGAGGAGCGCGATGACGACGACGCTTGCGAGTCAGATGACACGTTCGACTACCTGCGCGATTTCGACCTCGAGCGACCAGACGCGCTTCGCCGACTCGTCGAGCTCGAGGCGGCGGCGCTCGCCGAGCTCGACGCACGCGGGACCGAAGGCGAGGCGCTCGATAACGACAACACCACCGACGAGGACGACGGCGATGACGTCGTTGGTATCGCGTCCTCTCACGGCGAGGCTTCGCTGCGCGACCCAGATGCCGCTCGCGAGACGTTCGATGCCGAGGACGATGCCGCGTTCGACGATCCGGCGATTCGCGATGCGATCGAGACCGGCAGCGCGTTCACCAGCACTGCGTTCGCCGACGCGAGCGAGCTCGGTGACCTCGAACTTCGCCATCAGCGACCATCGCGCTGGGGGCGACTGGATCTCACCGTCGCGTGGCGCCGCGTGTGGTCGCCAGCTCCGACGACGGTCAGCCTCGGTCCATTGCCTCACGGTCCGCTCGCCGCGACCGACACCGCCGACACGCTGTGGCTTCTCGCGACCTGGAGTCGCTGACGACACGCGGCTCGCGCCGACTGCTACCGACTTCACCACTCACTGGCCGACACCACCCGCGGAGTTTCCATGCGTCATCCCTGGTCACCTGTGTTTCGCGTTCCACCACCTTCTCCGCTGCTCGCGCTCGTCGTGCTCGCGTTCGTCTCGTGCGAGCTCGCGCGCAGTGCGCACGCGGCACCGGCCTGCGGCGAGCCCTCGCCCAGCGCGATCGACGAGCGCGACGATGGCGCGATCGACCTCGAGGTAACCGCGCCGGTCACCTCGAGCCTCGCGCGCGGTCCGGCGATCGCCGCGGTCCTCAAGGCCGCGGATCGCGCCGCCGGGCTCGATCGCGATCCCGCACGCGGGTGGATCCGACGCGCACGGCTCGCGGGTCTGATCCCGTGGCTCACCGTCCGGACCGGGCGCGACACCAGCTGGCAGAGCGATGACGTGTCTGTCGATCACGGGATGGCGCTCGACATCCGCGCGACCTGGCGGCTCGATCGCCTCGCGTTCGACGGCCGCGAGCTCCAGGTCGCGTCGATCGAAGCGGCCCGCCGGCGCGAGCGTCGCCGGCTCGCCAGCCGGGTGATCCGGGTCTATTTCAACTGGCAACGGGCGGTGACCCGTGGCCCCGATGGCGGATTGGGGGTGGGTACCCGAGCACGAGCCCTGGAGGCCGCAGCCGAGCTAGATGCGCTCACGGACGGATGGTTCTCCGAATCCCTCGTAGGTCCGCGCCGCACCGCGTCCGAATCCCGGACACCCTGATTCGTGATGAAACTGGACACCCACGCCGGACCCCTCCAAGCTTTGGTTTCGTGGCCGTCGAACGGGAGCACCAGCGCTACGCGCACGAGGCCGTGGTGACGCTCCACGCCGGCGCGAAGACCTTTCGGGGGCGAACTCAGAACCTCTCCCGCGGCGGACTTTGCGCGGACATCGCCGAGCCGATCCTGCTCGGGACGGATCTCGAAGTGGATGTCCAGCTGGTGTTCGAGGACGTCGAGTCCGAGCCCCTGCGCCTGCCCGCTCGCGTGGTGTGGTGCACGACGCTCGACGATACGTTCCAGGTCGGGCTGTTGTTCCAGAAGCTGACGGCGGACCATGTGGAGTATCTGTCGATGTTCCTGCGCTACCTCGACGACGGCTCGCCGACGCAGCGGTCGCGTCGCGAGTCGACGCTCGACAAGCGCTTCGGCTGACGCGGGCGCCCACGTGCGCACTCGCCCATCGTCACGGCGGTGACGCGACGATGGTGAACGCGTCGTGCAATTTGAGCTGGCCGCCGGGATCGAAGACGACGAGGACGTCGATCAGCTCGCCCTTGCCGCCCGGGGCCTGAACGATGACTGCGGAGTCGCTCTGGAAACGCACGACCGTGCCGCGAGCCGAAGAAGACCTTGAGGCTGCGCGGGCCATCCTTGATGAAGCGCGTACCTTTGATGATGACGTACGTGCCCCTGCTCATCGCCCTTCGCAGGCTCGATCGACGTCACCGCGAGCTTGCCGGCGCCGGCGCACGTTGTTGCCAAGCGACGAACGCGAGACGCAGCGTCCGCATGCCGAAGCGTGCGACTTCGCGGGGTGTCGCGCAACGCCTCAGGTCGCGATTGGCTCTTTGGCTTTGCGGTTCGCCTCGACCTGCGCGCGCGCCTTCTGGATATCGCTCATCATGCCGAGCACGAGGCGAGGATCGGTGAAGACGTTGAGCTTCGGGGCGAGCGACTTCGCGTAGCGATCGAAGTAGAGGAGCTGCTTCGTGATCAGGATGAACTCGTTCGGCATCCGCATCCGGTGGCGGGTGGCAGTGCGCTGGATGCCCGGCAGGAACTCGGCGTAGTTGACCTCGCCGAAAGACAGGGTGAGGAGTGGGCCGTACGTCTCCTTGAGATCGCCGATGAACCCATCCATGTCGAGTCCGTCGGGCGCGCCCGCCATCTCGACGATGATCTCGGCGAGCCGCCGGTAGTTCCCGGAGGCGAACGCGATCATGTAGTCGGTGACGAGGTAGCGCTCCTTCTCCTCGAACCGTCCGACGATGCCGAAGTCGAGGAAGCCGATGGTGTCGTCGTCGAGGAGCATGAGATTGCCGGCGTGGACGTCGCCGTGGAAGAAGCCGTAGAACACGACGCACTGGAACCAGCCACGCAGGCCGTCAACAAGCTTGCCCTCGCCGTCGATGCCCTTGGCCTTGATCTCGTCGAAGCTGTCGACGCGAAGACCGCTGAAGCGCTCCATCACGAGCACCTTACGAGTCACGTACTCGCTGTGTGGAACCGGCGCTCGGATGTTCTTGTGCCCGAGCTCGCGCATGATGTCGTTGAAGCGCGCGAGGTTCTCGGCCTCCTTGCGGAAGTCCAGCTCCTCGGTGAGCGTCTTCGTGAAGTCTTCGATGACGCCGACCGGGTTCGCGAGCTCCGCGTTCTTCTTGAAGCGCTGGACGACCTTCGCGAGCATCCGCATCAGCTTCATGTCGGCCATGCAGCGGCTGATGATGCCGGGGCGCTGGACCTTGATGACGACCTTGGTGCCGTCCTTGAGCGAGGCGGTGTGGACCTGCGCGATCGACGCGGAGGCGAGCTGCTTGGGATCGACATCGACGAGTTGCGCGGCCTTCTCGGCACCGAGCTCCTCGTCGAGCGTGCGCTGGACGTCCGCGAACGGGAACGGCTTCACGCGGTCGAGGACCTTCTGGAACTCCTTGACGTACGGGTCGGGGAACATGCCCGCGGAGGAGGCGATGATCTGGCCGAACTTGATGAACGTCGGGCCCATGTCCTCGCACCACATGCGAATCAGCATCGGGCGCGTCAGCTTGACGTACGACTCGCTGTTGCCGCTGATCGCGAACACCAGCTTGCGGAGGTGCAGCGCGTCGGCGACCCACAGCCAGAAGTACTTCGACGTGTAGATGATGAGCGCCCAGATCCGCCGTGGGACCGGCAGCGACACCGACAGCACGAACAACAGGCCGAAGGTCGCGAGGAACACGTACCAGAACATGCGAGCCGGAATCCTATCATCCCGCCGAGCCTGCGTCGTCGCGGGCCGTATACTGCCGGCACTTTGCTGACGACGGTGACCGCTGGCCAGCTGACGATCCGCGGCATCTCCGTCGGGGGTGTGTACACGTCGCTGTGCGTGCCCGAGCTCGGGCTGGTGCTCGATTGCGGGGCACCGCCGCGGTCGTCGGGTGGGCAGGACACGATCCTGCTGTCCCACGGTCATGCCGATCACATCGGCGCCCTGCCCGCGTTGCTCGGGATCCGGGGCCTGCACGGCAAGTCCAAGCCGCCGCGGGTGATCATGCCCGCCGAGATCGTCGACGATCTGCAGGTCGCGCTCGCGGCGCTCTCGAAGCTGCAGCGCTTCCCGCTCGAGATCGACGCGATCGGGATGAACCCCGGCGAGACGTACGCGCTGCGGCCGGATCTCCACGTCCGCGCGGTGCGCACGTTCCATCCCGTGCCTTCGCTCGGCTACGTGATCGTCCGCCGGGTCGCGAAGCTACGCGCCGACTTGGTCGGGTTGCCTGGCCCCGAGATCGCGGCCCGCCGGCGCGCCGGTGAGGACATCAACGACTTCGAGGAGCGCCTCGAGCTAGCGTACGCCACCGACACGCTGGTCAGCGTGCTCGATCACTCGCCCGAGCTGCTGCGCGCCCGCGTGTTGATCATCGAGACCACGTTCCTCGATGAGCGCAAGACGCTCGAAGCAGCGCGCGCCGGCTGTCACATCCACCTCGACGAGATCATCGAGCGCGCCGACTCGTTCGAGAACGAGCACATCGTGATGATGCACTTCTCGCAGCTCTATCGACCCGACGAGATTCCCGCGCTGCTCGACCGCCGCGTGCCGGAGAAGCTCCGCAAGAAGATCATCCCGTTCATTCCCGACACCCCACACTGGCCCGGATGAAGATGATGAGCTGGTTCAAGAAAGCACCGCCCCGCGATCCAGCGGAGTCGACGCGCGAGCTCACCAACGCCGAGATCGAGGCGGAGCTCGCACAGCAGCTCACCGACGAGCTCGACCTCCATCACTTCCAACCGCGTGAGTGCGCCGATGTCGTCACCGAGTACCTGTGCGCGGCCCGCGCTGCCGGGTTCGAGCGCGTTCGCATCATCCATGG
>Ga0105049_10009545_pt1 | contig 11170 bp, 11 predicted proteins | sample MAT06_FD_78087 | JGI IMG/M metagenome (GOLD analysis project Ga0105049, IMG submission 78087) | Freshwater microbial communities from Lake Fryxell liftoff mats and glacier meltwater in Antarctica - MAT-06 | ecosystem: Environmental > Aquatic > Freshwater > Ice > Liftoff microbial mat | place... | reverse complement strand
CCGGGGCAGGCCGCGGTTTTGTTGGGGGTGCACTGGACGCAGGTGTTGGTGCCGCCGACATCGCAGACGTCGGGTGCGCACTCGTCGTCGGTGGCGCAGCGGGCGATCGGCCCGTCGGTCGCGCAGCGCGGGTCCTCGGGGTGGCCCTCGCAAAACAACGGATTGGTTTCCTTGCAACCTGTGATGAGGGACAACGCGACGACGAGACGAATCATGATCTCCTCCAAGCAAGCATTTCGGTAGACATCAGAACCGCATCTCCCAACCGACCGAGACTGCACCGGCGGAGAGCGCGGCGGTTGGTCGCGAAGACTTTGGTCGGGTGGATCGGACGAGCAGGTATCCGCCGATTCCGACCACCGCGGCACCTGCCACCAGGACGCCGACACCCACGGCCGCGGTATCTCGGATCTCGAACGAACCGTTCGGGCTGGGATCAGGGTCCTGGTCGATCGCGAGCAGGATCCCGCCGGTGAGCACCGCGGCGGCACCGGCGCCGATGACGAGCCACGGAAGCACGCGAGACGAGTCAGGATCGATCGGATCGTGAGCGCGCGCCAAGGGCTTGGTCAGCCGCAACGTCACCACGAGATCGGTGGTCTTGCCATCGACCGCGGTCACGTCACGGACCTCGGTCTCGTAGCCGGTCGCGCGTAACATCACGGTGTGCTTGCCCGGAAACGTCGCCATCGTCGAATTGGTGGCGCCCGCGGAATCGCCGTCGAGCGTGATCCACGCACCGGGTGGCGAGGACTTGATGGAGAGGGTCGTCTTGCTGCTGCCGCTCGCGGCGTCCTCGAGGAGCTTCTTCGTCATCGCCGTCACGTGCTGGCGGAGCGTGTCGGCGTCGCACTGCTCGCAGGTGCGGCGCTGGATGAACACGGCAGATGCGCCCGGTGCGACGACCTGCTGGGTGACGATGACGTCGGGAGACCTGGTGTCGCGGCCGACCTGGACGACGGAGAGCTTGTCGATGTTCGTCGCTTGCAAGATGTGGTCGATGCACGTGGTCGGGCGATCGAGCTGCAGGCACGCGAGGATGTCGTCGCGTTCGTTGGTAGGGAAGACGCGCTCGGTGAACGACCAACCGAGCTGCTTCGCGGTGTCCTCGATCGCGGACTTGATCACGGCGCGATCTCGCGGCTCGATCTTACCGACGAACAAGATCGCGCCATCCGCGCGGGAAGCCGACTCCAGGCCGAGCCATGCGACCGCGAAGGCAAGCGTCATGGCGAGGGTGGCAGCGGTACGCGCGCACGCACCCCGAGCGGTCGAGCGCATCATGGTCTCCAGTTCCTCTCGATCACGACTTGTTTCCCCGCCTCCACGGTCACCTCGATCGCCTCGTGTTTTGCGGCTGCGTCGTTGGTGAGCTGCACCCGGTGACGGCCTGCGGCGATCGTCGCACGAACCGGCGTCTGGCCGAAGTGCTTGCGATCGATCGTCACCTCCGCCCACGGAATCACCTTGATGGTGATCGTCCCTACTCCGACCGGCTTCTTGATCTCGGGCGGTTTCGCGTCGCCGACCATCGTGGGTGCATCGAGCGTCACGGTGGCGTCTCGAGGTGTTCCAGGTGCACCCGCATCGAGCGCGGCGGGCGCATCGACCGGAGGTGAAGCAGCATCCGGCGAGATCATCATCGCGTCGGGTGTGATCACCGTCGCATCGAACGGCGCGGTGAGCTCGTGGCCCACGATCGTGGCGCCTCGACCACCAAGACCGAGCGCGAGCGCGAACACGACGACCGCGACCAACGCGGCGCCCGCCGCGGCCCAAACCCACCGCGCCCGGGGACGTGCATCGGGCGGCATCGCCTGACTCGCCACGCCACCGAGCGTGCTCGGAAAGGCGGTGAACTGGGCCGCGGCTCGCGGTCTGGCTGGGCGCTTCGAGCGCGCACTCACCTCGAGCGGGAATCGGCCAACGAGCAGGCGCACGAGGTCGCCACGCCCGTCTCGCGGGTTGTCGGCACAACGTGCGAGGTCCTCGATCGCCTGCTCGGCGTTCGCGTAGCGTCCCTCGAGCTCGCGCGAGAGCAGCTTCATCGCGACGGCCTCGAGGTCTGCTGGGATGCCAGCGCGTAGCGTGCTCGGCAACGGGATCGGCGCGAAGAACACCCGCGCGAGCTCGGCCTTGACCGTGTCGGCCGCGAACAAGCGCTGGCCGGCGAGCGCCTCCCACAACACGATGCCGACGGCGAAGAGATCGGAGCGCCCATCCAATCGCTCGCCGTTCGCCTGCTCGGGGCTCATGTACGCGGCCTTGCCCTTGACCTGCTCCGAGTGCGCGTCACCGCTGCCTTCGAACGCCTTCGCGATCCCGAAGTCGGAGACCTTGATGGCCCCTTCCCACGACAGCAGCACGTTGTGCGGCGAGACATCGCGATGGATGACGCCGCGCATCCCGCTCGTCGGATTCGGCAGCTCGTGCGCGTGGCCGAGCCCGCGCAGCACCTCGGTGGTGATGAAGACCGCGCTCGCCGGTGGCAACGGTCCGACTTCGAGCACGGCTGACAGGTCCTTGCCATCGACGTACTCCATCACGAGGAACAGCCGACCTTCGGGATCGCGATCGAAGTCGAGGACCGTGACGATGTTCGGGTGTGCGAGCTGCGAGGCGATCCGCGCCTCTTCGACGAACATCGTCGCGAACGACGGGACCTGCGAGTACCCCGGGAGCACGCGCTTGATCGCGATCGGGCGCGAGAACCCCTCCGCTCCAACGACCGAGCCGAGGAACACTTCTGCCATGCCACCTGCGCCGAGCCGACGGCCGAGCTGATACTTGCCGGCGACCGTGGTGGAGGGTGGTTGCGAGGGTGGTGGCCGGCTTGGCATCGGGCCGCGCACCGTCTGGAGCAGGTCTCCGATCTCGAGGAGCTCGGGCGCGAACGACCGGACGAGCTCGATCCCGTCGGCGCTGTAGCCGTCCGTCGGGGTTGCCTCGGCGAGTGCGAGCGCGAAGGCGCGGGCGCTTTGCGGTCGGCTCGCAGGGTCGCGATCGAGGGCTGCGAGGATCGTCCTCACCCAGCCCTCCGGCAACGCGGGAAACCACGTGCGCGGGTCGGTCGGGATGCGCGTCAGCTGGCGATGATAGATCTCTGCCGATGGTAGGTCGTAGCCAGCGTCGGGTGCACCCTCGTCCTGGAACGGGAGGCGGCCGCCCGTGATCGCCTGGTATGCGATCACGCCGAGCGCGTAGACGTCGCACGTCTGATCGATCTTCGCGCCCCTCAGCTGCTCGGGCGGCATGTACGCAGGCGTGCCGATCGCCTGGCCGGTGCGTGTCATCGCTCCGCCAGCCGTCTGCTCGCTCAGCTTGGCGACCCCGAAGTCGAGGATCACGACGTGGCGATCGTTGGAGTCACGCGCGGTGAGGAAGATGTTATCGGGCTTGAGATCGCGGTGGATGATGCCCCGCTCGTGCGCCGCTCCGAGACCGTTTGCGATCTGCACCAGGACCTGGAGCGCAGCGTGGGTCGAGAGCGGACCGCCGTTCGATCGCAGCAGATCGCGTAGCGTGCCTCCCTCGAGGTACTCCATGACGATGTACCAGTTGCCATCGGCGAGCTGACCGACATCGCTGACGCCGATGATGTTGCGATGCTGGATCGACGCGGCGGCGCGCGCCTCGTTGATGAAGCGCTGGACGACACCTTGGTTGCGCGTCAGCTCGGGGAGCAGGACCTTGACCACTCGCTGGGTGTGAAGCACCACGTGCTCGGCGAGGAAGACCATCCCCATCCCGCCTTCACCGAGCTTCTGCTTGACCTCCAGCGGGCCGATGCGTGTACCGATCATCGTGGCCGTCCTCTTCGCCCGCGGACCGCTACGGTTGCCCGTGAATCTCGATCGCCACGCGACCAAGGCGCATCGTAGCCGAGCGGAGAGGCGGCCTCATCGCGTCGGCAGCGTCAGGTTCGGCTCGAACGGTGGCTGGGCGACGGTGGGGTTCAGCACCGGTGCCGACCCTTCTGCGGTGTAGACCTGAAACCGCCCGACCGAGCCACCCCCACCACCTGCCGCTCCGCTCGTCGAGGTGTTCGTGCCGGCCGTGGGGCCGACCGTACCGATGCCGCCGATCCCGCCCTGTGCTCCGGCCGCAACTCCTGCACCACCGGCTCCTCCAACCCCGGCGACTGCGCCGTCTTGTCCTGCCTCACCAGCACTACAGTTGCACCCTCCGCCCCCGCCACCCCCATTCGAAAACAGGCCTCCGGTGACGACGACGACGGCGCCTTGCAAGACGACATAGCCACCTGATCCGCCACCGGCTCCCCCAAGGAAAGGCGAGCCCTGCAGGTTAGTTTTCCGTCCACCACCCGTTCCGCCACCACCGCCAGCGTCGATCGTTCCGGTCACCGTCACGGCACCCGTGCACGACACCAGCAAGGCCGCACCACCACCACCGCCCCCATGGGGGACTCGGTCGCCAAGCTCGATCACCACGCTATTGGAAGCCGCACGCAGGCCTCCACTCAGGATGGGTGACGCGAGCGGGTCTACGATCGTGCCGCCCACCCCACCACCGACCCCGAAGCTGCCGCCCTTTCCACCCACCTGCCTGAACCCGGCACCGCCACCGCCGCCCGTCGCAGACACGCCTCCGGAGGTCCCGCCGCTGACACCGGGGCCACTGACGCTGGCTCGTGCCCCGACATCGAGCACGCCATCGACGTCGAGCGCCTGGTCTGCGACGAACGCGACCACGCGCGAGCCGACGACCGACACCGACGCACCGAGCGTGATCTTTCGATAACGCACGATGCAGATCTCGGGACCGGAGGGTTGTGCGACGACGCCGCCAGTGCAGATGAGATCGTTGTTGGTGTCGATCTCGGTCGCCACATCGATCAAGAGCTCGGCTTCGGTCGCGACCACGTCGCAAGCCTCGGGGATCCAGACAGGGACGATGCGACGGCAACGAGCGGCGCTTTGGCCGGTTGGCTCCGCGCATTGCAGTGTGCAGGTCTCGGTGCTGGCGATCAGCCCCTCGTCCGAACACGTCGTGAGGTCACCACTCACGCACGCGAGCTGGTCGGGGCTGCACTCGTTGCACCGCGCCGCGATCGGGTTGCATCCGAAGCCACCGCACTCGTTACCGGCAACACCGGTACCATCCGAATTGCAGAACCGCGCGGTTGCATCGTCGATGCACCCGAGAAACGTGGCTGCTTCACAGGTGCCCTCCGTACATAACTCGCCCGCCGTACAACGCCCGAGGTCGCCGCAGGTCAGGCCGTTTGGACACTCGGTGTCCTCGGTGCACGTGATCTTGCAGCTCTCCGGATTGCTGTTGCACGCGACCTGTAACGCGATCGTGATCGAAACGATGACTCTCACAGACACCTCTACCCACGGCCTTCGCCCAGATGAACTACGGGTTGCGAAGTTTCATCGTCGCGCAGAACGCAAGGAGCGTCTAGTGCGCCACGCGAGCCGTGCTCAAGCGCATGATGTCGCTGCGGTTTCGTATGCGAAACCGCGATCTCAGCATCAGGGCATCGCTGGGCTCGGGCTCTGCGCGGCGCAATGATGATGTGCCAGTCGTGTACCGGGTTCGACGGCGGCTGGATGACCGGCGTGTTCGTCACCGGCATTGCTCGCTCGTTCGGCGGTCGCTGATCAGCGGTTCGAGCGGTCCCGCACGCGACCGACGACGCGCGCACCGCGCAGGTGAACCATCAGTTCGTACAGCGACTGGACGACGTCGAGTCGTCGGGCAACCGCGGCAGCCGACATGTCGACGATCTGGGCAGCGTCATTCCGGTTCGTCATCGGCTGTTCCTTCGAGCATGGCGATGTCCAGCAGGTCCTTCGGCCGGCCGGCGATCCGCTTCATCGCGATCAAGCCGTCCCTCGACACCGCGACCATGACTCGAGACCCGGTGTCGATCTCGACGCGATCTGCCCAGATGGGCTCGAGGTCTCCCATCACGACGATCAGATCGAGACTCAGCATCTCACCCGATGCCGCATCGAGCTTCGACACGCGTTGCATCTCGCGCGGCGTCCCGGTTCGAAGCCCGAAGATCATCTTGCGGGCGGGAACGTCGAAGCCCAGCTCTCGGGCGACTCTGCTCGCGTCTGCGAGCTGGGTCGGGATGACCATGAGGTCAAGATCCATGGTCGCCCGAGGATGGCCATGGAGAGCGAGTGCGAGACCTCCACAAACCGCGTAATCAAGCTTCTCGCGGTCGAGCGCTTCGATCAGCGCCCCGAGCTCCTCGACGAGATTGAATCGCGCCACGCGAGCAGTGTACGCGAGATCAGACCTCGAGCTCGTTGCCTTCGCGCGCGGGCACCAGCTCGATCGCCTTGCCGCCCTTGCCATCGAGCGACGCCCGCGCGAGCACGCAGATCCCGTCGACATCGTCGTCGCTGTAGTCCTGGTCGTAGTGGAACATGACCAGCTTCTTCACCTTCGCGCGGATCGCGGCGTCGATCGCCTCCTCGTACGACGAGAAGCCACGGTTGCGACGCGTCGCCTGATCCTCGGGCTTGTACGTGGTGTCGTGCAGCAGCACGTCGGCGTCGCGATAGAACGCGATCGCCTCGAGCGGTGCGCCACCGACCTCGGGATAGCCAACATCCGAGGCGTAGACGAACGACTTGTCGCCCTCGACGATCTTGAACGCGAGCGCGTTGGTGTTGCCATGCGCGTGCTCGCGCGCGGTGATCGTCAACTCCTCGGCCTCGAACGGTACGCCGAGAGGGGCCGCGCGGACGTCGAACATCGCCGAGAAGTTCTTGAGCGACTGCAGCGGCGAGAAGTTCGGATCCATCTGGCCCTCGAGGATCTGCTCGAGCACCTCGGGAGAGCCGCCGGGGCCCCACACGGTGAACCGGTTGCCGCCGATGAACACGGGCGGGAAGAAGCCGAGGCCCTGGATGTGGTCCCAGTGCGTGTGCGAGAGCAGCATCGTCGCGTGACCGCCGCCCTTGCCGAACACGCCTCCCATCAGCGTGTTGCCGAGGTGCATCAGGCCGGTGCCCATGTCGATGATGACGAGGCCGCCGCGCTTCGTGTGAACCGAGACGCACGACGTGTTGCCGCCATAACGAATCGTGTCGGGACCCGGCGCGGGGATCGATCCACGCACGCCCCAGAACTTGATCTTCACTCGTCCCTCACTCATCCCCCAATGGAATCTCGAGACCTTCGAACGCGGACATCAGCTCGAACCTCTCCTGCTGCGCCGTCGCGACCGCGCGGTAGGTGGCGAGGATCTTGTCGTTCTCGTCGTCGGAGCGCAGCGGTGCATGGTGGAACAAGCACAGCCGCTTGACGTTGGCGTCGCGCGCGATCGCCATCGCGTCGTCGGGATGCGAGTGGCCCCAGTGCGGGCGCAGCTTGTACTCGTCCTTGGTGAACTGGGTGTCGTAGATCAACAGGTCCGCATCCTTCGCGAGGGCGACCACGCCGGCGCGCATCTTGTCGAGCTCCGCGATCACGTCGGGCGGCAGCGGCTGATCGAGCGCGGGCGGCGTAGTGATGAAGTGGCGACCGAACAGGATGTCGGAGAATGGAGCGGTATCAGCGCAGTAGACGACCGCGGCACCGTCGACGTCGATCCGGTACGCCATCGCGATCCACGGATGGTTCAGCCGCGCGCAGGTGATCTGCGCCCTGTCGACCGTGAACCGCGCGCCCTCGATGACCTCGTGAAACGACATCTCCGCGTGCATCGCGGACAGCGGCACCGGGAAGTACGGCATGTCGTGCTGCTGGCTGAACACCGCTTCGAGGTGCGTGTCGCGCTGGCGAGCGAAGATGTGGACCTGGTTGCCTTCGCGATAAAGCGGCGAGAAGAACGGCAGGCCCTGCACGTGATCCCAGTGCGTGTGGCTGATCAGGATCGTGGTCGAGCCTTTGCCGTCACCGAACGCCTCTTCCATGAGGCTCTTGCCGAGGCGTCGAAGGCCGGTGCCAGCATCGATGATGATCGGCGAGCCGCCCTTGGGCCTGACCTCCACACACGAGGTGTTCCCGCCGTACCTGCTGGTCGACTGACCAGGTACGGGGATCGATCCGCGAACACCCCAGAACCTGACCTTCATGCTCAGCGGTTTGACGCGCCATCGGCGAACCTATCCCGCCCGTTCCTCCATAGCTAGAACAGCTTGCGCGAATCTAGGAGGATTGTCACCGGGCCATCGTTGACCAGATCCACCGCCATGTCGGCCCCGAACTCGCCGGCGGCCACCTGCGGAACGCCTGCAGCGTGGATCGCCGCCAGGGACCGCTCGTAGAGGGCCTTCGCAGCCACCGGTTCGAGCGCGCCAATGAACGAGGGGCGACGTCCCTGCCTGGCATCCCCGTAGAGGGTGAACTGCGAGACCACCAGGACCCCACCGCCGGTGTCCTTGACGGACAGGTTCATCTTCCCGGCGGGGTCGGCGAAGATCCGGAGATTGACGAGCTTGTCGACGATGTACGCGAGGTCCGCGTCCCCGTCGCCGGCCCCCGCACCGAGGAAGACCAGGAGACCGGGTCCGATCTCGCCGGTGACGCGGTCCTCGACCGTGACCTTGGCCCGGGTGACCCGTTGAACAATGGCGCGCATGGCTTCCTGACCGGGTAATTCAACACCGTCCCCCTCGTGGCTCGTAATCTCGATACGTTAGGCCAGCTAAGTGTTGCAAGTGAAGACTGTCCCCAGGCAACCGACCGAGCTTGCTGGGGGTCGAACGGGCCGTTAGGATGCGCGCGCCCATGAGGTTCCTGTTGATCGTTGTGCTTGCTGCCGGTTGCGGGAGACAGATCGGCGACGAGTGCATCGTCAGCTCGGATTGCAGCCCGAACGGCGATCGCCAGTGCGACGTGTCGAGCAAGGGCGGGTACTGCACGATCCAGGGTTGCGACTTCGACACCTGTCCCGAGGAGGCCGCCTGCGTGCGGTTCTTCACCGGCAGCTTCGCGAACAAGCCCTGCGATCCGCTCACCGAAAACGCCGGCACCGATGCCTGCAACCTCGACGAGCTGTGCGCGCTGGTCGGCGCCTGCGTGCCTCGCAACAGCGAGGTCCGGTTCTGCATGCTCAAGTGCGACAAGGACGACGATTGCCGCGATGGCTACGAGTGCCGAACGCGCGAGCTGATGATCTCGCACGGTGGCGAGCCGGTCCTCTCGCCGGGGGTGATCTTCGAGAGCACGCCGAAGTTCTGCGCGCCGTCGCTGAACTGAGACCGCGTGTTGATACGATCGGCGCGTGTCGATCGCCGGCTTCCTGCTGCGCCGCCTCGGGTCGGGTGCGCTGGCGATCCTCGGTGTGTCGATCCTGGTGTTCTCGTTCCTGCACATCGTGCCGGGCGATCCGGTCGATCACCTCGCGGGCGGTGACGCCACCGTCGAGCAGCGGCAGAAGCTCGAGGCGTGCATGGGACTCGACCAGAGCCTGCCGATGCAGTTCGTCGACTTCATGGGCCACATCGTCGATGGCTCGCTCGGCAAGCAATGCCCCGAGGTGAAGGGGCGACCGTCGGTGGCGGGGCGGATCTGGCAGGTGTTCCCACACACCGTGTGGCTCGCGCTCGCGGGCGTGCTGGTCGCGATCGTGTTCGCGTTGCCGCTCGGCATCCTCGCCGCGGTCAAGCGCGGGACGTGGGTGGACACCCTCGCGACGACGACCTCGCTGGCGGGCATCGCGATCCCGCAGATGATGTTTGCGCCGCTGCTCGTGCTGATCTTCTTCGCCCTCCTCGGGTGGTTTCCGGGGCCGACGGAGACCGGACCTGCGGCGCTGGTGATGCCAGCGTTCGCGGTGGGCACGCACCTGACGGCGATGCTCGCGCGGATGACGCGGACGTCGATGGTCGACGTGCTCGGCGAGGATTTCGTGCGCACCGCGCGCGCGAAGGGGTTGCCCGAGGGGCGCGTGCTGTTCGGGCATGCGCTGCGCAACGCGCTGTTGCCGGTGATCACGATCGTCGGCCTGCAGTTCGGCTCGCTGCTGTCGGGGGCGGTGGTGATCGAGAACGTGTTCGCGCGGCCCGGACTCGGGAGCGAATTGCTCGACGCGATCCGCGAGCGGAATTACCCGGTGGTGCAGGGCTGCGTGCTGGTGATCGCGGTGATCTACGTGATCGTGAACCTGCTGGTGGATCTGGCGTACGGCCTCGCCGATCCGAGGATCCGGCGCTCGTGAAGACCGGCGTTCGGTTCTCGGTGAGCGCGAAGGTCGGCACCGGCATGCTCTCGGTGTTCGTGCTCGCGGGCGTGTTCGGGCCGTGGATCGCACCGGGAGATGTGTCGGACGTCGCGCAGGATCTCGCGCATCGCTTCGAGGGCGCGAGCGGCGAGCACTGGCTCGGCACCGATAGCCGCGGGCTCGATGCGCTCTCGCAGCTGTTGTGGGGGGCACGCTCCGCGCTCAAGATCAGCGTGATCGTGGTTGGCATCTCGTCGGTGATCGGGCTCGCCATCGGCACGATCGCCGGCTGGTATCGCGGCGTCGTCGACGAGGTGCTGATGCGCTTCGTCGACATCCTGATGGCGTTTCCGGGCATCCTGCTCAACATCGCGATCGTTGCCACGGTCGACGATCCTGGGCTCGGCATCATGATCGTGGCGCTGTGTGCGAACGGCTGGGTCGGCTATGCCCGCGTCGCCCGCGGCCAGGTGCTCGCTCTGCGCGAGCGCGACTTCGTGACCGCGACGGTGGCGCTCGGCGCATCGAACCTGCGCGTGATGGCGCGGCACCTGATCCCGAACTTGATGGGGCCGGCGCTCGTCCAGATCTCGTTCGCGTTCGGCGGCGTCATCCTCGTCGAGGCGACGCTGTCGTTCCTCGGCCTCGGACCGCAGGTCGACTACACCTGGGGATCGATGCTCGATCAGGCGCGGACGTTTCTGTGGAAGTCCGACTGGGTGATGCTCTACGGGCTGGTGCCCGGGCTCGCGATCATGTGGGTCGTGCTCGGCGCGAACTTGCTCGGCGATGGCCTGCGCGATCGGTTCGATCCGCGCCAGCGCGGGAGGCAATGATGGCGCTCCGGGTTCGCGTGTGTGCGCGCATGGAGTTGCAGGCCGGAACGCTCAAGGCGTTTGCGGTCAACGGCGTGACCTGGCCGGTGCTGGTGACCGTCGTCGACGGTGAAGTGGTCGCGGTGCCTGGCGTGTGCCCACACGAGGATGTGCCGCTCGCGAAGGGCACGCTCGAGCGCGG
>Ga0105049_10009540_pt1 | contig 11173 bp, 11 predicted proteins | sample MAT06_FD_78087 | JGI IMG/M metagenome (GOLD analysis project Ga0105049, IMG submission 78087) | Freshwater microbial communities from Lake Fryxell liftoff mats and glacier meltwater in Antarctica - MAT-06 | ecosystem: Environmental > Aquatic > Freshwater > Ice > Liftoff microbial mat | place... | reverse complement strand
CGAACCAAGCCGGCGCGGCCGACCGCAGCAACGCCAGCACCTGATCGGCGTTCAAGTCGTACGATACCGTCAACCGCTCCAACCCCTCGCCCATCAATAATTCTGCGGTCAGCGGATTCGCCACGTTCAACGAGAAGTCACCCACTTTGCGCAACGGACTCTGGCGAAAGAAATCGAGCGCACCCAGATTCCGGATCAACACCCCGTCCGGCTCCGCCTTCTCGATGAGCCGGAAGAATCCCTGCTCCCCGGCTTTCTGAATGCGCGGCGTCGCCAGATAAATGCGCGCGCCGGGTCGCTCCCGCACCAACGCCACCGCCGACGGGTACCGGCTGATCGCCTCGAAATCCACATACACCGTCCCCACCCCCGCGGCCAGCGCGACGCGGATTTGATCCTCCGTCCGACACAACACAACCACCTCCGGCGCCGCCCCCACCGACGTCTGCGGCACGCGCGCGAGCAAACCCGGCAACACCGACGCGAGCGGCTCCCGCGCCGCTGCCGGTGCCGGCACGACGAGCTTCAACACCAGATCCCGCCGCAGCCGGTTCAACTCGCTCACGGGCAAAATCGTCTGGCCGATCAGTTGATTATTCAACTCGCCTAACACGAAATCGGTTTCCCCGAGCCGGCTGAGTTGTTCGCGCAGCAGTTTTTCGGTGAGCGGTCGTTTGTACGCCGTCTGCAACGGCATCGCCGAACTGACGCGCACCCCGCCGGCCTCGACGCGCAGCGGTTGCCCCACTGCGCCGGTCACGGTCATATCAATCGCCGTTTTCGCTTTGGGAATCGGCCGTTGAAACGATTTCTGCAATTCCCGTTCAAGCCGGGGATCGCTGGTTTTCCAGACCCGGTCGCCGGGTTTGAGTTGGGTGAAATCAATATGGTCACGCTGGAAATAAAGCTGCGCGCCTTTGATCTGCCAAATGCGCCCGCCCTGCTCGTGATCCGTGTCGCCGCCGGTATCGAACACCACGCCATCGCCGGTCTGCAACGGAATCGCGGCCTCGACCTCGACGTATTCCATCCCGACGTGCTTGATCAATCCGACAAACGGCCCGCGTTTCTTCCCAAACCGGGCATGGACGAGTTGCTGATGATTCACCCCGTGCAACCACCCGGTGTAGAGGCCGCGGGAAAACGTCATTTCCAAATTGTACCGGTCGGTGTCCGTGACCACGGCGGCATCAATCGCCTTGCGATAAACCTGACACGTTGCCGCGACGTATTCGGGCGTCTTGAGCCGGCCTTCGATCTTGAAGCCGGTCACACCGAGTTCGATCAACGCGGGAATCTCCGCCACCGCCGCGAGGTCTTGCGGGGAAAGTAAGTAACGCCGGTCGCCCAATTCCTTGAGCGCGCCATCCACAATCAACTGATACGGCAGCCGGCAGGCTTGGGCGCATTCGCCGCGGTTCGCGCTACGTTGGCCGAGCGCTTCGCTGGTGAGACATTGACCGGAATACGCCACGCACAGCGCGCCGTGGACGAACGTTTCGAGTTGCACTTCCGCCGTGCTGAATTGGGCCAGCTCGCGCAACGACGCTTCCCGCGCCAGCACCACGCGTTTGATCCCCAGCCGGCCGGCAAACGCCACGCCTTCCGGCGAGGTGATGGTCATTTGCGTCGAACCATGAATGTCGCACCGCACACCCAACGCGCGCGCCAGCACCGCCAACCCCAAATCCTGCACAATCACCACGTCCACGCCGGCTTGGTCGAGTTCGATGAGTTGCTGTTCGGCGGCGGCGAGTTCGTCGGGGAAGATGAGGGTGTTGAAGGCGCAGAAGGCGCGGACGTTGTGTTCGTGGAGAAACTGCACCAGGGCCGGCAAATCGGCATCGGCGAAATTGTCCGCCCGCATCCGCGCATTGAACCGGGGCAGGCCGAAGTACACCGCGTCCGCGCCGTTGGCGACGGCGGCGCGCGCGCATTCCATGTTCCCGGCGGGAGCGATCAGTTCCGGTTTGGTGACCATGCGGCGCACCGTATCAGATGCCATCCAAAGTAAGAATCTATTTGCGGTTTCCCTGGAACCGGCGAAAGTGGCGGCAACCAAAGGAGATCACCCATGAAATTGCTACACATTGGCGTTGTGTTGTTGACTGGCTTGCTGGCGGCGGGGACGAGTCGCGCGGCGGATACCTACAAATTGGATGTGTCCCACTCCACCGTGGCATTCAGCATCAGCCACCTCGTCATCTCGGAAGTGGATGGCCGGTTTAATGAGTTCGGTGGCGCGGTCAAACTGGAAGGCAACACGTTGGTGGCTGCCGAGGCCACGATTCAGGCGAAGAGCGTTGATACCGGCAACAGCAAACGGGATGACCACTTGCGTAACACCGATTTCTTCGATGTGGAGAAATTCCCGACGATCACCTTCGTCAGCAAACGGGTGGAAGACGGCAAGATCATCGGTGACTTCACCTTGCACGGTGTCACCAAGGAAGTCGCACTCCCTTACACGATCAAAGGCCCGATCAAAGATCCGTGGGGCAAAACCCGCATCGGCATCAAAGCGGAAGCCACTTTGAGCCGCAAAGACTATGGCCTGACGTGGAACAAAGTCCTCGAAGCCGGTGGCGTGACCGTCGGCGACGAAGTCAAAATCCGCATCTCCGCCGAAGCCGTCAAAGAGTAATCACGTACCCGCTTCGTCCCGCTCCCGGCACCGCCGGGGAGCGGGACTTTTGCTTGGTACGGCGAAGATTGACTCCGCCGGGGGCTATCCTATAGTCCGCGCTCTGGATGAACACCGACCACCCGTCGCTCAGCGAACGCGAATTGCGAAGCGCGATGCGGCTCAGCATCACCGCGAGTTGCTTTGGGATGGTGTGGGTCGCGGCGGCGCTCGGGATTCCGCTGGTGATGTTCTTGCAGAGTATCGGGGCGAGCGGCGTGTTGATCGGGTTCGCGACGACGGTGCAACAGCTCGCCATGTTGGCGCAAATCCCGGCTTCTTTGTTCACGGAGCGGTTCTCCTCCCGCAAAAAAGTTTGGGCGTGGACCGCCATTGTGCATCGGTTCCTCTGGTTCGTCCTGGCCGGGCTGCCATTCCTGCTGCCGAATGATTGGCCGCTGATGGCCCGAGTGGTGGTCGTGACGGTCGCCGTCAGCGCCTTGCTGGGACAGGCCGCAACGCCGTGCTGGTACAGTTGGATGGCGGACTTGATTCCGCACCAAGCCAGCGCCGGGTTCTGGAGCCGGCGTCAGAGCGTGGTGATGGCGGCGTATCTGGTGGCGATGATCGGCATCGGTCTCGTACTCGACAAATTTCCGGATCCCCGCGCGCCGGGTGGGTCGTTGATGGGATTTGTGATCGTGTTCGCCGTGGCGGCGCTGTGTGGGGTGATTGATATCGTGGTGCACCTCGGCGTGCCGGAACCCAAAGCTCGACCGCCTAAACCGGGTACCTCGATTCTCCAACGGTTGGTGGAACCGTTGCGGGTGCGGGATTTTCGCTGGCTCAGTTTGGCGGTCGGGACGTGGACGTTTGGCGTCGGGCTGGTGGGATCATTCGGCATCATTTATCTGCGCCGCGATTTTCATTTCAGTTATCTCGAGTTGTCCTCGTTGAGCATTGCGGCCTCGATCGGCGCGATCCTCGCCGGGTTTCAGTCCGGCTATATCATTGATCGGTTGGGGGCGCGGACGTATGGGACGGTGTTGTTGCTGATTGCGCCGGCGGCCGGGGTGGTCTGGTTTTTTCTCCAACCGACGATGCTGGAGTTCAGCTTGCCGGTCATCGGTCACGTGGCCATTTCCCAGCCGCTTTTTCTCCAATGGCTCGCCTCGGTGGTCGCCGGGGCGATGTATTCGAGCGTCGGGCTGTGCCAACTCAAACTCATCAGCGCCCTCGCCCCCAAAGAGGGCCGGACACTCGCCATGGCGGTGCACTGGACCGTGATCGGCATCACCGGCGCCTTGGGGCCGCTCGCCGGCGGAGCCGTGATGGACTGGTTTCAAAAACATCCCGTGGATTGGGTGATGCCCACCGGCACCACGTTCGGTTTTTTTCATGTCTTGGTGTTGTTGCAGATGGCCATTTCGTGGTTCATCGCGGTGCCCATGATGTTGCAGGTCTCCCTCCGCAAAGGCGATCTACCGGTCGGCGAAGCGTTGCCCCGGCTCTGGCTGGGCAATCCGTTGCGAGCCGTGCGCAATATGTACAGCATCTATGCGATGACCGCCGCCGTCTCCGCCCCCCAACGCGCCCGCGCCGTCTCCGATCTCGGCGCCAGCGGCACCGAACTCGCCGTGAACGATCTGATTCACAATCTCGACGACCCGGCCTACGACGTGCGCGAAGCCGCCGTGCGCGCGCTCGGTCAACTGGACAGTCCCGAAGCGACAATCGCGCTCATCGTCAAACTCGAATCGCCGGACTGCGACGTCGCGCAACCCATCGCCCGCGCCCTGCGCCGGGCGGAAAGTCCGTTGGCTCTCGACGCGCTGACCCGGCTGTTGGATTCTCCCGACCGCGAGGTCCAATTCGAAGCGGCCCGGTCCTTGGCGAAACGGGCGGACCGCCGCGCCGCCGACCCGCTCGTGGCACTGCTCAACAAGCCGGTCGCCGACAAAGTGTTCGATGCCGGCGCCCAGGCCCTCGCGAGTCTCGGCGACCGCCGGCTGATCCCGCTAGCGTTGACCCGGCTACAGACCACGCGCAACCGTATCCTGCGGGAATCGCTGTTGTTGGCCATCGCCGATGTGCTCGGCAAACCCGGCGAGTTTTACAAGCTGCTCTCCAAAGAAAAACGCCACCGCGGCACCGCCATCGAAATCCTCGCGGCCCAGATCCGTGAACAGACCCCGGCGCTGGCCGGTTTCACGGCGGAATACGAAACCGCCGCTGAGCAAGCAAACGTGAGCCGGTGTGCCGAGTTGGTTTTTCAGATGGTTGGCCACGCACGTTCCCCATCCGAATTGCTCCGCTTGGTGGAGTCGCTCCGGCAGACCGCCCTCACCCCGGATTATGCTGATTGGCAACTCCTTGCGCTGTATCTGCTCAGCCAATCTCGCTCGCCGGCAGCGGAATTGTAAAAATGCGTTGCAGAGCCGGCGCGAATGTTTATAGTCACCTCGTCGTTTCGGTGCCGACGTGGCGGAACTGGCAGACGCGCTGGACTCAAAATCCAGTACTCGCAAGGGTGTGTGGGTTCGACTCCCTCCGTCGGTACCATTACTTTTCATCCCGGAGTCAGACCATTACAGCCACCATTTCCAAAGAAGAAATTTCCGCATTGCCCATCCGGCGCTACGAGGGCGCGGTGCAACTCGTCGCGTCCGCGGCGGACCTCGACCGGGCCGAACAGGCGATTCTCGCGGAGCAAGTGGTGGGGTTGGACACCGAGACGCGGCCGGCTTTCAAGAAAGGCCAATCTTACCTGCCCAGCCTCGTGCAGGTGGCCACCAGCCAGACGGTTTTCCTGTTCCAAGTGGGCCGGCTGGACGCCTCCGCGACGTTGACGAAAGTGCTCGAAGCCGAACACATCACCAAAGCCGGCATCGCGCTGGCGCATGATTTGATAAAGCTCAATCAGGTGTTCCCGTTTGTGGCGCGTGGGATCTTGGATTTGGGCGACGTGGCAAGTCGCAATGGCTTGAAGCAGACCGGCGTGCGAAATCTGGCAGGGTTGTTTTTGGGATTCCGCATCACCAAGGGCGCCCGCACATCGAATTGGAGCAACCCGGCGCTCTCACCTTCGCAGATCGCCTATGCGGCAAGCGATGCGTGGGTGTGCCGGGAATTGTACCTGCATTTTCAGGAACGCGGTTGGCTCACCACCGTTCCGACCAAAAAAACAAGCCCCGACACGTGCGTGCCGGGGCTTGTGACAGGGTGAAACGAGCGTTAGCTCTTGCTGCCGGCCTTCATCGGGCAACTAGCGCCTTGGCCATCTTTGACCGCTGCATCGCAGGCGGATTTACAGGTGGCGCGCTGTTCGGCCGTCAAAACTTCATCAACGCTTTTCAGGTACTTCTCTTTGGCTTCGGCCGACCAACCAGCTTTGGTAGCTTCGGTCTTCAAATCGGCGAGTTTGACGCGCTGCGCGTCCGTCAGATTCATCTTCGCCATCACATCGTCACAACCGGCAGCCTTGGCCGCCGTCTGCTTTGCCTTGCTCGCCGGACAACAACCTTCGCCAGCAAACACGGCCGACGTCCCGGCCACAAGGGCCGTGACACACACAAACGCAATAAACTTGTTCATAATTGGTCTCCTATCGGTTAACTGATTTCGGTCGCCTTGACTTGGACGGTAAACTAGCAGAGGGCGTTCAAACTGGCCAAGAAAATGTTGTAGGGAAAGGAGTTGACGCTGGTAACCACTTATGTTAACTACATTCAGTCTTAACTGAACGCACATGGCGAATCGGCTGCCAGCTCAATTTTTTGCTACCCGGCGGAAGTTTGTCGAGGCCGGCGGACATACCACCCAATCGTTTGGCTTGGGACGCATCATTGGCCAAGTTTTCGCGCTGATTTATCTGAGTCCCGGCCCCATCTGCCTCGATGCAATCGTCTCCGAACTGGCGGTGAGCAAGGCCAGCGTCAGCACAGCGGTGCGGCAACTCGCGGATTGGGCGGCAGTGAAACGGGTGTGGGTGAAGGGTGACCGGAAAGATTATTACGAGGCGGAAGCCGATTTTGGGGTCATTGTGCGCAACGGATTACTGGAAGTTTTTCGGAAGAAGCTGAACACGGCAGGCACACAACTCGCTAATGTCGAACAGTCGCTGCAAGACGCGCAAGCGCAAGCCAATGGAGACCAACGCGAGGACATCGAACTTTTGGCAACCCGGTTGAAGCGCGCCAAGCAATTTCACCATAAAGTGAACAGTCTGATAGGGAATCCGCTGCTCGATCATTTGCTGTAACGGGGCGTTGTGGGTCACGCGGTCGCGTGACGGTAGAAATGCAGATGCTTCGAAATATCGAAGTGAGTCGCAGCTGGTGGCCGGCACCGGCAGGGCGGCAGCTTGGTCAGATATCAGGGAACAGGGAACAGTGGACAGTGGCGGACAATGAGCAGTGATTTGGCTAAAAAGAGAGTCTCGCATTTCACAGATTTCCTCGTGTGGCAGAAGGCTCACAACTTGTTTCTCGGAATGATCGAGGATGTGGATAAGTTCCCGAGGAAACGCGGTGCGGACGTTGTGGCGGACCAAATCCTGCACTGCATCGGGTCAATCAGCGCAAACATTGCCGAAGGTTTCAATCGCAGCACGAAGAAGTTTTTGAGCGCACTCGATATTGCGCTGGGGGAAACAAACGAAGCCGAAAACTGGCTGTATAAGATTCGCGATGCCCGCATATTGGACACCCAGTCCTGCAACCTTCGCATCGAACAGACGAAAGAAATCGGCCGGATGCTAAACGGATTGAAACGCAGCCTCAAAGTCAGCCATCCAGACGATTAATTCTCACTCGCCTCTATCATGACTGTCCCCCCCATGCTCAGCCCCCTGTCCCCTGTCCCCTGTCCCCTGCCCACCGTCCACTGGTACGCCATCCATACAAAACCACGCCAAGAAGGCTTGGCGGAATCCAGTTTGCACCGGGAGAGCGTGGAGACCTTTTATCCCAAACTCAAACGCAAACGCACCATCCGCCGGGTGCGTAAGTGGGTCACCAGTCCCCTCTTCCCCTGCTACATCTTCGCCAAGTTCGACACCACCCGGCAAGCCCGGCTCGTCAAATACGCCAATGGCGTCACGAACATCGTCAGCTTCGGCGGTCAACCCGCGATCGTGGATGACTGGCTGCTGGCCAGCATCAAGGAACACGCGGAGCAAGATGTCGTCACCATCGAGCCCGCCAAGTTCCAAGCCGGGGAACTGGTGGAAATCCAAACCGGCCCCCTGCGCGGCTTGCAGGGCATATTCGAACGCGAAATGAGCGACTCCGACCGCGTGGTAATCTTGCTGGACGCCCTCGCGAAAGGCGCCCGCGTTCAAGTGGATCGCGAGTTACTGGAAAAGGTCGGATGATCATCACCCAAACACCTCTCCGCATCTCCTTCGCCGGCGGCGGCACGGATTTCCCCGATTTCTACGAACAATACGGTGGCAGCGTCGTGAGTTCGGCGATTGACAAGTTTGTCTATTGCGTCGTCAAAGAACGGTTCGACGACAAGATCTACGTCAACTGGTCGAAAAAAGAGATCGTGGATTCGGTGGATCAGATCGAGCACGAACTCGTCCGCGAAGCCATGCGTAAGGTGGGCGTCAAGCAGGCCGTGGAAATTTCATTCCTGTCCGATATTCCCGCCGAAGGCTCCGGTCTCGGTTCCTCCAGCAGCGTCACCGTCGGCGTCCTCAACGCCCTCTATCACTTTGTCGGCGGCACACCGACGGCGGAGCAATTAGCCCGGGAAGCCTGTGAGATCGAAATCCAAATCCTCGGCAAACCGATTGGCGTCCAAGACCAATACATCGCCGCATACGGCGGGCTGCGACAATTCAAATTTGGCCCTGGCCAAAACATTCAAGGCGAACCACTCTCCGTCTCCCGGCATGCCTTGGAAGACCTCGACATCATGTTGATGTCGTTCTTCACCGGCCAAACCCGCAAAGCCGCCGGCATCCTCTCCGAACAGAAAGCCAACATCGCCGGTAAAATCCCGATCCTCCAGCAGATGACCGCCCAAGCCGGCCAAGTCCGCGCCCTCCTCGAGACCGGCGATGTCGAAGCTTTTGGCCGGCTGCTGCACGAGGCGTGGACCGCCAAACGCAAACTCGCCAGCGGCATCAGCAACAACGCCACCGACGAACTCTACAACCGCGCCATCCAAGCCGGCGCGCTCGGTGGAAAAATTTCCGGCGCCGGGGGCGGCGGCTTCTTTCTGCTTTGCGTCCCCAGCGACAAACGCCAATCCGTCCGCCACGCCCTGCGCGATCTCCGCGAAATGCCGTTCCGTCTCGAACGCACCGGCACCAAAGTCATCCTCAACATGCAACGGTATTCGTGACGGGAGACTTGAGACCTTGGATATGCTTCAATGAACGCTAAAACCCACGCCCAAAACTATCTGACCGGCCTCAAAGCCGTCCTCGACAAACTCCCGCTCGACACGATTGCCGAGATTGCCGGCGCGCTGGAAAAAGCCCATGCCGCGCGGAAACAAATCTTCGTCATCGGCAACGGCGGCAGCGCCGCCACCGCGTCGCACATGATGAACGACCTCAACAAAGGCACCCTCGGCCATAAAGGCGACGCGACATGGCCCCGCTTCCGCGTCATCGCCCTCACCGACAATGTCTCCCTCATGACCGCATGGGGCAACGATACCGACTACAATCACATCTTCAGCGAACCCCTCAAAAACCTCGCCAACCCCGGCGACGTTCTCATCTGCATCTCCGCCTCCGGTAACTCGCCGAACATTATCGCCGCCTGCGACGCCGCGAAACAGCTCGGCCTCCAAATCATCGGCCTCGCCGGCTTTACCGGCGGCAAACTCGCCCAACTCGCCGACATCTGCCTCACCGTCCCCTCCAACGAATACGGCCCCGTCGAAGACGTCCACATGATCCTCGACCACATCCTCACAAGCTATTTGTACGAGAGTCTGAAAGCCAAGGCCAGCCATTGACCATCGGCTGCAACCTGCCCCAACCCGCCTCGTCGGGAGCCTCGGCCCACCGTCCCCCAGGTGAAGCGAGCGTCCCCGCGAGCAATCCCATTTCGCCATCCACGCTAATCGTATCATCCGCAGATAATTCCCGCCCGACTTCCGGTCCCCGGACTTCGGTCTAGTGTCAAATGTCCAAAGTCTAAGGTCTAAAGTCTAACTCCTCCCCCCCATGCAAGTCACCACCGTCATCTCCGCCGAGCGTCACGAACGCATCCGGCAGTTCCTGAAAGATCTATGGGACTACCGGGAATTGTTCCTGACGTTCGTGCAGCGCGATGTGAAGGTGCGATACAAGCAAACCGTTTTGGGTGTGATTTGGGTCATTTTGCAGCCGTTGTTCATGATGGGCGCATTCTCTCTGATCTTCGGCAAGATTGCCAAAATGCCCACCGACGGCCTCCCGTACGCCGTGTTTTACATCGCTGCCATCGTCCCCTGGAACACCTTTGCCACCGCGCTCTCCCAATCCGCATTGAGCATGGAGAGCAACGCGCAGCTCATCAGCAAAGTGTATTTCCCGCGAATGGTGGTGCCGGGCGGCATCGTCTGCGGTTCCTTTGTGGACTTTGCCGTCGGCTTCATTCTGCTCAACGCTGTATCCATCGTCTATGGTCATTGGTCTATCGTCCTCCTCCTCATGGCCCCTCTGCTCTTGGCGATTCAAGCCATGACCGCCCTCGGCATCGGACTCGTCCTCGCCATCCTCAACGCCCAATACCGGGACGTGAAACATGCCGTTGGATTCATGGTGCAACTGTTCATGCTCGCCACGCCGGTCATTTATCCGCTGTCACGATTGCCCCAGTGGGCACAGGACTGGGCCTTTCTCAACCCGATGGCTGTTGTCGTCACCACGTATCGGGACATCCTGAAAGATGCGCCTTTGGACTGGCAGTCATTAGTCTTCAGTCTTCTGTCTTCCGTCTGCTACCTTGCCGCCGGCGTCTGGTTCTTCCGCAAGCGCGAGTCTCGCTTGGCGGACGTGCTATGAGGCACTGACGGCGGGTGTGGTTTGAAAGCCGCACCGTATATCTGGAACTGACCGACGGACGGATTATTGGGTTCTCCGTCATCATCTGCACCTACAACCGTGCCGAGATTTTTCGGCGGATCTGTTTGAAAGTTAAAATCGGACAATTGACAACAGGTGGCTACATGGCTAATTTTTACGCACGAAAACTGTCGGCATTAAGTATTTGAAGGATCACCTCAGTCAGGAGTTGCAGGAGGTGCGTCAAGGTGAAACCTTACTGGTGACAGACCGCCATGTTGTGATTGCAGAAATCCGTCAACCAACCTCGGCTCACGCTCGGAAGGTAACCCGCTGGGAAAAATGGCTCACCGCCCAAGAACGAGCCGGTCAACTGCGTCGGGCGACAACCGACGCCCCTTCGTGGCACGTGATCGCCCAACTACCGCGCTCGACCCACCCGGTGGATCTGCAAAAGTTGCTTGACGAGACTCGCGCCGACCGCAGTTGATATGCCCACCTACCCGTTGACGCGCCTACTAAGGGGCAGCACATTGATG
>Ga0105049_10009538_pt1 | contig 11173 bp, 6 predicted proteins | sample MAT06_FD_78087 | JGI IMG/M metagenome (GOLD analysis project Ga0105049, IMG submission 78087) | Freshwater microbial communities from Lake Fryxell liftoff mats and glacier meltwater in Antarctica - MAT-06 | ecosystem: Environmental > Aquatic > Freshwater > Ice > Liftoff microbial mat | place... | reverse complement strand
TCGAGCAGGGCCCAGCCGGCATCATCGCCGGTGGGTGGAGAACGCTAAAGTCGGGCGCGCGACGGGGGTGCCGGGCTGGTCGGGGTGCGGGGCTGGTTTTCCATTCAGCCGGGGGCGGCACTAATCTGGGTTGACCCCATGCGAATCCTACTTCCCACGGACCCGGCGTACGACCGATCCAGTCATTACCACGAGGCGTCGCCGTGGAAGGCGCGGTGGGTGTCGCACCCCGAGGCGCCGGCGGGAAACAGTCACACCGAGCCGTTTTTTGCGGAGTACCGCCTTGGGGTGGAGTTGGACGCCCCGAGATTGGTGCGGCTTCATGTGTCAGCCGATGAGCGGTACCGGTTGATGTTGAACGGTCGGCCGTTGGGGCGGGGCCCCGAGCGGGGCGACCCGCTGCACTGGCACTTCGAGACGTTCGACGTTCCGCTATCAATGGGGACGCACATCTTCAAGGTCGAGGTGTGGTCGCTGGGGGAGCACCGGCCATACGCGCAGTTGTCGGTGCGGCACGGGCTGCTGGTGATGGCGGAGGGCGAGGGTAATGAGGCGATTTTTTCGACGGGGATTGCGGATTGGGAGGTGGCGCGGGTGGCGGGATACGGGACGATTCCGGTGCGGCTTCCGGGTACGTTCGGGGCGACGGGGTGCCGGTTCGCCATCTCGGCTGCGGGGCTCAATGCGTCGCGGAGCTTTGTCAAAGCGGTGGGGGTGGGGGCGGCCGTGCCGGCTTCGGCGAGGATGGAGTCGCGTGGGCAGTGGCAGCTCACGCCATCGGTCCTCCCCGCGATGCACGAGGAGGTTCGGCAGGTCGGGTCGGTACGGCACGTGGACCACACCGACCCCGACCGGACCTTCGAGACGGCGGTGGCCGGGCGCGACGCCGCCGCCGCCACGGAAGCCGAGGCGTGGCAGGCGCTGCTCGCGGGCGAGTCACCCATCGTCGTGCCGCCGCATAGTGCGAGGCGCGTGCTCATCGACCTCGACGACTACTACTGCCTGTACCCGATGGTCACCGTCTCCGGCGGGGCGGGAAGCCTCATCCGAGTCCACACCGCCGAGGCGATGTTCTCAGCCGACGGACAAACCAAACACCACCGGGACCGCGTGGAAGGCCTCCATTTCCTCGGACAGGGAGACGACCTCCTGCCCGACGGCTCGCGTGCCCAGCGGTTTTCGCCGCCGTGGTACCTCGCGGGCAGGTACATGCAGATCGCCGTGCGAACCGGCGAACACCCCCTGACGCTGCACGCGGTCGAGATTACCGAGACGCACTACCCCCACAACTGGGAGACGACGATCCGCACGTCCGACGAGCGGATCGGAGCGCTGATCCCCATCGGACTGCGGTCGATCGAGATGTGCTCGCACGAGACGTACTTCGACTGCCCGTACTACGAACAGTTGATGTACGTGGGGGACACGCGGCTGGAGGCGCTGGTGACGTACGCAATGTCTCGGGACGACCGGCTGGCGCGGAAGGCGATCACGCTGTTCGACAATTCGCGTGGGCCGGACGGATTGACCTCGTCGCGGTACCCGACGCGGACGACGCAGACGATTCCGCCGTTTTCGTTCTGGTGGGTGGCGATGGTGCACGACTTTCTGATGTGGCGGGGCGACATGGAGTTCGTCCGGGCCCGGATGCCCGGAGTGCGGGCGGTGATCGAGGCGCTGCGGACCCGGGTGGACGACGAGGGGCTCTTCCACCCGTTCCAAGGCTGGAACTTCACCGACTGGGCCGGGCACCTCTCCGGCCACGCCCGAACCACCGCCCAGCCGGCCCCGTTCTACGGACCCGGCCCCTCTGCCATCCACCAGTTCCACGCCGCCTACACCCTCAACCTCGCCGCCGAACTCGAAGCCGCGCTCGGCGAAGACACCCTCGCCGCCAGACACCTGATCCTCTGCCGCAAGCTTCGATCGGTCGGCCACCGCAGCTTTTTTGACCACGACCGCTCGCTCTACCGCGAGCTTCCCCACGGAACGCCCATTCCAGCCGAGTCGAACTGGCGGGAATTCACCGAGCAAACGCAATCGCTCGCGCTGCTGTCGGGGGCGGTGCCGGCTGGGGTGCTCCCGAGGTTCGCGGCGGCGCTGATCGCGGGCGAGGGGATGCTCCCGGCGACGATCTACTTCTCGCACTACCTCTTCGAGGCGTACCGACTGCTCGCCGACCACGGCGGGATTGACGCCTTTTATCGCCGGATGGAGCTCTGGTACGAACTGCCCAAACGCGGGTTCAAAACCACCTTCGAGCAACCCGAGCCGACACGCTCCGACTGCCACGCCTGGGGGGCACACCCGCTGTTCCACCTCTACGCCACCGTGCTCGGCGTGCGCCCCGCCGCGCCGGGGTTCGCCAGGGTGCACGTCCAGCCAAGGCTCGGCACGCTCGGCCCGAGCTTCGCCGCCGCAGCGCTCGTACACCCTCGGGGCACGATCACCATCGAAACCTCCCGAACCGAGACCACCCTCAAGCTTCCGCCCGATGTGACCGGAGAACTCGTCGCACACGGCGTAACACGCCCGGTCTAGCCTCGCCGGGAGCGATCGCGCTTGAACCGCCGCCGTTCAAGGGAAACGCCATGCTTGTTGCACCGGCGATTCCCCCAGCCGCCGGCGACCGGAAAAAGGCGGGGCGAAAAAAAACGCCCACCGCGGTCGTGGCCCGGTGGGCGTAATTCAAATTTTTATCGCCGGGTCGTACTACGTTTGCCCGGCCTCAACGGGCGCGGCGGACCGTTTGACCTTGGTGGCCTTCATGCCCTTAGGGCCGTCTTCAAACTCGTACTCCACCGACTCGCCGTCCTGGAGCGTGCGGAAGCCAGCTCCTTCTATGACAGAGTGATGAACAAAAACGTCCTTACCGGCTTCGGTCGAGATAAAACCAAAGCCCTTCTGGTCGTTAAACCACTTCACTTTACCCGTGGCCATACAGCCACTCCTTTCAACGACAGACGCTCACCACGTCGGCACCCGAGAGAGTGTGCCTTCCCGTAACGCGGAGCACTGCCTACGACACGAAACTTCGATGTGAATCCGTTGCGAGCCCTTCCCGAACGGAGCTGTCTTGGCGTGCCCCAAGACGAGACCATTAAATGATAGCACAACAGTAACCTACGGCACAAAATAATCCCCCAACATCACACATTTTCGTGCACCCCGGAATTTAGTTCTCCACACGCCCTCCCTAGGCTCGGTCTCAGTGCCCTTTCGTGATGATCAACAGGAATTTAAATCATTGATCTTTCAGAAACTGCCAACAAATCGAACCGCCCTAATATTAAGCATAAGGCTATTTCCAAAAAGCACTTAAGCGGACCCTAAATTGTGCTACTTCCTACTACTTTCGGCAACACGAGACAGACAGTTATTGCGCGTCAGTCGCCTTTATCGGACAAGTGCGACCTCGGTTGTTCACACGTTATCCACACCGCCCTTTTACCCTTCGAGTTGGGTCGAACACCTAGGACCTTTGACTGCACCGAATTTAATCAACTTTTCGTAAGTTACATAACCTCCCAGTTACCCAAATGTCCAAGCTGCCGAGACGTAACCGTTCACTCGCCACGCAAGCAGCCCTGAAACAACCGCCCCACTGTCTTAACGCCCCCTCCTAACGCCCCGAATGTACATCCCGGCGCTCCTCGCCCCCTCTGACATCCGTTCCATGCACCCGCCCACCCCGTCCAAGTGCCCCACAACCCACTCCCCAACCAATCCTCCTTCCCTCCCCCCCACGTCCCGAAAAACTACACCACGTGAACGTTTACCGCCGCGACTTGCTCCGCGGGGCTCGCTTGATCGCAACCCGTTGTTCGTGACAATGCCCGCGCAACTTTCACGCCCCGAACACGCCATCCACCTAACATTCCCCACCGCTTATGAACCTACTGGAAGTTACTCGCCTGCGCAAGGTCTACGGCGGCCGAACGGTCGTTTCCGATGTGTCGTTCGTGATCGCCCAGCAGGAGATCGTTGGTTTGCTCGGGCGAAACGGTGCGGGCAAGACGACGACGTTCAGGATGATCCTGGGGATGGTGACGCCCGACTCGGGCGCGGTGGCGTTTGACGCACAAGACATCACGCATCTTGCGATGTATCAGCGGGCACGCCGCGGTATCGGCTACCTGCCGCAGGAACACTCGGATTTCAAGCAGTTGACCGTGTGGGAGAACCTCATGGCAATCCTCGAAACCACCCGTCGCACCCGCCCCGAACGCAAACGCAAAGCCGAGGAGCTACTCTCGCAGTTCGGGCTGACCAAAGTCATGCACCAAAAGTCGGGCGTGTGCTCCGGCGGCGAGCGGCGAAAGCTCGAGATCGCCCGGTCGCTGGCGACCGAGCCGAAGTTGATCCTGCTGGACGAGCCGTTCTCAGCCGTGGACCCTATCGCGGTCGAAGACCTTCAGCGGGAGATCGTGCGACTCAAGCACGAATTCGGGAAGTCCGTGCTGATCACGGACCACAACGTCGCGCAGACGCTGCGTGTGTGCGATCGGGCGCTGATCATCGACGAGGGTAAGAAGTTCCGCGAGGGGTCTCCCCGGGAGATCATCAACGACGCGCTTGTGCGGAAGGCCTACCTGGGCAACACGTTCCGGGGCGACGAATTCGATTAAAGCCCTGGTGGGTCGGCTGTCCGTGGTCGCGGTCCGACGGTGGCCCCACCCGAAATGGGTGGACCGATAACACGCGACAAGTTGAAGTGCGCCGAGTTAAACGCCGAACTCAAAAACGGGAAGGGTGGTGGTTAAACCTTCGCCCCGTGGGCCGAGGCAGTCACCCACCCGCCAAAACGGTTCCGAATGCCACACTCGCCCAACACCCACGACTCTGTTGAGGTATTGATCTCAGACGACCGCCTCATTGCGTCGGTACAGATCGACGCGGCGACCGCGCCGCACGGGGTCGACGTCGCGGACATTATTTCCACCCTCGACGCAGCCGGTGTGGTGGGTGTCCGGGATCAGTCCATCCTTCAATACGCGACCCCCAAAGGCAAACTCCTCGCCCGGGCCCCACTCGTGGTGCTCCGGGGGGTTGCGTCGGTTGCGGGCTCGGCGGCGACGCTGACGTTCGCCGAAGGCTGCGGCGCCGGCTCGCAGGTGACCCGCGACGCCGCCTTCGGGCGGGTCGATGGCGGCAGTCCTGGTTCGCCGGGACTGGACGTGTTCAACAAGTCGATCCAACCCCGCCGTCCGAGGGACGCTTTCTCGTTGGGGCTGGGGGTCGTCGTCGACGAGCAAGGCTGGCTGCGGGCGATGACCGACGGCCGACTGACGGTGCACCCCGACGGAACGGTGGCGGTGCTGGCGAAGTTCACGGTCGCCGGAGATTTGTCATCCACTACGCTTGCAAGGCATCTCCCGCCCGTCGCTTCCCACGCCACCGATGACCCTGCCCGGCCGAGGGTGACCGGCGAGTGGCCGGGAGATCTTGATGTCACCGGCTCGGTGCGGGACTCGCTGAGTCTGGACGTCGCCGGTTCGCTGAGCGTGGCAGGCGCGATCGACGCCGAGCGGATTGAGGTGGGGGAGGACCTATTTTGCACCGCGGGATTGCTCGGAGCGGGCCTCACTGCGACGCGCGGACATTACACCGCCGCCCGCGACATCACCGCCCGCTTCGCCACCGGTGCCCGCCTCGACTCCGGTCGCCACATCCACATCAACGCCGACCTCATGCACTGCCGCGTCGTCTGCGGGGGAAAGCTCATTGTCTCCGAGAGAATCCACGGCTGCGTCGTCGTCGCAACCGGCGGGGTCACCTGCCACGCCGTCTCAGCTTCGGCCCAGCAGCCCACGGTGCTCGAAGCCGGCTCCGACCCCCTCCTCCGCTCGATGGCGGCCCTCACACTGCCCGACATCGACGATCACCTGCAAAAAGTGCAGCACTCGAAGCTCACCATCGCACCTCTGCTTGCCCGCAAAGACTCGCTCACCCCCGCCCAGCGGCAGCACGCCGTCCGCCTTATCCGAGAAACCACCCGCCTCGAACAGATCATCGCCGACGCCACCGCCCCGCTCCGCGCCCGATACCAACTCGTGCAGACCACCTCGGTCGCGGAAATCGCCGTGCAAGACGTCCTGCAAGCCGGCGTCGTCGTGCGCTTCCCAGGCTTGGAAGCCGTCATCCCCACCACCTTTCGCGGCCCTCTCACCATCGTTCCCGAACGCTCGCCCGGTGACCCGCGCGTCCTCATCATCGATCGCCGAACCAAGTCCTCCCACGCCATCCCCGCCCGACAAATCGGCGACCCCATCACCTTCCAGCTACACAAGGTCATGGCCAAGATCGCCTAACCGCGCCAGATCCGTTCGAGCGCAGCCGCCTGCGCCGCGTCGTCAAACACCGCCGCGACAGGCACCTCGATACCCCCCACCGCAGCCGAGCGGAGCACCGAATCCGCACCCCACTTCGCCAACTCCGCGAACACCTCGCCGCGCAGGATGTATTGCTCGACCACGCGCGCGTCGGCGTCGACGATCCAATATTCGGCTACGCCATGGGCCGCATAGTCTTCGAACTTCACCCCGCGATCGCGCCGCTCGGTGGACGGCGACAGCACCTCGACGACGAGGTCCGGCGCGGGGAACACCATCGTATCGCCGGTGAACGACTTTGCCGTCTTCGGCCCCCACCAGCAAACATCAGGCTCGTAGTCATTGCGCGTCATACCGACGAGGCACTTCTCAATTCCGATCTTTCCCAGGCTGCTCCGGAGTACATGGGCGTCGAGGATCTTGGCGATCCGAAACATCGCATCCGTATGGGCAAGCCTCGCAGGTGAATGCACAATCCGCTCTCCATTGATGAACTCGGCCTTCACATCGTCCTGCAACCAATCACGGAAGACTTCTCGGCGGCGGGTCTCTTCGCGCACCGCCTGGTCCAATTCCCGCGCCAAGCGCGGCATGGCCGGAGAGTCATAGATTGGATCCAGCAAGGACATCGCACCAATTATACCTTCCAAGGCGGGGCGACGCGCCCGGAAATTTCGCCCCGCCCCCTACTTCCAGTACGCCTGCAACGGTTTAACGCCCCAGTCCTGCTTTTGCAGGGCGACGATGGCTTTCGCGGCGGCGGTCGCGCCGGTGACGGTGGTGATCATTGGCATCCGATTCATCACCGCCATCGCCCGGATCTTCCCCTCGTCGGTGGCGGGACCTTTCTTCGTCGGCGTGTTGATGATCAGGTGAACCTGGCCGTTTTTGATCAGGTCGCGGATGTTCGGGCGGCCCTCGGCGAGCTTGGGGATGCGCGTCGCCGGGATGCCGGCCTGGGTGAGGGCGCCGAGCGTTCCCTCTGTGGCGACGAGCTTGAAACCCGCTCCGTGCAGCATCCGCGCAGCAGGCACGACCGCGGCGCGGTCGCCCGCGCGCACCGAGATGAACACCGTCCCCTTTAGCGGAAGGTTCGTCCCCGCCGCGAGCTGGCTCTTGGCGAAGGCGGTGGGGAAATCGTCGTCGATGCCCATCACCTCGCCCGTGCTCCGCATCTCCGGCCCGAGGATGACGTCCACCCCCGGAAATTTCGTGAACGGAAAGACGACTTCCTTCACCGACACATGCTTGGGGTCGGGAAGCTCCTCGATGCCCAGCTCGTCCAGCGAGCGGCCCATGATCACCTTGGCCGCGATCTTCGCCCACGGCTGGCCCGTCGCCTTGCCGACGAACGGCACGGTGCGGCTTGCCCGGGGGTTGACCTCAATGACATAAATCTCGTCGTCCTTGATCGCATACTGCACGTTCATCAGCCCACGCACCTTCAGCGCCTCGGCCAGCGCCCGCGACTGCGTCTTGAGTCGCTCCACCATCTCCGGCGACAGCGAGTACGGCGGCAGCGAGCAAGCCGAGTCGCCCGAGTGGATCCCGGCTTCCTCGATGTGCTCCATGACCCCGATGATCACCGCGCGGGGCGTCTTGCCCCCCCCGCCGCCGTCCACGCCAAAATCCGCCAGGCAGTCCACGTCGACCTCCGTGGCGGCGTCGATGAACTTGTCGATAAGGATCGGGTTCTCGCCCGCGGCGGCTTGGGCGATGGCCATGAAGTGATCGAGCTGCGACGCGTCGGAGACGATCTCCATCGCCCTGCCGCCAAGGACGAAGCTAGGCCGGACGAGCACCGGATAGCCGATCTTCTCGGCGATGACCTTCGCGTCATCAAGGCTCTTGGCGATCCCGTTCTCCGGTTGCCGCAGCCCCAGCCCCTTGAGCAACTCACGGAACTGCTCGCGGTCGCCCGCGGCGTCCAGCGAATCGACCGACGTCCCCAAAATGGGGACACCAACATCCCGCAGCCCCTTGGCCAGGTTGAGCGGCGTCTGCCCGCCGAACTGAACGATCACTCCCCTGACCAGCCCGCCCTTCGCCGAAAACGGCCGCCCGTTCAGCCGCTCGCAGATGTTGAGAATGTCTTCATGTGTCAAGGGCTCGAAGAACAGCAGGTCACTCGTGTCATAATCCGTCGACACCGTCTCCGGGTTCGAGTTGATCATCACCGATTCAAGTCCCAGCTCCCGACACGCGAACGCCGCCTGCACGCAGCAATAGTCGAACTCGATCCCCTGCCCAATCCGGTTCGGACCGCCGCCGATGATGATGACCTTGGGCTTGTCGGTCAGGCGGATTTCGTCCTCGGTCACGGTCTCTCCGCTAACGGTGAACGGCGTTTCATAGGTCGAGTAGTAATACGGCGTGGCGGCTTCGAATTCCGCCGCGCAGGTATCGACGATCTTGTACACGGGCCTGACACCCGCGGCTTCCCGCGCCCGGCGAACCTCCCCCGGCGTCGACTCCGCGACGGTTGCCAACTGCACGTCGGAGTACCCCAATTCCTTCGCCGACCGCAACAGCGCGGCGTCGCCCAGCAGGGCCTTGCCAGCACTCTGGAGCACCTCCTCGAAATCCACCAACTCCTTCATCTGCGCGATGAACCAAGGATCGTAGTTCGTCAGCTCGTGCACCTGCTCCACCGACCATCCCATCTTCAGCGCATACCGCACGTAGTACAGCCGCCCCTGACTCGGCACCGCCAGCTTCCGCCGCAGCGTTTCCAGCGGAATCGGAAACTGTCCCGGTTTCAGGCTCTTGTCCGCCCCATCCAACCCGAACCCGAACCGCTTGACCTCCATGCTGCGAATGCCCTTCTGCAGCGCCTCCTTGAACGTCCGCCCGATGGCCATCGCCTCCCCCACCGACTTCATCTGCGTCGTCAGCGTCTCATCCGCGTCGGGGAACTTCTCGAAGGTCCACCGCGGGATCTTGATCACGCAGTAGTCGATCGTCGGCTCGAAGCACGCAGAGGTCCAGGTGTCGTATTGCTCGGGCGAGCTCCCCCCCGCCGCTGCCCCTGCCTTTCTCCGCGAAATGATGTAGTTCGGCAGCTCGTCCAGCGTGTATCCCACCGCCAGCTTGGCCGCCAGCTTCGCAATCGGATACCCCGTCGCCTTGCTCGCCAGCGCCGAACTCCGCGACACGCGCGGGTTCATCTCCACCACCACCATGTCCCCATTATCCGGGTTGATCGCGAACTGAATGTTGCTCCCCCCCGTCTCCACGCCCACCGCGCGGATGATCGCGATCGACGCATCCCGCATCCGCTGATATTCCTTGTCGGTCAGCGTCTGGATCGGGGCCACTGTGATGCTGTCTCCCGTGTGCACGCCCATCGCGTCAAGGTTCTCGATCGAGCAGATGATCACGACGTTGTCGTTCCTGTCCCGCATCACCTCCATCTCAAACTCTTTCCACCCGATCACCGACTGCTCCACCAGCACCTCGGTCACCGGCGACGCGTCCAGACCGCCCTGCACGATCCGCTCAAACTCCTCCACGTTGTACGCAATCCCACCGCCCGTGCCGCCCAACGTAAACGCCGGCCGAATGATCAGCGGCAGCCCAATCTCCTCCAGCACCTTCCGCGCGTCCTCGATGTTGTGCACCACCCCCGACCGTGGCACCTTCAACCCGATCTCGATCATCAAGTCCTTGAACACCTGCCGGTCCTCGCCGCGGTGGATCGCGTCGCGGTCGGCTCCGATCATCTTCACCCCATACTTCTGCAAAATCCCCTTGTCCCAGCACGCCATCCCCGTATTTAAGCCCGTCTGCCCGCCGAGGGTGGGCAACAGCGCGTCAATCGGCGTGCCCTGTGCCTTCTCCCGAGCCAGAATCTTCTCCACCGCCTCAGGCCCGATCGGCTCGACGTACGTCGCATCCGCGAACTCGGGGTCGGTCATGATCGTCGCCGGGTTGCTGTTGATCAGCACGACCCTATATCCCTCCTCCCGCAGCGCCCGGCACGCCTGCACCCCCGAATAATCAAACTCACACCCCTGACCAATGACAATCGGGCCGGAACCAATGATCAGAATCGAGTGAATGTCGGTGCGTTTGGGCATGGGTTTGGTCGCGAGTTTAGGGGTCCCCGCCCCCGATGCAAACACCCCCGGGCGCCGGTCTTTCCCCCCGCGTCTCCCGTCAGCCATCTGCAAACCCCCGCCACCGAGCGCAAGCCCTCCCCTGGATGCGTCCAACGCGGAGTTCCAACCGCTATCCGACGGCCGTTTCCCTTGCCCGGGTTCACCGTGAAACCTAACGTCTCTCACCAATCACGCCAGCAATCGAGGGAGAAAATCATGCAGATCCGTACTTTCGCCAATGTTGCGTTGTTTGCCTCGCTCGCGGCTCCCGCCGCCGCAAGTGCAGCCGAGACGCTCTTCACCCAATCCCCACCCATCACAGGGTCGGCTGCGTCGATCTCCGTTTCAACGGGCGGAAACGTCTTCGGGTTTGCCAACCGCCGTGCGGCAGACAACTTCATTCTTCCTTTTCCCGCAACTCTCCAACATGTCACCTTTTGGGGCGGAGCCGAATCGTCCGAAGCAGTGCCCCAACTCGCGAACTTCGCCGGATGGAAGATCGCGATCTTCACGCCCGACCTTCTCGGCAACCCGTCCACCGCGATCTATACCCAAGACTTCCTCGCGGCAGACCTTAGCCCAACCCCTCTGGCAGGCACCGTGGGCCTCCTCGGCGCTATTCTTCACCGTTTCACTGCCAACCTCGGCACGCCCCTCTCCCTCGACGGATCAACACCCTACTTCCTCTCGGTTTCCGCCAATCTCGTAAACCCGGTTGGGTTTGACGATGAGGCCTTCCAG
>Ga0105049_10009536_pt1 | contig 11173 bp, 11 predicted proteins | sample MAT06_FD_78087 | JGI IMG/M metagenome (GOLD analysis project Ga0105049, IMG submission 78087) | Freshwater microbial communities from Lake Fryxell liftoff mats and glacier meltwater in Antarctica - MAT-06 | ecosystem: Environmental > Aquatic > Freshwater > Ice > Liftoff microbial mat | place... | reverse complement strand
TGACCCATCGGATGCTGCGATCCGGCCGTCCATGACATCGAGAAAAGCCCTTGTGCATGCGGTCGAAGGACGCACGATGATACCAAAAAGGAAGTTCCTAGCCGGGAAATCCGGGCTTGCAGGAGCGAGCCCCATCTTCACTGTACCACGTGGGCGGCTCAAGCGATCCAAGACAGCTGACTGCGATGAAGCTCATCAAGGCAACTCGGCAAACTTTCGTGTCCGAATGGTGATCGACATACCAAGTTGGCCGGGGATGGCCCCTGTCATTGAGAATCGATCGCCTTCGGTCGCTCCTGCAACAGACAGTCTAAAGTCAATCTGCGGTCCGAAAATGGAGACACTTCCGGGTTGGTGTTGCAGAATACGGCGATCTGATTTTACCATACGATCGTCAACGGAAAAATTACCTAGTTACGCATAGCCAGCATCCCCGCCGTATATTGTGTCATCCTTCACGGCCGCAACGCGGCTGCCAGTTAATCCCCCCTGGCCAGTGAACGAGAACGAATACACTCCAGTTTGAACTTGTAATACTCCTTTTTATCCTACAACAGTGACCTCGCTCTAAAGGCCCAAACGGGACTTTGAAACAGCAGCACGATCCCGTTCGCTCAGCTTATCCCAATCTCGATTGACGAACAAACGATAGAATTTTCTCATAGCACTGATTCGCGGCGCGTTCTAATCGACTACCGGAAAGCTGTCGTTTGGTCCATTTATTCAGAAATTGACTTTACAGGATCTTGAGACTCGTCGGGTCAAACCGCCTGACCACCGCTATTTCCTTCTTCGATCACCAACGCAAGCATCGATGAGTGCTGTCCCTACGCGAATCGAACGAGACGTTCCATGTGGCCGACTTGGACGGTTGCCATCGTAGCGTTTTTGAAGTTGTCGTCGTTCCTGGTTACGTGCCGATCGGTGCGGCGCACCCCCCAGGTAGACAGTAAGCGAGTGGCAAGATCGCGAAGAGCCGATTCGGCACAGCAGCCTTCAAGGTCCCAAATGATTTCCGAAGGAGCAAGGAGTCAAGTGTGATCCGGAAGATTTTTGCGAAATCCTTAGTATTATCACGGCCGTGATGCCCCAAAATAAAACGGCCTTGGCGTTTGAGCCAAGGCCGTCATTCAAGTGGAGCGGAGGAGGGTCGAACTCCCGACCTCGTCATTGCGAACGACGCGCTCTACCAACTGAGCTACCGCCCCGATATCGGCCCCAGTATAGGGACCCAACCCCCACCCGTCACCCCGCCGCCGGCACCGCCTCGATCACCTCGTACTCCATCTTCGCCTGCCCCCCGCGCACCTCCACCGTCGTGATCGACACCGTCCGCGCGTCCGCCCGCGACATCATCACGCTCACCTCCGGCCGGTCCTCCCACACATGCCGATGGAACCGGTCCTGCGCCCCCGGCCCGCCCCCGCCCACCAGCTCCTCAAACAGCGGCAACCGCGCCAACACCCGCTCATCACCCAGCCCCGAGCTCGCAAAGCACGCCGACGTTCCCGGCTCCCGCGCCCGAACCACATCGCGGCCGTCCCAAGTCATCCAGAACACCCGTGGCATCTCCCGCCCCGCCGGGCTCTCTTCTGTGTCCACCGCCACCAACCGAAACGGCAACAAGCGCGTCAAATCCAGCATCGACGCCAGGTTAATCGCCGCCGAAGCCGTCGCCGCGCCGATCACCGAAGGCACCACCGATCCCCGCGACCGCGCCAGCGCCGCAGTGGCCAAGACTCCCTCGCGCTGCGGGTTCAAGTTCGTCAGCGCCGCCACCATCGCCGGCAGCCGCGGCCCCAGCCCGTCGGCGTGCTTGGTCGACCGCGCCGCGATCCACGTCCCGCCCGCCGCAGCGTCCTCGGGCCAGATCGCCCGCAGCCCGCGGGGCATCTCGTGCCACACCGGCCCCCGCGCCGCCGCCCGCGCCCGCTGCTCGTCGCGGTTCATCACCACGCGGAATCCGCTCGACCGTGGCAACATAATCACGGACAACGTACACATGCCCGAATCCTTACCGCCCGCCCGCCACTGGACCACGCCGCCGCTCATATTCCAGCGTCGATGGCGCTTTCCCAAAGTCCGCCGGCACCGCCACCCCAAGCTCCCGCCCGATCGCCCCGATCATCGCCTGATGGTGCTCGGCGTGGTGCGTCGCAAAGTTCACCTCCCGCGCCAAAGTCGACCCGAACTCGCCCACCGTCCCGTCCGCCGCCAGCATCAGCCGCACCGTCACCACCCGACCGGCCACCGCGTCGCTCACCCGCCCGAGCTGCTCGCGCAACGCGACGATCTGATCGAGCGCCGCCGCCCGGCTTCTCTCCATCGGCGTCTCCCGCGCCCGCTGGTCGTAATCAATCACCGACGTCGCACCCTCCAACACCCCTAGCGCCGCCGCGAAGTGATCCAGCACATGCCGCACATGCTTGCCGATCGTCCCCGACGGCAGCACCCGCGACGACCCGACATACACCCCGTCCGCCGTCGCCTCGATCAGCCGCGCGCATCCCGCAAGCAAGCCATCCGCCTGCACCGCCGCCGCGCAAGGCCGCACGTCCACGCTCACCGGTTTCGCCCGGCTCAATCCCGCCGCTACGCGATCGCTCATCGTCGATACCTCCAGGAGTGGCCCTCGCGCACCACTTCAATCATTGATGTTACAGCCCGCCAATCCCGCCCGTCTCCACGGCCAAAAACAACCTATTCCCGCGCCGCGTCAGCCGACCTTTCACCCGCACGCCCCCCGCCGCACACCGGATCGCGGATCAACAGCATCGCATCATCATGTACCGCCGTCGCATCCCCCCCGCCGCCTATCAGCTTGCCCACCAGATAGAACTCCGCCACAAACCCCTCCACGCCCACCGCCAGCGCCGTGTCATACACCCGCTTCTGCCGGTTCCAGCCCACGGCCATGTATCCCACGCTCATCGCCGCAACTCCACAACATCCACCTTCAACTCCGCCTTCACCCCCGGCAGCGTCTCCACCCGCGGCACCAGCCGCGACCTCCCCGCCAACGCCACGGCAATCACCACCGCCATCGCCACCCCCTGCACCGGCCACACCACGCCATGCACCTTCCGCTCCGCGCGCTTCATGCGTGCCCTCCGTCCGCCTTGGGTGCTTTGATCCACCACCACGCCAGCACAGGCCACAGCGCCGCCGCCGCCGGCAAGATCATCAATCGAAATCCCCACGTCTCCTTCTTTGCGTTCGCATCCACAGCCCCGGCCCCGCGCCACGCAAATGCAGACGCGAACCCCGCGCCAACCAGCGCGTATAGCCCGACGACATTCACGATCCACTCAACCGCCGCCATCGTGCCTCCCGCAAACTCCAGACTATCACCTCACCGCCCCCGCGGCCTCACCCCACCGTCAGATGCCGCGCCGCCCCACCTGTTTCACACCCCCCGTCACGCCCCACATCCCATCCAATAGTGGTTCTCTCCCCCGTCCAAGTCCCCCGCCTCAAATCCGTGTCCATCCGCATCCATCCGCGTTCAAATAACCCGCCACGCCGCGTGCCCCGGCGCTGTATTCTCTATCCCCGGAACATTTACCCGCCTCAATCGGATCCTCCTCATGCCCACCGCCGTCAACGTTGACCTCCTCGAACGCCTCTGTCAGACCCCCGGCCTCCCCGGCCGCGAAGAACGCGTCCGCGCGTTGATCGAATCCGAGATCACCGGCCTCTTCGACGAAGTCTCCACCGACCCCATGGGCAACCTCATCTGCCTCCGCAAAGCACGCACGGGCAAGAAGAAATCCGCCAAGGCCAAGCCCGGGCCCCACGGCCGGCCCACCAAGGTCCTCATGCTCTGCCACATGGACCAGATCGGCTTCTACGTCCGCGGGATCGACGACAAGGGCTATCTCCGCGTCGCACCCGCCGGCGGCTTCGACACCCGCAACCTCTTCTCACGCCGCGTCAAACTCGTCACCGCGAGCGGCGACTTCGACGCCGTCATGAACCCCGGCGGCCGGCCCATCCACATCGCCACCGAAGAAGACAAAAAGAAGATCCCCGACGTCAAAGACCTCATCATCGACACCGGCCTCGAACCCGCCGATGTGAAACGTAAAGTCAAAATCGGTGATTACCTCGTCTACCACGAGCCCTTCTTCCAGCTCGGTAACAAGCTCGTCGCCCAAGCCATGGACAACCGCGTCGCCTGCTGGCTCGGGATCGAAGCCGTCCGCCAGATCGAAGCCGCCGACTCGCCCCACGCCTGCGATCTCTACGTCGCCTTCACCACCCAGGAAGAAGTCGGCCTCCGCGGCGCCAAAACCTCCAGCCACATCGTCGCCTGCGACATCGGCATCGGCCTCGACGTCACCCTCTCCTGCGATACCCCCGGCGTCCCCGTTGACGAAATGATCACCGAGCAGGGCAAGGGCTTCGGGCTCCACATCATGGACTCCTCCTTCATCGCCGACTACCGCCTCGTCGACGAGGTCGAAGTCATCGCCAAAAAGAACCGCATCCCCTACCAACGCACCATCCTCCTCCGCGGCGGGCAAGACGGCGCCGCCGCCCAGCAGACCGCCGGCGGCGCCCGCGCCCTGGGCATCGTCGTCGGCACCCGCTACATCCACACCTCCACCGAGATGATCGATCGCCGCGACCTCGCCGCCGCACGCGACATCCTCGCCGCCTGGATCCCCACCATCGCCTGATGGACATCTGACATGACGGGCCTGCTCACGCTCCTCCTCACAGGCCTGGCCATCGCCCTCGCCGCCGCCACCGCCTACGCCCTCTGGCAGATGACCCATCCGCCCCGGCGGACCTACGCCTACGCGCTCGCCAAATCACTCCCCGACAACCCCGCCGCCGTGCCGCCCGCCGACGGCGGCCCCTTCACCTTCGAATCCTGGTCCTTCCGCTCCCGTGGCCTCGAACTCCACGTCTGGGATCTCCGCGGCGACCTCCCCCCCAGCCCCATTGCCCCCATCCTCATCCTCACCCACGGCTGGGGCGAATCCCGCATCCACTCCCTCACCCGCGCCGCCGCGCTGCGACACCTCTTCTCTCGACTCATCCTCTGGGATCTTCCCGCCCACGGCGACTCCCCCGGCCTCTGCCACCTCGGCGCCCAAGAGCCCGACGACCTCCTCCAACTTCTCCAAGTCCTCAAGCCCGAAGCCCCCATCATCCTCCTCGGCTCCTCCCTCGGCGCCGGCGTCTCCATTGCCGCCGCCGCACGCCGCACCGTCGCCGGCGTCATCGCCGAAGCGCCCTATCGATTGCCGATCACCCCCGCCCGCAACGTCATGCGATTCGCCGGCTACCCCTACCGCGTCTCCCTCCCTCTCGCCTTGGGACTCCTGGGCCTCGCCTTCGGCCACCGCCTCACCTGGCTCAACCGCGCCCCCGCCTTCGACCGCGCCGCCCTCGCCGCCAAACTCGCCGCCCCCCTCCTCGTCATCGTCGGCGACCAAGACGCCATCTGCCCCCCCCAGGACTCCCGCGAAATCGCCGCCGCCGCCACCGCCGGCACGCTCGCCATCATCCCCGACGGCCACCACCTCAACCTCTGGCAAGACCCACTGCTGCGAACGCGCGTGGTCGCCACCATCACCACCTGGCTCCAATCCATCTAAAACCCCACCCCCGCCGCGATGCCTCGATGCCTCGATGCCCCTTGCCTCGATGCCCTCTTCCCATCGCCCCCTTCTTCTCCACGCCCAACGTTTCCGATCCTTTCCCGATCCGTATCGATCCGTGTCCAATCCCTGCTCCCACCCCATAACGAATCCCAAACGCCTCTAACGACAAAGCTATTCGGCGGAACCCTCTCCGCACCCCGCCGGTATACTCCAGACGATGACGCCGCGCCAAGAGCGATCAATCATTCGCAAAGCCCTCGCCGGCGACCGCCAAGCCGCCGAGACATTGGTCCGTGCGCACCAGGGCTCGCTCTACGCGTACATGCTCCGCATCTCTGGCCGCCCCGAAGTGGCCGAGGACGTGGTGCAGGAGGCCTTCTTCCGCGCCTTGACGCACCTGGCCCGCTACGACCAGCGCTTCCGTTTCTCGACGTGGCTCTTCACGATCGCCAAGCGCTTGCACGTCAACGCGTGCCAGCGTCTCGCGCCGTCGTTCGACACCGACACCGTCGGCCTCGCCGCCAGCAAGTCCGCCACCGCCGAGAGCTTCTGGCAGTCCGACGAATCCGCCGGGGCCCGCCGCGAAGCCATCGACTACGCCCTCGACCGTCTCACCGTCGACCAGCGCGAAGCCGTAGTGCTCTTCTACCAGCTCGACTGGTCTGTCGAGCAGATCGGCGAGTATCTCGACCAGCCCGAGGGGACCGTCAAAAGCCACCTCCACCGCGCCCGCCGCAAGATGCGCGAGCTGCTCGAAGCCCGCGCCGAGAACGAGCCCGCACTCCGCGAGGTCATGCGGTGAGCTGGCGCAATGACGGCCAATCCGAACGCCCGCGCCCCTCGCGCTCGGTCAACCCCGCCGACCGCTCGGCGTGGGCCGCCGACGCCGGCCAGCGCATGCCCGACTTCACGGCCTCCATTTTGAGCCGCGTCGACCAGGCCAAGCCGTTCCTCCCACCGCGCGGTCGTCTCGCCGCGCAACTCGGCCGCAGCCTCGCCGCCGCCGCGGCCCTCGCCGCGCTGCTGGCCGTCGTCGCGATTCAGAACTCCTATCCCGTCCTCACCGATCGCGGCCACGACCGCCCTGTTTCCACGCTGGTCGCTGGCGTTTCCGACCAGGCCGACCGCGTCACCAACACCTGGTGGCCCCGCCCCCAGTCGCAGCCAACCGCCGCCGCGCTAGCCGTCCGCTCTGAGCCCCGCGGCGATTCGCCCAACATCGTCCGCACCGTCCTCGCCGCCTGGCCTATGCCGATGAGCGACCGCGCCACGTTCTCCTCAGTCTCTTCGCCGCTGCGCCTCCCCGAAGTCAACCTCCGCCCCGCCGCCCTCGTCGAGCGCGCCGGCCATTGGGTCTGGCGCGAGCGCCGCCCGGCCCAGCAGGCCGCCACCACCCGCTCCGTCGGCGTCGCGGATCAGGTCTCCAGCGCCGTCCGCGGCCAATGCGCCCCGCTCCTCAACCCCGACTGACCCCATGCGCACCCGCTCCGTGATGCTCGCGGCGATCACCTGCGCGTTGGCCGGCACGCTCGCCGCCGCCCAGCCCCCGCGCGACGCCGCCGACTTCGCGCGGCGCATCCCGCTCGGCACCCGCACCATCCTCCTCACCCAAGACCTCGCCGCGCTCCTCGACGATCAGCAAGCCGAGGCGATCCTCGAACTTCTGCCGCCCGAAGAACTCTGGGCCTCGATCCATCAAGCCTGGAAGGAACTCAGCGCCCGCCTGGGTTGGAGCGAGCGCGAGGCCCTGACCAGGATCTTCGGCTCCCGCGCCATCGTCGTCCTCGAACGCGCCGACGGCCGCGTCCGCTGGGGCCTCTTCGCGTCGATCCCCGTCGAGACCGAACGCCGCCTGCGCGACCGTCTCGACGCCGCCCCGCGCGCGATCGTCAACGGCAAGCCGGTGCTCTCGATCGAAAAGGGCCTCTACCTGCTCGCGTCGTCGGCGGCGCGGGAAGGAACCACCAACATCCTCATCGCGCCCGCCGGCCCCGGTGGGCTCTTTGACGTGCTCCTGCCGTGTCTCGCCGCCGATGCGCCGGCGCTGCCGAGCCCGGCGATCGACGCTCTGGCGCGGCTGGGACCGTGGCACGTGGCCAGCGTCGCCAAGCCCACCCAAGCGCCGGCGGGCGACTACTTCGCGGCGGCCTTTCGGGTCGTTCCGCCGCGCGTGACGGCGGCGTTCGAGTGCCGCGAGCGGCCCGTGCTCGACGCCCGCGCCGATTGGCCCGCGCCCTCCGTCTCGCGGATCGAGCAGCTCGCCGGGAAGGAGGGCCACGCCGTCTTCCTCGCCGCGCTCGCGGCCCGATCCACCGGCATCGCCGGCGGGCTGTCCAAACTCTTCGCCGTCGCCGCGGCCCCGCTGGGCCCGGCGACCGACCGCTTCTTTGTACTCGCGCCGGCCGACAGCCGCTGGCACACGCTCGCCATCGGCCAGCGGCTCGAGGGCGCGGCGACCAGCGACCAGATCGGTTCGCTGTGGCTTGCGGCGGCCGAGGATGCACCGCCCGACACACTCGCCGGCGGCCTGGGCGCGGGCGCCGCCGAAGCGCCGCGCGCGACTGATCTGGCCGCGACGCGGGCGTGGTGGTCCGCCGCGTTCCTGGGCCCGCGCGCCAGCGCGGCGTGGCAGAGTGTGGCGGTGGATGGGCACGCCTGGTGTGTCACGGCGTTCGCGCCCGGGCGCGGCGGCGCGATGGCCGGGCAGCGGCTCGCCGAGGCGACGCAGGCTCTGACCGGCGATGGGCCGGGTGGCAACGGCGAGGCGCGGCGCTGGCTGGCGGAGGTCGTGATCCGACCGCGCGAGGCCGAGGCGCGGTTGGCATCGCGGCTGGGCTTTTGGCCGCCGCCATTGCGGCCGGTGGAGCGGTTGCGAGCGGGGTTCTGGATCGACGGCGACGGGCTGGTGCGGGGCGAGGCCGAGATCGAGTTGGCGCCGCCGCGTGCTGTGCCGCGTTAAGTTCGGCCGAAGCGTTTTTCGAGTTCGCGGATCGTCATGCGGACGCTGGTGGGCCGGCCGTGCGGGCAGTTGCTGGAGCGTTCGACTTGAGTGCGGAGCGCCAGCAGCTCGGCGAGTTCTCCTTCGCTGAGTTTGTCGCCGGCCTTGATGGCGGCTTTGCAGGCCATCATGTCGAGTACCGCGTGCAGGGCCTCTTCGCTGCCGGGCGTGAAGCCGGTAGCGTCGGTTTGTTCGAGGAGATCGGCGACAAAGTCGCAGGGGTCGACGCCGCGGCTGAAGAGGAACGTCGGGAAAGCGCGGATGGCGACGGTGGTGGGGCCGAGCGGCTCGGCGACGAGGCCGATTTTGTCGAGCAGCGGCGCCAGCGCGGGGAGCCGATCGACTTGCGCGGGCGATGCGGGGATGGTCGCGGGGATGAGCAGCGGCTGGCTTTCGAGGGGCCGGGCCGGGCCCTGGTCGGGGATGACGTCGTCGCGGCCGGTGACGCGCGCGAGGAGCTTCTCGAACATGACGCGCTCGTGCAGCGCGTGCTGGTCGATGATGAGCATGCCCTGCTCGTCCTGCGTGACGAGGAACGAGTTGTGGACCTGGATGGAACGCTGCGCGGGCATGGCCACGGGGAGTGCGGGGGCGGCGGCGTGTTGGAGGGCGGCGCGGAGCGCGTCGGCGAGCACGCGGGATTGGGCCGGGTCGGGCGCTGATTCGCTGGCGCGATCGGCGGGCGCGGGCGGCGGCAGGTCGGCCTGGGCGATGGCGGCGCGGAGCTGGTCGTAGTCGATCCGCGACTGGTTGGGAACGAGGCGCTTGAAGGCGTCGACGAACTCGGCGGCGGATTGCCGCGGAGGTTCGGCGCGGGCGAACGCCGGGAGGATGGCGCGGGCGTCCCCGGCCCACAGGGGCTTGGGCTCGGCGAGTGTGGGCGTGAGATCGGCGCGCTGAAGGGCCTCGCGGACGGCGGAATAAACCAGGCTGTGCAAGCGGCCCGATTCGCGGAAGCGGACCTCGGTCTTCTGCGGGTGGACGTTGACGTCGACGGTACTCGGATCGAGTTCGAGGAGCAGCACGGCGGTGGGGTGGCGGCCCGGCTCGATGAGGCCGCGGTAGGCTTCTTTGAGTGCGTGCTGGATGATGCGGTCGCGGACGGGCCGGCCGTTGACGAAGAGGTGCTGGGCCTGGGCGCTGCCGCGCGCGATGGAGGGGCGGCCGACGAGGCCCCAGAGTGTGAGGGAGGAGCCGCGCGGGTCGTCGGCGTGGACCTCGATGAGTTCGGATTCGAGTTCGGGGCCGAGGACGGCGACGGCGCGAGTTCGGGCGTCTTGGTCGGGCGGGAGATCGAGGAGGCGGCGGCCGTCGGCGTTGAGGGTGAAGGCGACGGCGGGGTGCGAGAGGGCGGCGTCGCGGACGATATCGAGGCAGCGGCCTTGCTCGGTGGGCGGTGTTTTGAGGAACTTGCGGCGCGCGGGGGTGTTGGCGAAGAGGGTGCGGACGGTGAGGACGGTGCCGACGGGCCCGCTGGCGGGGGCGACGGGGCGTTGGTCGCCGCCGTCGCATTCGATGACGGCGGCGGCGAGCTGGTCGGTGGTGCGCGAGCGGATCGAGAGGCGCGAGACGGATGCGATGGAGGCGAGGGCCTCGCCGCGGAAGCCGTTGGTGGTGAGGCGTTCGAGGTCGTCGGCGGAGGAGATCTTGCTGGTGGCGTGCGCGGCGAGGGCGAGGGCGAGCTGCGGTTCGGGGATGCCGTGGCCGTTGTCGGCGACACGGATCAGCTCGATCCCGCCCTGCTCGAGGTCGATCGCGATGGAGGTGGCCCCTGCGTCGAGGGCGTTCTCAACGAGTTCCTTGACGACGGAGGCTGGGCGCTCGACCACCTCGCCGGCGGCGATCTGGTTGACCAGCAGCAGCGGGAGCTTGGCAATGAGGCGGGGCGCGGGGAAGACGACGGGCATGGAGAACTGTACTGCGGTAAGGGGTTTGGGACACGGATGGACACGGATGGGGAGGGATCAGGAGGGGGGTGGCCACAGATGGCGCGGCGGGGCACAGATTTGGAGAGAGGGAGCGGGCGGGCTGATTGTGGTTTTTGTTGTTGGTGTGGGGTTGGGTGCGAGGGCTGAGGGGGTTTTGTCCGGTCGGTGGGTCGGGGAGTTCTTTGGTTGGGCTTTCAGTGGATTGCTCGGTCGTGGCGCTATTGGCCACGGTCGTGGGCCCGCTTAGGCCGGGCGGTGACGGGGCGATTGGTGGTGTCGGATCAGTTGGTTGTGGATCGGTTGGTGTCGGCGGTGCGGCGGGGCCGTGGCGGGGCTTGCGGGGGGTGGGTGGTTCGTAGGGTGAGATGAATGGCAGGCGCACGATCGTGAGCGCGGTAACTTTGAGCGTGCTCAGTTGGCGATCGCCGAGCGCGGAATGGCTGACGACGCGACGGAGCGCGGCGAGGGCTTCGTGCTTCGCGGCGAGGAGCGTTTGGTTGTAACGCTCAATGTCGGCGGCGGGGAGGAGTGCGGTGGGCATAACGCGAGGATGACACGCCGCACGGCGGATTCAAGGGCGCGCGGGCGCATCGACGTGATATTGCGCGCAAGGGGCGTCGATGGGATGCAGA
>Ga0105049_10009535_pt1 | contig 11174 bp, 5 predicted proteins | sample MAT06_FD_78087 | JGI IMG/M metagenome (GOLD analysis project Ga0105049, IMG submission 78087) | Freshwater microbial communities from Lake Fryxell liftoff mats and glacier meltwater in Antarctica - MAT-06 | ecosystem: Environmental > Aquatic > Freshwater > Ice > Liftoff microbial mat | place... | reverse complement strand
TCCTTCGCCGCCGAGTCGCAGCAGCTCGGCGCGCTCGGGGTGGCGGCTCGGCGGCTCCGATGGGCGTCGATCCGCCAGGTCGACGTGCGGGCGCGCTACTCGCCGTTGATGGAGGGCCTGCCGCGCCTCGGGCTGGCCGCGGTGCTCCTCGTCGGCGGGTTGCAGGCCATCGACGGCACGGTCACGGTCGGTACGATCGTGGCCTTCAGCGCCTACGTGCTGCTCCTCCAGGCTCCGTTCCGAACGCTGGGCTTCATGCTCCTGCTGAGCCAGCGGGCGGCGGCCTCGGCCGAGCGGATCTACGAGATCCTCGACGCCGATCCAGACATCGTCGACCGCCTTGGTGCCGTCGACCTCCTCGAGCCGCTTGGAGCGGTGGACCTGCACGACGTGACCTTCCGCTACGGCGAGGGCGGCCCGGTGCTCGAGCATCTCGACCTGCACCTCGCCCCCGGAGAGACCGTGGCGATCATCGGCCGGACCGGGAGCGGCAAGTCGACCATCGCCCGCCTGCTGCCCCGCTTCTACGACGCCAGCGAGGGCGTGGTGAGCATCGATGGGCACGACGTGCGCGACCTCACCGTGCGTAGCCTGCGCGCGGCGGTGGGCCTGGTGCTCGATGAGCCGTTCCTCTTCTCCGCCACAGTGCGCGAGAACATCGCCTACGGACGTCCGGATGCGTCGGACGTCGATGTCCGGGCGGCGGCTCGTGCCGCGGGAGCCGAGGGCTTCATCGACGACCTCCCCGAGGGCTTCGCCAGCGAGGTGGGGGAGCGGGGGTACACGCTCTCGGGCGGCCAGCGACAGCGCATCGCCATCGCTCGCACGCTGCTCGCCGATCCCGCTGTCCTCATCCTCGACGATGCCACGAGCGCCATCGACGTGCAGGTGGAGGAGGAGATCCACGCCGCCCTTCGCGTGCTCATGGAGGGGCGCACGACCCTCGTCATCGCGCACCGCGTCTCCACGATCAACCTGGCCGAGCGCGTCGTGCTCCTCGAGGGCGGTCGTATCGTTGCCGACGGCACCCACATCGGTCTGATGGCCACCGAACCGCGCTACGCAGAGGTGCTCGCCCACATCGAGGAGACCGACGCCGTCCGCCGCGAGCGCGACGAGGAGGCCCGTGTAGCCGCCGCCCTCCGGGCGGAGCTGCGCGAACCCGATGTGGCCCCGCGCTCCTCGCGGTCCCTCGGGGAGATGCCCTGATGGCGTGGGGAGGCGGGGGGTTCGGCGGCGGGGGAGCGCCCTTCGGAGGCGCGGTGTCGGGTGGGGCCAACCTGCCCTTCGCCGGCGTGCCGCCCGAGATGCAGTCGCGCGTCGACAAGCTCCTCGCCGACGAGCCGGCTCACGACCACGAGACGGTGGCCTACGAGCCGATCGCCAGCGACACCGCCCCCTTCTCGCTCCGGCGGCTGCTGGTGCCGCACCGCACGGCGTTGGCCGGTTCGATCGCGCTGGTCGTCCTCGAGACGGTGGCTCTCCAGGCGGGGCCGCTGCTCACGCAGATCGCCATCGACGACGGCATCCGCGTGGGCGACCGGTCCGTCGTCGTGCTGGTGGCGGGGCTGTACCTCCTCAGCGTCGTCGTCGGGGCCCTCACCAGTCGGAGCCGGATCGCGTGGACGGGCCGGGTGGGCGAGCGCCTTCTGTACGACCTGCGCCTCAAGGTGTTCAGCCAGTTCCAGCGGTTGTCGGTCGACTTCTTCTCTCGCGAGAAGGCCGGTCGGTTGATGACCCGCATGACGAGCGACCTGGACAACCTCACGCAGCTGCTCCAAGAGGGTCTCGTCCAGCTGTTCGTCCAGGGCCTCACGATGGTCTTCGTCAGCGGCGTGCTGATCGCGCTCAACCCCGCGCTGGCGGCGATCACGCTCCTCGTGGTGGTGCCCCTCATGGTGGCGGCCACCCTCTGGTACCGCGCCCGGTCCGACGAGACCTTCGACGTCGTGCGCGACCGCATCGCGGACGTGATGGCCCACCTCCAGGAGAGCCTCTCCGGCGTCCGGATCGTCACGGCCCACAATCGCCAGCGACGCAACGTGGCCGAACACCGCACCATCGTGGACGCCTACCGCCGGTCCCACGACGCCACCGCCACGGTGGGCGGGGCCTACGGCGGCATCACCGAGACCGTGGGGATGGCCGGTCAGGTGGTCATCCTGGTCGTGGGTGGGCGCTGGGTGCTCGACGGCTCACTCGAGATCGGTGAGCTGGTGGCGTTCGTGCTCTACCTCACAGCGTTCTTCGCCCCGATCCAGCAGCTCGTGCAGCTCTACAACACCTACCAGCAGGGGCAGGCGTCGGTCCGGAAGCTGCGCGAGCTCCTGGCCGAGCAGCCCAGCGTCGCCGAGCGTCCCGGGGCAGTGGACCTCCCTGCCCTCGAGGGTGACGTGCGGCTCGAGGGCGTGACGTTCGCCTACACGCCCGGACGGGACGTGCTCCACGGTGTCGACCTCACCATCCCCGCCGGAGAGACGTTCGCGTTCGTGGGAGAGACGGGCGCGGGGAAGTCGACGATCGCCAAGCTGGTGAACCGTCTCTACGACCCCACCGAGGGCCGGGTGCTCCTCGACGGCATCGACATCCGTGATGTCACCCTCGACTCGGTGCGCCGCCAGGTGGGCACCGTGCCTCAGGAGGCCTTCCTGTTCGGCGGCTCCATCCGGGCCAACGTGAGCTTCGCCCGCCCCGATGCCTCCGAGGACGAGGTGCAGGAAGCCTGCCGGCTCGTGGGTCTCGGCGATCTGCTCGACCGCCTGCCGGCCGGGCTGGACACGCCGGTGCACGAGCGCGGGGTGTCGCTGTCCTCAGGCGAACGCCAGCTCCTGGCCCTCGCCCGGGCGTTCCTCGCCCGTCCGCGGATCTTGGTGCTCGATGAGGCGACATCGAACCTCGATCTCCGCTCCGAGGCCAAGATCGAAGACGCCCTCGACACGCTCCTCGAGGGCCGCACCGCCATCCTGATCGCCCACCGGCTCGCCACGGCCATGCGGGCGGATCGCATCGCGGTGATCCACGCCGGGGCGGTGGTGGAGCTCGGCTCGCACGCGGCGCTCGTCGCCCAGGGCGGCCGCTACGCCGCCATGGTGGCCACGTGGGACCAGCACGGGGAGGACTCAGCCAGCGAGGAGTGAGTCGAGCTCGACGAGGGCGTCGTCGGGGTCGTCCACGAGGATGGCGTGCAGGCCGGCACGCTGGGCGCCGACCACGTTGCCCGGCGAGTCGTCGAGGAACACCGCTTCGTCGGGCCGCCCACCACCGAGCAGGTCGAGCGTGTGGTGGAAGATCGCCGGATTGGGCTTGCGCATGCCCACCTCGGAGCTGTCGACGACCACGTCGAACAGCTCGTCGACCGGCAGCATCGCCCGCCAGGTTGCGCTGCCCTCGCGCACGTTGTTGGTGATGAGTCCCAGCCGGTAGCCATCGGAGCGGAGCGAGCGCACTCGCTCGATCACCTGATCGTGCAGGGTCATCGTGCCGAGGAGCGCTTGCAGCGGAGCAAAGTCCACCTCGATGCCTTGCGCCTTCCCGAGCTCGGTGACGGCCATAGCCCAGTCGGCGATGGCCAGCTCCCCGCGCTCGACCTGGTGCCACGGGTGATCCCCGTCCTCTTCGTAGGAGCCGATGAGGAGCTCGAGGTTGCCGCCGCCCGCCTCGGTCATCGCACCCCACGGGGACGACGTGAGCACGCCCGCGAAGTCGAAGAGCACGGTGGTGATGGCGGTCATCCGCGGTAGGCGTTCGTGATCGGCATCCGGCGATCCTTGCCGAAGGCCTTGGCGCTGATCCGCGGACCGGGGGGGTTCTGGCGGCGCTTGTACTCCGAGAGGTCGACGAGTCGGGTGATGCGGTCGACGAGGGCGGGATCGAACCCGTGCTCGAGCAGCTCGCCGCGCGTGAGGTCGTGCTCGACGTAGGCCTCGAGGAGCGGGTCGAGCACCGCGTAGGGGGGGAGCGACTGGTCGTCACGCTGGTCGGGTCGGAGCTCGGCCGATGGTGGCTTGGTGAGCACGGCTTCGGGGATGACCTCGCGTCCGGCCCGCTCGTTGTAGAGGCGGCAGAGGTCGTAGACGAGGAGCTTCGGCACGTCCTTGATGACGGCGAACCCGCCGGCCGTGTCGCCGTAGAGCGTGGAGTAGCCGACCGCGAGCTCGCTCTTGTTGCCGGTGGTGAGCACGAGCCAGCCGCGGAACTTGTTGGATAGCGCCATCAGCAGGGTGCCCCGGATGCGGGGTTGGAGGTTCTCTTCGGTGAGGTCTTCCTCGCGGCCCTCGAAGCTCGGGCCCAGCAGCCCGAGGAAGGCCGCATGGGCGGGCTCGATGGCGATGGTGCGGAGCTCGATCCCGGTGGCGTCGCAGAGGGCGTCGGCGTCGGTCTTGGAACCCTCGGAGGAGAACCGGCTCGGCATCGACACGGCGTGCACGTGCTCAGCGCCGAGGGCATCGGCGGCGATCACCGCCACCAGCGAGGAGTCGATGCCCCCGGAGAGGCCGAACACGACGTCGGTGAAGCCGTTCTTCCTGACGTAGTCGCGCGTGGCGAGCACGAGCGCGTCGTACACCTCGGCCACGGGGTGGAGCAGGGGTGTGATGCTCGGTGGTCGAGCGGGCTCCGGATGCGCGGCGACGGCGGCCGAAACGGGCACGACCGGGAGGGTGGGTCCGGTGTCCCGGCCGCGCGGGTCGAGCAGCCGGGTGCGAAACACCGGGCGGATGTCGAGGTCGACGAAGGCCACCGCCTCCTGGAGCTGGGGAAGGCGAGCGAGGAGGTCGCCGTGGTCGTCGACGACGAAGGATCCGCCGTCGAAGATCAGCTCGTCCTGCCCGCCCACCTGGTTCACGTAGGCGATGTGGCAGTGGGCGTCTTCGGCTCGGGTCGCCACCATGCGCTCGCGCTCGCCGTGCCGGCCGCGGAAGTAGGGCGAGCCGTTCGGGATGACGACGAGCTCGGCCCCCCCGGCCGATTGGGTGGCGATGGTGCCCTCGGGACTCCACACGTCCTCGCAGATCGCGATCCCCACCTTGACGCCGGCCACCTCGAACAGCGTGAGGGGGGCGGTGCCGGGGGCGAAGTAGCGCTGCTCGTCGAAGACGGCGTAGTTCGGAAGGAGGCGCTTCTGGTAGATCCCCTGCACCGCCCCGCCGGCGCAGAGCGCCGCGGCGTTGAAGAGATCGCGCTCGGCATCGACGAAGCCGACGACGGCGGCGCAGCGCCCTGTGCGGGCGGCCACCTTGTCGAGCGCGGCGCGGTTGGCGGCCACGAACCCGGGCTTCAGCACGAGGTCCTCGGGCGGGTAGCCGGTGATGGCCAGCTCCGGGAGGACGACGAGGTCGCACCCCGCCGCTTCGGCATCGTCGTAGGCGGCGAGGATCCGCTCCACGTTGCCGTCGAGGTCGCCGACCACCGTGTTCAGCTGGGCGAGCCCGACCCGGATCCGTGCCACCCCCTCAGCGTAGGAGACTGACCGCTCGGTAGCGTGCTCGTGATGGTCGATGTGGTGATCCCCGCCAAGCTGGCGAGGGTGGGGGCGGCCTGGGAAGGCGACCACGGTCGCGCCTGGCTCGAGCGCCTCCCGGGGCACGGCGGGGACCTCGCGGCGGTTCGTGCTGGGGCGGCCATCGGAGCTCGCCCATGACGTCGGTCCGGGTTCCCGCCGCCGAGCGGGTGGATCGCTCGGCCGACCCGGATCGGGTGCGGGCGGTCCTGGCCCGCCTCGCGGAGGCGGATCCTTCGCTGGCGGGGCGGTTGGCCACCGACGCTCGGCTCACCGAGGCCTTGGTGGCGGTGCTGGCCGCCAGCCGCAGCCTCGGGCGCCTCGTGGTCCGCGACCCGTCGGCGCTCGACGTGCTGGCCGATCTCGACGATCGGCGGCCCGCTCCGGACGGGGACGGGGCCACCGACGCCGTCGTCGCCTGGAAGCATCGCGAGCTGTTGCGTCTGGCCGCTCGAGATCTGATCGGTCTCGACCAGGTGGAGGTGACCACGGCGGGCCTGGCGGCGATGGCCGCCGATGTCCTCGCCGCCGCCCACCGGGTCGCCAGCCGGTGGCTCGGAGCGGACGATCGGCTCGCCGTGATCGGCATGGGCAAGCTCGGCGGTGGCGAGCTGAACTATGCGAGCGACGTCGATCTGCTCCTGGTCGGCGACGGAAGCCCTGATGCGGTGGCCCGGGCCGGGCGGGAGCTGTTCGAGCTGGCGAGTCGGGCGTTTCGCGTTGACGCGGATCTGCGTCCGGAAGGGCGCGACGGCCCGCTGGTGCGCAGCCTGCACTCCTACTCGACCTACTGGGGGCGGTGGGCCGACCCGTGGGAACGTCAGGCGCTCGTCAAGGCGGTGCCGGTGGCGGGCGATGTCGCGCTGGGCGAGGAATGGGCCCGCGCCGCGGGTCTGGCCGCTTGGGACGCGCCCTTCGGGGCCGACGACCTGCGCCACGTGCGCGCGCTCAAGGTGCGCGCGGAGGACGAGACGCGCCGCCGCGGCGGGTCGGATCGCGACGTGAAGCGGGGCCCGGGCGGGATCCGCGACGTCGAGTTCGCGGCGCAGCTGCTCCAGCTCGTGCATGGTCGGGCGGACCCGGAGCTGCGGACGCCGAACACCCTGGCCGCGTTGTCCGCCTTGGAGCGGGGCGGCTACGTCGATCCCCGCGACGCCGCGCGGCTCGGCGAGGCGTACCGCTTCCTTCGGCGGGTCGAGCACGTGGCGCAGCTCGAGGACGAGCGCCAGACCCATTCCGTGCCGGTTGACCGTAGCGAGCGGCGCCGCCTCGCTCGCGTGCTCGGCTTCCGGGGCACCCCGGCCGCTGGCCCCACCGAGGCGTTCGACCAGGCACTGGCCGAGCACCGGGTTAGGGTCCGCTCGGTCCACGAGCGAGTGTGGTTCCGACCGCTCCTGGCGTCGTTGTCGGGAGCCGGCCTCCTCGGCGAGGGTGCCACCGCCGATCGCCTGGCGGCCTTCGGCTTCACCGACATGGAGCGCACCCGGCAGGCGGTCGCAGAGCTCACCCGCGGGCTCACCCGGCCCTCACGGATGATGCAGCAGCTGCTGCCCCTGCTCCTCGACTGGCTCTCCGCCGCTCCCGACCCCGATCTCGGTCTCCTGGGACTACGGCGGTTGGCCTCCGGGGAGCAACGGTCCCGATCGCTCGCCACGGCCTTCCGAGAGTCGCCGGAGGCGGCGCGACACCTCGCCCTCCTGCTCGGCACGAGCCGACTGCTCGGCGATGTGCTGGTGGCCAACCCGGATCTCATCGAGCGGCTGCCTGATCCGGAGCGGCTGCGCACCCGCTCGGGTGCTGAGCTGGCGGAGAGCGCGCATCGAGGGATCGCGTTCCGCGACGATCCCGACGAGCAGCGGCGCACGCTCCAACGATGGAAGCAGCGCCATCTCATGGGAGTGGCGGCACGCGACATCTTCGGCCACGCCACGGTGGAGGTGGTCGGCACAGATCTCACTCTGCTCGCGGAGGCCACCTTGGCGGCGGCGCTGGCGGCTCTCGAACCGGAGGTGCCGTTCGCGGTGGTCGCCTTCGGTCGCTTCGGAGCCGCGGAGCTGGGCTATGCGAGCGACCTCGACCTCGCGTTCGTGCACGACGGCACGGACCCACTCGCGGTGCTGGAAGCGGATCGGCTCGCCACCGGCCTCCTGCGCTTCGTCGGCGGCGGTACCCCCGCCGACCGGATCTGGCCCGTGGACACGGACCTGCGACCGGAGGGGCGGAGCGGTCCGCTGACCCGCAGCCTCGATGGGTGGGGTGGCTACCTCGACCGGTGGGCGTCTACCTGGGAGCGTCAGGCCTACCTGCGCGTGCGCACCGTGGCCGGCGACCGAGACCTCGGCGAACGCCTGGTCGAGCGCATCCACGCGGCGGTCTTCGCTCGCCCGCTGACCGCGGAGGAGGAGCGGGAGGTGCGTCGAATGAAGGTGCGCATCGAACAGGAGCGCATCGCCCCGGGTGAGGACCCTGAGTTCCACCTGAAGCTCGGGCGCGGCTCGCTGTCCGACATCGAGTTCACCGTGCAGCTCCTCCAGCTCCGCCACGGCGTGGCCGGCGCGCGCACGCTCGACGCCCTCGCCGCCCTCGTCGAGGGAGGTCACCTTCCCGATGACGAGGCCGAGGTGCTCATCGAGGCGCACCGGTTCTGCGAGGGGGCGCGCAACCGGAGCTTCTTGGTGGTCGGCGCCGGTGACGCGCTCCCCGCGCGGCCTGAGCAGGCCACGCCGCTCGCCCGCTCGCTCGGCTTCACCGTGACGGCCCTCCGGGAGGAGTACCGACGGGTCACCCGCCGGGCTCGTCGAGTGGTGGAGCGCCGGTTCTACGACCAGCAGTGAGGTGGCGCGGTGCGCGTGCGCGAGGATGGCGCCTTGGTCGGCGAAGGGCGGGCCGTCGAAGGGGGAAACGTGCCGCTCAACCCGCAGGTGAAGTCGCTGCTCGATGGACTCGCCGAGGCCGGTGGTCCGAAGATGAGCGAGCTCTCCGCTCCCGAAGCAAGGGAGCTGTTCCGAGGGATGATCGCCTTCGATCAGCCGGAGGAGGTCACCCGCGTCGATGATCGCGTCGTGCCCGGCCTAGAGCACGAGGTGCCAGTGCGGGTGTACACGCCCGCCGACGCCGTGGGCGGCGATGCCCCGCTGCTCCTCTGGCTTCACGGCGGCGGGTGGGTCATTGGCGACCTCGACACGGCGGATGCGACCGCTCGCGCGCTGGCCAACCGCTCCGGCGCGGTCGTCGTGTCCGTCGCCTACCGGCTGGCCCCGGAGCACCGCTCGCCGGCCGCCCTCGACGATTGCCTCGCCGCTCTTACCTGGGCGGTGGAGGAGGCGGCGTTGCTCGGGGTGAACAGCAACAAGGTGGCCGTGGGCGGCGACTCTGCGGGCGGACACCTCGCGGCGCTGCTCTGCCACCGGGTGCGGGACGAGTTCGGCCCGGAGATCGACTTTCAGCTGCTCGTGTACCCGGTCACCGACCTCACGCTCTCGCACCCGTCGATGGACGAGAACGCGGAGGGCTACTTCCTCACGAAGGAGACGATGACCTGGTTCGTCGACTGCTATCTCGGCGACCAGGATCCGAAGGATGGAGCGATCTCGCCGCTGCGCGCTGAGTCGCTCGCGGGGCTGCCCCCCGCCCTGGTCATCACCGCGGAGTTCGATCCCCTTCGCGACGAAGGCGAGGCCTATGCGGCAGGGCTGCGCGAGGCGGGGGTGGCGGTCGAGGCCACCCGATATGACGGCCAGATCCATGGCTTCTTCGGCCTGGCCGCCCTGCTCGAGGACGGCGCGCGGGCGGTCGACCAGGCCGGCTCGGCGTTGCGAAGAGCGCTGTCGTGAGCATGATCGTTCCCCTGTTGGCTCGTGAGCGGTAGCGTCCCGAACGCCGATGGGCGAATCACGCCCGCGCCTCGGTCAACCCCACGAAGGCTGAGGTCCTGATGTCCAGGTCATCCGTCCCTGCTCGCGCCACGCGCACGGCGGTCACCTCCGGTGCCGTTCTCTCGCTCGGAGCCGCCTTGGTCGGCCCGGTGGCCCCGGCTGATGCGGCCACGTTCAACGTCACCACCAACAGCGATGCTGGCGCGGGTTCGCTGCGCGACGCCATCACCCAGGCCAACGGCGCCGCCGGACCCGACGTGATCACCTTCGCCGGGGGCCTCGGCCCCATCACTCTCACCACCGGCGAGATCGCGATCACCGAAGGCCTCACGGTCACCGGGCCCGGCGCCGCGGCGCTCACCGTCAGCGGCAACGACGCGAGTCGGATCTTCTACGTGAGCACGGGCGACGCGGTGACGATCTCCGGCCTCACGCTCACCGCCGGGAGCACCAGCGGCACCGGCGGCGCGGTGTTCGCCGACGGGGCTGACCTCACGATCCAGAGCTCCACGATCTCGGCCAGCGACGCGTCGAACGAGGGTGGTGGAGTGTGGGTGGAGAACGGAGCCCTCACCGCCACGGACAGCACGTTCGACGACAACTACTCGGGGAGCGATGGCGGCGGGATCGCCACCGAGGACATGACCACCGTCACGGTGACGGGAACCAACTTCACGGACAACTACTCCAGCAGCGATGGCGGCGGCCTGCACGTGTACCACTCGTCCGGCCCGGTCACGGTCACCGGATCCACCTTCGAAGGCAACGGAGCCGGGTCCGATGGAGGCGGGGCGACGTTCTACGACGTCGCTGGCGACATCACCATCACCGACACGGTCGTCGCCGACAACGAAGCCCCGTCCGACCAGGCCGGCGGCTTGTTCTTCTACGACCTCGACGCCTCGGACGTCACGATCACCAACAGCACCATCACCGGCAACGACGGCGACAGCGGTGGAGGGGTCCTCTTCTACAGCTCCGACGACTCCACCCTCACGATCACCGGCTCCACCATCAGCGGGAACACCAGCAACGAAGGTGGCGGCGGGCTGCGGTCGTACTACTCCGGTGACGTGACGATCGATTCGTCCTCCATCACGGACAACACGTCCGCTAACGGCGACGGTGGTGGCGTCTACGTCGGGGCGGAGGGGAGTCGGATCGCCGACCTCACCATCACCGGCTCGGAGATCAGCGACAACCACGCGCTGTCCGGTGACGGTGGTGGCGTGTTCGCGGAGGTGATCGAGCTCACGATCGACGCGTCGACCCTGGCGGATAACGACGCGTCCTCCACGGGCGCCGGCTTCGCCGGTGAGGCGGAGACGGCCACGATCACGAGCTCCACGATCTCCGGGAACACGGCCGTCGGTAGCGGCGGCGGCATGAGCCTCTACTCGAGCGGCGGCGTCACGATCGCCCACGCCACGGTGGCCAACAACACCTCCGCCCAGGGCGGCGGCCTCTATCTCGACGGTGGGGCCGAGGTGACCCTCGACCACACCATCGTCGGCGACAACACGGCCGCCATCGGCCCCGACATCGACGGCACGCCCTCCGTCACGCTGGTCAGCTCGTTGGTCGAGACGACCCCCACCGGCGTCACGGTCACTGACGGCGGTGGCAACCTCGAGGGGGTCGATCCCGGCCTCTCGCCTCTCGGCGACAACGGCGGCCCCACCCGCACCCACGCCCTCACAGCCACGAGTGCTGCGCTTGATGCCGGTGATCCCGCCTTCGCCGCGCCACCCAGCACCGACCAGCGCGGGCTGCCTCGGGTGGGCGGCGACGCCATCGACATC